>Ga0137407_10000013_pt1 | contig 178957 bp, 202 predicted proteins | sample CZOMad2_2_16fung_FD_108410 | JGI IMG/M metagenome (GOLD analysis project Ga0137407, IMG submission 108410) | Vadose zone soil fungal communities from Angelo Coast Range Reserve, California, USA - CZOMad2_2_16fungal (Illumina Assembly) | ecosystem: Environmental > Terrestrial > Soil > Vadose... | reverse complement strand
TTACGACGCCCACGGCAACATTCTCTACAAGAGCGACGTCGGGACATATTCCTACGGCGCCAAGCCCCACGCAGTCTCGAGCATTGCCGGCACGTTGAACACGAGCTTCGGCTACGACCTGAAGCCATGGTGTTCCACAAGTTCTCGCTGACCGACGCCGTCACAAAGGCCATAGAGCAAAAGCTGCTCGCGGCTGGCTATCAGGTCGAAGTCCAAGATGGACCATGGGAGAAGACCGAAGACGGCAAATATGCCCTAAAAAAAGACAGGCTACCGCAAGACAAGGTCGTCCTCGTCATCTCTCCACGAATCGGAGGGTTCGTTGCAGACACCGTCGTATCGGATTACCAACCGACTATATGGATCGTGGCTACACTGCTCGGCAAGGACCGCTCGGAGATTTACCGCGGATTCCATTCCACTGGATGGAAATCAAAGATCAGCAGCGAGCGTTGGAAATACAGTCCACCGAAAACTACTTTTCCAAACTTCGACGCCCTGATGGCGAAACCGGAGCAAGCGGCAATCGCGTTAAACGAGAGCGCGCAACTCATCTCCGAATCAGTGGCCGAGGATCTGCGCCGGCGATAGAGCCGTTATGGGCTGATCGTTCGTTCGGTTTCGCCGGTCCAGCTAAGGCCGGCGCAGGCCGTCTATTCTTTGCCCTGCACCGCCAGGTGGCGCGACATAGATGAACTTCCACTCGTCGTATCGGCCGGTTTCTTTTTCGCGAACGGGGTGCGCGGAGGACAAGCTGTAAACGCCCATGATGCCGCCATCTGGAGCCGGGACGAGGCCCCATTCAGAACGGCCGGTGATGGGATCCGGGTAGACGCGGCGAAGGTAACGATGGATTCCGAGATGGCGCCGGTCTTCGAGCAGGTCCTCGACTTTTTCTGGATAGCGCTTCACCGATCCTGGCGTGCGCTGATAGTAGAGGCCGATCGCTTCCTTGAACTGGTTACCCACCCACATCAACTCCACTTCTTTCTCGCGCTGGCGCGCATGGGACCAGACTTCTGCGGTTGCGGCTAGCGCAATGCCCGTAGTGGCCACGGTCAATAAGGCGACGAGATACGTGAAACCACGTTGCCGCTTACCACTGTTCATATGATTTGCCGTCCTTATCCTTGCCTTTCGCGCCGCTTCTGACGTCGAAGACGACGCCAAGCTGCGGATCGGTTGGCGGGACGACGATCCAGGTCTCCTGGCTGTGCGTGAGCGGATCGGAGGGCACTGAGCGTATGTACTTCTTCGTTGCGAGGTCATCCAGGGACGCCGGGTAGTGGCCGGTGTCGGCGAAATGCTTGTCGATCGCGTCACGCATTACGTAGAGGTTTTCGCGCAGGGCCGCCTCCTCCGCCCGGGTGACGCCGCCGAAATAGCGTGGTGCCACGATGGACATGAGTAGCGCAATGATCGTCATGGCGACCAGCAGCTCGATCAGCGTGAAGCCGCGGCTCACCATTTTCTGTACGGGACGCCGTTAAGGCCGGACCGGTCGCTCAGCGAGTAGACGTCGTAGAGGTCTTTGCCTGGCTTGGGATCGTTGGCAGGGCTCTCGTAACTGCGTAGTCCCCACGCTGTTCCGTCTGGTCCTGTCTGAAACGGGTCGCGAGGAATGCGGCGCAGGAAATAGATTTTCGTGCCGCTGGCGCTCTTTGCATTCGCGACGCCGGCGACGAGCTCCTCAAGGCTTTTCGGGTATCCGGATTCATCCGCGGCCCGAGCGACGCGTCCTTCATCCGTGGCATGTTTGTAGGCGTCGAGGGCGTCGCGGATGTCGCGCAAGGCACGTCGCAGTTCCGCTTCCTGGTTGCGCTGGATCGCGAGCTCCGAAAGTGGCAAGGCCATGGCGGCCAGGGTCGCTACGATCGCTGCGGTGATCAGCACTTCGATGAGTGTGAAGCCGTGCTGCACGCTAGCGACTGATCGAAAGCCTCAACGGCGGCGGCAACTGTGTCGACACGACCAGGCCCGATGCATCCGTAAGGGACATCGACTCGAGGCCCACGATCGGCGCCGCCGCGGCCGTACCGGCCACCTGGAAGATGAGCCGCGCGAGTTCGCCAGTTCCAACGAGATCGGCCTTGCTGGCAAAGCTCAACTCGAGCCGGCCAAGGCTCTCGGGCGCCTTCGCGCGCATGGATGCTTCGTTGTCCGCGGTCGACACCAGCGCGCCGGACTCGACTATGCATCAACGGGAATTGTGTGCGTTCACGCACCTGAGCGTGGACTTATCGACACAAACAGTCGAGACACGAGCGACAAGCTTGATGTACGGGGTCGAGCGCAATGAGAAAGCCGGGAAGAGGAGTTAATGCCAGTAGCGTCGCCGGGCGCCACGTCATTAGAACGGCAAGCGGATAAGGACTGCATAGAGCGCTTAACGGTCTACCTTTGTATACAGCGATTGGAGAAAGACTCCGCGCGCCCTAATGGTTGACGGTCAATCTTGCTGAAGCACTGGCGCACCCAAGCTAACCATCCATAATTCACATTATCGAAGGCATTGAGTCCACGGACGGCTGTTCACTGGTACACGCGCTTCCGTGTACAAACCGATTAAGCTTTCGAGAGCCCTTCAACCCACCGGTCGTAGATCCGGTTTGCCACCTGGTTGAGCGCGGTCAGGCGCGGTGCCATCTCGCGCGTGATCTCGGCCGGGTCCTGCACCGCGGGGCTTGAACGGCTGGCGGCGATCTCATCGCCGCCGGTCTCGATCCAGCTGTGGATCAGCTCAGGGGTCATCTCGACATGGCATTGCATGCCGAAATGGCGGCCGAGCGCGAAAGCCTGGTTTTCGCAATGCGCGTTCTGCATCACGCGCGTCGCGCCCGGCGGGATGCTGAAGGTTTCGCCGTGCCACTGGAAGGACTGGAAGGCCTGCAGGTCGCCCAGCCACTCGCGCGCCACCTGGTTGTCGGCGACGCGCACCTCGCCCCAGCCGATTTCCTTCACGTCGTTGGCGCGCACGGCGCCGCCCAGCGCTCTCGCCATGAGCTGGCCGCCGAGGCAGTGGCCGAGCACGGGCACGTCCTTGCGCACGGCGTCGCGCACCAGCTCCAGCGCCGGAATAATCCACGGCAGCTCGTCGTTGACGCTCATGGGCCCGCCCATGAAGACGAGGCCCGAGAACCTGCGCGCGTCGCGCGGCACGGCGTCGCCCGCATCGAGTCTGACGAGCCGCCATTCGATTGAGCGGCGCTCGAGGTAGGTGGCAAAATAGCCCGGTCCTTCGGTCGAAGAAGCGCGGAAAATGGCGAGCGGTTTCACGATGCGACATTTTATTTGCCTTTCGGTCCTCTTCTTCTGCGCCGCCGCCCAGGCGCAGCAGGTCGCGTTGATCGGCGTGATCGGCAACAAGGCCGCAATCCTCGCCCTCGACGGCGGCGATCCCAAGACCGTCAAGGCCGGCCAGAGCTGGCGCGGCATCACCGTGGTCGCCGTCGGACACGACAACGCGACGGTGGAGATCGACGGGCAGCAGCGCGTGCTCTCGCTCGGGCAACACTATCGCGGCGCGCCGCCGACTTCGACCCGGGAGACCGCGACGCTCGCCGCAGACCCGCGCGGCCATTTCTTCACCGACGCGACGATCAACGACATGACGGTGCGCAGCGTCGTCGACACCGGCGCGTCGGTCGTCGTGCTGTCGGTGAACGACGCGAACCGCCTGGGACTCGACTGGCGCAACGGCACGCGCGGCCTGATGCAGACCGCGAACGGTACGACGTCGGCCTACGTGGTGAAGCTCTCCAAAGTCAGGGTCGGTACCATCGAGTTGCACGAGATCGACGGCGTGGTGGTCGAGCAAGGGCCGGGCGTCGCGCTCCTCGGCATGAGCTTCCTGAATCGCCTCGAGATGAAGCGCGACGGCGATACGATGACGCTTATCCGCCGCTTTTAGGCACCGATTGGGGAACTAAGGGGACGAAGCGCACCGGAAGCACTTCGCGCTCGTCGTAGCCGCCGTCGGCGCGCTTGGTGACGAGCTTCAGGTACTGGATGAAGCCGTCGCCGCCCACGGGGATCACCATGCGGCCGCCGGGCTTAAGCTGCGCGACGAGCGCCGGCGGGATCTTGGGCGCCGCGGCAGTCACGACGATGCCGTCGAAGGGCGCTTTTTCCGGCCAGCCGGCGTAGCCGTCGCCGATGCGCACCTCGACATTGCCGTAACCCATCGCAGCGAGCCGCTCGGCGGCGGTGCGGCCGAGCGATTCGATCAGCTCGACGCTGTAGACCTGGCGCACCACCTCGGCAAGCACCGCGGCCTGGTAACCCGAGCCGGTGCCGACTTCGAGCACGACGTGCTCCGGCCTGGGCGCGAGCAGGTCGGCCGAGAGCGCGACGATGTAGGGCTGCGAGATGGTCTGGCCATTGCCGATCGGCAGCGGGCGGTTGGCATAGGCGGCGCGTAGCTGCTCTTGCGGCACCAGGCGATGGCGCTCGAGCTTGCCCATCGCCGCGCGCACCGCGGATGACATGGCTTTGAGGCCGGTTTCGCGCTGCGTGTCGGCATACATCGCCTCGACCTCGGCGACCATGCGGCTTCTTTGCGCGGTGAAATCCTGGGCGTCGGCGGAGCTCATGCCGAGCAGGAAGGCAAACGCTAGGAGCGTTTGTCTTTCTCGATCAGCGCGTAGGCGCTGTGGTTGTGGATCGACTCGAAGTTCTCCGACTCGACCACGTAAGCCTCGATGCGCTCATCCAGATTGAGCACCGCGGCCACGTCGCGCACCAGGTCCTCGACGAACTTCGGGTTGTCGTAGGCGCGCTCGGTGACGTACTTCTCGTCGGGCCGCTTGAGGAGGCCGTAGAGCTCGCTGGAGGCCTGCTTCTCGACGAGATCGACGATCTCCTCGATCCAGACGAAATCGTTGGTGCGCGCCGTGACCGTGACGTGCGAGCGCTGGTTGTGCGCGCCGCGCTCCGAGATCTTCTTCGAGCAGGGGCACAGGCTCGTCACCGGGACCAGCACCTTCATGGTGAAGCGTTGCCGCTTCTTCCTGATCTCGCCGGTGAACACCACCTCGTAATCCATCAGGCTCTTCACGCCCGACACCGGCGCCTTCTTCTCGATGAAGTACGGGAAGGTCATCTCGATCTTGCCCTCCTCGGCCTCGAGCTTTTCGACCATCTCGCGCAGCATCGCCTGGAAGCTGTCGACGGTGATCTCGCGCTCGCGCGCTTCCAGAATTTCGATGAAGCGCGACATGTGCGTGCCCTTGAAGTGGTGCGGCAGGCCGACGTACATGTTGAAGTGGGCGATCGTGTGCTGCACCGCGCCCAGGCGCTCCATGATCTTCACCGGGTGGCGGATCGCCTTGACCCCGACCTGGTCGATCGCGAGCTTGCGCGAGTCCGGGCTCGCCTGGACGTCTGGAATGTTCTGCAGGTCGCGGGCCTTCATAGTGCCGATTTTACCGCCTTGGTGATGCCGTCGGCATCGAGGCCGACGGACGCGAGAAGTCGCGCCGGATCGCCGTGGTCGATGAAGCGGTCGGGCAGGCCCAACAGCAGGACGCGTTTCTCGATCTTCATCTGCGCCAGTGCTTCGCACACCGCGCTGCCGGCCCCGCCCATGATCTGGTGCTCTTCCACGGTGACGATCAGATGATGCGCCTCGGCGAGCTGTTTCACGAGCTCGACGTCGAGCGGCTTCACGAACCGCATGTTGGCCACGGTGGCATTCAGCGCTTCGGCGGCGTCCAGCGCGGGCTTGAGCATGGCGCCGAAGGCGAGGAGCGCCACGCCGCTGCCCTTGCGCCGAATCTCGCCTTTGCCGACCGGCAGCGCGGCGAACTCCTTCGTCGTTTCGCCCAGCGCCGCGCCGCGCGGATAGCGCACGGCGGACGGTGAATTGAGTGCCAGGCCGGTGGTGAGCATGCGCCGGCACTCCTCCGCGTCGGCGGGCGCCATCACGGTCAGGTTCGGCACGGTGCGCAGATAGGCAAAGTCGAAAGCGCCGTTGTGCGTGGCGCCGTCGCCGCCGACGAGGCCGCCGCGGTCGAGCGCGAACAGCACCGGCAGGTTCTGGATCGCGACGTCGTGGATCAGCTGGTCGTAGCCGCGCTGCAGGAAGGTGGAATAGATCGCCACCACCGGCCGCATCCCCTCGCACGCCAGGCCGGCAGCGAAGGTCACCGCGTGTTGCTCGGCGATGCCGACATCGAAATAGCGCTCGGCGAAGCGCTCGGAGTACTCGACCATGCCGGAGCCTTCGCGCATCGCCGGCGTCACTGCCATCAGGCGCGGCTCGCGCTCGGCCATGTCGCAGAGCCACTGGCCGAAGATCTGCGAATAGGTGGGGCGCGCGCCGACCGCCTTCTTCAGCCCTTCCGCCGGATTGAACTTGCCCGGACCGTGATAGGCGATCGGGTCGTCTTCGGCCAGCTTGTAGCCATGGCCCTTGCGCGTGATGACGTGCAGGAACTGCGGACCCTTCAGCTGCTTGATGTTGGCGAGTGTCGGGATGAGCGCGTCGAGATCGTGGCCATCGATGGGCCCGAGATAGTTGAAGCCGAACTCCTCGAACAGCGTCGACGGCGTCACCATGCCTTTGACGTGTTCTTCGGCGCGCCGCGCGAGCTCCCACACGCCCACGCGCTTCAGGAGGTGTTCGCTCGCGCGCCTGGCGCTCGCATAGATGCGGCCCGAAAGAAGTCGCGCCAGGTAATTGGTCAGCGCGCCCACCGGCGGCGAGATCGACATCTCGTTGTCGTTCAAGATGACGAGCAGGTTGGCGTCCATCGCGCCGGCGTTGTTCATCGCCTCGTACGCCATGCCCGCCGACATCGCGCCGTCGCCGATCACCGCGATGGCGCGGCGCTCCTCGCCCTTGGTCTTCGCCGCCACCGCCATGCCGAGCGCCGCCGAGATCGAGGTCGACGAGTGCGCGGTGCCGAAGGTGTCGTATTTCGACTCCGCGCGCCGCGGGAAGCCCGAGATGCCGTCGTTCATGCGCAGGCGCGCCATGCCCTCGCGGCGGCCGGTGAGAATCTTGTGCGGATAGGTCTGGTGCCCGACGTCCCAGACGACGCGGTCCTCGGGCGTATCGAACACGTAGTGCAGCGCGATGGTCAGCTCGACCGTGCCCAGGTTGGACGAGAGGTGGCCGCCGGTCTTGGAGACGGACTCGAGCACGTAGGCGCGCAGCTCATCGGCGAGCTGGCCGAGCTGGCGGCGGTCGAGCGAGCGCAGCTTCGCGGGATCGTCGATCGTCCTGAGAAGCCCGTACCGCGACGGGTCGAGAGACGCCGAATTTCCGCCTGAATCGAGGGTTTCGATGATGGTCGCCATGCGAACTCAGAATTTTCGCAGAACCACGAAGTCTGCGAGCGAAGCGAGCCTCGCGCCGCGAGAGCCCAGTCTTTCGAGCGCGGCATGCGCGTCGCCCCGCAGCTCCTCCGCCAGGGCCCGCGCCCCGGGCGTGCCGAGGGCCGAGACATAGGTCGGCTTGCCTTGCTTCGAGTCCTTGCCGGCCGTCTTGCCCAGCGTCGCCGTGCTCGCCTCGGAGTCGAGGACGTCGTCGACCACCTGGAAAGCGAGCCCGACCGCCTTCGCGTACCGGTCGAGGCTCGCGCGCTCCGCCTCGGCGAGCGGCTTGCCGCAGGCAACGCCGATCAGCACCGCGGCGCGGATCAGCGCCCCGGTCTTGTGGATGTGCATGAACTCGAGCTCGGGGAGCGAGAGCGTCTTGCCGGTCGAATCGAGGTCGATTTTCTGGCCGCCGGCCATGCCGCGGGAGCCGGCGGCGATCGCGAGCAGCTTCACCATCTCGAGCTGCGCGCGCGGCTCATCGGCGAGGCGCTGCTCCGCCAGCAGCTGAAAAGCGAGCGTCTGCAGCGCGTCGCCCACCAGCAGTGCGGTCGCCTCGTCATACTCGACGTGCACCGTGGGCTTGCCCCGGCGCAGCACGTCGTCGTCCATGCAGGGCAGGTCGTCGTGCACGAGCGAGTAGGCGTGGATCAGCTCGACCGCTGCGCCCGCGATCTCCAGCCGCTCGGGCGCCGCGCCGCTCACTTCACCCGCGGCGAAGGCGAGCAACGGCCGCGCGCGCTTGCCGCCGCCGAGCACGGCATAGCGCATCGCTTCGTGCAGGCGCTTCGGCGCTATATGCGCCTGCGGCAGCAGGTGTGCGAGGGCATTTTCCATGCGGGCCTGGACTTCACCCATCCAGGCCTGAAACGCCGCATCACTCACTCGAGCCGCTCGTTTCCCCCAAGTCTGCGAGAGGTTTCAGCACTTCGCCTTCGAGAACCTTGACCTGCTGCTGCGCGGCCTCGAGCCGCTGCTGGCAGAAGCGCGCGAGCTCGAGTCCGCGCTTGTGCGTGGCGAGCGCCTGCTCGAGCGACAGCTCGCCGCCTTCCATCTTCTTCACGATTTTCTCCAGCTCCGCGAGCGCCTGCTCGAAGGAGGGTTCTGAGGACTTGCTCATTTTTGCTAAAATACTGTTTTCTTAGGGGCTTTACAACGAATGGCGGACATTTCCAGCCTGCGCAGGGTCAAGCCGGCGAGCCCGCACCTGCCGGCGTCCTGGTATTTCGACCCCGAGATTTTCGCGCGCGAGAAGAAGCTCCTCTTCGACGCCGGGTCGAATTACGTCGGCCACGAGCTGATGGTGCCGAACGTCGGCGACTATCACACGCTCGCCTGGACCGATCACGCGAAGATGCTGGTGCGCAACGCCGGTGGCGTCGAGCTGCTTTCCAACGTCTGCCGCCATCGCCAGGCCATCATGCTGGAAGGCCGCGGCAACGCCGAGAACATCGTCTGCCCGCTGCACCGCTGGACCTACGACCTGAAGGGCGAGCTGCTCGGCGCGCCGCGCTTCGAGTCGCAGCCCTGCGTCAAGCTCGCCTCGACGCCGCTCAAGAACTGGAACGGCCTCCTCTTCGCCGGGCCGCGAGATCCGCGCAAGGACCTAGCCAAGGTCACGACGATGGCCGACTGGGACTTCAGCGGCTACGTGCTCGACTCCGTGCGGGTCGACGAGTACCACATCAACTGGAAGACCTTCGTCGAGACCTACCTCGAGGTCTACCACGTCGACTACTTCCATCCCGGCCTCGGCAACTTCACCGATTGCGAGAACTTCACCGTCGACTACGGCGACGACTACTCGGTGCAGATCGTGGCGCCGAAGGCGGCGTTCGGCCGTCCCGGCACGCCGGTCTACCGCAAGTGGCACGAGGCCTGCCTCAAGCAGCTCGATGGCCGCGAGCCGAAGCACGGCGCGCTCTGGGCCAGCTATTTCCCGGGCCTGACGTTCGAGTGGTATCCGAACGTGCTCATCGTCTCGAACCTCATCCCCCGCTCGCCGACGCACACCACCAACGTCGTGGAGTTCTACTACCCCGAGGAAATCGTGCATTTCGAGCGCGAGTTCGTCGAGGCGCAGCAGGCGGCATACGTCGAGACCGCCATCGAGGACAACGTGATCTGCGACAAGCTCGACCGCGGCCGCCGCTCGCTCTACGAGGCGGGCCTCGACGACGCCGGTCCGTACCAATCACCGATGGAAGACGCCGAGGTGCACTTCCACGAGTGGTTGCACACGCGCCTTGGCATTTAGCACTCTAGTCTCCACCGCCGACCTCGCCGACCATCTCGATGGTTGGCGGGTCTTCGACTGCCGCCACGACCTCGCGAAGCCCGAGCTGGGCGAGCAGCAGTATCGGCAAGCGCATATTCCCGCAGCGCTCTTCGCCAGCCTGGATCGCGATCTTTCGGCGCCCAAGACCGGCACGAATGGCCGCCACCCCCTGCCGGATCCGAACCTATTCGGCGCGTGGCTCAGCCGCTCGGGCGTGAAGGCCGACGACCAGGTCGTCTGCTACGACGCTGCCAACGGCGCGATGGCCGCGCGGCTGTGGTGGCTGCTGCGCTGGGTCGGCCACGATGCCGTGGCGGTCCTCGACGGCGGGATCGCGAAATGGGCCGCGGAAGGCCGTCCGGTGACGAGCGACATCCCGCAGCCGAAGGCGAGCAAATTTCCCGTTCGTGTACGCAGCGACATGGCCGTGGATGTCGCGGCGCTCGCCAAGACGCTGCGCGAGCGCGTGCTGCTCGATGCGCGCGCGCCCGCGCGTTATCGCGGCGAGCAGGAGCCGATCGATCCGGTGGCCGGACGCATTCCCGGCGCGCTCGACCGCTTCAACATGGATAACGTGCGCGGCGACGGGCGCTTCAAGACGCCCGAGGATCTGAAGCGCGATTTCGAGCAGGTGCTCGGCAGGCATGCCTCGGGCGAGGTGGTCCATTACTGCGGCTCGGGCGTCGCCGCGTGCCACAACCTGCTCGCGATGGAGCTCGCCGGCCTCGGCGGCGGCAAGCTGTACGCGGGCTCCTGGAGCGAGTGGCAGGCCGATCCGGCGCGGCCGCGCGAAAAAGGCTAGGGCGGGGGTCAGGTCTTGAATTGAGGCATCGGAATACGCCTCAATTCAAGACCTGACCCCCGCTTATTTCAACGGCGGTTCCGCGTTGCCCGGCAGCGGCAAGCTGGCGGTGTTGAGCACCATCGCCATCATGGTGTAGTAGCCGGAAAGCACCAGCAGCTCGACTGCGCCGTCCAGGCCGAAACGCCCGCGCACGGCTTCGAACGCCTTGTCGCCGACGCGCCCCGCGGCGTGCGCATCGCGGCAGAAATCGTAGACCAGCGTCTCGTCGCCCTTGGCCGGCGGATCGCGCCGCTCGCGGATCGCATCGATGATGGCGCCTTCCAGCCCGGCCTTGCGGGCGAGCTGCTCGTGGATGAACCACTCGTGCTGGCAGGTCCACTTGCGCGCGGTGATCAGGACGGCGAGCTCCACCAGCTTCTGCGGCAGCTTGCCTTTCCAGCGCAGCTGCTCGCCAAGGCCCTGCAGATGGCGCGCGATCGCCGGATTGTGGAGGAGCGCGATGAAGGGTCCGCGTACTTCGCCGCGCGGGCCCGCCGTGATGAGCTCGGCCACCGCGCGCTGCTCGGGCGACATTGCATCGGAGGCAAGTTTGGGAAACCTGGGTTGTGCCATGCTTTCGCCATGATCGCCGACGCGATCCTCGTCGTCCACTTCCTGATCGTTCTTTTCATCGTCGGCGGGCTCGCCGCGGTGTGGATCGGCGCGTCGCTCGGCTGGGGCTGGATCCGCAACCGGTGGTTCCGCTACGCGCATCTCGCCGCCATCGTCTTCGTCGCCGGCGAAGCGCTGATCGGCATGGCGTGCCCGCTCACGGTGTGGGAGGACGCGCTACGCGGCGGCGCAGGGGCCGAGTCGTTCATCGGTCGATGGCTACGGCGCGTGCTTTTCTATCGCGCACCCGAGTGGGTGTTCAGCGCGGCGTACCTCGCCTGGGCGCTCGCTACGCTGGCAACGCTACGGCTCGTTCCGCCCAGGCGAAAAGCTGGATGAAGACTTCCTCGCGGATGCGGCCGGGAGAGCAGACGAGGTCGTGCCACCCGCCCGGAAAGGCGAGGACCGCGACGTTCGGGCCGAGCAGGCGCGACCACCGCGCGATGTGATGCCAGTCGAGCACGATGTCCGCCGCATCCGAATGCATGGAGAGCACCGGACATTCGATGGCGAGCCCCTTGTGCACCTTCTCGAACGCGTCGTTGATCGCGCCGAGCCAGCCGTAGTACACGGGAAAGCCGTAGTCGGGCTTGAGCGCGGCGTCGAACTCCCATTCCGTGCGCAGCGCCCTCGTGTAATCGGGCCGGAACGCCCTCGGGTCGTTGAGAAACGGGTAGTAGCGCCCGATCGCCGCGGCGACGTGCATCTGCACCTTGCGCCACTCGGGCAGGTTCCAGTCGAAGAACGCGCTGTTCAGCCACAGGCCCTGGATCCGGTCGCGTTTCGCGCCCTCGTGCGCGTAAAGCGACGCGATGAGTCCGCCCAGCGAATGGCCGGCAAGCACGACTTCGCCGCCGATCACCTCGAGCGCGGCGTCGAGGTCGGCGTAGCACTCGTTCACGCTCTTGAAGAAATTCGGGTGCTGGTAAGGCCGCATCGAGCGGCCGTGCTTGCGCAGGTCGAGCGCGTAGAAGGCATAACCCTCGGCGGCGAAGCGCTCGGCCATGTGGCGCTGGAAGAAGTAATCGCTGAAGCCGTGCACGTAGAGCACGGCGCCGCGCGGCGCATTCGCCGTGGGCAGGCGCACCACGGTCGAGACCACGGCGCCGTCGTAGTCGGGCGCAAAGTCGAGCTCGAGCGCCTCGAACCCGGCAAGCAGGCGATCAGGCTGCCAGCGCGTCATGCCCTGACTTCATGCCGGGACATTGCCCATTGCACGTGCTCTCTGACTAGCGCGGAAGGATGGTCCGCCCGGGCGCGGAGCGCCGCGATGACCGCCGCAGAGCCTGGCGCATTGCCCAGGCCCACCGCGAGGTTGCGCAGCCAGCGCTCGTAGCCGATGCGCCGGATGGGCGAGCCGCGCAGGCGCTCGTCGAAATCGGCCTCCGACCAGGCGAAAAGCTCGACCAGCGTTGCCTGGTCGAGGCCGTTACGGACCTGGAAATCGGCCTCGGCCGCCGGCTGCGCAAATCCGTTCCACGGGCAGACGAGCTGGCAATCGTCGCAGCCGTAGACGCGGTTGCCGATCAGCGGGCGCAGCTCTTCGGGGATCGCGCTCTTGTGCTCGATCGTGAGGTAGGCGATGCAGCGGCGCGCGTCGAGCTGGTAGGGGCCGACGATGGCCTGCGTCGGGCAGACGTCGATGCAGCGGCGGCAGGTGCCGCAATGCTCCTCGACCGGCGCATCGATGGGCAGCGGCAGGTCGCTGTAGATCTCGCCGAGGAAGAACCAGGAACCCGTGCGGTCGAGCGCGAGCGTGTGCTTGCCGCGCCAGGCGATGCCGGCGCGTATCGCGAGCTCGACCTCCATCACCGGCGCCGAGTCGGTGAAGACGCGGTAGCCAAAAGCCCCGACCTCCTCCTCGATGCGCTCGCAAAGGCTCTGCAGGCGCGTGCGCAGCACCTTGTGATAGTCGCGGCCACGCGCATAGCGCGCGATGTATGCGCTTCCGTTGGATGACGGCAGCTCGTTCGCCTCGCCCGTGCCGTACTCCATGCGGCACGAGATGACGCGCAGCGTGCCGGGCTTAAGCTCCGCCGGCCGCGCGCGAAGCGCGCCATGGCGCGCCATATACTCCATCTCGCCATGCCGCCCCTGCGCCAGCCAATCGAGGAGCCGCGGCTCGACGGCGGAAAGATCCGCGTCGGCGAAGCCGACCGCCTGGAAGCCGAGGCTCGTGCCCCATTCCCGGATTTGCGCGGCGAGCGCGGCGTAGTCCATGACGTTCGATCTTAAATTGCCCGACGCAGCGGCCACCGCGCGACTCGGCGCAGCACTCGCGGCGGCCATCGCGCCGGGGCGCGTGCTGCACCTCTCGGGCGAGCTCGGCAGCGGCAAGACGACGCTGGTGCGCGGCCTCCTGCGGGCGCTCGGCGTGCAGGGTGCCGTGAAGAGCCCGACCTTTGCCTGGGTTGAACCTTACCGGCTTTCGAGACTAGACTTGTATCACTTTGATTTCTATCGGTTCGATAAGAAGACCGAATGGTTGAGCTCAGGCCTGCGCGAATACTTCCGACCCGATGCAGTTTGCATCGTGGAATGGCCCGAGCGTGCGGGCGAGCTTTTGGCGCCGCCCGATCTGGCCATCGGCCTTGCCTACAGCGGGGAAGCGCGAGGCGCCAGGATCGAAGCGCACTCCGCCGAGGGCGAAGCGTGGCTCTCGTCGCTGCGGGCCTCGCTTGCCTCGCCCTAGCCGGCGCGGCTGATGCCCAGGTGCTCGCGAGCCGGATCTGGCCGGCGCGCGATTACACGCGGCTCACCATTGAATCGAAAGCGGAGTTGAAGTACGAGGTGTTCTCGGTCAAGGATCCGGATCGCCTGGTGCTCGACCTCGAGACGGACGTGACCCCCGCGCTCGCCGAGCTCGACGGCAAGGTGGCGGCCGACGACCCCTACATCAAGGGCCTGCGCGTGGCGCGCAATCGGCCCGGCGTCGTGCGCGTGGTGCTCGACCTCAAGGCCGAGGTGAAGCCGCAGGCCTTCACGCTCTCGCCCGTCGCCGAGTACGGCTATCGCCTGGTGCTCGACATCCACCCCGTCGTGGCGCTGGATCCGCTCGCTCAGCTGATCGAGCAAGGCGCGAAACCCGAGGCGCCCGCCGCTCCGGCGCCGGAAAGGCCGAGCATCGTGCGCCTCGCCACCATCGTCATCGACGCCGGCCACGGCGGCGAGGATCCCGGCGCCATCGGGCGCCGCGGCACGCGCGAGAAGAACGTGACGCTGATGATCGCCAAGCGGCTGAAGGCGCTGATCGACGCCGAGCCGAACATGCGCGCTTTCCTCACCCGCGACGGCGACTACTTCCTGCCGCTCAACACGCGGGTCGACAAGGCGCGCCAGGTGCGCGCCGACCTCCTGGTTTCCATCCACGCCGATTCCTTCAAGCGCTCCAACGCACGCGGCTCATCCGTGTTCGCGCTCTCCGAGCGGCGCGCGACCTCCGAAATGGCGCGGCTCCTCGCGCAGAAGGAGAATGAATCCGACCTGATCGGCGGCGTGAACCTGAAAGGACGCGATTCGTACGTGACGCAGACGCTGCTCGACCTGTCGCAGACCGCGACCATCGATTACAGCCTGCGGCTCGGCAGCTCGGTCCTGCAGCGCATCGGCTCGGTAGCCGAACTGCACAAGCCGCGCGTCGAGCAGGCGAGCTTCGCCGTCCTCAAGGCGCACGACGTGCCTTCGATCCTGGTGGAAACCGCTTTCATCTCCAATCCGCAGGAGGAAAAGCGGCTGAATGACCGCGGCTACCAGGACAAGCTCGCCCGCGCGATCCTCGAGGGCATCCGCGACTATGTCGCGCGCCAGCCGCCGCGGCCGGCTTCACCCATGGCGTTGCGCTGAGCGGCTTCTCAGCCAGGCAAGCAGGGCGGGCGAGATCGAGGCGAGCACGATGACCAGGATGACGAGCGTCAGGTTCGCCTTCACTGCCGGGATGTTGCCGAAGAAGTAGCCCGCGGTGCAGATCGAGCCGACCCAGGCCACCGCGCCCACGACGCAGAACGCGAGGTAGCGCAGGTAGGGCATCGCGCCCAGCCCGGCCACGAACGGCACATAGGTGCGCACGATCGGCATGAAGCGCGCGATGACGATCGTCTTGCCGCCGTGGCGCTCGTAGAAATCGTGCGTGCGCTGCAGATGCGCCGGGTTGATCCAGCGTGCAAAGAGCCGGGTGCCCGTCCAGCGGCCGATCCAGTAATTGCAGTTGTCCCCGCAGAGCGCGGCCGCGATGAGCACCGCGATGACGAGCGCGATGTTCATGCCGCCCGCCGCCGCGATCGCGCCGACCACGAAGAGGAGCGAGTCCCCGGGCAGGAACGGCGTCACCACGAGGCCGGTCTCGCAGAACACGATGGCGAAAAGCAGCGCGTAGACCCAGGCGCCGTGCTCGGCGACGAACGCGGCGAGGTGCTGGTCGAGATGGACCGCGAGGTCCCAGAGCGTACCGAGAAGCTCCACCGGGCGATTCTATAATCGGGACGTGAGCTCCATTCGCGTGCTGCCGCAGCTTCTCGTGAGCCAGATTGCGGCCGGCGAAGTGGTCGAGCGCCCCGCCTCGGTCCTGAAGGAGCTGCTGGAGAACAGCCTCGATGCCGGCGCGCGCGCGATTGCGGTTGCGCTCGACGAAGGCGGCATGCGGCGCATCCAGGTCGAAGACGACGGTGCCGGCATCGCGCGCGAGGACCTGCCGCTCGCCGTGGCACGGCACGCCACCAGCAAGATTGCCACGCTCGCCGATCTCGAGTCGGTCGGCACGCTCGGCTTCCGCGGCGAAGCGCTGGCCTCCATCGCGTCGGTCGCGCGGCTCGGCATCACGACCCGGCGCGAGCAGGATGGGCAGGGCAGCTCGCTGCACATCGAAGGCAACGAGAGTGCAGAGGTTTCACCGGCCGCGCGGGCGCACGGCACGACCGTGACCGTCGAGGACCTCTACTTCAATACGCCGGCGCGGCGCAAGTTCCTGAAGAGCGAATCGACCGAGTTCGGCCACTGCGACGACGTCTTTCGCCGTATCGCCCTCGCCCATCCGGCGGTCGGCTTTGCCCTGCGCCACAACGGCCGCGCGAGCCGGCATGTGCGCTCGCAGTCGCTCACCGAGCGCGCCGCAGCGCTGCTGGGCCGCGAGGTCGCCGACGCGACGGTGGCCATCGAAACCGGCGCCGGCGGCATGACGCTCACCGGCCTGGCGGGCACGCCGCAGGCAGCGCAAGCGCGGCCGGACGCGCAATACCTCTTCGTCAATGGCCGCTATGTGCGCGACCGCGTCGTGGCGCACGCGGTGCGCGAGGCGTACGCGGAGCTCCTGCATGGCGAGCGCCAGCCCGCTTACGTGCTGTTCCTCGCGCTCGATCCGCGCACGGTGGATGTCAACGTGCACCCGGCGAAGATCGAGGTGCGCTTCCGCGACTCGCGCGTGGTGCATCAGTTCGTACGGCACGCGCTCGCTCGCGCGCTCTCGCCGAGCGCGGCTCACGCCCCAGTCGCTTACGCCACCGTCTCGCAGGGCGGCGGCGTGCAGGCGGCCTTCTCGCTCGCACAACCGGTACAGACCTACCAACCGGTGCAGAACTACCAGCCGTTGCCGAGCGCCGAGCAAAGTCCGCCCCTCGGCTTCGCGCTCGGCCAGCTGCACGGCATCTACATCCTCGCGCAGAACGCGGCCGGCCTCGTGCTGGTCGACATGCACGCCGCCCACGAGCGCATCCTGATGGAGCGCCTGAAGAGCGGCATCGACGCGGGCGACGTGGCGCGCCAGCGCCTGCTCGTGCCGGCGGTGTTCTCGGCGGACGCGATCGATATCGCGACCGCTGAAGAGAACCAGGAGACACTCGACCGCCTCGGCCTCGAGATCGTCGTCTCGGGACCGAACGAGCTCACGGTGCGCACGGCGCCGGCGCTCCTCGCGAGCGGCGACATCGTGGCGCTCGGGCGCACGCTGCTGAGGGAAATCCGCGACTACGGCGCGAGCCAGATGCTCGCCGGCCGCCAGAACGAGCTCCTCGCCACCATGGCCTGCCATACCGCGGTGCGCGCCAACCGGATACTCACGGCAACCGAAATGAACGCGCTGCTGCGCGAAATGGAGGAGACCGAGCGCTCCGGCAGCTGCAACCACGGGCGTCCGACCTGGTACCAGCTGACGATGGCTGACCTCGACAAGCTTTTCCTCAGGGGACGCTGATGGCCGGAGCCATGCTCGTCACCGGCGGCAGCCGCGGCATCGGCGCGCCCGCGACGTTGCTGGTGGCCGGTAAGGCCTATGCGCTGCTAGGCCCGACGGCGAGCGGCAAGTCGCAGATGGCCTTGGCGCTTGCCGAGCGCGTGCCGCTCGAAATCGTGTCGATGGACTCGGCGCAGGTATACCGCGGGCTCGACATCGGCACCGCCAAGCCGGGCGCCGCGGAACGCAAAGCCGTGCCGCACCACCTCGTCGACGTCGTCGATCCCGATCGCAGTTACTCCACCGGCACCTGGCGCGCCGATGCGATCCGCGCGGTTTCCGACATTTTGGCGAAGGGGAAAATTCCCCTCGTCGTCGGCGGCACGATGCTCTACTACCGCGCGCTCGTCGGCGGGCTCGACGCGCTGCCGCAGGCCGATCCCGAGGTGCGCGCCACGATCAACGCCGAGGCGCGCGAACGGGGCTGGGCGGCGCTGCACGCAGAGCTCGCGAAAGTGGATCCTGCCGCGGCGCGGCGCATCCCGCTACGCGACGCGCAACGCATCCAGCGCGCGCTCGAGGTCTGGCGCCTGACCGGAAAACCACTGTCGTCACTGCAGGGCCGCTCGAGCCCCGCGCTGCCATTTGCGCTCAAGGGTTTCGCACTGGTACCGCCGGATCGCGCGGCGCTCGCCGAGCGCATCGCCGCACGCTTCGAGGCGATGCTCGCCGCCGGCCTGGTCGAGGAGCTGCGCAGCCTGCGCAGCCGTTTCGCGCTGACCTCCGCTATGCCCAGCATGCGCGCCGTGGGCTATCGACAGGTGTGGCAGCACCTCGACGGCGAGTTGAGCGAATCCGAGATGCGCGCACAGGCCGTCGCCGCCACCCGTCAGCTCGCCAAGCGCCAGCTCACCTGGCTGCGCAGCTTCCGCGACCTGGAGCCGGCGGAGAAGCTCAGTCATTCGTTCTTGTAGACGCCGCGGAGGTTCATCGCGGCAAGGCAGAACTGCAGGCCGACCAGCGCATAGGCGCGGTCGTGCCATCCCCACAGCACCCACAGCACGTTGCTCGCGAGAAAGCACCAGAAGCCCGCCGCGCGGCGCGGCGCCGAGCGCGAAGCGACGAGCCAGGAAGCAGCCACCGTGGTCAGCATGGCAGGCCATTGCAGCAGGTCGACGATATCCATGGTCAGGCTGAGACCCTAGAATTCGCGCACACGTTCGAGGAGCGTTGATGCAGATCGGAATCGTCGGACTCGGCCGGATGGGCGCCGGCATGGCGCGCCGCCTCGCGCAGGCAGCCATCAGCGTGCTCTGCTATGACCAGGCGAACGAGGCGCGCGCCGCGCTCGAGGGCGCGCCCAACATCGATTGCGCAGAAAGCCTCGCTGCGCTGTGCGCACGCCTGCAGGGCGAGCGCATCATCATCCTCATGCTGCCGGCAGGCAGCGCCGTCGAGGACACGATCCGCGACCTGATGCCGCTGCTTTCCTCCGGCGACACGATTGTCGACGGCGGCAACAGCTACTACCGCGATTCGATGCGGCGCGCGCTCGCGCTGTCGCAGCACGGCGTGCGCTATATCGACGCCGGCGTCTCCGGCGGCATCCACGGCCGCGACCAGGGCTACTGCCTGATGCTCGGCGGCACGCCGACGTCGATCGAGATCTTCGCGCCGATTGCCAAAGCCCTCGCGCCGCATGCCGAGAACGGCTGGCTGCATTGCGGCCCGAACGGCGCCGGCCACTTCGCCAAGATGGTCCACAACGGCATCGAGTACGGGATGATGCAGGCCATCGCCGAGGGCTTTGCCTTATTGGGCGCGCGCAAGGAGCTCGACATCGATGTCGCGCGGCTCGCCGAGACCTGGCGCTACGGCAGCGTGGTGCGCTCGTGGCTCCTCGACCTGTGCGCCGGCATCCTCAAGGACAACGAATCGCTCGCCGGCATCGCGCCGGTGGTGGCCGACTCGGGCGAAGGCCGCTGGACCGCGCTCGAGTCGATCGAGCTCGGCGTGCCGGCGCCGGTCATCACCATGGCGCTCATGAGCCGCTTCTCGAGCCAGGGCGGCTCGGACTACGCCCGGCGGCTCCTCGCCATGATGCGCGCCAGGTTCGGAGGCCACGCCGTCCAGTCGGAGAAATAAGCGGCCAATGATCCTCGTGCTGATGGGCGTCTCCGGCTCGGGCAAGACCACCATCGGCGAGCTCCTCGCGAAACGCCTGGGGTGGCGCTTCATCGAGGGCGACGACTATCACCCCAAGGAGAACATCGACAAGATGGCCGCCGGCATCCCGCTCGAGGACGACGACCGCTGGCCGTGGCTCGATGCGCTCAACCAGCGCCTGCGCGGCGAGCGCGACGCGATCGTCACCTGCTCCGCCCTCAAGGAATCGTATCGCCGGCGCCTGCTCATGGGCGTCGCCGACGCGCGCATCGTGTACCTGCACGCTTCAAAGGCCGTCATCGCTGCGCGAGTGGCAAAGCGCAAGCACAAGTACATGCCGGCGTCGCTCCTCGACAGCCAGTTCGCGACGCTCGAGCCGCCCAGCACGGCGATCGACATCGACGTCTCGGGCGATCCCGAGGACAGCGTCGACGCGATCCTGAAAGCCCTAGCGCCCTAGCGCCACCCCTTCGCGCCGCGGGTCGGCGCCGCCGCGCCAGCCCCCGGGTACGCGCTCGATGCCGTGCAGGCCGCTCTCCAGCGTGGACAGCCGTACGTCGTGCCCACGCTCGGTTAGCGCGGGGACCAGCGCCTCATAGGCCGAGCCGCGCTCGATCTGCGTCGGGCCGTTGCGGCTGCCAACATTGGGCAGCTCGATCGCCTGCTGGATATCGAGCTGCCAGTCGAGCACCCCGATGAGCGCCTTGGCGACGTAATTGATGATCGCCGAGCCGCCGGGCGAGCCAACGAGAAGCTGCAAGCGACCCTCGGCATCGAACACCATGGTCGGCGCCATGCTGCTGCGCGGGCGCTTGCGCGGGCCGACCTGGTTCGGCCCTCCCGGCACGAAATCGAAATCGGTCAGCTCGTTGTTGAGGAGAAAGCCGCGCACCATGATGCGGCTGCCGAAGCCGGACTCGATGGTGGTGGTCATGGCGACGGCGTCGCCGTTTTCTTCCACGATCGAGAAATGGCTGGTGCCGTTCTCGTTGTCGCCAGGCAGCGCCCGGCCCGTGGCGCGCTCGCCGATGAGCGCAGCACGCTGGCTCAGATAGCCCGCGCTGAGCAATCGGGCGACGGGGATCATGACCACGTCGGGATCGCCGAGGTAGCGCGCGCGGTCGGCATACGCCAGGCGCCCGGCCTCGCTGAAGTAATGCAGCGCCTGCGCGGACTGCGCCTGCGCCTCCGCGAAGCGGGTGCGCTCGAGAATGCCGAGGATCTGCAGGACGGCGACGCCGCCCGAGCTCGGCGGGCCCATCGAGCAAAGGCGCCAGACGCGGTATTGCCCGCAGACCGGCTCGCGTTCCTGCGCGCGATAGGCCTTGATATCGGCCAGCGTCAAATCACCCGGTTTCAAGTGCGCGCGCACTGCCCGCACCATGTCGGCGGCGATTTGTCCTTCATAGAACGCGTTCGCGCCATTGGCCGCGACCGCTTTCAACGTGTCGGCGTACTCGCGATTGACGATGCGGCTGCCGACCGCCTTGCCGTAGTAGATCTCGCGCGCACGGGGATCGCTCGGTAGATATTTTTCTTCTGCGAGCACTGCATGGAGCCGCGGCGAGAGCGCGAAGCCGCGCTCGGCGAGCTCGATCGCCGGCGTGAAGAGCTCGCGCCAGGCGAGGCGTCCGTGCCGCCGGTGCGCGAGCTCCAGCATGCGCAGCGCGCCGGGCACGCCGACCGAGCGCCCGCCGACCACCGCGTCCATGAACTCCATCGGCTTTCCGCTCTTCACGAAGCGATCGGGGCGCGCCGCCGCCGGCGCGGTCTCGCGGCCGTCGTAGCTGCGCAGCTTCTTTTCTGCCTGCGACCAGTAGAGCAGGAAGGCGCCGCCGCCGATTCCCGAGGATTCCGGCTCCACCAGCCCGAGCACCAGCTGCACCGCGATCGCGGCATCGACCGCCGAGCCGCCCTGCTCGAGGATGCGGTATCCCGCCTCGGCGGCGAGCGGATGCGCCGCGGCGACCATGAAATGCTTGGCGACTACGGCATCGCGCGCTTCGGCGAGCGTGCCGGCGCAAAAAACAAAAAAGGCAGCCGCAGCTGCCTTTTGGACGGTGCGGTACGAGCCCACTAGACCATCAACGGAACGATGAGCAGCGCCACGATGTTGATGATCTTGATCAGCGGATTCACCGCCGGGCCGGCGGTGTCCTTGTAGGGATCGCCGACGGTGTCGCCGGTCACGGCGGCCTTATGCGCATCCGAGCCTTTGCCGCCGTAATGACCGTCCTCGATGTACTTCTTGGCGTTGTCCCACGCCCCGCCGCCGGTGCACATCGAGATCGCGACGAAGAGACCGGTGACGATGGTGCCCATCAGCACGCCGCCGAGCGCCTGCGGCCCGAGGATCAGGCCGACCAGGATCGGCACCAGCACCGGCAGCAGCGAAGGCAGCATCATTTCCCCGATCGCCGCCTTGGTCAGCATGTCGACCGCGCGCCCGTACTCGGGCTTGGCGGTGCCTTCCATGATGCCGGGGATCTCCTTGAACTGGCGGCGCACCTCGACCACCACCGCGCCGGCAGCGCGCCCCACCGCCTCCATCGCCATGGCGCCGAACAGGAACGGCACCATGCCGCCGATAAAGAGACCGATGATCACCATGTGGTCGGACAGATCGAAGGTCAGCGACTTGCCGGCGGCTTCGAGCGCGTGCGTGTAATCCGCAAAGAGCACTAACGCCGCAAGGCCTGCGGACCCAATCGCATAGCCCTTGGTGACCGCCTTGGTGGTGTTGCCCACCGCGTCGAGCGGATCGGTGATGTCGCGCACCGAGTCCGGCAGTTTCGCCATCTCGGCGATGCCGCCCGCGTTGTCGGTGATCGGCCCGTACGCGTCGAGCGCGACGATGATGCCCGCCATCGAGAGCATCGAGGTGGCGGCGATGGCGATGCCGTAGAGGCCGGCGAGCGAGTACGAAGCGCCGATCGCCACGCACACCGCGAGCACCGGCCAGGCGGTCGACTTCATCGACACACCGAGGCCGGCGATGATGTTGGTGGCGTGGCCGGTGACGCTCGCCGCGGCGACGTGCTGCACCGGCTTGAAGTCGGTGCCGGTGTAGTACTCGGTGATCCAGACGAGGAAGCCGGTCAGCGCCATGCCGACGACGGCCGTGCCGTAGAGGTGCCAGATGGTGATCATTTTCATGGCGCCACCGACGTCGAAGGGCACGGTCCTCACCACGTCGCCCATCACCAGCATGGTGATCGGGATGAAGGCGATGAGCGCCACCACGCCGGCGACGATCAGGCCCTTGTAGAGCGCGGGCATGACGTTCTTGTCGCCCGGGCGCGCTTTCACGAACCAGGTGCCGACGATCGAGGCGATGATGGCGAAGCCGCCGATGACGAGCGGATAGATGAGCGCCGCGGGCGAGGTGGTCTTCACCATCAGCGCGCCGAGCAGCATGGTGGCGATGATGGTCACGGCGTAGGTCTCGAACAGGTCGGCCGCCATGCCGGCGCAGTCGCCGACGTTGTCGCCCACGTTGTCGGCGATCACCGCCGGGTTGCGCGGATCGTCCTCGGGAATGCCCGCCTCGACCTTGCCGACGAGGTCGGCGCCGACGTCGGCGCCCTTGGTGAAGATGCCGCCGCCAAGCCGCGCGAAGATCGAGATCAGCGAGCCGCCGAAGCCGAGGCCGATCAGCGGGTGAATGATGTGCGAGAGGTTCGACTTGTCGACCGCGTTTTCGTACAGGAGGCCAAAGTAGCCTGCCACGCCGAGCAGGCCCAGGCCCACCACCAGAAGTCCGGTGACCGCGCCGCCGTTGAAGGCCACCTGCAGCGCTTCATTCAACCCGGTGCGCGCCGCCTCCGCCGTGCGCACGTTGGCGCGCACGGAGATGTTCATGCCGATGACGCCGCAGGCGCCGGAGAGCAGCGCGCCGATGAGGAAGCCGAAGGCGGTGGGCCAGCCGAGCTGCGGCACGAAGCCGATGAGGAGGAAAAGGACCGCGCCGACGATGGCGATGGTCGTGTACTGGCGCTTCAGATACGCCACGGCGCCTTCGCGCACGGCGGCCGAGATCTCCTGCATGCGCTCGTTGCCCGCCGGCAGCGCGAGGATGCGGCCCGCTTGCCAGATGCCGTAAAGGATCGCGAGGATCGCGCACGCGAGCGCGAAGATTAGGCCTGCAGTCATGTTGTTCTCCCCCGGAAAGGGGACGGATTTTATCAGGTCAGCGCGGCGAACACGCGCTGCGTGATCGTGTCGACCGAGCCGAGCCCCGAGATCCTGCGGACCTGCGGCGCGTGCGCTTCCTTCGACGCGGCCCAGCGGCCGTAGTAGTCGACGAGCGGCCGCGTCTGCGCGTGATACACGTCGAGCCGGTTCTTCACCGTCTCCTCGCGATCGTCGTCGCGCTGGATCAGCGGCTCGCCGGTCGCATCGTCCCTGCCCTCGACCTTGGGCGGATTGAACTTGACGTGATAACTGCGGCCCGACGCCGGATGCGTTCGGCGGCCGCTCATGCGCTGGACAATCTCGCTATCGGGAACGTCGATCTCGAGCACATAGTCGATCGGCACGCCCGCCTCCTTCATCGCATCGGCCTGCGGAATCGTGCGCGGAAAGCCGTCGAACAGGTACCCGGGCTTGCAGTCCAGGTGCTTCAGCCTCTCGCTCACCAGGCCGATGATGATGTGGTCGGAGACGAGCTGGCCCGAGTCCATCACCTTCTTCGCGGCGACGCCGAGCGGCGTGCCCGCCTTTACCGCCGCGCGCAGCATGTCGCCGGTGGAAATCTGCGGGATGCCGTACTTCTGGCGGATGAAATTGGCCTGGGTCCCCTTCCCCGCTCCCGGCGGGCCCAGCAATATCAATCTCATCGGTTCATTCTACTAAGCACAGCCTGCAAGTCTTGATGTGTATCAACCCCCGGGGGGATATCCGTTTCGCTCACGAGCACCGCGATGCGATGGCCGTGCCACAGCGCGCGCAGCTGCTCGAGCGCCTCGGCCTTCTCGATCGGCGCGGGCGGCAGCGCGGCATATTCGCGCAGGAAGCGCACCCGGTAGGCGTAGATGCCCGCATGGCGATAGGTCGGCGCGCCGCTCATTTCGCCACTGAGCCGCGGAAATGGAATCTCGGCGCGCGAGAAGTAGAGCGCATAGCCTTGCGCATCGAGCACCACCTTCACCACGTTCGGGCTCGCCGCAGTCGCGCCATCATGGATCGCATGGCATGCCGTGGCCATGGAGGCTGCGCGACGTGCATCCAATAACTGCGCCACCTCGCGGATCAATGCCGGCGCGATGAGCGGCTCGTCGCCCTGCACGTTGACGACGACCTCCCCATCGGCGAGTCCCAAAAGCTGCGCCGCTTCGGCCAGGCGGTCCGTGCCCGAGGCGTGGTCGCTGCTTGTCATCACGACGGAATGACCGTGACTGCGCACGGCATCGGCGATGCGCGGGTCGTCGGTCGCCACATGCACCGCGGCGGCGCCGCTTTGCTTCGCTCGCTCGCAGACGCGCACCACCATCGGCTTGCCGGCGAGGTCGGCGAGCGGCTTGCCGGGAAAACGGGTCGACGCGTAGCGCGCCGGAACGATGACGGTGAACTGCGCCGCTGCGCTCACGCCACTTCTTCTTCAGGCGGGAGCTTGCGCGCCTCCTCTTCGAGCATCACCGGAATGTCGTCCTTCACCGGATAGCCGAGGCGATCGGCCTTGCAGACGAGCTCGCCCGCCTCGCGGCGATAGATGAGCTTGCCCTTGCACAGAGGGCAAACCAGGATTTCAAGCAGCCTTGGATCGACGGAACCCATCGAGCCTCTTGGAGAGCCAATCGCCGAACGCCGCATCGAGATCCGCCGACACCGGCAGAACCCACCAGTTCGGTCTCGCGACGCTGCGCAATTTTACCGCGTCCTTCTCGGTCATCAGCACCGGGGCGTCGTCGCCGAACTCGAGCTCGCCGGCCTCGAAGCGGTGATGATCCGGGAACGGATGCGGCGCGAGCTTGACGCCCTGCTTCGCCAGGTGCAGGAAGAACCGGTTCGGGTCGCCTATGCCGGCGATGGCGTGCACCTTCTGTCCCGCAAAAGCACCGACCGGGCGCCGCTCGGCCGCGTCGGTCATGCGATGCAGCTCCTCGCCTTTCAGCCGCATCGCATAGCCCTTCAGCGCCGAGCCATGCGAGACGACGGCGTCGACCGATTGCAGGCGCCACGCCGGCTCGCGCAGCGGCCCGGCGGGCAGCAGGAAGCCGTTGCCGAAGGCGCGCGCGTCCACCACCGCGATCTCGAGGTCGCGCCGCAGCCGATAGTGCTGCAGCCCGTCGTCCAGCAGGACCAGATCCACGTCGGGATGCGCCGCGCGCAGCGCCGCGATCACCGCGACGCGATCGACTCCGACCCATACCGGGCAGCCGCTGCGCCGCGAAAGGAGGATCGGCTCATCGCCGACCTCGGCCGCGTCATCGGCGATCGTCGCCGCGCGCGGCGAAGTGCGCTTGTTACCCGCTTTCGCGCCGTAGCCGCGCGACACGATGCCGGGCGTCCATCCGCTTTTTTTCAGGTGTTCGGCGATCCAGATCACGAGCGGCGTCTTTCCGGTGCCGCCCGCCGTGAGGTTGCCGACCACGACCACCGGTATGCCGGGGTGGCGGCTGCCGAGGATCCTCAGGCGGTAGAGGAGGCGCCGCAGCGTGGCGAGGATGCCGAACAGCACGCTCGCCGGCCACAGCAGCCACGCAAGGAGGCCGCGGTGGTACCAGTGGCGCACTACGAGGTCCGCATTACTTCGTTGCTTGCGCCGTGAAGTTGACTTGCGAGATGCCGGCGACGCGCGCCGCTTCCATGACGCGCATCACCGCCTGGTGCGTGGCGGTGGCATCGGCGCTGATCACCACCACCGGTTCCTTGGCGCCGCCGGCGGCGCGCTTGAGCTCATCGGCGAGCTGGGTCGGCGAGCGAAACACCACCGGGCGGCCGCCGATCACGTACTGGCCCTCGGCGTTGACGAGGACCGAGACCTCGTTCGCGCGGTCCGGCTGCTTCTCGCTGTCGGCCGTGGGCAGGTTGATCGCGAGCTCGGTGTACTTGTTGTAGGTGGTGGTGATCATGAGGAAGATGAGGATCACCATCATGACGTCGATCAGCGGCACGAGGTTGATCTCGAGCGCCTCCTTCCCTTGACCGCGCTGAAAGTTCAAGCGCGCAGCGACGGGTAATCGACCCGCTCGCCGTGCAGGATGTCGACGAGCTTCGAGGCGAGCAATTCCATCTCCACGACGAACGTGTCGACCTTGTTCTTGTAGTGGCGGTAGAAGATGAGCGCGGGAATGGCGATGGCGATGCCGAAGGCCGTGTTGTAGAGGGCGATCGAGATGCCGTGCGCCAGCAGCTGCGGGTTCGAGCCGGTGGGCGATTGCGAGCCGAAGATCTCGATCATGCCGATCACGGTGCCGAAGAGGCCGAGCAGCGGCGCCGCGGTCGCAATGGTGCCGAGCGTCGTCAGGAAGCGCTCGAGCTCGTGCGCGACCGCGCGGCCCGCCTCCTCGATCGCCTCCTTCATCACGTAGCGCGAAGCCTTGTGGTTACGCAGCCCCGCGGCGAGCACCGCGCCGAGCGGCGAGCCCTTGGCGAGGCGCTCGAGCACCTCCTCCGATACGCCCTGGCGCCGGTACATGTCGACCACCTGCTCGAACAGGCGCGGCGGAATGATCTTGGATGAGCGGAGCGAAATGGAGCGCTCGATGATCAGGGCGACTGCAATTACGGATGCGGCGAGGAGGAACCAGATCGGCCAGCCGGCGGCCTGCAGGATTGCGAACAACCGTTTCCCTTATAGTTTTTAGCCGCGTTTTTCCGTGCGGCGCGGCCGACTGTACGGCAAACGAAGCCGCCCGAGCAAGTTGGCGCGGCGCAACAAATCAGCGTCGTGCGTCGGCCGGCAACTCGAGGCTGTAGTGGATAACGCGATATCCACAAAAAGCTGTGGACAAGTTTGTGGATTACTACTGGATAGCGTCGCCACACGCAGTTAATCGAGGCCTCAAGTTGGTCACGATCAAAAATTGAGCAGGCGTTTGCTCAGGTGAAACATGCGCTTACGCCTAAGAATGGGCGTCCGCGAGGCATTGCAGCACGCGGCCGCACGGCAAAGTGCCCTGTGTGGATAGTGCTAGGCTCGCCTCGCGCTCGCCGCCGCCATGCAGAATGAATTCGCCCGGCCCGTTGTCACCGTCTCCGAATTGCTGCGCAGCGTCCGCGACACGCTCGAGCGGCGCTTCCCCCTACTGTGGGTGCGGGGCGAGCTCTCGAACCTGAGCCGCGCTCCCTCGGGGCACCGCTACTTCACGCTGAAGGATCGCGGAGCGCAGGTCGACTGCGTGATGTTCCGCAGCCGCGCCGCCGCTTTCGAGGCCGAGCTCAAGGAGGGGATGCAGGTCGAGGCGCAGGTGCTGGTCAGCCTCTACGAGCCGCGTGGCCGCTTCCAGCTCACGGTGGAGGGGCTCCGGCCGGCGGGCCTTGGCCCGCTCTACGAGCGCTTCCTGAAGCTCAAGGCCAAGCTGGAAGCCGAAGGCCTGTTCGATCCGGCGCTCAAGCGGGCGCTGCCGGAGCATCCGCGCACCGTCGGCATCGTCACTTCGCTCGCTGCGGCAGCGCTGCGCGACGTGCTGACCACGCTCGCGCGGCGCAACCCTTCTGTCGCGGTCATCGTCTACCCTGCCCCGGTGCAGGGCGAAGGCGCCGCGCGACGCATTGCCGCGATGCTGGCGACTGCAAACGCGCGCGCCGAATGCGATGTCCTGCTCCTCGTGCGCGGCGGCGGCTCGATCGAGGACCTGTGGTCCTTCAATGACGAAGCGGTCGCGCGCGCGATCCGCGCATCAACCATCCCGGTCCTCGTCGGCGTCGGCCACGAGAGCGACTTCACCATCGCCGACTTCGCGGCCGACCAGCGCGCGCCAACGCCGACCGCCGCGGCCGAGCTCGCCACGCCCTCAGCCGTCGAGCTGTTGAGGAAGATCGAGGCTTGCGCGCAGTGCCTTTCGCGCGAGATGCGCCGGCGCCTGCAGTACGCCATGCAGACACTCGATGGCTGCGCCAAGCGCCTCGTGCACCCGGCGCAGCGGCTGCGCAACGCCGCGCAAACGCTCACGCAGCTGCGCACCCGGCTCGCCTTCGCGCTCGGCCACCGCGTGCATCGCGCCCTGGCCGAGCTCGGGCGCCTGGAGGCCTCGCTCGCCGGCCTCGACCCCACGGCGGTGCTCGCGCGCGGCTACAGCATCACGCGCGACGCCGCAGGCAAGGTGCTGCGCGATGCATCGAAGACCGCGCAGGGCGAGCTCATCTTCACGACGCTCGCGCACGGCAGCGTGCAGAGCAAGGTGAAGAAAACAGAACTCCTATAATCGGCCGCATGGCGCATCGCCTGTCGAAGATCACCACGCGCACCGGCGATCGCGGCGAAACCGGCCTCGGCGACGGCTCGCGCGTCTCCAAGGCGGCGGCGCGGGTGCGCGCCCTGGGCGACTTGGACGAGCTGAACAGCGCCATCGGCCTGGTGCTCGCCGAAGACCCGCCGGCGGAGGTGAGCGAGGCCCTGAGCGACGTGCAGCACGATCTGTTCGACCTGGGCGGCGAAGTCAGCATCCCGGGCCACGCGATCCTCGGCGAGGCGCAGGTCGAGCGCCTGGAAGCCACCATCGAGCGCTGGAACGCCGAGCTGCCGGCGCTGAAGGAATTCATCCTGCCGGGCGGCACGCGATCGGCCGCGGCGGCGCATCTTGCGCGCACCATCTGCCGGCGCGCCGAGCGCTCGCTGGTCGAGCTCGGCGAGCGCGAGAAGGTGGGCGAGCCGGCGCGGCGCTACCTGAACCGCCTCTCGGACCTCCTGTTCATCGCCGGTCGGCGCCTGAACCGCGCCGCCGGCCGCACGGACGCGCAATGGCGTCACGAACGCAAGAAGCGCTGAAGCCGCGCCACCGCGTCCTCATCGTCGACGACGAGGAATCGACGCGCATGCTGCTGGCGCGCCTGCTTTCCAAGGAGCTCAACGTCGAGGCGCAGCTCGCCGGCACCTGCGAGCAAGCGCTGCGGTTCGCCGGCAACTACGCCTACGACGCGATCCTGCTCGATCTGCTGATGCCGGGGATCGGCGGCCTGGGCGTGCTCGCCGCCGTCCGCGCTGCATCGCCGAACGCCAGCACCCCCGTCATCATCGTCTCGGTAGTCAGCGACCAGGAAACGGTGGACCGCTGCATGGCGGCCGGCGCAAGCGCCTACCACCTGAAGCCCATCCGGCGCGCCGAGCTCATTGCCACCGTGCGCTCGCAGCTCGCGAAGCGCGGCCAACCCAAGCACTGATCCCATGGCAGACATCAAGATCTACAACGTCGACGCACTCGGCAAGCCGCTCGGCCAGTATTCGCAGGTCACGCGCGTAAAAGCGTCCAAGTACCTCTTCATCGCCGGCATGCTCGCCCCCGGCGACACGTTCGACGCGCAATGCAGCGGCGCCTTCGCCCAGATCGCGGAAGCGCTCAAGTCTGCCGGCGCCGGCTGGGGCAACGTCGTGCAGTTCACGACCTACCTCGTGCACTCGCAGGACATCCCGAAATTCATGGCCTGGCGGCTGCGCGAGTTTCCGAAGCTCTTCCCGAACGGCGTCTATCCGCCGAACACGCTCCTCGTCATCGATCGCCTCGTCCAGGAGCAATTCCTGGTCGAAGTCCAGACCGTCGCCGCGCTCTAGCGCGCGCTTTCAGTCGATCGGTAGTGAGGAAGCGCACCAGCCACAAGGATCACACGTCCGTGGTCGGTTTGCCGGAGACATCCGTAAAGGCGTAACGTATTGACCGAACGAATGGATGAGGCAGATTGCGGCCAAGACTTCCCGCGTGCTCACGCCACGTTTGTCAACTAATTTGTCGACCAATACTCGTTATGCCTAAAGAACACAGAGGATTTCAGTCTCCTATGGCCAGGCTAACGACTGCATTGTTGCTGCTCGCTGTTGGGGCCGGTTGCGCTGTGTTTCCTGACACCGAGACCACTATGCGCGGCATGTATAACGTTGCTTCGAGCGGCACTTCAAAATTTGATGGCACCAAGCATATTCGTGTCAGCAACATGAACTGCACGGGGGCAGTAATGTTTGCTCTCTATCAAGATACGGCCAAGTCCAAAGCAGGTGTCGCCTTGCTAATGGCGGGCACAAAGTCCATCGACAACATTGGCTCTGCCGAATCACTGTCGGTTAAGGTAGACGGCAAGACATACTCCTTCACGTCTAACGACGCCGTCACAGAGCACGAGTCCATTCATGTCGGACATGGTGTCACGATGCCGTTCTCCCATAAGACCTATGTCGTTCCGGAGGCTTTGGTGCGGGAGGTAGCAGCATCAGAGGATTTCTTGGCTAGGGTTCGCTTACTCAGTAACGCGTACATTGAAGGCAAATGCTCTCCTCTTACACTCGCAGAGGCGAAGGAAGAAAACAAACAATTGGGCTTAGAGATAACCCAAAGGGAACTGGATACTGGCAATAAGTTTGCAGCGGTTAGTGGTTTTCGAGAATTCGTACGAATGATGGATGCCACTGCTTGGTAAATCGCGAACGTTAGACAGCATGATCGTCAGTTGCACAAAGCCTGAGGCGGCGACCCGGCAGTTGGACGAGGCGATTACCCTCCTATTTGCTGACCATGACCCCCTTGCCGTACGCACGCTTGCGTCGGCCGCTCATGGGGTATTGGCTGATCTAGTCGAACACAAGTTTCCTGGCGAATCCTGGCGCTCGAAAGTAATTGAAGATTCCGGTCTCTCAAGGAAGGAGGCGCTCGCGGTTCTAAACAGCGCTCAAAACTATCTTAAGCACGCCGACCGGGATCCGCAGGCAGGCCTTTCGTTCGACGAGGAAGAGAACGACCACGTTATCTTCGTCGCGACCCTGGAGTGCGGCCAGCTTGGGCATCCGCTTTCATTTCGCATGCAGGCGTTCCAGATCTGGTATTTGGCCGCCTATCCGGAAAAGATTGGGACTGAAACCGAGCCCGTCCGAAAGTCTCGAACAGCGTTTCCCGATATGAAGAGTTTGAAGCGCGAAGAACGTCTCGCTCACGGCGCGGCGTTTGTTGAGCGCTTGCGCCCTGAGTATGAGGAAAAGCTGTCTAACCGTGCGTTCCAGCGGACCACTGCCAGTGGCCGCTGAACGCAAACGTTAGGTTCGCATGTCCATCCCCACCGAAACCTACGAAGCCGTCTTTGAGCAATACTCGGTCGCGATGAGGTGGATGACAGCACTTGGCATAAAACTGGATCCAGGAAGAACCTCTCACTACGAAAAGATCGTTCGGCACTGGAAAGATGCGTACAAGACTGCAACGGCGGACGACGGGCAGCAGATATTTCCTGACTTCATCAGTTCAATGTTTGAAGTATTTGACTTTGTGAGCATCCATAAAGCGTTTGAGGGCGTGCCGGCCCAGCAGCTCACATCTATCATTGAGAAGCTTCAAAAGGGTGTAAATGGACCAATCAACGCAGCGGACGAAACACCAGACTCCACCGCTGCTCGCAATTTCCTTTTCGAAGCTGTAGTCGCAGCAAAGGCACATCGCCCTGATAAAGGGATTGAGGCCATTCTCGACGCGAGGTCCGATACTGGTATCGGCCTGAACGGGAAGAAGATATGGGTCGAGTGCAAGCGCGTAACGAACGTCGACAAGATTGAGAGCAACGCGCGAAAGGCTTCCAGTCAGTTAGAAACAATACTTGCGGGCGAGGTAGGTTCTGGCAACCGTGGGATTGTCGCCTTGGATGTTTCCAAAATTTTGAATCGGGGCGACAAGATCATCGGAACGATCGTCAGATTCTCGTTCATGGCTAGCTCGGAAGCCAGAAATCTCTTGGTTCATGCGTCGCAATGGGCTATGAACCCGCGCGTAGGCATCGCTACGAGCGACGAGCAGATTCAAAGGCAGCTTGTTGCCGCGCTCGCAACCACGCCGTGAAATGCGAACCTAACCCCCGGTTGCAGGCGACGCGCATGAAGCCGCGGGCGCCCCACCCGAAACGTTAGACCGCACTATCAAATGCCGCGCCGATGAACATCCAAGTTGACTGGCTTGAGCTCAAGCGACATACCAACCAACTCTGGTCTGCGAACTATTGCCTTTACGCGTACCTTCACCCGCTTAGGAACTGGCTGCTTTACGTCGGCAAGGTTTGCGGGTGCACCGTGCGGCAACGGCTTCGAGGAGCACACAAGGAACAGCTATTTCGTGATATTGAACAGGAGTACGGAATAGAAAGCTTCCGTGTCCTTGTTGGCGGACTGGTTCTCGAACCGGGTCGCCGTCGAACCCCAGAAGTCATCGCAGATGTCGAGAGCCTGCTCATATATCGGCTCAAGCCATACGGAAACATCAGCGCGTCGAGATCGCGAATCAGCCGCCCGGGGCTCGCGGTTTCCTGTACTGGTGCGTGGCCCTTCGTGCGTACAGGCTTTCGCGATGTCTAGCACCGATATGTGCGGTCTAACCCTTAGCTGCTGCGGACGGGCCGCCAGCGGAGTGCCATATCAACCGGCAGTGCGGTCGGCCCGCCGCAGAGTACGACGTTGGGCGGCGGAGGAACCGAGGAGCCGTGATTGAAGTTTGAATGGGACTCCGCGAAGGCAGTGGAGAATCTGTCCAAGCACGGAGTTTCATTCGAAGAAGCGGCAACCGTATTTCGCGACACGCTCTCACAAACGGGCCGCGATCCAGACCATTCAGTAAGTGAAGAACGGCTAGTCATCTTCGGTATCTCAACGAGCGGCCGGCTGCTTGTCGTGGCTCATACTGAGCGCGGCGATACAATCCGCATCATCAGCGCACGTCCCGCAACACCGGGCGAAAGGACCATCTATGAAGAAGGCTAATCGCAAACCAATAGACGAGCTCCGCGCCGAGTACAAGCGCTCCGATTTCGGCACGCTGATACGTGGCAAATACGCCCAACGCGCAGCCGAAGCCACGAATGTCGTCGTTCTTGAACCACAAGTGGCACGTGCATTCCCGAACGACCGAGCGGTCAATACAGCTTTACGCGGTCTTCTTCGCACGCGTAAGAGCGCCGCTCGCCCAACGGCGCGTACAACGCGGACGCGCCGCGAGCGGCGCGCCGGTTAACGCAATTAGGCTGCATCAAATGGGGACCGGGAGGCCATTTCGAAGCTCAGCCGCATTCGGAAAGCGGATTGAGTACTGGATCATCGGTCGCATGCTGAAAGAGGGCATCGACGTATACATCCCGCTCGTCGATGATCACGCGGTCGATGCCATTATCAAGCGTCATGACGGAACAACGGCGCTAGTTCAAATCAAAGCTCGGTCGAAGGACGTCGTGTTCGGAGACGCGGGACTCTTCGCCGCTATTCCGCATAGTGAGCTAAGGCAAAACTACTGGTTCGTGTTCTATTCTGAGCGTCTCGATCTGATGTGGATCATGACTTCCGCCGAATTCATCAAGGAAGCCGTTCAAAACAAGACTGGAAAAAATGTTGGCTTACGGTCAGTTTGGTTTAATGGAAAGCGAAAGAATAAAGTGTCGGGACTCACTGAGGAATACTGCAAGCCGCAGTGGGAGCAATACCTCGCCAAGGATTTCAGCAGAATTGCGAAGGATGCAGCCTAACAACGCAATCGACAGCGACGCCAAGCTTCCCCGTTTTAGTTGACACCTCGGCCTAACGGCTTGCCCGCGAGCGTCAGTCCGCTGTCGCGCCAGAGCGCTTTACAAGGTCGGCATAGAGCTTCCGCTCGCGCTCGACGAACGCGGTGAACTCCGCCGGCGTGCGCACGGTGGGCGCTTCGGAGCCCATCGCCTTCCAGCGCGCTTGCAAATCCGAATCGGCTAGCGCCTTCGTTGCTTCCATGGCGAGGCGATCGACGACCGCCTGAGGTGTCTTCGCGGGCGCCATCAGGCCCCACCAGGTCGTCAGGTCGAAGCCCTTGAGGCCTGATTCGTCGAGCGTCGGGAGGTCCGGAAGAAAGGTGGAGCGGCGCAGCGTGGTGACCGCGAGTGCCCGCACCTTGCCCGCCTGGATGTTGGGCAGCGCGCTCGCCAGGTTGTCGAACATCAGCGCCACACGGCCGGCGAGAAGATCGGCCACTGCCGGCGCCGAGCCTTTGTAGGGGACGTGGACCATGTCGGTGCCCGTGAGCTGCTTGAAGAGCTCGCCCGCGAGATGGCCGGTCGAGCCGGTGGAGCCTGAGGCGAAATCGAGCTTGCCCGGCTGGCGCTTCGCCAGGGCGATCAGCTCGGCGACGCTGCGTGCCGGGAGATCGTTGCTGACGACGAGAACGTTGGGCACCTGCACGAGCAGCGCGACGTGCCTGAAGTCGCGTATCGGGTCGTAGGGTAGGTTCTTGTACAGCGCAGGATTGATGGCGTGCGTGGCGATGGCGCCCATGACGAGCGTGTAGCCATCCGCTTCGCTTTTCGCCACGAAGTCGGCGCCGATGTTGCCGCCGGCGCCCGGCTTGTTCTCGACCACCACGGGTTGCCCAAGCGCTGACTGCAGCTTGGGTGCGATAAGTCGCGCGGAGAGGTCCACCGGGCCGCCGGCCGCATAGGGCACCACGAGATGGATCGGCCGCGAGGGCCAATCCTGCGAATGAGCCGCGGCGCTCGCGAGGATCGCGAGTGCCGCCAGGGCCTTACTCTTCGACGAACACCTCTTCGCGCTTGGCGCGGATCGCCGGCAGGGCCACGACCACGAGCAGGATGAAGGAGGCGATCATGAAGCCGCAGCTGATCGGCTTGGTGAAGAATACCGTCGGATCGCCGCGCGACAGCAGCATCGCGCGCCTGAGGTTTTCCTCCATCAACGGGCCGAGGATGAAGCCCAGGATCATCGGCGCCGGCTCGCACTCGAGCTTCACGCACACGTAGCCCAGCATGCCGAAGATCGCCATGATGAGCACATCGAAGGCGTTGTTCGACAGGCTGAACACGCCGATCGCCATGAAGACCAGGATCGAGGGGTAGAGGTAGCGGTAAGGCACCGTCAGGAGCTTGACCCACATGCCGATCATCGGCAGGTTGAGCACGACCAGCATCAGGTTGCCGACCCACATCGAGGCGATGAGGCCCCAGAAGAGCTCGGGCTTCTCGTTCATCACCTGCGGCCCGGGCGCGATGCCCTGGATCATGAGCGCGCCGATCATCAGCGCCATCACGGCGTTCGACGGGATGCCGAGCGTCAGCATCGGGATGAAGGAGGTCTGCGCGCCGGCGTTATTGGCGGACTCCGGGCCCGCCACGCCCTCGATCGCGCCCTTGCCGAATCTCTCCGGGTGCTTCGAGACCTTCTTCTCGAGCGTGTAGGCGCCGAAGGACGCGAGCAGCGCGCCGCCGCCCGGCAGGATGCCGAGCGCCGAGCCGAGCGCCGTGCCGCGCAGCACGGCCGCCCACGAGTCCTTCAGGTCCTGCTTGGTCGGATAGAGGTGCGTCACCTTGCTCGTGAAGATCTCGCGCTGGTCTTTCAGCTCGAGGTTGCTGATGATCTCCGCGGTGCCGAACATGCCCATGGCGACGATGACGAAGCCGATGCCGTCCGACAGCTCGGGTACGCCGAAGGTGAAGCGCAGCACGCCGGAATTGACGTCCGTGCCGACGAGACCCAGCAGCAGGCCTAACAGCACCATCGCGATCGCCTTGATGAGCGAGCCGTGCGCGAGCACCGTGGCGGCGACCAGGCCGAACACCATCAGCGAGAAGTATTCGGAGGGACCGAACTTGAGCGCGACCTCGGCGAGCGGCGGCGCCGCCACGGCGATGATCAGCGTCGCGACGCAGCCGGCGAAGAAGGAGCCGAGGGCCGCAATGGCCAGCGCCGGCCCGGCGCGCCCCTGGCGCGCCATCTGGTAGCCGTCGAGGCAGGTCACCACCGAGGAGGATTCGCCCGGAATATTGACCAGGATCGCCGTGGTCGAGCCGCCGTACTGCGCGCCGTAGTAGATGCCGGCGAGCATGATCAGCGCCGCCACCGGGTTCAGGTTGAACGTGATCGGCAGCAGCATCGCGATCGTCGCCACCGGGCCGATGCCGGGCAGCACGCCGATCAGCGTGCCGAGGATGACGCCGATGAAGCAGTACATGACGTTGATCGGAATGACCGCAACCTGAAAACCGATCCAGAGGTTGTGAAAGATTTCCATCGTCTGCTCCGCTCAGCCGCCCATGAAGTCGGGCCACACCGGGAAGGGCAGCGTCAAGCCCTTCACGAACACGAGCCACGAGAACGCCATGAGGATGACGTAAAGGATGGTCACTTCTTTCCAGTTGAACTCGTGGCCGCCGAGGGCGCTGACGTAGACCAGCGCCGCAGTCGCTCCGACGAGACCGAGCGGCTTCATCAGGTAACCGTAGAGGACGCAGCCGACGCTGATCAGGATCAGCGGCCGATAGCTGAATTCCGGTACCGGCGGCCCTTCGATGGCAAACGAACCGAACAGCACGATCCCACCGAGCAGGGCGCACAAGCCGCCGAGCACCGTCGGGAAATACGCCGGGCCCATGCGCACCGCGGTGCCCATCTGGTAGTAGATCATTGCCCAGATCATGAAGAACAGGCCGAAGCCCATGAACATCACGCCGGCCCAGAAATCCTTGGGACTTTTTATCTTCATCGATGACCTCCTCCAGAGGCGCGCGAAGTGTAGCATGCACCCGCCGAATCAATAGCTTCCCTCGTGTCCACGCGTCTCGCCGCCGTTGTCATCTTTGCGTTCATTGCTTCCGCGTGCGGCGACCGCGCGAAGCTTGCGCGGCTGCCGGACAACGGCGTCGTGCTTGCATTCGGCGACAGCCTCACTTTCGGCACCGGCGCCAGCGAGACCGAAAGCTACCCCGCACAGCTCGAGACCCTGATCGGCCGCCGCGTCGTGCGGGCAGGCGTGCCGGGCGAAGTCACCGCGCAGGCGCTCGAGCGGCTGCCGGCGGCGCTCGACGAATATGCGCCGCGACTGCTCATTCTGTGCATCGGAGGAAACGATTTCCTGCGGCGGCTCGGCAACGCGCAGGCCGAGCGCAACGTGCGCGCCATGGTGCAGATGGCGAAAAGCCGCGGCATCGAGGTGCTCCTCATCGGCACGCCGGAGCCCGCCCTGCTGCCCTCGCCGCCCGCTTTCTACGATGCGGTGGCGAAGGACTCGAGCATTCCCTATGAGGGCGGCGTGATCACGCAAGTGCTGAAGGACACGAGCCTCAAGTCCGACCCGATCCATCCGAACGCGCGCGGCTACCGCGTCATCGCCGAGCGCGTCGCGGAGCGGCTAAGGAAAGCGGGCGCGATCTGAGCCGGTCGAGGTCCTCCGGCCGGTCGACGTCCCAGACGGCGCGCAGCAGCCGGTAGCTCAGTCCGGCGCGCGTCAGGTTTCGCAAAGTCTGCGCCAGCACCCGCGCGCTGCCCCACTCGACGTCGCCAAAGACGGGTGAAGAAACTCGGCGCGCGCCGATCAACGCGTAGCCGCCGTCTTCGGCCGGTGCCAGCACGACGTCAGTTCCGCGCAAGAGGCGCTGCGCCCGCCGCAAATCCGCGGCTGTAAGCGCGGGCGCATCCGCACCGACGATGATCGCCCGGCGATGCCGGCGCAGCGCGTCGCGCAGCGCATGGTGCATGCGCTCTCCAAGGCCGCGGCCGCGCTGGCGACGGATTTTGATGCCGAACGTACGAAGAAGGCGATGCGGCGCCGTCGCGTGCAGCTCGACCGGCCCGCACCGCGCGTCGAGGGCCAAGTGGACTGCGTGGCGGATGAGACGTGCATGCAGGCGCGCGGCACCGTCGGCACCGAGGCGCGGGATCAGGCGAGTCTTCACGCGCCCGGCAAGCGGCGCGCGAGCGAAGACGATGACGACGGTATCAGCGCTGATGGGCGTATTGGCGCGCGAGGCGCTGCGGCGCGACGCCAAGCGCGTAGAGGAGGCGCAGCCGCCCCATGAGGAGGACGGTGCGCACGACGCCGCGCGACTCCCAGCGCCGGCCGGAGGTCGAGACGCGCTCGCGCAGGCAGGCAGGGCGGCCCACGCGTTTCATGGCGCGGCTGAATTCGATGTCCTCCATCAGCGCGATCTCGGGAAAGCCGGCGAAGGCTTCGCGGCGCACGAAGATCGCCTGGTCGCCGGTGGCGATGCCCGACAGGCGCGAGCGCAGGTTCATTGCGCAGGCCACGAGCGGCAGGAGCGGATGACGGCCTTCGATGCGCACGTCGAAGCGGCCCCAGGCGCGGGTCTTCAGCGCATCGACGATCAATTCATCCGCCCGTGCGGGCAGACGAGTATCGGCGTGCAGGAAGACGAGGGCGTCGGCCTGTGCCGCGCGGGCGCCGGCATTCATCTGCGTCGCACGGCCGCGTGGCGTTTTCAAAATCGAGTCACAAAGGGGCACGGCAAGCTCGGCGGTGGCATCGTCGCTGCCGCCGTCGGCAACGATCACCTGGTGGCCGCGGGCGCGCAGCGGCGCGAGCGCCTCGAGCGCGCCGCCGATGCGCTCGGCTTCGTCCAGCGTCGGGATGATGACGGCTAGCCGCGGCGCCATGCGTGGAACCGCTCCACTTGGCGCAGCAAGGCCTCCGGCGCGTGCGCGCGCTTCCACGAGCCCGCGGCGTACTTGCTGGCCTCGGCGAGCGTCGGATAGATGTGGATCGTGCCGAGAATCTTGTTGAGTCCGATGCCGTGCTTCATCGCCATGATGTACTCGATGATCAGGTCGCCGGCGTGCTCGCCGACGATCGTCGCGCCGAGGATCCGGTCTTTTCCGGGTACGGTCAGCACCTTGACCACCCCGCGCGCCGCCTCGTCGGTGATCGCGCGGTCGAGCTCCGCCAGGTCGAAGCGCGTCACCTCGTGGGCAATGCCGCGTTCCTTCGCTTCGCTTTCGTTCAGGCCGACGCGCGCGACCTCGGGATCGGTGAAGGTCGCCCACGGGATGACCGAATAGTCGGCGCGGAAGCGCTTGAACGGCGAGAACAGCGCATTGACCGCCGCGTACCACGCCTGGTGCGAAGCCGTGTGCGTGAACTGATAGGGACCGGCGACATCGCCGCAGGCGTAGATGTTCGGATAAAGCGTCTGCAGGTATTCGTCGGTTTCCACCGTGCGCGCCTTGGTCACGGGAATGCCGAGCTCCTCGAGACCATAGCCGGCGGTGTTGGGCACGCGGCCGAGCGCGCACAGCAGGCGGTCGAATTCGAAGCGCGCCTCGCCGCCGGCGTGCTCGCAGACGAGCGTCGGGCCGGGGTCGACGCGCACCGCGCGATAGCCGGTGCGCACATCGATCCCTTCCGCCACGAACTGCGCGCGCATCGATTCGGAGACCTCGGGGTCCTCGCGCGCCAGCAGGCGCGGCAGCATCTCGACCTGCGTCACGCGGGCGCCGAAGCGCGCGAAGGCCTGCGCCAACTCGCAGCCGATCGGCCCGCCGCCCAGCACCACCAGGCGCCGCGGCAGCTCGCGCAAATCCCACACGGTGTCGGAGGTCAGCACCTTGGCCCGCTCGATACCGGGCAGCGCCGGCACGATCGGACGCGCACCGGCGGCGATGATGATGGCGCGCGTGCTGAGCGTCTTGCCGCCGACCTCGACCGTCCAGGGCGAGGTGATGCGCGCCTCGCCCTGGAGGCACTCGACGCCGAGGCCGGCATAGCGTTCGACCGAATCGTGCGGCTCGACGGTGCGCACGACCCGCTGCACGCGCTGCATCACCTCGGCGAAGTCGAAATCGACGCTCGGCGCCCGCAGGCCGTAGTCGGCTGCGCCGCGCATTTGCGCGAGGACCCGCGCCGACTTGAGCAACGCCTTGGAGGGCACGCAGCCGGTGTTCAGGCAGTCGCCGCCCATGCGGTGCTTCTCGATGAGGGTCACCTTGGCGCGCACCGCGGCCGCGAGGTAGGCGGAGACGAGGCCGGCCGAGCCCGCGCCGATCACCACGAGGTTGCGGTCGAAGCGCGACGGGCGCTTCCAGCGCGCATAGACGCGGCGGGCCTTCACGCCATCGATCGCCTTCTTCGCGAGCAGCGGGAAAAAGCCGAGCAGCACAAAGGCGCCGATCACCCCCGGCGAGAGGATGCGCGCAGGCGAATCGATGGCGGCGAGCTCGGTCCCGGCATTCGAATAGACCAGCGTGCCCGGCAGCATGCCGAGCTGGCTCACCCAGTAGAAGGTCCAGGCGCGCATCGCCGTGAGCCCCATCAGCAGGTTGATGAGGAAGTACGGCACGGCGGGAATCAGGCGCAGCGTGAAGAGGTAGAGCGCGCCCTCCTTCTGTACGCCGCGATCGATGCGCTCGAGCGCCGCGGCATAGCGGCCGCGCACCGAGTCGCGCAGCACGAAGCGCGAGATGAGAAAGGCGATCGTCGCGCCGAGTGCCGCGCCGAACGAGACGACCAGCGCGCCCAGGCCGAGGCCGAAGATCGCGCCGGCGACGAGCGTGAGCACCGCGGCGCCCGGGATCGACAGGCCGGTCACGGCGACATAGAGGAGGAAGAAACCGGCCACCGTTTTCGCGGGATGGGCGCGGTACCCGGCTTCGAGCGCCGCCTGCTGCGCCTTGATGTTCTCGAACGTGGAGTAGCGGTGCGCGCCGCTCGCGAAGAACGCGGCGAGCGCGGCGGCGATGAATAGAAGAACTAAGACCCGGGTAGCTACGACGCTGCGGCCCCGGCTAGGCATTCAGCGCGCCGCCGCAGGAGGAACCCTGCCCCGCGGTGCAGCCGTAGCAGTGGTCGCGCACCGCGATGTCCGTGCCGGCGAGCTCGCGCCCGGCCAGATCGGCGAGGCGGGTGCGCCGCTCATTTCCCTTTAGTACGAGCGGCAGGCCGAGCATCTGGTTGAAGTCGCAGTCGTAGACGTAACCCTGCCAGTCGACCGAGATCAGGCTCCGGCACATCACCGCCTCCAGGTTCTCGTCGCGGTGCGAGCCGCGCAGGAGCTCCATGTAGGAAGCGAACTGGCCCTTGGAGACGAGCGTCGAGCCGAAGCGCTGGATCGGCATGTTGGCGAGCGTGAACAGGCGGTTGAACACCACGCCGTGGCGTGCGAGGAGCTCGCGCTTGTAGTCCGCCTCGAGCTTGTCCTGCGCCGGGGGCAGCGACGGCCCCTGCGGGTTGTACACCAGGTTGAGCACGAGCTCGCTGCCATAGCCGACGCGGTTCAGCTCGCGCAGCGCGGCCATGCTTCGCTCATAGACGCCTGCGCCGCGCTGCCGGTCGACGAGCTCGAGCGTGTAACAGGGCAGCGAGGCGACGATCTCGACGCGCTCGGCGGCGAGGAAGGCCGCGAGGCCTTCCTGCCCCGGCGCCTGCAGGATGGTGAGGTTGCAGCGGTCGATGACGTGTCTCCCCAGGCGCCGCGCCTGCGACACGAGCTCGCGGAACTGCGGATGCAGCTCGGGCGCGCCGCCGGTGATGTCGAGCGTCTCGACGCGCGGCAGGTAGGCGACCACGTCCCGCACCACTTCGGCCGACATCATTTCCGTGCGCTGCGGGCCGGCGTTGACGTGGCAGTGCACGCAGCTCTGGTTGCAGCGATAGCCGACGTTGGCCTGCAGCGTGGTGAGGCGCTTCCGCGCGAGGGGCGGAAAGGAATACTGGCGCAACAGGGGCAGCGTGGCGTGCATCTATCGGCAGCACACCATAACTACAGCAGGTGCGGCGGCGCGCTGCCCGCCTGCTCGTCGAGCAAGCCGAGGAGCCGCTCGCTCGTCGCGCGCAGGCGCTGCGAGAGCATCAGCACCAGCTCCATCAGGATCTTCGCGCCGAGCAGCGGCTGCTCGACGATGATCCGCGCGAGATTCTCGCGATCGAGGACCGCGAGCAGCGTCGTCTCCGCCGCGATGCAGGTCGCAAAGCGCGCCTCGCCGTCGATCATCGACATCTCTCCCAGGGTGCGCCCGGCTTCGACCGTGGCGAGGAGCTGCGGCGTGTTCCAGCGGTCGCGCTTGTGGACTTCCACCTTGCCGGTGATCAGCATCAGCATGAAGTCGCCGCCGTCGCCCTCGCGGATGATCTCCACGGCGGTTTCGGCGCGGTACACGTCCATGAAGTGTGCGAGCGTGCTGACTTCACCCAGCGAGAAGTGCTCGAGCAGCGTGCACTTCGGGATCAGCGCCTGGATCTGCGAGGCGAACTTGGTGGCGTCGCCCAGGAACTCGAGGTGCGCGAGCTGCGGCGGGCGCTCTGGCATGGCCCGGCGATTATGCCGAAAAAAGCCTAGTGCGCCCGGCCGCGGCGCCGCCGCACCGCCTCGGCCAGCGTCGCCAGCAGCGCCGCCGAGTCCTCCCAGCCGAGGCAGCCATCGGTGATGCTCTGTCCAAAAACGAGCGGCTTCGAGGGCGAAAGCTCCTGGCGTCCGGCGACCAGGTGCGACTCGACCATCACGCCGATGATGCGCCGCTCGCCGCCGCCGAGCTGCGCGGCGATGTCGCGCGCCACGTCGGCCTGCCGCCGGTAGTCCTTTGCCGCGTTGGCATGCGAGCAGTCGATCATCAGGCGCTCGGGCAGCCCGGCGCGCGCGAGCTCGCTGCACGCGGCCTGCACGCTCGCCGCATCGTAGTTCGGCTCGCGCCCGCCGCGCAGGATGATGTGGCAGTCCTCGTTGCCGCGCGTCTCGACGATGGCCACCTGGCCGCTCTTGTGAACCGAGAGGAAATGGTGCTTCTGCCGCGCGGCGAGCAGCGCGTCGATCGCGATCTTCACGTTGCCGTCGGTGCCGTTCTTGAAGCCGACCGCCGCCGAGAGGCCCGAGGCGAGCTCGCGATGCACCTGGCTCTCGGTGGTGCGCGCTCCGATCGCGCCCCACGATACGAGGTCGCCGATGTATTGCGGCGAGATCACGTCGAGGAACTCGCAGCCTGCGGGCACGCCCGCCTGGTTGATGCGCACGAGGAGATCGCGGGCGATGCGCAGCCCTTCGTTGATGCGGAAGCTGCCGTTGAGATAGGGATCGTTGATGAGCCCCTTCCAGCCCACCGTGGTGCGCGGCTTCTCGAAGTAGACGCGCATCACGAGCTCGAGCTCGCCCAGATGGCGCTTTCTTTCCTCGGCCAGCTTTCCGGCATAGGCGACGGCGGCGGCGGGGTCGTGGATCGAGCAAGGTCCCATCACCACCAGCAGGCGATCCGAGCGGCCCTGCAGGATCTGGCGCACCTGGCGGCGCGTCTCGGTGATCTGCGCCTCGACCGGCGTGCCCTGGATCGGGAAGAAACGGATCAAGTGCTCCGGCGGCGGCAGCGGGACGACGTCCTCGATGCGCTCATCGTCGGTGAGCGAGGTCTTGTCGGCCGGTAGCGGCGCGTAGCTGTCGAGGGGCGGGGTCATTGGTCTGCTCCCAAAAAACAAAACCGCCAGGCTTTTGGCGCTGGCGGTTTTGGTCGGATTCGTTAAGGGTGAGCTTAGCCGGTCCAATCCGCCAGTCGGCAGTGGAAGTAAAAGAAGAACCCGAACAAATAGGACGACTGCGGGCGGCTCATTGGCCCCATTGAAGCACGCCCCGCGATCGGCTGTCTACTTGGGCCAAAGCACCATCTGCGTGCAGCGGAACGCGGCGATGCGCGCCCCGCTGCCCTCGACGCTGACCGCGGCATCCCAGACCTGCGTGGTTCGCCCGAGGTGCAGCGGCGTCGCGCGGCAGACGATCGCGCCCTCGCGCGTCGTGCCGAGGAAGTTGGCCTTCAGCTCGATGGTGGTGAAGCCGCCCGCGCCTTCGGGCAGCGCCGCGACGCAGCCGTAGCCGCAGCTCGTGTCGGCCAGCGCGACGACGGACGCTGCGTGCAGGTAGCCGTTCGGCGCCATCACCTGCTTGCCCACCGCCATGCGGCTCTCCACCAAGTCGCGCCGCACCGTGACGATTTCCACACCCAGGTGTCCCGGCAGGTAAGCGGCGCCGAGACTTTGGAAGCGCTCGCGCGTTGTAGTAGGCATGCGACGCACTGTAACCCGCTTCACGTCCCGAATTGGCACTCGGCCCCCTGCGCTGCCAAGCGTGCCGTTTGCTTGGACTATGGCGCCATGCTACTTTTTTCACTCGGAGCAGGTACACCGCTAATAAGCAGCTAACGAGAGGTGACCGATGTCGACGACAGTGACGATTCCGATCGCCGGTTTCAAGGACGTCTACGAGGTTCCGGCCGTAGAGAAAGCCCTGCAGGAGCTCCCGCCTTCGGCCAATGAAGCGCTGCGCGCCATCTACGAAAAGATGCTGCGGCTCGGCGGCCAGCGCTTCACGGTCAAGCCCTCGGCGCTGCCCGAGATGGATGCGCTGTTCGACGAGCTGCCGAACTTCACCGAGGTGCTGGAAGACATCCGCAAGCACGTCGCGCTCTGCGTCGGCTCGAACGACTCGATCGAGCTGCCGCCGATGCTGCTCCTCGGCGAGCCGGGCATCGGCAAGACGCACTTCGCGCGCAAGCTGTCGCAGCTCCTGGGCACCGGCTTCGGCTTCGTGCCGATGAGCTCGCTCACGGCCGGCTGGGTCCTGTCCGGCGCCTCGTCGCAGTGGAAGAACGCGAAACCCGGCAAGGTGTTCGACACCTTCCTCAACGGCGACTACGCGAACCCGGTGATCGTGGTCGACGAGCTCGACAAGGCGAGCTGCGACGGCCAGTACGATCCGCTCGGCGCGCTCTACGAGCTGCTGGAAGTGCAGACGGCGACGCGCTTCGTCGACGAGTTCGTCGAGCTGCCGATCGATGCCTCGGGCGCGGTCTGGCTCGCCACCGCGAACGACGCCTCGCGCATTCCGGAGCCGCTCGTCAACCGCCTGACCGTCTACGAGATCGAGCCGCCCGACGACACCGGGTCGGTCCGCATCGCGCGCACCATCTACGGCGAAGTGCGCAACGCGCACGACTGGGGCCGGCAGTTCCCCGAATCGCTGAGCGATGCCGCGCTGGAGAAGCTTGCCGGGCTGCCGCCGCGGGAGATGCGGCGCGCCATCCAGTCCGCCTTCGGCAACGCCAAGCTTGCCGAGCGCAGCGAAGTCAGCGCCGACGACGTGCAGCCCGCGCGCTCGAGCCGCCGTCCGAAAATCGGCTTTCAGTAGCCCGCTTCACCAACCGCTAGACGCGGCTCTCGACCCAGGACTTCACGGACTGCAGCGCGCCGGGCAGGCCCGCGGGGTTCGTGCCCCCGGCCTGGGCCAGGTCGGGCCGGCCGCCGCCCTTGCCGCCGACCTGCTGCGCCACGTAATTGACGAGCTCGCCCGCCTTCACCCGCGCGGTGAGGTCGCTGGTGACGCCGGCGATGAGCGACACCTTGCCGTCGGTCACCGCGCCGAGCACGATCGCCGCCGATTTCAGCTTGTCCTTCAGGCGATCGACCGTCTCGCGCATCGTCTTGGGATCGGCATCGTCGAGCGTCACGGCTAGGACGCGCATCACCTGCCCGTCCTTCGCCTTCACCTCGACGGCCTGGGCGCTGAGATCGGTGCCCTGCCCGCTCAAGAGCTTCGTGCGCAGGCGCTGCAGCTCCTTCTCCAGAGACTTCTTCTCATCCTGCAGCTGCGCCGCGGCCTTCTCCGCATTGCCGGGTCCGGGCTGGGCGCGGAGCTGCCGCGCGACCTCGCGGAATTCCTGCAGCTGCGAATTGACGAGGCCGAGCGCGGTGAGGCCGGTGGTCGCCTCGATGCGGCGGATGCCCGCCGCGACGCCGCCTTCCGAATAGATCTTGAACAGACCGATGTCGCCGGTGCGGGCGACGTGCGTGCCGCCGCAAAATTCGCGCGAGCCGCCGATGTCGAGCACGCGCACCTCGTCGCCGTATTTCTCGCCGAAAAGCATCACCGCGCCGGAGCGCTGCGCCTGCTCGATCGGCATCACCTGCGCGCGGGTCGGCGTGTTAGCCAGGATCTCGGCGTTGACCAGCGCCTCGACCTTGCGCATCTCGTCGTCGGTCACCGGCTTCCCGTGCGAGAAGTCGAAGCGCGTCTTGTCGGCGTCGACCAGCGAGCCGCGCTGCTGGACGTGCGGCCCGAGGACTTCGCGCAGCGCCTTGTGCATGAGGTGCGTGACGGAATGGTTGCGCATCGTGCGGCCGCGCAGGTCCGTATTGACGCGCGCCTCGACCCGGTCGCCGACCTTGAGCGTCCCGGTCTGCATCGTGCCGCGATGGCCGAAGACCTCGGCCTGGATCTTCTGCGTGTCTTCCACGCCGAAGGTGCCGCTCGAGCCGACCAGCTCGCCGCGATCGCCGACCTGGCCGCCCGACTCGGCGTAGAACGGCGTCTCGTTCAGCACCACGGTGCCCGCTTCGCCGCTCTTCAGGCTTTGCACCTGCGTGCCTTCGCGATAGAGCGCCGCCACTTTTCCCGGGTGCGCGAGCTTCTCGTAGCCGTGGAAGACGGTCTTGCCGCCCGAGTATTCGACTGCCGCGGCCATCGAGAACTTCGAAGCCGCCCGCGCGCGCTCGCGTTGCTGCGCCATGGCCGCCTCGTAGCCCGCCATGTCGATCATCACGCCGCGCTCGCGGCAGATGTCGGCGGTGAGGTCGACCGGAAAGCCGAAGGTGTCATAGAGCCGGAAGACGGTTTCGCCATCGAGCAGCTTCTCGCCGGAAGCGAGCGCCGACTCGAGTACGCCCATCCCGTTCTCGAGCGTCTCGGCGAACCGTTCCTCTTCCTGCTTCAGCACGTCGGCCACGCGCTCCTTCGAGCTGCGCAGCTCCGGATAGGCATCGCCCATGGCGCGATCGAGGTCCGGCACCAATCGGTAGAAGAAGGGCTCCTTCTGGCCGAGCTGGTAGCCGTGGCGAATGGCCCTTCTCACAATCCTTCTCAGAACGTAACCGCGCCCTTCGTTACCGGGAATCACGCCGTCCACCACCAGGAAGCTGCACGCGCGGATGTGGTCCGCGATCACGTTGAGCGACGGGCTCTTCAGGTCCCTGGCATGCGTCTCGCGCGCCGCGGCGCGGGTCAAGTCCTGGAAGAGGTCGATCTCGTAGTTCGAGTGCCTGCCCTGCAGCACCGCCGCGATGCGCTCGAGCCCCATGCCCGTATCGACCGAGGGCGTGGGCAGCGGATTCATGTTGCCTTTTTCGTCCCGGTTGAACTGCATGAAGACCAGGTTCCAGATCTCGACGTAGCGGTCGCCGTCGGCATCGGCCGAGCCCGGCGGCCCGCCCTCGATGCCCGGGCCATGGTCGTAGAAGATCTCGCTGCACGGACCGCAGGGCCCGGTGTCCGCCATCTGCCAGAAGTTGTCCGACTGGAATTTCGCGCCGCCGGGCTTGTCGCCGATGCGCACGCAGCGCTCCTTCGGCACGCCGACCATCTTGGTCCACAGGTCGTACGCCTCGTCGTCGGTCTGGTAGACGGTGGTCCACAGCCGGTCGGGCGACAGCTTGTAGACCTTGGTGAGCAGCTCCCAGGCGAAGGCGATGGCGTCCTTCTTGAAGTAGTCGCCGAAGGAGAAGTTGCCGAGCATCTCGAAGAACGTGTGGTGCCGCGCGGTGTAGCCGACGTTCTCCAGGTCGTTGTGCTTGCCGCCCGCGCGCAGCGAGCGCTGCGCCGTGGTGGCTCTCTTGTACGGGCGTTGCTCCTTGCCCAGAAAGACATCTTTGAACTGCACCATGCCGGAATTGACGAAGAGCAGCGTCGGATCGTTCGCCGGCACGAGCGAGCTCGAGGGCACGATGCTGTGGCCCTTCGAGCGGAAATACTCGAGGAAGCTCGAGCGGATCTCGCTGGATTTCATTCAGGCGATTCTACTGCACGGCGACAAAAAGCCCGGAGCGCCGCGGTCGCTCCGGTAACTCCCCGCTATGCGTTGATGCGACCGTACTTCAAGAGCCTCGCGCGCACCGCTCCCATGGTGCGCTCGTGCGCCGCCGCCAACTCCTGCAGCGCACGTCCTGCGTCGAAAGCAGCGAGCAGCTTGCGATCCTCGTCTTCCGTCCAGGGCTCGCCGGTCTTCGCCGGCATCTGCAGCTTCCGGCGCTCGAAGCGCTCCATGCGCTCGAGCGCGGCGGCAGCTTCGTACAGCGCGCGCACCACGAGCGGCCGCTGGTAGGCGCTCTCCGGCGGGAACACTTCCCCGGACTCCGGATCGACGCCGTTGGCGAGCGAGCGCACGACGGCCAATGCTTGTGACTGTTCCATTGCGTTCACCTCCTCTCTGCAAGCGCAACGCTTGCATAGGAATGAACGTGGACTACTCGTCGCCGGTGGACAACAGCTTGCGAATTATTTCGTACGAGAAGCCGCGGCTCTGCAGGAAGCGCGCGCGCTTCGCTTTTTCTTCGCGCGTCGTTGCGGGCTCGCGGTATTTGCGCGCCACGATGGCCTTCGCCTTCTCGAGGTCACCCTCGGCGGAAATGCGATCCGCTACGGCATCGGCCACGCCATGCGCTTTGAGGTCCTGACGGATCTTCGCCGCGCCATACTTGCGGGAGAGCCAGTGCGCCCGCGTTTCCGCGTAGCGGTCGTCGGATAGCTGCTTGCGGAGCGCAAGGTCGTCGAGCACTGCTTCGAGAGCCTGCGGCGATTCTGCATGCGGCGCGAGCTTGCGCGCGAGCTCGGCGCGCGAGTGCTCGCGCCGCATGAGATGCCTGAGTGCGCGAACCTTCAGCTCTACGGCGGAGTCGGGTTCGGGTTTCAGGCTGCGCGACGCTTCCTCTCGGGGAAGAAAATCGCCCAGCAACGGGCGTCCCCGACAAGAAGGCCGATGCCGTCGCTTGACGGCTTTTCGCAAGCCTTGGCGCGAAACAGCGTCGCCAATTTCGACGCGCGCGGCGAAAAGTAAGCCGTCACCGCGTTGACTTCGAGGTCATGGCGCGTAAAGACGGCCATGTCGGACGGCTGTCCGCACGCGGCGAACATGGGCAGGAACATTTCCTGGATGCGCCGCGAAGGCGCGCAGGCGGCTTTGCCGTCCCCAAGCGTTTTGGAGTGCCAGGTATCCATGCGGATCCCTTAGAGCTATCCGCCGCGCTTGCGGGTCGGCAGGTGCTCCACTTTTTTATCCAGCGCCGGTTCTTCGACCTTGCCAGCTGCGACCGGCGCAGCACCCTTGACGCCGGCCTTCTCGCGGATCTTGGCTTCGATCTCTTTCGCGAGCGCCGGGTTTTCCTTGAGAAAGTCGCGCGCGTTGTCCTTGCCCTGCCCGAGCCGGTCGGCGTTGTAGATGTACCAGGCGCCCGACTTCTCCAGCACCGCGTGCAGCACGCCGATCTCGAGCAACTCGCCTTCGCGCGAGATGCCCTCGCCGTACATCACGTCGAACTCGGCCTGGCGGAAGGGCGGCGCCACCTTGTTCTTCACCACCTTGACGCGCGTCTCGGAGCCGGTCACCTCGTCGCCCTTCTTGATCGAGCCGATGCGGCGGATGTCCATGCGCACCGAGGCGTAGAACTTGAGCGCGTTGCCGCCGGTGGTGGTCTCCGGATTGCCGAACATGACGCCGATCTTCATGCGGATCTGGTTGATGAAGATGACGAGCGTGTTCGTGCGCTTGATGTTGGCGGTGAGCTTGCGCAGCGCCTGGCTCATGAGCCGCGCCTGCAGGCCCATTTGCGGCTCGCCCATCTCGCCCTCGATCTCGGCCTTGGGCGTGAGCGCCGCCACCGAGTCGATGACGATCACGTCGACCGCGCCCGAGCGCACCAGCATGTCGGCGATCTCGAGCGCCTGCTCGCCGGTATCGGGCTGCGAGATCAGCAGGTCCTCGGTCTTGACGCCGAGCTTCCCGGCGTAGGAGATGTCGAGCGCGTTCTCCGCGTCGATGAAGGCGGCGGTGCCGCCGATCTTCTGCATCTCGGCGATGACCTGCAGCGTGAGGGTGGTCTTGCCCGACGATTCCGGGCCGTAGATCTCGACCACCCGGCCGCGCGGCAGGCCGCCGACGCCGAGCGCGATATCGAGGCCGAGGGAGCCGGTGGACACCACCTCGATGTCCTTGATGGCCGCGTCGTCCATTTTCATGATCGAGCCCTTGCCGAACTGCTTCTCGATCTGGGAAAGCGCGGCGGCTAATGCCTTAGACTTGTTGTCATCCATTTGCGTCTGTACCTCTTCTTTTAGGTTGTCGGCATCTAACGGCAGGTCGGTCCTGGGCCCACACCGGATACTGTATAAACGTCCATGATTGTGAAACCGTTGACCGGCGCCTGTCAACTCGCAAAAACCCGTTAGGAGACATAACGATGGCGAAAGTCGCGTTCCTCGGCCTGGGCGTCATGGGCTACCCGATGGCCGGCCACCTGCTCAAGAAAGGTGGCCACGATGTCACGGTGTACAACCGCACCGCGGCGAAGGCCCAGCAGTGGGCGAAGGAATACGGCGGCAAGCACGCCGCCACGCCGCGCGAGGCAGCCAGGGATTGCGACTTCGTCATGATGTGCGTCGGCAACGACGACGACGTGCGCTCGGTCGTCTATGGAGACAACGGCGTCCTCGCGGGCATGAAGAAAGGCGCCATCCTCGTCGACCACACCACCGCCTCGGCGACCGTAGCGCGCGAAGTCCACCAGAAGGCGAAGGACAAGGGCATCGGCTTCGTCGATGCGCCGGTTTCCGGCGGCCAGGCCGGCGCGGTCAACGGCCAGCTCGGCGTCATGTGCGGCGGCGAGCCGGCCGTCTTCGACACGGCCAGGCCCGTGCTGGATACCTACGCCAAGATGTGCGCCCTCATCGGCGGACCCGGCGCCGGCCAGCTCACCAAGATGGTCAACCAGATCTGCATCGCCGGCATCGCGCAGGGGCTCGCGGAAGCGGTCGCCTTCGCCAAGCGCAACCAGCTCGAGGTCGAGAAGGTGATCGGCGTCATCTCCAAGGGCGCGGCGCAATCCTGGCAGATGGAGAACCGCTGGAAGCAGATGGACGAGCTGAAGGCCGAAGGCTTCGGCTTCGCCACCGAGTGGATGCGCAAGGACATGGGCATCTGCCTCGACCAGGCGCGTAAATCCGGCGCGCGCCTGCCGCTCGCCGCGCTGGTCGACCAGTTCTGGTCCCACCTCGAGGCGCGCGGCGGCAAGCGCTGGGACTCGACCGCCGGCTTGATCCAGCTATTGCTCAAGGACTAAGCGGCTTCAGCTTTCCGAGCAGCGTCGGCACCAGCTCGCTCACGGTCGGATGGATGTGCATCGCGCGCTGGATCGTGGTGTAGGGGCGCTTGGCGTACATCATGTCGAGGAGCGAGTGCACCACCTCGTCGCCGTTCATGCCTAGGATCGCCGCACCGAGGAGCTCCTGCGTTTTGGCATCGACCAGCACCTTCATGAAGCCGTGCGTCTCGCCGGCTTCGCGCGCCCGGCCGACGTGCTTCATCTGCATCTTGCCGACCAGCACGCTGCGCCCGCTCTTCTTCGCCTCGACCTCGGTCATGCCGGCGCGACCGAGCGGCGGATCGATGAACAGCGCATAGGTCATGATGCGGTCGGTGATGCGGCGCTTGTCGTTGTCGAAGAGATTCGCGGCGACGATCTCGTAATCGTTGTAGGAGGTATGCGTGAAGGCGCCGCGGCCGTTGCATTCGCCGAGCGCCCACACGCCGCCGACGCTGGTGCGGCACTCGTCGTCCACCTTGATGTAGCCGCGCTCGTCGGCCTCGATGCCCGCCTCGCGCAGGCCGAGGTCGCCGGTATTCGGCATGCGCCCCACCGCGATGAGCACGTGGCTGCCCTCGGCGATGGGCTTGCCGGCCTTGCAATGCAGGCCGACGACGATGCGCTTGCCCTTCTTCTCGAGCGCCATGCACTCGGCATCGGTGCGGATCTTGACGCCCTCGCGCTCGAGCGCCGCGCGAATCTCCGCGGCGATGTCGTCGTCTTCCCGCGGCAGGAGCTTCGGCATGCGCTCGACGACCGTCACCTTCGAGCCGAAGCGCCGGTACATCTGCGCGAACTCCAGGCCGATGTAGCTGCCGCCGACGATGATGAGATGCGGGGGAAGGAAGCCGACCTTCATGATGCTCGAGTTGGTGAAGAACGGAACCTCCTTCACGCCGGGCATGTCGGGAATGGCGGCTCGCGCGCCCACATTGATGAAGATGCGCTCGGCTTCGAGCTCGCGGCCATCGACCGCTACACGATGGGCGGCGACGAATTTCGCCTGCCCTTGGATGAGCGAGACGTGCTTCATGCCGCCGAGCCACTTCTTCAGGCCATCGACCGACTGGCGTACCACGCGGTCCTTGCGCCGCTTCACCGCGGCCATGTCGACGCGAGCGCTGGTGCGCGCAAAGCCGTAGTCGCCGCCGCGCCGAGCGATGTGGGCGGCCCGGGCGCTCGCGATCAGCGTCTTGCTCGGGATGCAGCCGGTATTGACGCACGTGCCGCCGAGGAGCTTGCGCTCGATGACCGCAGTCTTCAGCCCTTCCTTGTCGAGGCGCGCGCACAAGGCGGGCGCGGCCTGCCCTACACCGATGACGATGGCGTCGAAGCGCTCAGCCATCGGCTTTGCGGAAAATCAATAGGCGGTTGTTCGCAGGCATGGCGTTGTCCTCTTTTAGCACCAAGCCATGACGCTCGGCCAGTTCCACGATCGCCTCTATATCGCGCAGACCGCTCTTCGAGTCGCGGCCGCGCAGCCAGGCATCGAACGTCTCGTTACTCGGCGCGGTGTACTTGCCGCCGTAGTTGAATGGACCGTAGACGGCGAACACGCCGCCGGGCGGCAACAACTCGCCGATGCCGGCGAGCATGCGCTCGACCTGAGCCCAGGAAATGATGTGCAGCGTATTGGCCGAAAAGACGGCGTCGGCTTTCAGGCCTGTGAACAGCCGGTCGACGTCGAGCTCGATCGGCTCCAGCGGCCGCGGCGTTTGCGCCTCTTCGCGCCAGACGCGCATGCTCGGCAGGTTGTCGGCGACGTCGCTCGGCTGCCAGTCGAGATGCGGCAGTGCGGGCGCGAAGTAGGCGGCGTGCTGTCCGGTGCCCGAGCCGATCTCGAGCACCGACCTGCGATCGGCAAGCACCCGGCGCAGGACCGCGAGAATGGGATCGCGATTGCGCTCGCAGGCATCCGAGAAGCGCTTCATCGCGCGGGAACGAGGCTGCGCAGCTGGAAGGTATCGTCTTCGCGGAAGAGGAAAGTCTCGAGGAAGCTGACCGAGCCATCGCCCTGCAGCAGCGCCGCCGCGGGCGCCGCGAAAGGCGCGGCATCCACGACGCGCGTAATCGCGCGTTGCGCCAGGTCCTCGTAGCCATTGGTGCGATAGACCGCGACTTCGAGCGGCGCGCCGGCCTGGTCGAGCGTGATCTCGAGCACCACGACCGATTTCAGTATTTCCGGTACCGGCTCGGAATAGGTGTCGCCGCTCGCGGCGGCGATGCGCTGCGCGACGATGCGCTTGTAGTCGTCGAGGCTCGGCCGGGCGATGGGCGGCGCCGCCGGCGGCGTCGCGCAGCCGGCGAGGACCGCGGCGATCGCGCCGAGGGCGAGCTTCTTAGGCATGCGGCGCGATGGTAGAGGATTTGCGCAGGCGCCAGGTCGCCACCGGCCCGAGCACGGCGCCCATGCCGAGCGTCGACCAGGCGATGCCCCAGGCGAAGGCATCCGTGCTCGTGCGGCCGCCGCCGGCGAGGTCGAGCGCCCAGCCGAAGAGCACCGGGCTGACGACGCCGGCGCCAAAGCCGATCACCGAGCGCACCGCGTAAGCGACGCCCACGTAGTGCGGCGGAACGCTTTCCGCGAGGACCAGCGAATGGGTCGACGAGTCGGCGATGCCGGCGAAGTTATAGAGGCAGGCGAGCGCTACGGGCAAGGCGAGCGGCAGCGCGATCAGCCAGCCGATCGAGAACGACAGCACGAGGCTCAGGCATGACCAGGTGAGGATGGTTTGCGTGCGTCCCCAGCGATCGGCCATGGTGCCGCCGATGATCGATCCGCCGATGTTGGCGACGTAGGTCAGCGCCGCGAAGAGCAGCGCCACAGCGGCCGGGTTCTCGTGCCCATGGGCGACGAGCGCGGCGGTGAGAAACGCCGGCAACCAGGCCCACATGCCGAGGAGCTCCCAGTTATGGAAGCTGTAGCCGAGAATCGAGAGCATGCCGCGGCGATTGCGCCAGACGGCCGGCAAGGCGGCGAGCAGCGATTCACCCGCCGGGCGCGGATGCACGACGTTGGGCGTGTCGCGCAGCACGTAGAGGCCGAGCAGCCAGGAGATCATCGGCAGCGCTGCCACGCAGCCGAGCGCGCCGCGCCAGTCGGTGAAGTGCAGCGCGAGCCCCGCCACGCCAAGAGAGATGGCGTAGCCGGCGCTCGCGAGCCCGCGATCAGGTAGCCCATCGCGCGCCCCCGCCGAGCGCGCTCGACGTGCTCGTTGATGAGCGCGAGCGCCGGCGTGTACGTGCCGCCCTGGCACAAGCCGGTGAGCGCGTGCAGCCAGAACGCCGACCAGAAGCCGTCGGCAAAGAGCACGAACGTCCACGGACTGAGGCTAGCGGCGACGCCCGTCGTGATGTAGGCGCGCTTCGCACCGAAATGGTCGGCGATGAAGCCGACGATGAAGAGCGAGCTGAGGTAGCCGAGGTGGAACGCGGCCTGGATCATGCCGGCCTCTTTCGCGCTCAAGCCCCAGGCCACCTGCGTGAGCGGCAGGACCGAGGAGTAGGCGACGAACCAGGTGGCCGCAAGGACCCGGCTCGTGCATAGCGCCGCGAGCCAGGATCCGGAGCCGGCGATCAAACTGTTTGAGCTAAGCGAACCGGGATGCGGCGCGGGCCGAACGGCCGCTCGAAGGTTCCGAAGCGGCCGGCGATCGGCGTGCCGCAATGCTGGCAGGCGCCGCCAGGCGAGAGGTGATAGCCGTCGATCCGGTACCAGTCGCGCGCGATGACCACCTTCTCGCACGAGGGACAGTAGGTCGAGCCGCCCGCGGCGTCATGCACGTTGCCGGTATAGACGTAGTTGAGCCCGGCGAGCTGCGCGATCTCGCGCGCGCGGGTGAGCGTTGCCGGCGGCGTCGCCGCGATATCGGTCATCTTGTAGTCGGGATGGAACGCGGTGAAGTGCAGCGGCACGTCGGCGCCGAGGTTCTGGCGGATCCACTTGCTCATCGCGCGCAGCTCCTCGTCCGAGTCGTTCTTGCCGGGGATGAGCAGCGTGGTGATCTCGGTCCAGACCTGGGTTTCCTTCACCAGGTAGACCAGTGTGTCCAGGACGGGCTGCAAATGGCCGCCGCAGATCTTGAAGTAGAAGTCGTCGGTGAAGCCCTTCAGGTCGACGTTGGCCACGTCCATCTTGGCGTAGAACTCGCGGCGCGGCTCGGCGTGGATGTAGCCCGCAGTGACCGCGACCGCGTGCACGCCCTTGGCGTGGCAGGCGTCGGCGATGTCCATCGCATATTCGGCGAAGATCACCGGGTCGTTGTAGGTGAAGGCGACGGACTTGCAGCCGAGCTTGAGCGCCGCACTGGCGATCGCCTCAGGGCTGGCCTCGTCCTGCAGGCGGTCCATTTCGCGCGACTTCGAGATGTCCCAGTTCTGGCAGAACTTGCAGGCGAGGTTGCAGCCCGCGGTGCCGAACGAAAGGATGCTCGAGCCGGGATAGAAGTGGTTGAGCGGCTTCTTCTCGATCGGGTCGATGCAGAAGCCCGAAGAGCGGCCGTAGGTGGTGAGCACCATTTTGCCGCTTTCCATCTTGCGCACGAAGCAAAGGCCCCGCTGCCCCTCGTGCAGCTTGCAGTCGCGCGGGCACAGATCGCACTGCACGCGCCCGTCGGCGAGCGTGTGCCACCACCGGCCGGGGTAGCTCGTCATTCCTTCCACTTGGTCACTTTGTAGCGCGCGACGCGGCAGCGCCCGAGCCGCACATCGTCGGGCAGCCCGGCCTTGCGTGCCAGCTCGCGCAGGAACTGGTGCTTGTCGCGAATGCTTTCCCAGACCTGCGGCAGGAACGTTGCGCGGCGCCCGTCGGCCTCGAGGATGAGGCCGTCCTCGCCGGCGCGGACCTGCGCCAGCAGGTCGTCCTCGTCGGCGAAGCGTAGCGGCTTCGCCGACGACAGGAGCGAGACCTCGACTTTCACCGCGGGCCATTCGGCGGCGCTGATCGGCGGAAACCGGGGATCGCGAAATGCCGCGCCGACCGCGTTTTCCCCCACGTCTTCGCCGAGCGGCCGCGCCGCCTGCAGGCTGCCGATGCAGCCGCGCAGCGCACCGTCTCGCGTAAGGGTGATGAACGTCGCGCCGTTCTGCCGCAGCCACGGGGCGTCCGCTGTGCGCGCCGAGCCGAATAATTTGGACTCGATCGCGGCGCGTGCGATCCGCAGCAAGGTCTTGCCTGCGTCGGCGAGCGAGATGTCGGTGCCCGGCTCGTGTACCGCAAACGCCGAATAGCCGACGACCTGGCCCTTCCCGCCGGCGGTGTCGCCGGAATTGCACGCCGCGAGCAGCCGGATCGAGAGGTTGCGGTCCTGCGCGAGCGCGAGGAAGCCGTTCAGCGGCGTCGCACCGCAGGCCTCCTCGGAGTCGAGGTCGCTCGCAAAGCGCGCGATGCGCGTCACGGTCGCGCGATCGATCTGGCGCGCCTCGGCATAAGGGTGGTAGTGCGAGAGGTCGGTGGAAATGACGATCAGCGTTTCGGGCCCGCCCCACAGGCGCTCGATGACCTGGGCGACTTCCTGCACGCTCGCATCGCCGACGGCGAACGGCGCGAGCGCAAAGCTGCCGAGCTGGCGCTGCAGGAAAGGCAGCTGCACCTCGAGCGCGTGCTCCTGCAGATGCGCGCGATCGCTCGCCACGACCTGCGGCAGGTCGCGCACCGCCTCGAGGGCCGCGCGATCGATCGGGACGGTGCCCAGCGGCGTGGCGAAGGCATCGTCGGTCGGGATCGCAAGACCGCGCACCGGCACGCGGTGCACCGGGCCGAGCATGACCACGCGGCTGACGATGCCGCGCGCGGAGCCGAGCTCGTCGTAGGCGCGCGCCGCGACGGGGCCGGAGTAGATATAGCCGGCGTGGGGGACGACGAGCGCTTTCGGAAAACCGAGACGCGGCTCGCGCTGCTCCACGCCGCCGAGGAGCTCTTCGAGCTCGGCGAAGAGCGACTGCGCATCGCCGGGGTAGAACATCCCGGCGACGGCGGCGGGGCGGGTGGAAGGCATATCCCTCCTATGTTGGGTCGCTCTCAGCCCGCGTCAAGCAGTTCGAGCGCTCGGGCAAGCGCATGCTCGACCGACTGTCGGCGTACGGCGTCGCGGTCCCCGGAAAAATGGCGCGTTTCTGCACTCTGCGCCGCGCCCTTTATCGCCCAGGCGAAGCACACGGTGCCGACGGGCTTGGCAGCGCTCCCGCCCGCGGGGCCGGCTACGCCGGTGATGGCGAGCGCGATCGTGCCGCGGCTGCGCTCGAGCGCGCCGAGCGCCATCTCGCGCGCCGTCTCCTCGCTGACGGCGCCGTGCCGGGCGAGCGTCTCATGGCGTACGCTCAGCATCTCCTCCTTCGCGGCATTCGAATACGTCACGAAGCCGCGCTCGAACCACCCGGACGATCCGGCGATGGCCGTCACCGCCTGCGCGGCCCAGCCGCCGGTGCAGGACTCGGCGGTGACCAGCACGGCGCGGCGTGCCTTCAACCGCTCGCCCAGCCTTTGCGCCAGAGCATTCATCCGAGCAAGCGCTTGATGGCGGCCAGGCACACCAGCGTGTAACCGGCAGCGAGGAGATCGTCGAACATCACGCCGAAGCCGCCGCGCAGGCGCCGCTCGAACCAGTCGATCGGCGGCGGCTTGCCGATGTCGAAGGCGCGGAAGAGGACGAACGCCGCCGCCTGCCAGGCGAGATCGCGCGGCACGATGGCCAGCACGAGCAGGAACGCCACGATCTCATCCCACACCATCGCGCCATGGTCGGCGACGCCGAGGTGCCGGCCGGTGAGCTCGCAGGCCCACATGCCGGCGGCGAAAGCGATGGCGAGCGCCGCCACCAGCACGGAAGGGGCCACCACGCCGCTGAGGTACCAGCCGAGCGGCCATGCGACGAGCGTGCCGGCCGTGCCCGGGCCGAGCGGCGATAGTCCCGCGCCGAAGCCGAGCGCAATCGCGTGCGCCGGGTGCGAGAACGCGAACCCGGCGCTCGGCCGCGCGGCGGTCATTTCGCGGCGCCAAAGTGGTCGAAGCTCGACCGGTACTCCATCGGCACGCCGTCGGGGCCATGCACTACGAGCTTGGTATCGCCCGCGTGGATGGTGCCGATGCGCGAAAGAGGAAGCTGCAATTCCGCGGACAGCGCAGCGATCGCCTCGCGCCTGCGGGGATCGGCGGTGAAGACGAGCTCGTAGTCATCGCCGCCGGAGAGCACGCAGTCGCGCTCGAGCGCGCGGTTGCCCTCATTCTCGGCTATGGAGCGCAGCGCCGCCGGACGCGGAATGCGCTCATAGTCGAGCGCGGCGCCGACCTGCGAGCGCTCGAGGATGTGGCCGAGATCGCCGGTAAGGCCGTCGGAGACGTCGATCGCGGCATGCGCGAGCCCGCGCAAGCGCTCGCCGAGCTCGACGCGCGGCTCCGGCTCGTGCAGCCGGCGCGCCGCTTCTTCAATTTCGGGATGTTTTAGCGCGAGCGCGGCGCCGCCGAGCTCGCCCGATACCCAGATGTCGTCTCCCGGCAGCGCGGCGCTGCGATACATCGCCACGCCCGCCGGTACTTCGCCGAGCGCGACGATGCTGATCGTGCGTTGCGCCGAGCGCGTCGTATCGCCGCCGATCAGCTCGACGCCGTAGCGCTCGGCGAGCGCGAAAAAGCCCGCGGCAAATTCTTCCAGCCATTTCGGCTCGACCGCCGGCACGCCGAGGGCGAGCAAGGCCCAACGCGGCGCGGCGCCCATCGCCGCCAGGTCGGAAAGGTTCACTGCCAGCGACTTGTGGCCGAGCGAACGCGGCGCGGCATCGGCGAGGAAGTGGCGCCCTTCGACCAGCATGTCGGTGGTGATGGCAAGCTCGAGGCCGGCATCCGGGCGCACCAGCGCGCAATCGTCGCCGACGCCGAGCAGCGCGCCGCGGTTCGTACTGCGCGGCGCCCGATCGAAGTAGCGCCGAATGAGCTCGAACTCGCCCATGGGCGGGCTAGGCGGGATTGCGCGCCCGGCCGACTTCGTCGGGGCGCAGGCGCGCGGCGATCTTCTCGAGCACGCCGTTCACGAAGCGATAGCCTTCCGTGCCGCCGTAGCTCTTGCCCAGCTCGATGGCCTCGTTCAGCACCACCCTGAAAGGCGTTTCCGGATGCGCGGCGAGCTCGAGCGCGCCGATATAGAGGATCGAGCGCTCGACCGGCGAGAGGCGCGCGAGATCGCGGTCGAGGTGCGGCACGATCAGGCCCTGCAGCTCGCCGACGCGGTCGCGTACGCCCGCCACCAGCGCCTCGACGAAGAACCGGTCGCCCTGCTCGAAGCCGTCCAGGCCGCGCGCCTCCTCCATCGGATCGCCGCCCGAGAGCTGCCAGGCATAGAGCGCCTGCAGCGCGAGTTCGCGCGCCTGGCGCCTAGCGCTTTTTTTCATCAACGTCCCGCCGCAATTTGGCCATCTCGAGCGCCACGCGCACCGCCTCGGCGCCCTTGTCGAGCCGCGCCTCGGCCTGCGCCTCGTCCTCGGTCGTGAGGATGCCATTGGCGATCGGCAGGCCGCAGTCCAGCGCCACGTCCATCAGGCCGCGCGCCGACTCGTTCGCGACCACCTCGAAATGATAGGTATCGCCGCGGATCACGCAGCCGAGCGCGACCAGCGCATCGTATTTGCCGCTCTTCGCCATCCATTGCAGCGCGATCGGGATCTCGAGCGCGCCCGGCACCGAAACGGTCGACGACTGCGCGCCGAGCTTCTTCGCCTCGCGCTCGGCGCGTTCGACGAGCTGCGAGGCGAGCGCCTCGTTGAATCGGCTCGCCACGATGCCGAGCCGCATTAGCGTTGACTTACGTAGCCGGTGACTTCGAGGCCGAAGCCCGCCATGCTCGGCATCTTGCGCGGTGCCGCCATCAGGCGCATGCGGCCGATGCCGAGGTCGCGCAAGATCTGCGCACCGATGCCGTAGACGCGCAGATCCATGCTGCGCCCGGCGGGCGTGCGGTTTTCCGCCAGCCGCGCGGCAAGCGCCTGCGTCGTCTGCGTGCAATTCAGCAGCACCATCACGCCGCTGCCCGCTTCGCGGATCGCGCTCAGCGCCTCGCCCACGCCCCAGGAATGCGTGCCGGCGCCCGCATCCAGAAGGTCGACGATCGACAGCGGCTCGTGCACCCGCACCAGGGTTTCGCTCTCGCGGCTCGGCGTGCCGCGCACCAGCGCGAGGTGAATCGAGCCGAGCGCGAGGTCGCGGTAGGCGACCAGGCGGAAGCGGCCCCAGGCGGTTTCGATGTCGCGCTCGAGCGTGCGCTGCACGAGCGATTCGTTGCGGCTGCGATACTCGATCAGGTCGGCGATGGTGCCGATCTTGATCTGGTGCTCGGCGGCGAAATGCAGCAGATCCGGCAGCCGCGCCATGCCGCCGTCGTCGCGCATGATCTCGCACAGCACCGCCGCCGGCGTGAGGCCCGCGAGCCGCGCGAGGTCGCAGCACGCCTCGGTGTGCCCGGCGCGCACCAGCACGCCGCCCGGCTGCGCGATGAGCGGGAAGACGTGGCCCGGCTGCACGATGTCGTCGGGCCGCGCCTCGGGCGCCGAGGCGACCTTGATGGTGAGGGCGCGGTCGTGCGCCGAGATGCCGGTGGCGATGCCTTCGGCGGCTTCGATCGAGACGGTGAAGTTGGTGCCGTGGCGCGAGCGGTTCTGCTCGACCATCGGGCGCAGGCCGAGCCTTGCGGCGTGCTCCTCGGTGATCGGCATGCAGACCAGCCCGCGGCCGTGCTTGGCGAGGAAATTGATCTTGTCGGCGGAGACGAACTCGGCGGCGAAGACCAGGTCGCCCTCGTTCTCGCGGTCCTCGTCATCGACCAGGATCACGATCCGCCCGGCGCGGATCTCCGCGATGATCTCGGCGATCGGGCTGATGGCGACAGCTTCGCGGCGCATAGCCCTGATTCTACGCGTCTAGTCCTAGCGGTACTGCCTTACTCCTCGGCGCCGCCCTCTTCGACCCCGCCGGTCTTCTCGCGGATGCGCGCCGACTTGCCCGAGCGAGCGCGCAGGTAATAGAGCTTGGCGCGTCGCACGTCGCCCTTGCGCTTGACCTCGATCGATGCGATCAGCGGCGAATAGGTCTGGAAGGTGCGCTCGACGCCCTCGCCCGAGGACACCTTGCGCACGATGAAGGAGGAATTGAGGCCGCGGTTGCGCTTGGCGATCACCATGCCTTCGAACGCCTGCACGCGCTTCCTCTCGCCCTCGACCACGTTGACGTTGACCAGCACCGTGTCGCCGGGCTCGAAATCCGGAACGGTCTTGCCGAGGCGCTTGATCTCTTCTTGCTCGATTGTCTTGATCAGATCCATGTTCAGCTCCTGTACTCTTTCTGGAACTCGGCGAGCAGCGCCTGTTCCGCCTTGCTCATGCCCCGCACCTGCAAAAGGTCCGGGCGTCTCAACCAGGTCCTGCCCAGCGCCTGCTTCAGCCGCCAGCGGCGGATGTTCTCATGATGCCCGCTCAACAAGACATCGGGCGCGCGCTCACCCGAATAAGTTTCGGGCCGCGTGTACTGCGGGCAGTCGAGCAGCCCGTCCGCGAACGACTCCTGCAGCGCCGACTGCTCGTCGCCCAGCGCCCCGGGCAGCTGCCGCACGCAGGCGTCGATCAACGACATCGCCGCCAGCTCGCCGCCCGAGAGCACGAAATCGCCGAGCGACAGCTCCTCGTCGACCCGCGACCGCAACAGCCGCTCGTCCACACCCTCGTAGCGCCCGCACAGCAACGTCAGCGCCGCTTCCTTCGCCAGCTCGACCACGCGCCGGTGATCGAGCTTTCGGCCCTGCGGCGAGAGGTAGATCACCCTGCCGCCGCCTGCCGCACCTACTGCGTCCAGCGCCTTCTCCAGCGGCTCGGCCAGCATCACCATCCCCGGCCCGCCGCCGAACGGACGGTCATCGACCGTCCGGTAATTGTCTTTCGTGAAATCGCGTGGATTCCACGTCTCAAGCTTCCACAACCCGGCCTCTAGCGCCCGGCTGGTGATGCCGCTTTGCGTCACCGCCGCGAACATCTGCGGGAAGAGGGTCACGACATCCACACGGAAGGACTGCGGCATCACCAGTCCGCGCCCCAGTCGACCACGATGCGCCGGCCGGCGAGGTCCACTTCCTTCACCACCACGCTCACCCACGGGATGAGGCGCGTACCGCTTTTCACCCCCGGGCCCGCCACTTCCATCACGTCCTGCGCGCCGTTGGTCAGCCATTGCTTCACGGTGCCCAGGCCTTCGCCCTGCTCGTTCAGCACTTCCAGGCCGACGAGGTCCACGAGGTAGTAGTGCCCCGCTCCCGGCTCGGGAAGCGCATCGCGCGCCATCGATACCTGCGCGCCCTTCAATTCCAGTGCCTGCTCGCGCGTCTCGATGCCGGCGAGCTTCGCCACCACCGTCGAGCTGTGAACCCTGGCTTCGGCGACCCGGTAGGCTCGCTCGCCGATCCACCACTCCTGTGCGGCGGCGAGGGCTGGCGCGACACCGCCGCCAGGAGCCACCTTGATCCACCCGCGCACACCGTAAGACCCGGCGACGCGGCCCATCGCGATCAGCCGCTCATTCGTCTTACGCAGCGGCCTTCTTCGCAAACTGCTTGACGAGCCGCTTGGCGGTCGGCGAGAGCTGCGCGCCGCGGCCCTGCCAGTGCTTTACGCGATCGAGGTTCACGCGCAGCGCCTCACGGCCTTCCGGCGCCTTGGGATCATAGAAGCCGAGGCGCTCGAGGAACTTGCCCGAGGCCGCGCGCCGCGAATCCGCCACCACGAAGTGGAAGAACGGGCGCTTGTTGGCGCCGCCGCGCTGCAGTCGAATCACCACCATCTGAGTTAGCTCCGGAACCGCGAAAAGGCGCGGATTATACGGGAAAAAACCGTCCGTCGGGAGGCGCTGATTGGGGCCAATTCGGGCGCTTTGTAATGCGAAAATAAAAACCGGGAGGGATCGATGCTTCAGGCGCTGCGCGAGATGGAGGGCGGCATACAGCTTTCGCTCAACGTCGCCGCGCGCCTGCCGCACTTGCGCCGGGCGCCGATACTCGAATCATTTCTGCGCCAGGTGTATTTCACCGGCGTCACGGCGGCGGCGGGCGTCATCCCGAGGGCGTGCGGCCTCGGCGTCATCATCATCGCGGTGATGATCAACATGCTGGACGCCGACGTCGATCTCGCGGTGAAGATCCTGCTGCTTCTCGTCTTCCGCGAGGTCGGGCCGCTCGCCGCGGCGATCGTGGTGATCCTGCGCACCGGCACCGCGGTCTCCGCCGAGGTGGCGATGATGCGGGTGTCCGGCCAGACCCGCGCGCTGCGCTATCTCGGCATCGACCTCTACGACTATCTCGTGCTGCCTCGCGTCGCGGGCTGCATGCTCGCCACGCTGGCCCTCACCTTCTATGTGCAGTTCCTCGCGGTGCTCGGCGGCCTGGTCCTGAGCCCGTTCATCATCGAGGCGTCGTTCTGGGAGCTCACCAATCGCCTGTTCGAGCTTTTCACGCCGGTCGACTTCTTCTACTCGACGGTCAAGAGCCTGCTCTTCGGCTTCGCCATCTCGGCGTGCTGCTGCTGGCATGGGCTCAATCCGCCCGATCTCACCAACAACGCCGTGCCGAAAGTGGTGACCAAGGCCGTCACGCAGAGCATGATGCTGGTGCTGCTGATCAACGCCGTGTTCGCCTACGTCGTGTTCGGCATCCTCTTCTTCGGCCTGGTGAAGGCGAACGTATGAGTGCGCATCTATGACCGACCTAGCGGTGCGCTACAAGCGCAAGACCCCGCGCCACGAGGTCGAGGTCTCGGCGCCCCAAGGGACGGTGACCCATGTGCACCTGCCCGACGACGATGCGAAGGCGCATTTGGTCACGGCGCTCCTCAAGGCGCGCTGCGAGGCCGGCGAGGAGCTCGAGCTCTTCGGCGAGCCGGCGGCCACGGCGGCGCCGCAGCGCCGCGAGAGCCTGCGCATGCGCGTAGGCGCGGTGTCGCCGATCGTCGGGCTGATGTCGAACCTGAACGCCTGGGAGAACATTTCGCTGCCGGCCGCCTATCACGGCACGCCGCCGCTGCCCGACGTTGTGCAGCTCGCGAGCGACGTGCTGACCAAGCTGGGCGCCGAGCCGGACTATTTCTTCGCCCGGCTGCCCGACGAGCTGGGCCTCCTCGAGCGCAAGATGGCCTCGTTCGTGCGCCTGCTGGTGGTCGCGCCCGAGCTGATGGTGTTCGATGCGCTCGAGGACGGGCTGTCCCACGCCGAATGCAGGCACGTGGCGCGCTTCGAGGCCGAATACCGCGCACGGCAGCCGAACGGCACCGTGCTGTACGTCGATACGAGGGAGGATTCATGAGCATCGCGTTGCCCGCGGGGCGCTTCGCCGGGATCGTGGCCAAGGTGAACGCATTCCTGCTGATCGCGTTCATCCTAGTCGCCGCCTTCCTCGGCCTCGTCGCCTACAAGCAGGGCTGGTTCGTGCACCAGTCGCCGGTGCATTTCGTCACCGTCAACGCGCTCGGCATCAACAAGGGCATGCCGGTCAAGCTGCACGGCTTCACGATCGGCTCGGTGAACGACATGGAGCTCGCGCCGGGCGGCGTCGACGTGCGCCTCGTCATCGGCAGCGAATATCTCGGCCGCATTCCGCAGGATTCGCTCGCGCGTCACGCGCGCGAAGCGGGCGTGATCGGCGCGAGCGTGATCGACATCGTGCCGGGCAAGTCGCAGGTCGCGATCGCCGAAGGCGCGCAGCTCAGCTTCGAGCCGGCGCGCGGCATCAACGAGATCATCGACGAGTTCCGCCGCCAGGCGATCCCGGCGTTCAACGAGGTCAAGGCGGCGATGACGCAGGTCGGCCGCTCGGGCGAGGACGTGACGCAGATCCTCGAGAACCTGCGCAAGGAGGTGGCGCAGCTCCCGGCCACGCACCGCGCCATTCGCCAGCTGGTGCTGGAGGCGTCGCACGCCACCGCCGACCTGAGCCAGCAGGCCGGGGCGACGCTGAAGGCGGTCGAAAAGGTGGCCGCCACCGTGGCCCAGACGATTCCGGCCGTGTCGGAGAAGCTCGTCGGCAGCATCGAGTCGATCGACGCCGCGGCGGTGCAGCTCAAGAAAACCGGCGAAGAGGCGCAGCTCACGCTGCGCAGTGCCCGGCCGCTGATGGAGCACAGCGAGGTCGCGGCGCGCGAGGCGGGCGACGTGCTCGGCGCGGCAAAGCGCGTCTGGCCGCTCAGCGACTCGTTCAAGGAAACCTCGGACGGCATGCTGCCGATCGACAGCTTCGAAGCCGAAGGCAAGGGGCGCTCGCGCTGATGCGCTGGCTCGTTGTCGCTTTGATATTTTTAGCCAGCGGGTGCGGCGGCGGCAAAGCGACCGTCAGCGCCAGCAGCACGTCGCTCGCGCAGTCGCGGCTTTCGCAGGCCGAGACGCGCGCCGCCGGCTTTGCCAAGTCGGGCGACTATCAGAACGCGGCGCGGCAGTACGGCGAAGCGCTGCGCATCGCGACGACGCTGGAGAACGCCGATGCCATCGCGGGCAACGCGATCAACCTCTCCGTCGTGCAGCAGTGGCTCGGGCGCGACGCCGACGCGCGCGCCGCGCTCGATGCCGTGCTGGCCGATCCGCACACGGCGTTCTCCGAACGGCGCAAGGTCCAGGCGGAGCTGCGCCGGGCCATCGTCGAGCTCTCCGGCGGCAATATCGGGGCGGCGGTGATCTGGGCCGGCCAGGCGCAGAGCCGCTGCGCCGCGACGAGCTGCGAATACGCCGCCGCGATCCTCAACGTGCGGGCCCAGATCGAGCTCGACTCGGGCCGTGCCGCGGAAGCTGCCCAGCTCGCGAGTGGCGCCGCCGAACGCTCGCGCTCGAGCGGCAACCAGGCCGAGACGGCAAATGCCTTGCGCACGCTCGGCCGCACGCGCCACGCCCAGGGACAGTCGGCGGCCGCCCTCGAGCCGCTCAAGGCTGCGCTGGAGATCGACCGGGAGATCGGTGATCCGCGCAAGATCCTCGCCGACCTCGCCGATCTGTCGCGCATCGCCGACGCCGCGGGTAATGCGGCAGCGGCAAAGGACTACCGCGAGCGCGGGCTGGCCGTGAGCCGCGCGATGAACGGCGGCCGCGGCGCGCCCGAAGCCTCGCTCACGCGCTAGCCGCCGCTAGGCGGCGTCGTCCAGCACCGCGGTCCAGGCGCCGTCGATCTCCTCGATTTCCTGGTCGAGGCGCGCGCCGTACTCCACCAGCTCCGCAACTTTGGCCTCCACCGCCTCGCGGGTCGCCGCGGTGACCACCGTCTTCATGCCGAGCTTTTCGACGTTGACGCGCACCGCGCGGCGCCGATTCGCGAAGGTCGCCATCCACATGGCGCCGATCTGCGCTGGCGGCGTAATGAGCTCGGCGCTCTCGGCGGCATGGCGCGCGAGCTCCGCCTCGACGCTCTCGCGCGTCGGCCCCGAGACGATGAAATGGCTGCCCGCGTCGGACACCGTGGCGTGCTGCGGCATGCCGGCGCCGGCCGCTGGCCGGCGCTGCGAGCGCAGCTTCGCCTGCGCCTCCGCCACGCGGCGACCGACGCGCACGGCGTGGCTCACGGCGTAGAGCTCGTGCGCGCGGTTGTGCTTGTCCGTCTGGGCGGCGCGCGGCTGGAACATCGCCGCGTAGTCGCCCGAGAGGAGCAGCACCACTTCATAGAACGAGCGCGACACCAAGAGCTCGCCCTTTTCCGCGAAGGACATCACACGTTGCGCCACGTTGATGCCGTCGCCGATGACGTTGGCCTGGCCGTTGATGTCCTTCGACAGGTACACCGGCCCGAGATTGATGCCCATGCGCACCGGCAGCTCGCCGACGTTGTCGAAGATGGCGATGGCGGCGAAGAGCGCGCGCTCGGGGTCGTCGAGGAAGGCGATCGCGGCGCCGTCGCCGGTATCGATCACCACACGGTCGCGCGCCTCGAGATCGGCGAGCGACGCGGCGAGCGTTTCGTTGAACTTGTGCTTAAGCTTGATCTGCGCGCCGACGCCGAGCATCGAGTACTCGGCGAGGTCGAGGAAGAGCACGCTGCAGACGAGCGTGCGGCTGGCTGCTGCGTCGGTGCTCATCGCATCCCCGGCAGCATGCCCTTCATGTTGCGCATCATGCGCTGGAGGTTGCCGCCTTTCATCATCTTCATCATCTTCTGCATCTGCTCGAACTGGTTGAGCAGCTGGTTCACCGCCTGCACCGGCACGCCCGCGCCTGCAGCGATGCGGCGCTTGCGCGATGCCTTGATGAGCTCGGGCCTGGCGCGCTCCAGGCGGGTCATCGAGTTGATGATGCCCTCGATGCGCTTGAGCTGCTTGTCGTCAGCGAGCTTGGCCGGATCGACGGCGCCGACGAGCTGCGCCGGCAGCTTGTCGATGAGCGAAGCGACGCCGCCCATCTTCTTCATCTGCGCGATCTGCTGCTTGAAGTCCTCGAGGTCGAAGCCCTTGCCCTTCTTCACCTTCTCGGCGACGCGCTTCGCCTCGTCGAGGTCGATCTTGGCGTGCGCCTCCTCGACCAGCGACAGGATGTCGCCCATGCCGAGGATGCGCGCCGCCATGCGCTCGGGATGGAACGGCTCCAGTCCCGAGAGCTTCTCGCCGACGCCGGCGAACTTGATCGGCTGGCCGGTGACCTGGCGCACCGAAAGCGCCGCGCCGCCGCGCGCATCGCCGTCGAGCTTCGTCAGGATCACGCCGCTCAACGGCAAGCGCTGGTTGAATGCGCGCGCCACGTTCACCGCGTCCTGGCCCTGCATCGCGTCGACGATGAACAGCGTCTCGACCGGCTGCAACGCAGCGTGCAGATCGGCGATCTCGCGCATCATCTCCTCGTCGACCGCGAGGCGCCCGGCGGTGTCGACGATCAGCACGTCCATGTAGTGCGTGCGCGCGTGCTCGAGCGCACGGCGGGCGATGTCCAGCGGGTTTTCCCCGGCCGATGAAGCGATGAACTCGGCGCCGACTTGCCCGGCGACGGTCTTCAGCTGCTCGATCGCCGCCGGGCGATAGACGTCCGCCGAGACGAGCGCCACCTTTTTCTTCTCGGCGAGGAGCAGGCGCGCGAGCTTGCCGCTCGTCGTGGTCTTGCCGGAGCCCTGCAGGCCCGCCATCAGGATCACCGCCGGCGGCTGCGTCGCGAGGTTGAGCGGCACGTTCGCCTCGCCCATCAGCGCGGTCAGCTCGCGGTGCACGACGCCGACCAGCGCTTGTCCGGGCGTCAGGCTGCCGGCGACTTCCGCGCCGAGCGCCTTGGCGCGCACGGCGTCGATGAACTGCTTGACCACCGGCAGCGCGACATCCGCCTCGAGCAGCGCGATGCGCACTTCGCGCAACGCCTCCTGGATGTTCGTCTCGGTGAGGCGCGCTTCGCCGCGCACTTGCTTCACGATGCGCGCGAGGCGTGCGGTCAGTGTCTCAAGCATGGGTGTTAGACTGAAGAGGTGCCCGACATTGTAATTCACGGTATCGCGTCCGCCGCGTACCTGTTCCTGGCGTGGCACTTCTGGCATACGCGCTGGCGTGTCGCGGCGCCGTCTTCATGGGAACGTCCCGCGGTCGTCGCGCCCCTCGCGCTGCACGCCTGGCTTCTCTATAGCGGCATCTTCGCCGCCGCAGAACTTCGCTTCGGCTTCGCCCAGGCGCTCTCGGCGATGATGTTTCTCGCCGCACTGATGTGCTGGCTCGAGGCTTTCTTCGTCCCCATCGAGGCGCTCTATCCGCTGGTGCTCGCGGCGGCTGCGATTTGCGCGCCGCTGCCGGCGTTCTTCGCCGGACGCCTGTCGCCCGACGCTGTGTCTTTCGAATTCCGTCTGCATCTCGTCTTCGGCATGCTCGCCTATAGCCTCTTCACCGTCGCCATGCTGCATGCGCTGCTCATCGCCAAGGTAGAGCGTCGCCTGCACGGCGCGCCCGGCCTGGGCGGAGCGCTCGGGCAGCTGCCGCCGCTCCTCACGCTCGAGCGGCTCGTGTTCATGCTGATCGGCGCGGCCTTCGCCGTGCTCACCGTGACGCTCGTCATCGGCATCGCCTATTCCGAGGCGTTCATCGGCCGCGCGCTGCGCTTCGAGCACAAGACCGTGTTCGTGATCCTGTCCTGGCTCATCTTCGGCCTGCTGCTGGCGGGACGCTGGCGCTACGGCTGGCGCGGCCGCACCGCACTGCGCTGGACGCTCGCCGGCTTCGTGCTGCTGATGCTCGGCTACCCGGGCAGCCGCTTCGTGCTGGAAGTGCTCCTGCACCGCGCCTGATGGACGCGCTCTGGCTCGGCGGCGAGCTGCCCCTCGGCTGGATGATCGGGGCGTTCGCCTGCCTGCTCGTCCTGTCGGCATTTTTTTCCATCGCCGAGACCGCGATGATGGCGATCAACCGCTATCGGCTTGCCCACCTGGTCGCCGAAGGCGACAGCGCGGCGCAGCGCGTGTCCGAGCTCCTCAAGCGCACCGATCGGCTGCTCGGCGGCATCCTCATCGGCAACACGCTCGCCATCACCGGCGCCACCACCGTCGCCGGATTGATCGCGGTGCAGCTCTTCGGCGAAGACCGGCTGGTCGTTTTCCTGACCCCGATCGCCGTCGGCTTCATCATGATCGTGTTCGCCGAAATCACGCCGAAGGTCATCGGCGCCACGCACCCGGAGCGGGTCGCACTGCTGCTTTCCCTGCCGGTCAAAGGCGCGCTCTACGTGCTCGACATCCCGGCATGGTTCATCAATCTCTTCGCGCGGCCGCTCTTGCGCCTGGTCGGCATCAGGACCGGCCAGGACACCGACGCGCCCAAGCTCTCGCCCGAAGAGATCCGCACGCTGGTCCTCGAATCGTCGAGCTTCATGCCGAAAAAACACCTCTCGATCCTGCTCAACCTGTTCGAGCTCGGCGCAATCACGGTGCAGGACGTGATGGTGCCGCGCGCGCGCATCGAGTCGATCTGCCTCGAGGACGGGATGGAGACGGTTTCGCGCCAGCTCGCCACCAGCCATCACATGCGCCTGGTGGTGTTCCGCAACCACGAAGGCGAGATCGCCGGCATCGTGCACATCCGCAAGATCCTCGCGGCGCTGCACGCCGGGCCGCTCGAGGAGCCGGCGCTGGTCGAGCTGCTGGATGAGCCCTACTACGTGCCCGCCAGCACCTCGGCACTGGCGCAAATGCAGTACTTCCAGGAACGACGCGAGCGCCTCGCGCTGGTGGTCGACGAGTACGGCGAGCTGATGGGCCTCGTCACCCTCGAGGACATCATCGAAGAGATGATCGGCAAGTTCACCACCACGCTGCCCTCCGCGGGACCGCTCGCCTGGGACGACAACGGCACGGCCACCGCCGAAGGCGCGATGCCGCTGCGCGATGTGAACCGCGCGCTGGGACTGTCGCTTCCGACCGACGGTCCCAAGACGTTGAACGGGCTGATCGTCGAGCACCTGCAGGAAATCCCCGAAGCCGACGTCTCGATCAAGATCGGCAACGTGCCGATGGAGATCGTTCACGCGCAGGGCCGCACCATCAAGACGGTGCGCATTTTCCGGCCGCTGGCGAGTGTAGAAAATACAGAGACCTCAGAGGTTTAGAACCGGAACTTCAGCCTTTACAAAGAAGGGGGCGGAGGGCATCATGCTCGGTCGAGAAGTGGGAGGGAGTACCTAAAGATGGCAACAGCAACCGCAACGGCCGCGGCAAAAGGGCCGAAAGAATTCTCGTTCGCCTGGGAAGGCAAGGACAAGGCCGGCAAAACCGTTCGCGGTGAAGTGCGCGCCGTGAGCGAGAGCGCGGTGAACGCGACCCTGCGCCGTCAGGGCGTCATGGTGCAGAAGGTCAAGAAGGTGAAGAAGTCGAGCGGCGGCAGCGTCGGCTCGAAGGACATCGCACTCTTCACGCGCCAGCTCGCGACGATGATGAAGGCCGGCGTGCCGCTCCTGCAGGCGTTCGACATCGTCAGCAAGGGCGCGACGAATCCCGCGGTGACGAGACTGCTCACCGACATCAAGACCGACGTCGAGACCGGCTCGTCGCTCGCCGGCGCGTTCCGCAAGTTTCCGCTCTACTTCGACACCCTGTACTGCAATCTCGTGAACGCTGGCGAGCAGGCGGGCATTCTCGAGACGCTGCTCGACCGCCTGGCGACCTACCAGGAAAAGACGCTCGCCATCAAGTCGAAGATCAAGAGCGCGCTCTTCTACCCGGTGGCGATCATCGCGGTCGCGTTCATCATCACGGCGGTGATCATGATCTTCGTGATCCCGGCGTTCAAGCAGGTGTTCACCAGCTTCGGCGCCGATCTGCCGGCGCCGACCCTCTTCGTGATGGCGATTTCCGATGCCTTCGTCGCCTACTGGTACATCATCTTCCCGGTGCTCGGCGGCAGCATCTACGGCTTCCTCGAGGCCTGGAAGCGCTCGCTCGCCGTGCAGATCTTCATGGACCGGGTGATGCTGAAGGCGCCGGTGTTCGGCCACCTGGTGCGCATCTCGACCATCGCGCGCTGGACGCGCACGCTATCGACGATGTTCGCCGCCGGCGTGCCGCTGGTGGAGGCGCTCGACTCGGTCGGCGGCGCCTCGGGCAACTACGTCTACGCCGAAGCCACCAAGAAGATCCAGAACGAGGTCTCCACCGGCACCGCGCTCACCATCGCCATGCAGAACGCGAATGTGTTCCCGACGATGGTGCTGCAGATGTGCTTGATCGGCGAGGAAACCGGCGCGCTCGACTCGATGCTCGGCAAGGTGGCCGACTTCTACGAGGCCGAGGTCGACGACGCGGTTGAAGCGCTCTCCTCCCTCATGGAGCCCCTGATCATGGTGGTGCTCGGCACCCTGATCGGCGGCATGGTGATCGCCATGTACCTGCCGATCTTCAAGATAGGCCAGGCGGTCTAGCGCATGCAGTCCTTCGGCTGGCTCGCACAGCCAGCCGTCCTTCCCTGGTTCGCGCTGTTCTTCGGGCTGTGCATCGGCTCGTTTCTGAACGTCGTGATCCACCGGCTGCCGAAAATCATGGAGCGCGAGTGGCGCGCGGAGTGTGCCGAGCTCGCCGGGCAGCCGGCCGCCGCGGAGCCGCCGCTCAGCCTGGTCGCGCCGCGTTCGCGCTGCCCCGGCTGCGGTCATGGCATCACGGCGCTGGAGAACATTCCACTGCTCAGCTGGATCGTCCTGAAGGGCAAATGCTCGAAGTGCGGGACGAAAATCAGCGTCCGCTATCCGCTGGTCGAGCTCCTCGCCGGGATCGGCGCCGCGTATTCCGCCTGGCGCTTCGGGCCGACGATGGCCGCGCTCGGCGCGGCGCTCTTCGTCTGGTTCACCATCGCGCTCGCCTTTATCGATCAGGAGACCGGGCTTCTGCCGGACGACCTCACGTTGCCGCTCCTGTGGGTCGGCCTGATCGCCAACCTGCGCGGCGCGTTCGTACCGCTACCGGAGGCAGTGACCGGCGCGGTCGCCGGATACCTCTCGCTCTGGCTCGTCTTCTGGGCCTACAAGCTCGCCACGGGCAAGGACGGCATGGGCTACGGCGACTTCAAGATGAACGCGGCGGTTGGCGCCTTTCTCGGCTGGAAGATGCTGCCGCTCGTCATCCTGCTCTCCTCCTTCGTCGGCCTCGCATTCGGCGCGATTCAGATGTTCGCGGCGCGCGGCAAGTGGGACGCCGGCTTTCGTTTCCACTTCGGGCCCTACATCGCCATCGCCGCCCTGGTCGCGCTCTTCTGGGGCGAGCCGATCCTGCGCTGGTACGCCGACCGGTTGTGAAGTTCGCGCAGTGAAATTCGCCGTGGGGCTGACCGGGGGCATCGGCAGCGGGAAGAGCGCAGCCGCCGAGGAGTTCGCGCGGCTCGGCGCCACGGTCATCGATACGGACGCCATCGCGCGCGAGCTGACCGAAGCGGGCGGTGCGGCGCTGCCGCACATCAAGAGCATGTTCGGCGAGACGTTCATCACGGCGCGCGGCGCCATGGATCGCGACGCGATGCGCAGCCGCGTGTTCTCCGATCCCGCCGCCAAGCAGGCGCTCGAGCGGCTGCTGCATCCCATGATCCGCGCCGAAGCCGACCGCCGCATCGCCACCGCGACCGGGCCCTACGTCGTCTACGTGGTTCCCCTCCTCGTCGAATCGGGCCGGCAGCACGACCGGGTGCAGCGGGTGCTCGTGGTGGATGCGCCCGAGGGCCTGCAGGTCGAGCGGGTGCGCGCACGCAGCGGTCTGTCGGACAAGGAGATTCGCTCGATCATCGCCCAGCAGGCATCGCGTGCGACGCGCCTTGCCGCGGCCGATGATGTGATCGAGAACGCGGGCTCGCTTGATGCACTGCGCAAGCAGGTCGCCGCGCTCGATGCGCGCTACCGGAAAATGGCCGTTCCCGCCAAGGGTTAGGTTGTGCTGACCTCCCAAATCGCTCAGAATCCGGCCAGCTTTTTTACCGACGCGCGCCGCGTGATCACTTACGAATATCCGCTGAACGAGCGCATCCGCACGCTGCTGCGCCTCGAGGATTTGTTCGAGCGCTCGCGCCACTTCATCGCGCGCACCGATCCGCACGACCACCACATGGCGCTGCTCACGCTGTTCGAGATCCTCGAGGTGTCGAGCCGCGCCGACCTCAAGTCCGACCTGCTGCAGGAGCTCGAGCGGCAGAAACAGGTGCTGCTCTCGTTCCGCAACAATCCCGAGATCCAGGAGGACGCGCTCTCCGGCGTGGTGCGCGACATCGAGCAGGCGGCCGCAGCGCTCTTCTCGATGACCGGCAAGATCGGCCAGTACCTGCGGGAGAACGACTGGCTGATGTCGATCAAGCAGCGCACCGGCATTCCCGGCGGCGCGTGCGAGTTCGACCTGCCCTCGTACCACTATTGGCTGCACCGGCCGGCGGAAGAGCGCACCGGCCAGCTGGCGGCGTGGACCGGGCCGCTCTATCCGCTGCGCGACGGCTCGGCGATCATCCTGCGCATCCTGCGCGAATCGGGCCGGCCGCAAAGCGTCAACGCGCCGCAGGGCATGTTCCAGCAGATGCTCGGCGGCAAGACCGCGCAGATGCTGAGGCTGCGGCTCGATCCCGCCGCGGCTTGCGTGCCGGAGATCAGCGCCAACAAGTACGTCCTCAACATCCGCTTCCTTTCCCAGAACGGCGAAGACGCGCGCACGCGCACCGCGGACTTCGACGTGCCCTTCGAGCTTACGTTTTGCAATCTGTAAGGCACGTCCCCTGCCCGCGCTGCGGGACGCTTTCGGCTTATGCGCCCGAGAATAAGTGGCGCCCGTTCTGCAGCGAGCGCTGCCGGCTGATCGATCTGGGCCAGTGGGCGAGCGAGGGCTACCGCGTGCCCACCAAGGACGAGACGCCGCCGGACGCTTCGGGGGAAGCCTAGGACCAGCTTCCCCGGATCATCGCCAGGCCATGCGCGCCTGCGCGCCATGCGCTTTGCATGTCCGCCGGGGTAAGGCCGCCGATCGCGTACACCGGGATGCTGGTCCCGCGCGCGAGCGTGGCGAAGCCCTCCCACCCCAGCGGTTGGCCTCCGGCCTTCTCGAGCACCGGCCCGAGTACGACGAAGTCGAGTTCAAGCTGCATCGCCCGTTCTAGCTCATCGCGCGTATGGCATGACGCCGCGGCCAGTCCACTCGGGCGTTTATCGAGGCGCATGAGCTCTGCAGCCGTGTAGTGCCGGCCGTCAGCGCCGGCATGCGGCGTCTTCACGAGCACCTTGCATGCATAGCGATGCGCCAGCCCGATTGCCTCCAGTGTAAAGACCTCGCGATCTTGCGCCGCCAGCGCGGGCTCGCGGATCTGGATGAGCCTGAGACCCGACTCGAGCCGGTGCTTGAGCTGCGCCAGCATCTCGGCCGTGCCGAGGCGCGCGGCATCGGTGATCGCGTATTCGTGCGGCAACGCGAGGGACGCGAGCACCGGCGCGTTCGCCGGCAGCATGGGCGCCGCCATTGGCGCACCGAGCGCCTGCCAGGCGATCGCCTGGTCCTCGCGCGGATGCGGCTCGCCGGACCATGCTAGGACGCGGAAGAAACTGAGCCGCACGTGGCCATGCGGGTAGACGTACTCGCGCGTGATCCAGGGATAGGATGCGCGCACATCGATGCCGAGCTCCTCGTGGAGTTCACGGGCAAGCGCGCCTGCCGCGCCCTCGCCCGGCTCGATCTTGCCGCCGGGAAATTCCCAATAGCCGGCGTATATCTTGCCGCGCGGCCGCTGCGCGAGCAGGACGCGCCCGTCGGCGCGCTGGATCACCGCCGCGGCGACTTCAATCACTTCTTGCCGTGGCGCCCCGCCCAATCGCGCGCGAATTGATAGGCGACCCGCCCGCTGCGCGAGCCGCGCTGCAGCGACCATTGCAAGGCCTCTTCGCGCGCCGCGTCGCTCCATCTTGCACCGAGCGTCTTCAGCCAGTGCGCGACGATGGCGAGGTACTCCTCCTGGTCGAAGGGATAGAAAGTGACCCAGAGGCCGAAGCGCTCCGAGAGCGAGATCTTCTCTTCCACCGTCTCGCCGGGATGGATCTCGTCGCCGACGTATTTGGTCTCGAGGTTCTCCGCCATGTATTCGGGCATCAGGTGCCGGCGGTTCGACGTCGCATAGATCAGCATGTTCTCGGAGGTCGTCGAGATCGAGCCGTCGAGCGCGACTTTCAGCGCGATGTAGCCATCCTCTGCGCCGTGAAACGAAAGGTCGTCGCAGAAAAGCAGAAAGCGCTCCTTGCGCCCGGCCACCTGATCAACGATCTGCGGCAGGTCGACGAGGTCGTTCTTCTCCACCTCGATCAGCCGCAACCCCTGTTTGCTGTATTTATTCAGCAGGCCCTTGACGATCGACGACTTGCCGGTGCCGCGTGCGCCGGTGAGGAGCACATTGTTCGCCGGCTGGCCATTCAGGAATTGCTTTGTGTTCTGCTCGACGCGCTCGATCTGCTGGTCGATGCCGCGCAGGTCGGCGAGCTTGATGCGGTGCACCTGGCGCACCGGCTGCAGCCATGCCGCGGCACCCGGCCGCGCGCCCGAGCGCCAGCGGAATGCGATGCTCGCGCCCCAGTCGATCGACGGCGTAGGCTGCGGCAGCAGCGCACCGAGTCTCTGCAGGATCTCTTCGAGCTCCTTGTTCACGTCCTATATTCTGCGTTGATTTTTACGTAGTCGAACGAAAGGTCGCACGTCCAGATCGTCGCGGCTGCCTTGCCGCGATGGAGCACGGCCCGTACGGTGAATTCCGGCTTCTTCATCGCCGCCACGCCCTGCTCTTCGCGATAGGCGGCGTCGCGGCCACCCTGGTGGGCGACGCGTACCTGGTCGATGAAGAGATCCACGCTTCCGGTGTCGAGGCCGCGCACGCCGGAGTTGCCGATCGCGGCGAGGATGCGCCCGAGGTTGGGATCGGAGGCAAAGAACGCGGTTTTCACGAGGGGCGAATGCGCGATCGAATAGGCGACGCGGCGACATTCGGCCGCATCGCGTCCACGCTCGACCTCGATGGTGACGAACTTCGTCGCACCCTCGCCGTCGCGCACGATGGCCTGCGCGAGGCTGCGCGCGACCTCGCCGATCGCGACCTCGAGCTTCAGGAGGTCGCGACGGCTCGAGGCCGCAGGCCCGAGCCCGGTCGCCGCGAGGATCAACGAATCGTTGGTCGAGGTATCGCCGTCGACCGTGACGCAGTTGAAGGTGCGCTCGACGACGCGCTCGAGCAGGCCTTGCAGTACGCGCGGGGGTACCTGCGCGTCCGTCGCCATGAAGCCGAGCATCGTCGCCATGTCGGGCCGGATCATGCCGGCGCCCTTGGCAATACCCGTGACCACTGCCGTGCCGCGCGATAGGCGGACTTTGCGCGAATAGGCCTTCGGCACGGTGTCGGTCGTCATGATCGCCTCCGCGGCGGACACCCAGTCGTCCTGGTGCAGGAGCGCGCGCGGCAGCGCCGCGACGATGCGATCGGCGGGCAAAGGCTCCATGATGACGCCCGTCGAAAAGGGCAGCACCTGATTGGGCTCGCAGCCGAGGTGGCTGGCTAGCGCGTCGCACACCTGCATCGCCCGCCGCAGGCCCTCGTCCCCGGTGCCGGCGTTGGCATTGCCCGTGTTGACGACCAGTGCCTGCACGTCGTTCCTTAGGTGCTTCTTCGCCAGCACGACGGGCGCAGCGCAGAACCGGTTTTGCGTGAACACGCCCGCCACCACGCTGCCCGGCGTCAGCCGCATCACCAGCAGGTCCTTGCGCCCGGCCTTGCGCACGCCGGCCATGGCGACCCCGAGGTCGACCCCGGGAACAGGGTGCAGCGATGCAGGATCGGGTGAAAGAAGGTTAACCGCCACGGTCAACCGCCTTCAGGTCAGCTTGCCGTGGCAGTGCTTGTATTTCTTGCCCGAGCCGCAGGGACAGGGATCGTTGCGCCCGACCTTCTGCACGTGGCGCACCATCGGCTGCGCCTTCTTCTTGGTCGCCGCCTCGGCGAGCGCGACGTCACCGTTGTCGGCGTAGGACGCCTCGTCCTCGGTCCCGAGCGTGCTCGCGTGCTGCGGCTGGATATTCTCGACGTGCGCCCGATCGTCGGGCTTGATGTCTTCCTGCGTGCGGATCTCGACCGAGGTCAGGGTCTTGATCACCTCGAGCTTCACAGCCTCGACCATCGCGCCAAACAGCTCGAACGCCTCGCGCTTGTATTCCTGCTTGGGATTCTTCTGCGCGTAGCCGCGCAGGTGGATGCCCTGGCGCAGGTGATCGAGCGCGGCAAGGTGCTCGCGCCAGTGCGCGTCGAGGATCTGCAGCATCACGTAGCGCTCGTATTGCCGGAACGAGGTTTCCGCGCCCTGCGGCAGCTTCGCCTCGTAGGCCGCCTGCGCCTTCTCCACGATGCGCCCGAGGAGCGTCTCGTCCTGCAGGTCGGGCTCGCTGTCGAGCCACCGGCGCAGCGGCAGCTCGAGGCTGAAATCGGCCTTCAGCGCCGTCTCGAGGCCGGCGATGTCCCACTGCTCCTCGACGCTTTCCTCGGCCACGTAGAGGCGGAACAGGTCGGCCAGCACGCCCGCCCGCAGGTCGGCGATGCGTGCCGAGACGTCCTGCGATTCGAGCAATTCGTTGCGCAGCGCGTAGATCGTCTTGCGCTGGTCGTTCGCGACGTCGTCGTATTCGAGCAGCTGCTTGCGAATGTCGAAGTTCCGCGCCTCGACTTTCCGCTGCGCGCTCTCGATCGAGCGCGTCACCATCGCGTGCTCGATCGCCTCGCCTTCGGGCATCTTGAGCATCACCATGATGCGGTTGATGCGCTCGCCGGCGAAGATCCTGAGCAGCGGATCCTCGAGCGACATGTAGAAGCGCGAGCTGCCCGGGTCGCCCTGGCGGCCGGAGCGGCCGCGCAGCTGGTTGTCGATGCGGCGCGACTCGTGGCGCTCGGTACCGATGATGTGCAGGCCGCCGGCCTTCACCACCTGGTCGTGCAGCGCCTGCCATTCGCCGCGCAGCTTCTCGACGCGCGCTTGCTTCTCCTCTCCCGCCAGCTTGTCGTCGGCCTCCACGAAATCGCACTGCTTTTCGACGTTGCCGCCGAGCACGATGTCCGTGCCGCGCCCCGCCATGTTGGTGGCGATGGTAATCATCTTCGGCTGGCCGGCCTGCGCGATGATCTCCGCCTCGCGCGCATGCTGCTTGGCATTCAGCACCTGGTGCGGCAGCTTGACCTTGTTGAGCATGCCGGAGAGGAGCTCGGAGTTCTCGATCGACGTCGTGCCGACCAAGACCGGCTGGCCGCGATCGGAGCAATCGCGGATGTCCTTGATAACGGCCTCGTATCTCTCCTTCGCCGTGCGATACACCTGGTCCTGCCGGTCCTTGCGGACCATCGGCATGTGGGTCGGAATCACGACGGTCTCGAGACCGTAGATCTGCTGGAACTCGTAGGCCTCGGTGTCCGCCGTGCCGGTCATGCCGGCGAGCTTGCCGTACATGCGGAAGTAGTTCTGGAACGTGATCGAGGCGAGCGTCTGGTTCTCGTTCTGGATCGCCACGTTCTCCTTGGCCTCGACTGCCTGGTGCAGGCCGTCGGACCAGCGCCGTCCCTGCATCAGGCGCCCGGTGAACTCGTCGACGATGATCACCTCGCCGTTCTGCACCACGTAGTGCTGGTCGCGGTGAAAGAGGTGGTGCGCGCGCAGCGCCGCATACAGGTGGTGCACCAGGTTGATATAGGCGGGCTCGTAGAGGCTCGCGCCCTCGGGCAGCATGCCGATGCGGGTCAGGATCTGCTCGGCCTTCTCATGGCCGGCTTCCGACAGCACGATCTGGTGGTTCTTCTCGTCGACGTAGAAATCGCCCGGCGGCTCGGGCTGATCGAGCTTCTTCTCTTCCTTCTGCCGCGTAAGCAGCGGCGGCACCTCGTTCAGCTTGTGGTAGATCTCGGTGCGGTCCTCGGCCTGCCCGGAGATGATGAGCGGCGTACGCGCCTCGTCGATCAGGATCGAGTCCACCTCGTCGACGATGGCGTAGTTGAGGCTGCGCTGGAAGCGCTCCTCGACGTGCATCGCCATGTTGTCGCGCAGGTAGTCGAAGCCGAACTCGTTGTTCGTGCCGTACGTGATATCGGCGGCGTAGGCCTTGCGCTTGTCCTCGGGGTCCATGTGCGGCAGGTTGACGCCGACCGTGAGGCCCAGGAAGCGGAAGATCTTGCCCATCCACTCGGCATCGCGCCGCGCGAGATAGTCGTTGACCGTGACGATGTGCACGCCCTTGCCGGTGAGCGCGTTGAGGTAGGCCGGCAGCGTGGCGACGAGGGTCTTGCCCTCGCCGGTCTTCATCTCCGCGATCTTGCCGTTGTGCAGCATCATGCCGCCGACGAGCTGCACGTCGAAGTGCCGCATGCGCAGCGTGCGCTTCGACGCTTCGCGCACGACGGCGAACGCGTCGGGCAGCAGCTCATCGAGGTTCGCGCCGCCGGCATGCCGTTTCCTGAGCTCGTCGGTCTTGCCGGCGAGCGCCGCGTCGGCAAGTGCAGCGATTTGCGGCTCGAGAGCGTTGATCCGCGCCACCGCGCCGGCAAAGGTCTTGAGCAGCCGCTCGTTGCGGCTGCCGAAGATGCGCGTCGGCACGCGCCACAGGACTTCCAGACTGCTGCGGAGATATTCGGCGGTTTTGGCCATCATCGAAGGAGCGAGCCGGCGTGCGCCGTCCGCCCCTGCAAAACCCGTGATTTTAGACTACTTGGCCCGCGCGGCGGTCTGCGTGCCCGAATGAGAGGCGAAGAGGAACTTGGCGGGGTTTTGCGCCGCGCCCCGGAAGCGGACTTCGAAGTGCAGATGCGGTCCCGTCGAGCGACCGGTGGAGCCCGATTCCGCGATCTTGCGTCCGCGCGCGACGACATCGCCTTCCTTCACGAGAAGCTTCGAGCAATGCGCGTAGCGCGTGACGAGATCGTTGCCGTGATCGAGGTCGATCACGTAGCCGTACTGCGGATGAAAGCCGGCGAAGACGACGACGCCGCCCGCCGCGGCGACCACGGACGAGCCCGTGTCGGCGAGGAAGTCGATGCCCTCGTGCATCGCCATCTGGCCCGTGAACGGATCGATGCGTCGACCAAAGCTCGAACTGTTGAAAGGCGCCGAGACAGGCAGCATGGTCGGCATGAGCTTCTTCTTCACCGCCTGCTCGAAGAGCTGCGACTCGAGCACGCCGAGCATGTCGTTCTTGTTTTCCAGCTGGCGCGAGAGCTCGAGTAGCTTCGCGCTGAAATCGCCGAGCGAGAGATTCTGCGGCGGCAGCAGCATGGGCGCCGCCCCGCCGATGCCGGGGGTTTCGGTGAGCTTGATGTCGCGCATGCCGGCGATCGAGGCAACCCGCTCGCCGAGGGCGTCGAGGCGCGTGAGCTGGGCCTGCATCTCGCCCAGCTTGACCGCCATCGCGTTCAGGTTCTGTTGCACAAAAGTGCGGCTGCTCTCAGCCTCGGTTTCCTGCGCGGCGAGCACCAGTCGGTGCAGCGCGGGCAGCGGCACCTCGGAGGCGTAGCGCAGCGTCAGCCAGTACACGCCCGCCGTGGCGGTCACTACGAGGAGGAACATCAGGAAGGCGCTCGCGAACAGGTGGCCGAGCGATAAAGTCATCGACCTCGCCTTGGCCAGCCGATCCGAGATCAGGATAATCTGCACGAAGCCCTCCCGCCTACGTGACTCGTTTGCGCCTTACCAAAATCGACCGGATTCTCTCGGCCCAAGGCGACCTGCAACCGCTCGTCGCGAAGACGCGCGACCTGCGCGCCCTTGCCCGGCACGTCCAAGCATTCTTGTCCGCAGACCTGGCCCGGCAGATCCGCGTGGGGCCAATCAGGGACGGTCAATTGATGCTGTTCGCCGCGAATTCAGCGGCGGCAGCGAAGCTGAAACTGCTAGGCCCGGCCCTGAGCCAATTTCTTCTTGAACAGCGTTTTCAGGTTAATTCAGTTGGGGTGAGGGTGCAACCAAATTTGGCCGGCACGGGCATTCCCCTAAGGGAAAAAACCGTGCAGTTATCCACACATGCGCTCGAGAGCCTGCGTACGCTGCATGAACGCCTGGAGCCGTCACCGGCGCGTGATGCATTGGCGCGGATGCTGCGCCGCCACGGCGCTTTGAGAGGCCCTAAGGAGCGCTAGCCGTATTGCGTGGCCAGCCGGGCGACGCCGGCTGGCGTGTCTTCCGGACGCTCGAAGGTCACGGTCTCCAGCGCACCCGTTTCCGCGAGCAGCGCGCGCAGCAAGCGATTGTTGAGCGCGTGCCCGGATTTATGCGCCGAGAAGGCGCCGAGCAGCGGCTTGCCGAGAAGGTAGAGGTCGCCGATCGCATCGAGCAGCTTGTGCCGGATGAACTCGTCGGCGAAGCGCAGGCCGTCGGCATTGAGCACCCGGTATTCATCGAGCACCACGGCGTTGTCCAGGCCGCCGCCGAGGGCAAGCCCGCTGTCGCGCAGGTCTTCTACTTCATGCATGAAGCCGAAGGTCCGCGCGCGGGCGATTTCCTTGAGGTACGAGGTCTCGGCGAAGTTGACTTCCACCGCCTGCGTGGAGCGCTCGATCACCGGATGGCGAAATTCGATCGAGAACGAAAGCTTGTAGCCGTCGAAGGGCTCGAGCCGCGCCCACTTGTCGCCGTCCTTCACTTCTACCTTCCGCAGCACGCGCAGGAAGCGCTTCGGCGCCGCCTGCTCGACGATGCCCGCCTGCTGGATGAGAAGCACGAACGGCGAAGCGCTGCCATCCATGATCGGCAGCTCGGACGCGTCGAGGTCCACGTAGACGTTGTCGACCCCGAGCCCGCCGAGCGCAGACATCAGGTGCTCGACCGTATAGATCTTTACGCCATCGCGTACGAGGCACGAAGAAAGGCGCGTCTCGCCGACGGCATCGGCACGCGCCGGAAGGTCCACCGGCGACGCGAGATCAATACGCCGGAAGACGACGCCAGTGTCAGCCGGCGCCGGGCGCAGGGTAATGCGGACTTTCTGGCCGGTATGCAGACCAACGCCGGACGCAGAAACCAGGGTTTTGAGGGTGCGTTGACGCAACATGCGAACCGCCGCTTCTACTCCATGGTGCAGTGCGGCGATTCTAGCAGAGGGCCGCTCAGCCTGCGCCGCGCGATCCTTGCGAGGCGAGGAGCTCGCGATAGCGTTTCTCGCTCTGGCGGGCGCGCTCCTCGGCGAGCATCCGCTCGGTAAGATCTTCGATGACGCCCAGCCGCGCGCGGCGGCCGCCGAAGTCCAGATTGAACGACGTGATCTTCACCGGAATGACTTCGCCGGTCTTCTTGCGGTGGCGCCAGATCCGGCTGCGATAGTTCGAAGGATCCTCGAACGCTTTTTTCAGATCGTCGATGTCTTCCTCCGGCCGGATCTGCTCCGCCGAAAGCGCTAGGAATTCCTCCTTCGAGTACCCATAGAGGCGGATTGCGGCGTCGTTGACGGCGAGGAAGGCGAGCGTCTTCGCGTCGACGACCCACATCGGATAGGGATTCGCGTCGAACAGCGTCCGATATCGACGCTCGCTTTCCTCGATCGCCTTTTGGTCGCGCGCGCGCTCCGTGATGTCCTTGCCGACGCCGTGGTAGCCGCGGAACGCACCCTTCTCGTCGAACAGCGGCTCGCCGCTCACCGAGAGATAGCGCAGCTCGCCGGCCTTGTTGTAGCGCAGGAAGACGAAATCGGAGAACGACTCGTGCCGCGCGAGCTTCGCGCGGTGCTGCTCCCACGCGGTCTCGGGCAGCGGCGCGAGGCTCGGCAGCTGCCAGCGCGTGCTGCCGAGCACGATGTCGGTATCGCCGTCGAGCTCGCCCATGTCGATGCCGGGTACCTCGACGAAGCGGAACTCGCTGTCCTGCACCCAGTACCAGTCGGAGCCCATCTCGATCAGGCGCCGGAAGCGCCGCTTCGCGGCGCGTTGCGAGCGCTTGAGGGCGGTGACATCGGTCACGACGAGCACTGTGCAGAGCGGCGCACCGGATGCATCGCGCACCACGGTACCGGCGGCATTCGCCCAGAGCGTCGCGCCGTCCTTGTGCACGTAGCGGCGCGAGACGATGCGCGCTTTCAGCTTGCCGGAGATGACCTGGGCACGCGCCACCGCCGTCGCCTCGAGATCATCGATGTGCACGACATCGAGATGCGTCTTCTGCAACAGCTCTTCTTCGGTGTAGCCGAGCAGGCGGCACAGCGCGCCATTTGCCCGCAGGAACTTGCCGCCGACGGAGAAGAGCGCTATTCCGACCGGCGCGTGCTCGTACAGCGCGTCGAAGACCGCGCCTGTCGAGATGGCGGTGTCGCCGTTTGCACGCTCTTTCCCAGCCATGGTTCAACCCCCTTGCCGCAAATCATGACACAGCAGTAGGAAAAGCGGGACACCTCCGGCAAGGAGGATGTGCCCCGCGCGCAAAGAACTGTCAGTCCGCCTGCTTGCGCAGGAAGGCGGGGATGTCGTACTTGTCGACGCCGCTTTGCTGCAATGCCTCGACGGTCGAGGCGCGGTTGCGCCGGATCACTGCCGGCACCGCATCGAGCTGCTGGTAGTCGACCGGACCCGGCATATTGTCGGTGCCCGTCTTCTGCGCCGCGACGTTGTTCAGAACGAGCTGCGGCTTCGGCTGCCGCGCGGCCACCGGCGCGCCAAGCCCCGTCGCCACGACGGTGACTCGCAGATTGTCGGCGAGCGAATCGTCGTAGACGCCGCCGTAGATGATGGTCGCATCCTCCGCCGCGAACGTACGGACGATGTTCATCACCTCCTTCGTCTCGCGCAGCTTGAGGCTCGACTTCGATGCCGTGATGTTGACCAGCACGCCGCGTGCGCCGGCGAGGTTGACGCCTTCGAGAAGCGGGCAGGCGATCGCCTGCTCGGCCGCGATGCGCGCGCGGTCGATGCCGCTCGCCCCGGCCGAGCCCATCATCGCCATGCCCTGCTCCGACATCACGGTGCGCACGTCCTGGAAGTCGACGTTGACGAGACCCGGGTTGTTGATGATCTCGGCAATGCCGGCGACGGCGTTGTTCAGCACGTCGTCGGCTGCACGGAAGGCATCTTCCTGGGTGACGTCCTCGCCCAGCACCTCTTCCAGCTTGTCGTTCAGGATCACGATCAGCGAGTCGACATGGGGCGCAAGCGCCTCGATGCCGGCCTCGGCGATCTTCATGCGCTTCGAGCCCTCGAAGGTGAACGGCTTCGTGACCACCCCGACCGTGAGGATGCCCAGCGAGCGCGCGACCTCGGCGATCACCGGCGCCGCACCGGTGCCGGTGCCGCCACCCATGCCTGCGGTGATGAACACCATGTGCGCTCCGGCCACGGCTTCTTCGATGCGGTCGCGGTCGGCGATCGCCACCGCGCGCGCCTCTTCCGGCTTCGCGCCGGCGCCCAGGCCGCTCGTACCGAGCTGGATCTGGTTGCCGGCCTTGTTGCGCGAAAGCACCTGCGCGTCGGTATTGACCGCGATGAACTCGACCCCCTGCACGGTCTGCTCGATCATGTGATTGACAGCGTTGCCGCCCGCGCCGCCAACGCCGATCACCTTGATGACCGGCCCGGTTACCTGACTATCGACTATTTCGAACATGTTGTTGTCTCCTTGCCTGTTGTTATTGACTTCAAAAGTTGCGTTGAAACCACTCCCGCATGCGCCCCAGAACGGCTCCCATGGAGCCGCTCTGGCGCGAAAGCTTTCCGTGATGCAGCTGCACCGCGCCCTCGAGCAGGAGACCCACGGCGGTCGCATAGCGCGGCGCGCGCACCACGTCGGCGAGGCCCCCCGCGTAGCGCGGCACGCCGATGCGCACCGGCATATGGAAGATCTCTTCGCCGAGCTCGACCATGCCGCGCATGACGGCCGAGCCGCCGGTCAGCACCAGGCCGCTGGACAAGAGCTCCTCGAAGCCGGACTCGCGCAGCACCTGCTGCACCAATGAATAGAGCTCCTCCACCCGCGGCTCGATGACCTCGGCGAGCGTCTGGCGCGATAGCGAGCGCGCGCCGCGCTCGCCGATGCCCGGCACGTCGAGCATCTGGTTCGGGTCGGCGAGCTGGCGCAGCGCCACGCCATGGCGCACCTTGATCGCCTCGGCGTCCGCGGTCGGCGTGCGCAGCGCCATCGCGATGTCGTTGGTGATCTGGTCGCCGGCGATCGGCACGACCGCCGTATGCCGGATCGCGCCATGCGTGAAGATCGCGATGTCGGTGGTGCCGCCGCCGATGTCGAGCAGGCACACGCCGAGGTCCTTCTCGTCCTCCGACAGCACGGCCCTGGAGGATGCGAGCGGCTGCAGGATCAGATCCTTCACTTCGATGCCGCAGCGGCGCACGCACTTGATGATGTTCTGCGCCGCGGATACGGCACCGGTGACGATGTGCACCTTGACCTCCAGGCGCACACCCGACATGCCGATCGGCTCGCGCACGTCTTCCTGCCCGTCGATGATGAATTCCTGGCGCAGCACGTGCAGGATCTGCTGGTCGGTCGGGATATTCACCGCGCGCGCCGTCTCCAGCGCCCGGTCGACGTCGAGTGCGCCCACCTCGCGGTCCTTTACCGCCACCATGCCGGTGGAATTGAAGCTGCGGATATGGCTGCCGGCGATGCCGACATAGGCCGACGTGATCTTGCAATCGGCCATCAGCTCCGCTTCTTCCAGCGCCCGCTGAATCGCGGCGACGGTGGCCTCGATGTTGACGACCACCCCCTTCTTCAGGCCTTTGGATTCGTGCGAGCCCATGCCGAGGATCTCGAGCGCGCCATCGGGGCCAAGCTCGCAGACCAGGCAGGCAACCTTCGAGGTGCCGATATCGAGCGCTACGACAAGGTTTTTGTTTTCTTTTGGCATCAACCTTTCACCCGCAAGGCAAAACCATTCGGGTAGCGCAGATCCACCACCTGCGGCACGGGCCCGGCACCCCCTGTGCTGGCATATGCCTCGACAAAACGCTCGAGCCTCTGCTCCGCGAGGTCGGCATCGCGGCCGAGCGTGAGCAGCAGACCGTTCGCGAGCCTCAAGCTCCAGGCATGGCGCGCGCTCAGCACCACCCGCTCGATTGGACTCGCGAGCGGCGCGACGAGCGCCGAAAAACGCTCATAGCGCCTGGTCACTTCGGCTTCGCTGCCCGCGGGCGCGCTGAAAACCGGCAACGGCTCGTCCGCGCTGCCGGCGAAGCGCTCGCCGTACGTATTGACCAGCGCGTCCGCGCCCCAGCGGGCGAGCGCGACGTGCTCTTCGATTCCAATCTCCAGGCGGTCGGGCCACACTCGGCGCACCGTGGCCGAACGCACCCACGGCAGGCGCTCGATCGCGCCGCGCAGATCGTCGATCGGCGCCGCAAAGAAATTGCCCCTGCCCTGCCGCGCGAGCAGCGCTTCGATCTGCGCGCGGGAGGCGTGGTTGAGCGGCGTGATGACTTCGACCGTGCGCACCGGGAACGGCGAGGCGCGCAGCAGCCAGTTCATCCCGGCCAGCGCGAAGGCGAGCAGGACCAGTCCGACCAGGAAACCGGCCATCGCATTCAACAGGCGCGGGTTATCCCACATCCGCGCCCTCCAGGATCCTCACGCAGAGCTCTTCGTAGCTGATGCCGACCGCCCGGGCGGCCATCGGCACCAGCGAGTGGTCCGTCATCCCTGGAGCGGTATTGACCTCGAGCAGATAGGGCTTGCCGCGCCGATCGAGCATCAGATCGACGCGTCCCCAGCCGCGGCAGCCGAGCGCCTTGAATGCCTTGAGGCATAGGGCCTGGATTTGCGCCTCTTTCGCCTTGGAAACGCCGCAGGGGATCAGATAGCGCGTGTCGTTCGCGATGTACTTCGCCTCGTAGTCGTAGAACTCGCGCGGCGTCTCGATGCGAATGACGGGCAGCACCCGCTCGCCAAGGATGGCCACCGTCAGTTCCGGGCCGTCGATGAACTTCTCGGCAATCACGACCGCGTCGTAATTCACCGCGAGCGCAAATGCCTCCTCCAGATCCGCGGCGCGCTGCACCTTCGACATCCCCACGGACGAGCCTTCCCTCGCCGGCTTGACGAAGAGCGGCAAGCCCAGCGTGCGCGACACTGACTTGATGTTCGACTGCTGCGTCAGCACGGCATGCGGCGCCGTCGGCAAGCCTTCTGCCGCCCAGATGCGCTTCGTGCGCAGCTTGTCCATCGCCAGCGCCGAGGCGAGTACGCCGCTGCCCGTATAAGGGATGCCGAGCCATTCGAGGATGCCCTGGACCGTGCCGTCTTCGCCGAAGCGACCGTGCAGGGCAATGAAGACGCGTTCGAAGCGCTCCTTTTCGAGCGCCGCAAAGTCCTTCTCCTTGGGGTCGAAGGGATGCGCATCGACGCCCTTCGCTCGCAGCGCCTTCAGCACCATGGAGCCGCTCTTCAGCGAAACCTCGCGCTCCGCCGATTTGCCGCCGAGGAGCACGGCAACCTTGCCGAACTTCATGCCGCCTCCCCGACGATGCGCACCTCGGTCTGCAGCACGACACCCTTCATCTGGTAGACCATGCGCTGGATGTGCTGGATCAGCCATTCAATGTTCGAGGCGCTCGCCGCGCCTTTCGGATTGACGATGAAGTTGGCGTGCTTCTCCGAGACGCGGGCGCCGCCGCGGCTGAAGCCCTTGAGGCCACAGGATTCGATGACGCGCGCAGCATGATCTTTCGGCGGATTGCGGAACACGCTGCCGGCGTTCGGCAGCGAAAGCGGCTGCGTGGCGATGCGCCGGGCGAGCAGCTCCTTCATCACGCCGCGCGAGGTCTCGCCGTCGCCGCGCTGCAAGCGGAACCAGGCCGCGGCGAACCACTCTTCGCGGGCCGGCTTCGGCGCGCAGCGACGGTAGCCGATCTCGAATTCGTCACGTCCTCGCCGCACCAGTCTGCCGCTGCGGTCGATGGTTGCCACGCGCTCGACGATGTCCCAGGCCTCGCCGCCATAGCAGCCGGCGTTCATCGCCAGCGCGCCGCCGACGCAGCCCGGTACGCCGGCGAGAAATTCCGCGCCCTCCAGGTCCTGCAGCGCGGCGAAGCGCGCAACCTTCGGGCTCGCCACGCCGGCGTCGGCATAAATCAGTCCATCCTCGATGCGCGGGCGGTGCGATGCGGCGTGCATCAGCACCACCGTGCCGCGCCAGCCGCCGTCGCGCACGAGGAGGTTCGACCCCAGGCCAACGAAGAGGAGCGGCTCTTGCGGCGGCAGCTGGCGCAGGAATGCGCCGAGGTCGTCGAGATCGGCCGGCAAATACATGCGATCCGCTTTCCCCCCGCAACGCCAGGTGATGTGCCGGCTCATCGGCTCATCGGCCTTGAGTTCCCCGCGCAGTCCTTGGAAGTGCAGCGTCTCGGCCATGTTCATGCGAGCTGCGCGGGAACGTTGCCGATGGAGCCGGCACCCATCGTGACCACCACGTCGCGGTCGCGCGCTACACGACGGATGGCATCCGGCATTTCGCTGATGTCTTCGACGAACACCGGCTCGACCTTGCCGGCAACGCGCACAGCGCGGGCCAGCGAACGACCGTCGGCGGCGACGATCGGCGCCTCACCGGCCGGATAGACGTCGGCCAGGAGCAATGCGTCGGCCGTGGACAGCACCTTCACGAAGTCCTCGAAGAGGTCTCGGGTACGCGTATAGCGATGCGGCTGGAAGGCGAGCACCAGGCGCCGCCCGTCGAAAGCGCCGCGCGCCGCGGCAAGCGTCGCTGCCATTTCGACCGGGTGGTGGCCGTAGTCGTCGATCAGCGTGAATGCGCCGCCGGCCTCGAGCGTGACTTCGCCATAGCTCTGAAAGCGCCGGCCGACGCCGCGGAATTCGCCGAGGGCCTTGAGGATCGCGGCATCGGCCACCCCGAGCTCATCCGCCACGGCGATGGCGGCGAGGGCGTTGAGAACGTTGTGCCGCCCGGGCAGGTTGAGCAGTACCTCGAGAGGCTTGCCGCCGCGCCGCGTCGCGCGGAACCGCATGCGCCCGCCGTCGTGGCGGATCGCTTCCGCGCGGATGTTGCAATCCTCGGTCGTGCCGTAGGTGACGATCGGCTTCGACACGAGCGGCAGCACCTCGCGCACGTTCGGATCGTCGGCGCAGAGCACCGCGGCGCCGTAGAAAGGCAGGTTTTGCAGGAACTGCACGAAAGCCTGCTTGAGCCGGGGAAACTCCTGGCCGTAGGTATCCATGTGATCCGCGTCGATATTGGTCACGACCGCGATCACCGGCTGCAGATGGAGGAAGGAGGCGTCCGATTCGTCGGCTTCCACCACGATGAAATCGCCGCCGCCCAGGCGTGCGTTGCTGCCCGCGGCGGTGAGGCGGCCGCCGATCACGAAGGTCGGATCGAGACCGCCTTCAGCGAGCACGCTGGCGACGAGGCTCGTGGTGGTCGTCTTGCCGTGCGTCCCGGCGATCGCCACGCCGCGCTTCAGGCGCATGAGCTCAGCCAGCATCAGGGCGCGTGGCACGACGGGGATGCGCCGTTCGCGCGCCGCAACGACCTCTGGATTGTCGGCCTGCACGGCGCTCGATACGACGACTGCGTCGGCACCTTCGACCTGTTCGGGCTTGTGCCGCAGGGAGATTTTTGCGCCGAGCCCGCCTAGTCGCCGCGTCGCCGCATTCGCCGCGAGATCCGAGCCGCTCACCTCATAGCCGAGGTTCGCCAGCACTTCCGCGATGCCCGACATACCGACGCCGCCGATCCCCACGAAATGGATGCGCCGCACCTTGTGCTTCATCGTGCTAGCTCCATACAGCGCTCGGCAACGACGCGAGCCGCGTCCGGTTTTCCCAGGCCTCGGGCATTGCGCGCCATTTTCAGCAGCGCCGCGCGGTCCATGCGGCGAAGCGTGTCGGCCAGGCGCTGCGGCGTGAGCTCCGTTTGCGGCAACAGGATCGCCGCGCCCCGCTCCGACAAGAAGCGCGCATTCGCGGTCTGGTGATCGTCGACGGCGTGCGGGAACGGCACCAGGATGCTCGCCATGCCGCCGGCCGAAAGCTCGGCAATCGTCACGGCACCCGCGCGGCAGATCACGAGGTCGGCTTCGGCATAGCGACGGGCCATGTCGTCGATGAACGCGATCAGCTCGCCCTGCACGCCGGCCGCGGCATAGTTGGCGCGCAGGCTTGCCAGGTGCTTCTCGCCCGATTGGTGTACGACGTGCGGTCTGTGCTCGAGCAACGCGAGTGCGCGTGGCACCGCTTCATTCAAGGCTTGCGCCCCGAGGCTGCCGCCGACGATCAGCAGGCGCAGCGGTCCTTGACGGCTGCGCAAGCGCTCCTCGGGAGGCGCGATCGAGGCGATATCGGTACGCACAGGGTTGCCGGTCCACTCGCCGCCGCGCAGCGCGTCGGGGAACGCGACCATCACCTTGTCCGACACGCCGGCCAGCACCTTGTTTGCCAAGCCCGCGATCGCGTTCTGCTCGTGCAACGCCAACGGTTTGCCGAGGAGCGAAGCCATCATCCCGCCCGGGAAAGCCACATAGCCGCCGAGGCCGAGCACGACATCCGGCTGGATACGCCGGATATGGCGAGCGCTTTCCCAGAAAGAAAAAAGCAGGTTCATGGGCAGCAGAAGTTTCTGCAACAGGCCCTTGCCTCTCGCCGCGCGCGCTCGGATCCAGGCCGTGCCGTAGCCGTGCCTGGGCACGAGGCGCTCTTCCATGCCCCCACGAGCCCCCATCCAGACGACCTGCCAGCCGGCAGCGCGCGCCTGCTCGGCAACGGCGAGCCCGGGGAAGATGTGCCCGCCTGTGCCGCCCGCCATGATGAGCAGCGTCCTCATGCGTGGAGCCTGCCGTCAAGCATGTAGTCCTCTTGCGAGCTGGCGGTTTTCCCAGTCGATGCGCAAGAGGATGGCGAGCGCGACGAAGTTCACCACCAGGCCGGATCCGCCATAGCTCATGAGAGGCAGCGTAAGGCCCTTCGTCGGCAGCAGTCCCATGTTCACGCCCATGTTGATGAAGGCCTGGAAGCCGATCCAGATGCCGATGCCCTGCGCGGTGAGCACGGCGAAATGGCGCTCGCGCGCCGCCGCCTGCCGCGCGATGGCAAAGGCACGGGCCACGATCCAGGTGAAAAGCGCGATCACCAGCAGCACGCCGGCGAAGCCAAGCTCCTCGGCGAGCACCGCGAGCAGGAAGTCGGTGTGCGCTTCCGGCAGGTAATGCAGCTTCTCGACACTGCCGCCGAGGCCGACACCCAGCCACTCGCCGCGCCCGAAGGCAATCAGCGCGTGCGAGAGCTGATAGCCGCTGCCGAAGGGATCCGACCAGGGATCCATGTAGCCGAAGATGCGGTGCATGCGGTAAGGCGACGAGAGCACGAGCACGACGAAGCCGACCGCGAGCATGCCGACGAGCGCGGCGAAATGCCGGCCGTTCATGCCGCCGAGGAAAAGCACGGCGAAGGTACTCACGGCGATGACCACCAGCGCGCCGAAATCCGGCTCGCGCAGGAGCAGCCACGAAACGAGCATCATCACCGCCATCATTGGCAGCAGGCCGCGCTTGAAGCTCTTCAACACGCTGTGCTTGCGCACCGTGTAGTCGGCCGCATAAAGCACGGCCCCCAGCTTCATCAGCTCCGAGGGCTGGAGGCTCACGATCGGCAGCGCGAGCCAGCGGCGCGCGCCGTTGACCTCGCGGCCGATGCCGGGAATCAGCACCGCAACGAGGAGCGCCACGCCGGCAAGGAAAAGCCAGGGCGCCGCGTGCTGCCACCCGCGCGCGGGCACGAGAAAAACCGTCACTGCCGCCGCGAGCGCCCCGGCGAGAAAAATCGCATGGCGCGCGAGGAACCAGGCCGCGTTGTTGCCGGTATAGCGGTTCGCCTCCGCCGTGGCGATCGAGGCCGAGTACACCATGACGAGGCCGCCGGCGGCGAGCAGCAATGCCGCCCAGGCGAGCGAGCGGTCGTATTCGGCGGCGGGTGCGTTACGCGCGAGGACGAAGGTCTGGCTCATGCGAGTGCGTTCACCGCAGCGGCGAAGACTTCACCACGCTGCTTGTAGTCGCGAAACATGTCGAAGCTTGCGCAGGCCGGTGAGAGCAGCACCGCCTCGCCGGGTCGCGCGAGCTCTGCCGCGCGTTGCACGGCTGCCTCGAGCGTTGCGCAGCGCTCGGCGGGCAACCCCGCCAGCGCCGCCCCGATGAGCGGCGCATCGCGGCCGATCAGCAGGACCCGGGACGCGAAGCTCTGCACGGCCGGGCGCAGCGGGGAAAAGTCCTGCGCCTTCCCTTCCCCGCCAAGGATGAGCACCGCCTTGCAGCCGAGCCCGCGCAGCGCGGCAACGGTCGCGCCGACATTCGTACCCTTTGAATCGTCGTACCACTGCACGGCGTTCCGCTCACGGATCAACTCCAGCCGATGCGGCAAACCGCGGAAGGACGTCAGGCCCGCAGCGATCCGCTCGCGCGGCACGCCGAACGTGCGCGCCAGCGCACAGGCGGCGAGCGCATTCGCCAGGTTGTGCGCGCCGTGGATCGCCAGCGCCGACGCAGCAGCAATGCGCTCCGTGCCTTCGACGAGCCAGCCGTCGCGCACGCCAAAATCCGCAAGCCCTGTCGGTGCATCGAGGCCGATGGTTACCACCTTGCGACCCGGCCGCGCCATGCCCCTGGATGCACGATCGTCGCGATTCAGCACCTGTACGCCGTCGCCCTGGAAGATGCGCGCCTTGGCCGCCCCGTATTCCCGGATGCCGGCGTAGCGATCGAGATGATCCTCCGAGAGGTTCAACATCGTCGCCGCCCGCGGATCGAGCGACCACGTCGTCTCCAGCTGGTAGCTCGAAAGCTCGAGCACCCACGCCGCCGGCGGCGTGCGCCTGTTCAGCGCTGCCTCGAGCACTGGCGGCGAAATATTCCCGGCGATCTCCGCGTCTACGCCCGCGGTCTTCAGCAAGTGACCGGCGAGCGCGGTGACCGTGCTCTTGCCGTTGGTGCCCGTGACCGCAAGCACGGGCGCGCGGTTCTGCCACGCGAAGAGCTCGACATCGCCAAGCACCGGCAGCCCGCGCGCGAGCGCCTCGTCGATCAGGGGATCGGCGAGCGACAGGCCCGGACTAATACAGATGAGATCGACCTCTTCCAGCAATACCGGCGTAAATGCGCCAAGGCGCACATCGCCGGCGAATTGCCGCGGCGGCGCCTCGCGCGTATCTGCCACCCTTACGCGCGCGCCGTGCTGCTCGGCCCAGCGCGCAACGGACAGCCCGGTGTCGCCGAGTCCGAGCACCAGCACGCGCTTTCCGGCGAGATCGGTGCGCGCAGGGCGAGGCAGCAGCTGGAATGCGGGCTCGCGCATCATCTGAGCTTCAGCGTCGAAAGTCCGAACAGCACGAGCATCATGGTGATGATCCAGAAGCGCACCACGACCTGGCTTTCCTTCCAGCCCTCGAGCTCGTAGTGGTGGTGCAGCGGCGCCATGCGGAAGATGCGCTTGCCGCCGCTCCATTTGAAGTAAAGCACCTGGATCATGACCGAGAGCGTCTCGGCGACGAACACGCCGCCCATGATGAAGAGGACGATCTCCTGCCGCACGATCACCGCGATCGTGCCGAGCGCCGCGCCCAGCGCCAGCGCGCCGACGTCGCCCATGAAAACTTCGGCCGGGTAGGCGTTGAACCACAGGAAGCCGAGACCCGCGCCGGCAATCGCGCCGCAGATCACGGCGAGCTCGCCGGCGCCCGCGATGTAAGGCAGCCCGAGATATTTCGAGAACACCGCGTGTCCGGCGACGTACGCAAAGACACCGAGCGCGCTGCCGACGAGCACTGTTGGCATGATGGCGAGTCCGTCGAGCCCGTCGGTCAGGTTGACCGCATTCGAGGTGCCAACAATGACGCAGAACGTGAGGACGATGAAACCGAGCGTGCCGAGCGGATAGGCGACGAATTTGAAGAACGGCACGATGAGCTGGTTCAGCGCCGGCATGCTTTGCGCGAGCCATGCGAGGTAAGCGGCCGCGGCGAGGCCGATCACCGACTGCCACAAGAACTTCGTCTTGGCCGAGAGTCCTTTCGGATTGCGGTGCACGACCTTGCGGTAGTCGTCGATCCAGCCGACCGAGCCGAACGCGAGCGTGACGAGCAGCACCACCCACAGAAGCTTGTTCGACAGGTCTCCCCACAAGAGCGTGGTGACGCAGATGGAGACGAGGATCAGCGCGCCGCCCATGGTGGGCGTACCTGCTTTGGTGAGGTGCGAGCGCGGGCCGTCGTCGCGCACCGCCTGGCCGATCTTGTAGGCGGTGAGCTTGCGGATCATGTAGGGCCCGAGGACGAGCGATACCGCCAGCGCCGTCAGGCAGGCGAGCACGGCGCGCAGCGTGATGTAGCTGAACACATTGAACACGCGCGCGTCCTTGGCCAGCCATTGGGCAAACTCGAGCAGCATTAGTGCGCTCCCTCCCCGCCGGCGCCGGTCAGCGCGGCGACGACCCGCTCCATCTTCATGAAGCGCGAGCCTTTGACGAGGACGGTGCGGCCATGGATCGCCGGCACGAGCTCATCCAGGTCGTTGAAATGTCTTGCGCCGGCGCCAAAGGCCTCCACTGCATGGGTGCTCGCTTCGCCGAGAGCAAGGAGCTGCGAGACGCCGCGCGCGCGCGCATAAGCGCCGATTTCGCGGTGGAACTCCGGCCCGCGCGGGCCGACTTCGCCCATGTCGCCAAGCACGAGCACGGTCGGCGCCGGGCATGAAGCGAGCACGTCGATCGCGGCACGCACCGAGTCGGGATTCGCGTTGTAGCTGTCGTCGATCACCGTAATGCCGCTCTTTGCCTGCTTCACCTCGAGTCGCCCGGTATAGGGCCGGAACGCGGTCAGCCCTGCGGCGATCGAGCCCAGCTCGATGCCCGCAGCGTAAGCGCAGGCTGCTGCGGCAAGCGCGTTGCGCACGTTGTGCAGGCCGGGAATGGCGAGCGTGGCAGCGGCCTCGCCCTGCGGCGTGCGCAGCACGAGCTCGCTCGAGAGTTCCCTGAGCGCATAGCCGCCGCCCACCGCTCCGCCGCCCAAACCGAACTCGACGATGCGGCGCGAACCGACGCGGCTGCGAAAGTAGCCGGCGTGTCCGTCGTCCGCATTGACGACGGCAGCGCCGTCGGCGGGCAGCGCCTCGTAGACGCCCGCGTTCTCGGCCGCGACCTCGTCGACGCTCTGCATGAACTCGAGGTGCTCGCGTTGCGCGTTATTGACGAGGGCCACCGTCGGCGCGGCGAGACCGGCGAGGTAGGCGATTTCGCCGCGGTGATTCATGCCGAGCTCGATCGCGCACCAGCGGTGCTCGCCCCGCAGGCGCAACAGCGTGAGCGGCACGCCGATGTCGTTGTTGAAGTTGCCGCTGGTCGCGAGCACCGCCCGCTCGCCGGCGTGACGCCGCAGGATCGACGCCAGCATCTCCTTGACCGTGGTCTTGCCATTGGAGCCCGTCACCGCGACCAGCGCCGGCGAAAAGCGCGAGCGCCATTGGCGAGCGAGCTCGCCCAAGGCGTGCTTCGTGTCATCGACGATGATGACCGGCAGCGGAAATGCCCCGGCATGGTTTCGATCGACGAGTGCCGCGGCGGCGCCGCGCGTGGCCGCGGCGCCGAGGAATTCGTGGCCGTCGAAGCGCTCGCCGCGCAAGGCGACGAACAGCTCGCCGCGCCCGATGGTTCGGCTGTCGGTGGACACCGCGTCGAAGCGCGCTAAGCCGCCGCTCACGCGGCCGTTGACGAGCGCGGCGGCTTCGGCTGCGCTCATCATTGTCCGCTCCGCCTGGCAAGCGCGGCGCGCGCCACGGCTTCGTCGGAGAACGGCAGCCGCTCGCCGCGGATTTCCTGGTAGCTCTCGTGTCCCTTGCCGGCAATGAGGATCACGTCCTGCGGCGCGGCCTCGAGCACGGCCGCTTCGATCGCGCGGCGGCGATCGGCTTCGCGGCGAGGCTTTCCGCCCGCGCCGCGCGCCACCGCGTCGATGATCGCCGCGGGATCCTCGCTACGCGGGTTGTCGGAGGTGATGAAGACCCGATCGGCGCCGCGCGCCGCGGCGTTGCCCATCAGCGAGCGCTTCGCCGGGTCGCGGTCACCCCCTGCGCCGAAAACAATGGCGAGCTGCCCGCCGCGCTCCGCCGCGAGCGGCCGCAGCGTGGCCAGCACCTTCTCCAGCGCGTCCGGCGTATGCGCGTAGTCCACGACGACGAGGGGACGCTCGCCGACGACTTGCATCCGGCCCGGCACATCGGGCAGCTCGGCGACCAGCGCGAGCGCCTGCGGATAGGGGATGCCGTAGGCGATGAGCGCGCCCAGCACGCCGAGGACGTTGGATACATTAAAGCGCCCGACGTGGCGCGTGACGAGCTTGCCCGAGCCCCAGCTCGATTCAATCTGCAGATGCGCGTTCACGCTGATGGCGTCATCGACGACGCCTCGGGCAACCGGCGCGACGCTGTAGCCGATCGTGCGGACGCGGCCGGCGAGCCGCCGCGCGAGCTCCTCGCCGAACGGCTCATCGAGGTTGAGCACGGCCGTCTGCAGCCCTTCCATCGAAAAAAGCCGCGCCTTCGCTTCGCCGTAAGCCTGCATCGCGCCGTGGTAGTCGAGGTGATCGTGCGAGAGATTGGTGAAAAGCGCACAGGAAAACCGCACGCCGTTCACTCTCCCTTGTACCAGACCGTGCGAGGACACTTCCATCGTCACGGCACGCGCCCCCGCCGTTCGCAACTCCTGCAGCATCGCCTGGAGCTCGAGCGCGTCCGGCGTGGTATTGCCCGCGTCGCGCAGGGCGCCCGGGAAGCCGCTACCCAGCGTGCCGACGACTCCGGCGCGGGTGCCGTGGCGCTCGAGCGCGGCGGCGATCCATTGGCTGGACGACGTCTTGCCGTTGGTGCCCGTCACACCGCAGACCCAGAGATGTTCGGAGGGTCGCCCATGGAAATCGGCCGCGAGCACGCTCGCGCGCTGCTTCAGCCCTCCTACGGCAAGGTTCGGCACGCGCCAATCGCTGCGCCACTCGAAGCCGTCCTCTTCCCAAACCACGGCGGCCGCGCCGCGCGTGAGAGCGTCCGCGATGTAGGTGCGGCCATCGGTCTTCTCGCCAGGATAGGCGAAGAACGCGGTGCCGGGGGCGCAGCGGCGGCTGTCCGCGGTCAGTCGCTCGATCATCGCCCCTTGGGCGGCGAGGCGCGCAAAAGGGTCCATGGTTGCATCAAGTGCTCTCGCCGGCGGCATCGATCTCCGACGGCGCTTCGAGCGGCTCGAGCGGGGCGTCGTGCGCCACGCCAAGAAGGCGCAGCGTTCCCTGCATGACCTGGGCGAAGACGGGCGCCGCCACTTCGCCGCCGTAGTGATGTCCGGCCGCGGGCTCGTCGAGCATGACGGCGATCACCACGCGCGGTGCGGACACTGGGGCCAAGCCGACGAAAGAGGCAAGATATTTGTGCGCGGCGTAGCCGCCGTTCTCCTGCTTGTGCGCCGTGCCGGTCTTACCTGCGACACGCCATCCCATGATCCGCGCCCGGGGACCCGTACCGCCGGGCTGGACCGCCGTTTCGAGCATGGCGCGCACCGCGCGCGCCGTTTGCGGCGAAACCACGCGCTCGCCCGTTACCGCCGCATCGGTTTTGACCAGCGTAAGCGGCAGCAATTCCCCATCGGTGGCGAACACGGTGTAGGCGCGCGCAAGCTGGATCAGGCTGAGCGAGATGCCATGGCCGTACGACATGGTGGCCTGCTCCACGGGCTTCCAGCTGCGATAAGGACGCAGGCGGCCGGCCGCGGCGCCCGGAAACCCAAGCTGCGGGGCCGTGCCGAACCCGACCCGATGAAAGAGGTCCCACATCGCCTCTCGCGGCAGCGACAGCGCGATCTTCGCCGCGCCTACGTTGGAGGACTTTTGCAGCACCTGGGTCACGGTGAGCGCGAGCGACGGATGGACGTCGCGAATGGTGTATTTCGCGATCGTCAGCCGCCCAGGGCCGGTGGGAATCGTGGTCTGCGGCGTGACCTTGCCGCTTTCGAGCGCGAGCGCGACCGTGAACGGCTTGAGCGTCGAGCCGGGCTCGAACAGGTCCGTGATGACGCGGTTTCGCAGCTGTGCGCCGGAAAGCCGCGTGCGGTTGTTCGGGTTGAAGGAGGGCACGTTGGCGAGCGCGAGCACTTCGCCCGTGCGCACGTCGAGCGCGATGAGGGCGCCCGCCTTTGCGCGATTCGCGACGACCGCGCTCTTCAGCGCGCTGTATGCGAGGCTCTGGATCTTGCTGTCGATGGCGAGGGTCAGGTCCTTGCCGTCCTGCGCCGCGCGGATCGACTCCACGTCCTCGACCACCCAGCCGAGACGGTCCTTGATCACGCGCCGGCTGCCCGCCCTTCCGCCGAGCGCATCCTGGTGCGCGAGCTCCACGCCCTCCTGCCCGGCATCGTCGACGCCGGTGAAGCCGATGAGGTGCGCCGTGACCTCGCCCGCCGGGTAGTAGCGCCGGAACTCGCGCTGGTCGTAGATGCCGTGGAGGCCCAGCTCCGTGATCGCCTCCGCCGTGTCGGGCGGCAGCTGCCGCTTGAGATAGACGAAGTCGCGCGACGGATCGGCGAGCTTCTTGTCGAGGTCGCCCGTCGTCATGCCGAGGAGCGCGGCGAGCTTGCGCTTCTGCGCTGGCTTCAGCTGCGCGTCCGCCGGAATGGCCCAGATCGACTTCACCGGCGTCGACACCGCGAGCGCCTCGCCATTGCGGTCCAGCACCCGGCCACGCGTCGCTGGCACTTCGAGCACCCGCGAATAGCGCGCGTCACCCTTTTCCTGCAGGAAATCGGTCTTCAGCGCCTGGAGATACAGCGCGCGCAGCACCAGCGCGGCAAAGGCGACGAGCAGCGCCGCGAGGACGAAGCGGGCGCGCCACACCGGCAGGCGCACGAGACCCTGCGCCGCTGCGCCCACCGCGCCGCTCACCGCGGCGTGTCTCTGCCGATGAGGCGCACGCGGCGCGGATCGGGCGTGCGCAGGCCGAGCGTGCCGGCCGCGATCCATTCCACGCGCGAGTGCAGCCCCCACGTGCTCGCCTCGAGCTGCAGGCGGCCGTACTCGATGTCGAGCTCGCGCGCGCGCTCACGCTCGCGCTCGAGCTCAGAAAAGAGCTTGCGTCCTTTGTGCTGAGAAGTGACGAGCCCGAGCGCACAGGCGACGAGAACCGCGAGGAGGAGGAGGTTCAGTTTCGCCACCGGGCGCCGGGCTCGATTCGAAGGTTGGATTGAAAGGTGCCCGCGGTACGCGCCGCCACCCGGAGGATGGCACTGCGCGCCCGCGGGTTTCTTCTTGTTTCCTGTGCCGACGCGCGCTGCGCGCGTCCGACGATTCTCACTGCTGGCTGCGGCATCTCGCTCTCGCGCAGGGGCAGCCTGCGCGGCACCTCATTTTCAAAACCGCGCCGCGCCGCCTGCTGCAGGAAGCGCTTGACGATGCGGTCTTCCAGCGAATGGAAGCTGATGACGGCCAGGCGCCCATCCACCTCGAGGTGCTCGAGCGCCCGCGGCAGCATCAGCGACACTTCCTCAAGCTCCCGATTGACGTGAATCCGTAGAGCCTGAAAGGTGCGCGTCGCCGGGTCCTGGCCCGGCTCGCGTGTGCGGACCGCCTTTGCCACGAGATCGGCCAGTTGGCCGGTGCGCTCGATTGGCGCGCCGCGGCGAGCAGCAACAATCGACGCTGCAATCTGTTGAGCAAACCGTTCTTCGCCATAGTTGCGCACGACCTCCTTGATTTGTTTTTCTTCAGCCATGGCTAGCCACTGCGCGGCCGATGCGCCCTGCGTCGGGTCCATGCGCATATCGAGCGGCCCGTCGGCGCGAAAGGAAAAGCCGCGCCGCGGATCGTCGATCTGCGGCGACGACACACCGAGATCGAAAAGCATGCCTTGCACCTTGCGTTCGCCGAGTGCCCTGGCCAGCCGGGAGAACGCGGTGCGAAAGAACGTGAAGCGCGGATCGCGGATTTCCTTTGCTGCGTGCTCCGCTTCGGGATCCCGGTCGAGTGCAATTAACCGCCCTTGCGGCCCCAAGCGCTCGAGGATCGCGCGGCTGTGCCCGCCCCGGCCGAACGTCCCATCCACGTAGGTGCCGCCGGGACGGATGGCCAGTGCTTCGATCGCTTCGGTGAGGAGTACCGGTTCGTGCATGCTCGCCGCTCACAGCGAGAATCCCTCCATGCCTGCAGGCGGTGCGCCTGTGGTGGAGAGTGCCTGCTCGAGCTTGGCGGCCCAGACGCCGGAATCCCACAGCTCGAAGTAATGCCCTTGGCCGACCATCATCGCGTCGCGCTCAAGCTTTGCGTGCTGGCGCAACGCGGGCGCGAGCAGGATGCGGCCCGAACCGTCGGGCGACACGTGCTCTTCGAAGCCGAGCAGGAGCCGTTTCCACCAGCTCGCCTTCGGATCAAAGCTGGGAAATTGCTCCACTTTCGCGCGCACCGGCTCCCACTCGGCCGCTGGATAGATCAGCACGCAACCGTCCGGATGTGCGGTGAGCACGAGTGACTTTGCCGACTGGAGGAGCCCGGAGCGGTGGCGAGTCGGGATAGCGACGCGCCCTTTGGCGTCGAGCGTGATAACCGCCGCCCCGTGAAATGCTGGTTCCATATGGCTCTTTGTGCCACTTTTTTCTACCTTTTGCCACCTTATCTAAAAGTAATCCTCTGGTCAAGGATGATTTTCCAAGCGCGACAAGCACTTAGCGGGGCTTTTAGTACTCATTTATCAACAAAAAGTCATACTAATAATCATTAGGTTACGAGACCATCTGAAGGTAGGTTCTGAGAATGGGGCGGATGCCATAATCGGCGCTCCCATGATCGACAAGTTCGTTACCAGCGCAGAAACCGCGCTCGCCGACATTCCAGACGGCGCCACGATCATGATCGGCGGCTTTGGCGGCGCGGGAATGCCGGTGGCGCTGATCGATGCGCTGATCGCACATGGCGCGCGCAATCTCACCATCGTGAACAACAATGCCGGCAACGCCGATACCGGCCTCGCCGCGCTCATCGCCGCGAAGCGCGTGCGCAAGATCTTGTGTTCCTTCCCGCGTCAGGCAGACTCGTGGCATTTCGACAAGGCGTATCGCGCCGGCGAACTCGCGCTCGAGCTGGTGCCGCAGGGCACGCTCGCCGAGCGCATCCGCGCCGCCGGCGCCGGCATCGGTGCGTTCTTCACGCCGACGGCGTACGGCACGGATCTCGCGAAGGGCAAGGAGACGCGCCGCATCGGCGATCGCGACTACGTGCTCGAGTACCCGATCCATGCCGACTACGCTCTCATCAAGGCCGAGCGCGCCGACCGCTGGGGCAATCTCGCCTACCGTAAGACGGCGCGCAATTTCGCGCCGATCATGGCGATGGCGGCCAGATGCACCGTCGTTCAGGTGCGCGAGATGGTCGAGCTCGGCGCGCTCGATCCGGAGACGGTCGTGACGCCGGGCATTTTCGTGCAGCGCGTGGTCAAGGCAGCGGCGGGGCTGAGAAAGGCGGCGTGATGAAAAAGCTCGATCGCAACCAGATGGCGGCGCGCGTCGCGCGCGACATTCCCGAGGGCTCCTACGTGAACCTCGGGATCGGGCTGCCGACGCTCGTCGCCGATCACTTGCCAAAGGGCAAGGAGATCATCCTGCACAGCGAGAACGGCGTGCTGGGCATCGGTGCGAAGCCACCGGCAGGCCAGGAGGACGAAGACCTCATCAACGCGGGCAAGGAGCCGGTGACGCTACTAGCCGGTGGCTCTTATTTCCACCACGCCGACTCGTTTGCCATGATCCGCGGCCAGCACCTCGATTTCGCGGTGCTCGGCGCGTTTCAGGTCTCGGTCACTGGCGATCTCGCCAACTGGCATACCGGCGGCGAGGATGCCATTCCGGCGGTTGGCGGTGCGATGGACCTCGCGATGGGCGCGAAGAAGGTGCTCGTCATGATGGAGCACCTCACGAAGAAAGGCGAAAGCAAGGTCGTGCAGCGCTGCACCTATCCGCTCACCAGCGCGCGCTGCGTGAACCGCGTCTATACGGATCTCGCCGTGCTCGACGTGAAGCCCGATGGACTCCACGTCGTCGACATGGTGGACGGTCTTTCGTTCGACGAGCTGCAGCGCCTTTCCGCCGTGCCCCTGAAACGCCTCGCTACTGCGGCTTGATGCCGGCGGCCTTCAGCACCTTCGCATAGTCTTCCATCTCGCTGCGCACGAGTTTCGAGAACTCCTGCGGCGACATGTCCATCGTATCGTTGCCGAGGGCCTGAAGCTTCTGCTTGACGCCCGGATCGGCCAGCGCCTTGCGCGCGTCAGCGTTGATTTTCTGAACGATGTCGTGCGGCATGCCGCCCGGCCCCCAGATCGCCACCCAAAGTGCGGATTCGCCGTTCTTCACGCCGGCTTCCGCCATGGTCGGTACGTCGGCGAGAGCTGGGTTGCGCTTCGCCGTGGTGACGGCGAGAGGCCGCAGCCTGCCGCCCTTGGTTTGCGACAGGCAGGCTGAAATCGGACACCAATAGCCGTCGACGTTGTGACTGAGGATGGCGGCGACCACCTCGGGCGTGCCCTTGAACGGCACTTCCGTCACCTTGATGCCCGCGGCGACGATCCACTTCTCCGTGCTGAGGTGGGTGCCACTGCCGATGCCGGCGTGGCCGATGTTCATTGCACCCGGTTTCGCCTTGATCGCGGCGAGGAGATCGCCGAGCGTCTTGTAGGGGGCGTCGACGTTGACCACCATGACGTTCGGTTGCTCGGTTAGCGGCACGATGTCGGTGAAGTCCTTCAGCGTGTCATATGGCAGCTGCGCGAAGATCGCCGGGTTGACGGTGTGTGCATTCGAGGTGACGAGCAGCGTGTAGCCATCGGGCGCCGCGCGCGCCACGGCCGCGGAACCGATCGAGCCCCCGGCGCCTGATTTGTTGTCGTTCACCACCGGCTGCCCCCACATCTCGGAGAGCTTCGCCGTCACGATGCGGCCGACGATGTCGACCGCGCTGCCGGGCGTGAACGCGAGGACCACCTGCACCGGCTTGGTGGGATAACTCTGCGCCGCCGCCGGCAGCCCAATCGCGGCGAGCAATAGCAATAACCAGCGTTTCATTTACATCCTCCCAGGGTTGTTATTCCTGCAACGCGCGATCTAGGAGCGCGTTGACGTTTTCCGCGCCCAGTACTGCTCCGATGACTTCGACTGACGCAGCGCCTCGACTGTCTCGTAGCCTGGCGCCATCGATGCGGTGATGCCGGCGAGCACCTGGTGGTGCTCGATATTGAGCAGCCGCAGCCAGCTTTGCTGCCCCATCGTCAGCGCGATGAAGCAGCCGAGCTCGACGAGCTCGGGCTCGCTGAAATGACGATGCAGCCGCTCCCAGAAGGCATCGTCGGTATCGAGGTGCCAGGTGATCGCCTCGGCATAGGCGAGCGCCGCCTTCTCCCGGTCGTTGTACTTCGTGGATTTCTCGAAGTTCAGCAGGTCCTTGACGTGATCTTCGATGACCCCCGCGCCCGCCGCCTTGATCGAGCGCTGGTTGCCGCAGTAGTCGCACTGCACCGAGCGCGAGACATACAGGCGGCAGAGCTCTTTGATGGCGTGCTCGCACACGCCGCGGTGGAAGAGATCGCGCCACGAGTTGGCGAAGGCCCAGAACGCGGCGGGCACATGGCCCCGCACGGCCGAGCTCTCCGGGCGCGGCGTGCCTTCGCGCTGGCAGCGCTCCATCTCGGCGCGCATTTGCGCGTCCATTTTTTCCAGGGGGTAATAGCTGATGCGCTGCTTGCCTGCCATGGCGTCCTCCTACGTCGATTTCATCGGCGGCCAGTCGCGTGAATATACCGGCTGCTTGAGGAATTCCTTCGGATCGTAGGTCCAGAACTGGCTCACGTTCGGATAGGTATGGATGTTCGTGTTGACCAGACGGCCGTCCTTCTTCTCCACCTTGCGGATGTAGACGTTGCCGAGGACATTGCCGTAGTCGTCGAACGAGATCGGACCGCGCAGCGTATCCACGCGCACGCCGCGCAGCGCCTTGATGAAGGTGTTCTTGTCCTCGATCTTGCCCTTCAGCGCTTCGATCGCTGCGTACAGGACCTCGCCGTACAGATAGGTGCCCGAAGCGTATTGGCCCGGGTCGTAGCCATTGTCGGCGCGATAGGCCGCGACGAAGCGCTTGTTGATCGGGTTGTCGAGCTGCGCGCTGTACCAGCAGCTCGAGAGCGAGCCGAGCGCGTAGTCGCCCATGTTGCGCAACGCCACTTCGTCGAAGGCGGTCATGCCGCCGACGACCGGCGTCTTCACGCCATATTCGTTGAACTGCTTGAAGAAGCGAAAGCCGTTGGCGCCGGCGAAGCCGAGGAAGACACCGTCGATGTCGGTCTTCAGCTGCGCGATGTAGCTGCCGTAGTCCGGGGCGTTGAGCGGCGAGAAGAGCTTCTGCACGAGCGTGCCGCCGGCGTCCTCGAATACCTTCTGGAAGCCGCCCAGCATCTCGTGACCGTAGGCGAAATCGTCGGCGATGGCGGCCATGCGCTTCCACTTCAGCTGCTTCGCGCAGTAGTCGGCCATCGGATGCGCGCAACCGGCCGAGGTCGAGGTCGCGCGCACGAACCAGGGGTTCGCCTTGCGCTGCGTCATGTCTTCAGCGCCGGCCACCGGCAGCGTGGGAATCTGCGCAGAGCGGATGTAGTCGTCCATGGCAAGCGCCTCGAACGCGGCGAGCGGCCCGACCACGGCCTGCACGCGCTCGCGTTCCACCAATTCCTGCATCTTGGTGCGCGCCTGCGCCGGCACGCCGCCCGAATCGGCGACGCTCAACTGGACCTTGCGGCCGCCCATCGTGGAGTTCTTTTCCTTGAGGAAAATGGTGAGCCCGCGCTCCATGTCGATGCCGCCGGAGGCGAGTGCCCCGGTCTTGATCGTTAGCAGCCCCAGCCTTATCGGCTCGGCCTGCGCGCGCAGGATCGATGGAAAGCCAAGCGCCGATACGCCCGCCGCCTGAATGAATTTTCTGCGTTGCATCGCCATGAGATCCTCCTCCTCGAAACTAGGCTATCACTTCTCGGCTTCGATCATCGAGAACCCGGGCTCCGCGGCGAGGCATTGCGCTTCCGGCAGCTTTAGCTCGCGCCGCACGAGGTTCGTGCCGAGCACGATCGACACCATCTTGTAGAACGCGTGGCGCCGGCTCATGCCCTCGCGCCCCATGCCGCAGTCCGACGCGAGCACCAAGCGCTCGGCGGGAACGTGCTCCAGCGCCTTGCGCACGAGCCCGGCGACCTGCTCGGGCGTCTCCACCTGCAGCGTGTGGTGATCGACCACACCAATGCAGATCTTCTGGTCCTTGATTTTCCTGCCGATCGCCTCGAGGTCCATGCCGCCCGAGCTGCACGTCTCGAAAGTAATGACGTCCGCATCGACACGATCCAGCGCCTCGAGCGCCGGCACATAGCTCGGCTGCTTCGCGAAAAGCCGCTGCGCCGCAGGATTGCCCCAGCACGTGTGGCACCACACTTCGGTCTTCGCGCGCAGGCCGCGCACCGTGTCGTTGAACACCTCGACCATGAAATCGGCGTTCAGCACGGCATCCGACAGGCCCTTGGCGGCGAGCAGGTGGATCTGCGGCTCTTCCATCTGGATCACCTTGCAGCCGGCATCGGCGAGGTCGTGCAGCTCGGCGTTCAGCGCATCGCTGATGGCGAGGATGGCTTTGCGCAGGTCCTTGTAGTGGAGATCGCGCACCGCCATGGCGATCAGCTCGGCCGTGATCGTGCCGAACTTGACGGGTTTCTTCGTCTGCCGCTGCGCTGCCTTCCAGACCGCGGTGTAATTCAGGCGACCGCGTCCGACGGGTCCGACCAGGTCGGGCATGACGCGCGTTTCGAGCACGTCGTGCAGGATGTGCCCCGGCTTCGTCGGGATGCCGGCAAGTCCGCCCTTGGCAGCGTAGGCGCGTGCTCCCGCGAAGCCATCCATATGGAGCGGTGCGTAGGAAAACCAGTTGTGGCCTGCGACGTCGGCGTCGAAGCGGCAGTCACCGTCGGTCACGATGTCGAGTCCCGCCACCTCCTGGTCTCGCACATAGACCGAGACCGCATCCAGGTACTGCTCGCGGTAGGTGCGGTCGACCATCGCTTCGCGAAAGTCGCGGCCGCCGAGGTTCTGCGTATACCAGCCGGGGCGCGGCAGCGAGCCGATGATGGTCGTGGGCAGCTTGACGCCGGCGGTGGCGGTGTACATCAGCTCAACCCATCGCCGACCTGCACGTTCTCGGGTTTCAGCTCGACGCCGGATGCCTTCGCCTGCATCAGGAGCAGCGTGGAGAAGTCTTCTTCGGTCATGCCGTGGCCGATCATCTGCTGCAGCAGGTCGCGCGTGAGCGAGGTGAGCGGCATCGGCACCTCGAACTCGCGCCCCGCGTCGAGGCCGAGGTCGAGGTCCTTGCGCAGCAGCTTCGGCGTGAACGTGACGTGGAAGTCGAGGTTGACCAACGCCGGCGTCTTGTAGCGCGTGAACATCGAGCCCATCACGCTCTTGTTGAGAAAGTCGAGGAAGGCGTGGCGCGGCATGCCGGCCTTCTCGGCAAGGATGGTGATCTCGCACAGGTTCTGGATCACCACGCCGAGCATCACGTTGTGGCAGATCTTCGCGATGCGCGCGAGCTCGCCTTCGCCGACGTAGCTCGAGCCGACGCCCATCATGTCGAGATAGGGCTTCGCCTTCTCGTACGCCGGCTTCGGGCCCGACACGACGAAAGTGAGCTTGCCGGCCTTGATCACCTTCGCGTTGCCGCTCACCGGGGCGGCGAGGTACTCGACGCCCTTGGCCTTCAGCATCTGCCGCAGTTCGGCCGAGCCCTCGAGCGAGATGGATGAGCACTCGATCACCATCTTCGGCTTCCCCGCTTTGCCACCTGCGAGGGCCCTGCCAATCACGTCCTTGACGTCGTCAATGGTGGAGACCATGACGAACAGGATGTCCCTGGTGGACAGCTCCTCCAGCTGATTGACGACCTTCGCGCCGTGCTTGGCGAGCGGCTGCGCCTTTCCCTTGGTGCGGTTCCAGACGGCGATGTCGCAGCCGCCCTTGGCGAGGCGCTCGGCCATGGCGTAGCCCATGCGGCCGGTACCGATCCAGCCGAGCTTTTCAGTAGGGGCTGGCAATTGGCAACTCCTCTGCGGGATAAAGCGAAATGATTTTGGCACCCTTCGGCGTCAGGATGACTTCCTCCTCGATGCGCGCCGCCGAGACGCCGTCGGTCGCCGGGCAATAGGTCTCCACGGCGAACACCATGCCGGCCTTGAGCTCGATCGGCTCGCGCAGCGAGGTCAGCCGCGAGATGAGCGGACGCTCGTGCAAGCCGAGGCCCAGCCCGTGGCAGAAATTCAGGCCGAAGGCGTCCATCTCGCTCGCAAAGCCGATCTCCTTCGCTTCGGGCAGTGCGCGCGCGATCTTGTCGCTCGACATGCCGGGCTTCAGCAGCTCGATCGCCTTGTCCATCCACTCGCGCGCCTTCTTGTACGCCGTGCGCTGCGGGGGCGTGGCGCGGCCGACGTTGAACGTGCGGTAGTAGCACGTGCGGTAGCCCATGAATGACTGGATGATGTCGAAGAACGCCTGGTCGCCCGGCCGGATCAGGCGGTCGGTGAAGTTATGCGGGTGCGGACTGCAGCGCTCGCCCGAAATCGAGTTGATCGCCTCGACGCAATCGGAGCCCATCTCGTAGAGGCGCTTGGTGGCGAGCGCGACGATCTGCGATTCCTGCACGCCCGGCTTTAACGCTTCCGCGATGTCCTGATAGACGCCGTCGACCATAGCAGCGGCCATGTTGAGCAGCGTGAGCTCGTCGATGTTCTTCACTTCGCGCGCCTGCAGCATGGTCTGCTGGCCGTCGCGCACTTCGATGCCCTCCTTCTGCAGCGCGAACAGCATCGGCGGCTCGACCACGTCGACGCCGAGCGGCATCTTGGCGACGCCTTCTTCAACCAGGATTGCCTTGATCTCGCGGGCCGCGTCGCGAAAGAGCGTCAGATCGGCGCCGACCGCGCCGCGCATGCCAAGTAGCCCGGCGCGGCAATGGTCGGTCTTGAGCCAGGGCGCATAGAGCTTGTGATGGCGCGCCGCGCTGCCGAAGTCCCAGATGTACGGATCGCCGTTGCCCGTGAGCAGCGAGTAGCGCGTGAGCTTGTCGCGCGCCCATTCGCCGATCACGGTGCTGGTCGTGTAGCGGATGTTGTGCTGGTCGAACGAGAGCAGCGCGCCGAGGCCGGAGTGCGACAGCGCGGCGCGCACGCGCGCCAGGCGATAGTCGTGCAGCCGGCGGAAATTGACGCGCTCCTCGAAGTCGACCTGCGTGCGCCCCGGTGCCTGCAGCGGCCGGTCCCAGCGGTGATGCGGGTCGATATCGTCCGGACGAACTTTCCTGGGCTGCGGGCGGCCGCTTTTTCCAGACCGTTTGGCCATTGATCCTCCTCGAGGGAGGGAAATTCTAGCCGGAGACGAGTTCAATGCGACGCTTCAGGCGCGCCGCTGTGTCGCTGTCGCCGGCCTGCTCGGCGCGCTTCAGTTGTACGCCGAGCCAGGCGAGGAGCGGACGCCGCCATCCCTGGCTCGACGCGATGTCGACCGCTGCGGCAATTCCCTGCGGGTCGATAGTCGCGGTGCGCAATTGGATGCCATACGCAACCAGGCGTGAAAACGGCTCGCTGCTCGAAGCGCGCGCGGCTCGGCCATCCAGGTAATTGGCGTAGGCGCGCTCCTCCGCGCCCGCATCGTCGCGCAGCGCTTCGAAGCCCGTGCATGGCTCGAAGACCAGGCTCGCGACGCGGGCCGCGCAGCGCACGAGCTCGGCGCGCGCGACGAGATCGGCCCGCCCGGTCGCCGTGAGCTCGGAACGGGCGTGCGTGAACTCCACCTCCGCCGCCTTCGCGTCGCCGGCGAGATAAAGCTGGCGGAAGGCCTGAAGCGCGTCGAACGAATTCTGCTGCCAGTCCGGTATTGGCGGATTGTCGCTGCAGCCGATCAGGAGCGCGACGAGCGCTAAGGCAGCTTGATGTCGGGCTTTTGCTGATAAGGCCATTTGCGGTTGATCTCGTCGATCAGGTTCGAGATCTTGCGGACGCTGGTGTCGACTTCAGCGCGCAGCACGGCGAGGTCGGTGGTCGCCGCCTTGGCGTTCGCGCTCGTGACCTCGGCATCGGCGAGGATCTGATCGGCGCGCTTCAGGTTCGTGCGCACGTCGGTGAGGACGTTATTCAGCTGCTCGACGGCTCGTTCCGAGCCGTCGATGACGCCGCCCTGGGAGAAGAAGCGGTCCTCGGTCTTGAGGACCAGCTTGTCCGCCTTGCCGACCAGCGAATCGACCGAGGTCAAGATCGCGTTGGCGCGATCGAGCGTGGTGACCAGCTTGCGCGCGTCCTCCTCATTGCCGAGCAACATGCCGAGCACGCCGTATTGGCCCGCCGCGCGCGCGGTGACGGAACGCACGTCGCCCAACGCAAGCTGCAGATTGCCGCCCGCTCCGGTCATCTGCTCGACATTCTCGAGCGCGCCGCGCAGCGTCGCCACCATCCGGGGAATCTCTTCCGAAGTGTCGCCGCGCAAGACATTTCTGACCGCGCCGTCCGGCAGCGCCGGATCGCGCAGGTTCGCCGTATAGGCGCGGATACGGGCCGCGCCGACCAGGCCGCGCTCGAGGGTGAAAATCGTCGTCTCGCGCAGCCAATGCGCATCGCTGCGCGGCACGTCGATCTCGATGCGCGCCCGGCCCTGGTCGTCGAGCGCGAGCCGCTTTACGCGGCCGATGGGGAAGCCGGAGAAACTGAGATCCATGCCGATGCTCACGCCTTCGCCGTTCTCGGCGACGAGCGTGAGGTGCTGCGTGTCCTCGAAGATGCCGCGCGCATAGAGGGCGTAGATCACGAATCCCGCGCCGAGCACGACGGCAAGGCCGGCGAGCAGCCCGACGCGGAATTGGAGACCCTTTGGGACAGACGTCTGTGCGCTGTCGCGGTCCATGGAGTAACTCTTTGTTTTGATTATAGCGAGCGCTCAATGGCATCTTCATTGCTGGCATACTTCGTTGTTCTGATACGGAGGCTGACATGAGAAGGTGGCTTTGCCTCGCCCTGCTCGCCGGTTGTTCCACTGTGCAGTGGGACAAGCCCGGCGCGAGCGCCCAAAGCATCGATTCCGATCTGCGAAGCTGCAATGCCATGAGTCAGGCAACGCCGAGCTTCCCTTCACCCCGTACGACGTCCAACTCACCTGAGGTGCGCACGTCACCCACCGCGGGGATCAGCGTGCAAAGCGCCGGCGCCATGGGCGACGCGGACAAGCAGCTGCAGCAAGGCAAGCGCGTGGAAGACTGCATGCGCGAGCGCGGCTACACACTGAAATCGAGCTGACCGGCACGTTCAGACGTATTTCAGGGCCAGGGCGAAGATTTCGATCAGTCCGAGCGCAAAGAAGAGCCGCACCATCCCGCCCATCACCGCGATGGGCACCGATCTCGCATCACGCGTCGCATCGAGGCCCGCCGAGATCGGGATCACCGCCACTACCGCACCGAACGCCATGCACTTGAGGCCAAGGCCGCCGAGTGCGAGCGGCGTGAACACGCGGGCTATGGTGCGCGTGAACGGTTCGAAGCCCCACGGCGAGGGTCCGTACATGAGGAGATAGGAGAGCGCGACCACGAACACGCAAGCGAGCGTGGTCAGCGCGAAGACCGAAGCGGCAGACGCGGCGACGCGCGGCACGAACTCTTTTTCGAAAGGCTCGATCCCAGCGCTCGCCAGATCGTCGAAATCGCCTGCGATGCGCATCATGGCAATCTCGGCGCTGATGGCCGAACCGGAGCGCAAGGCGACGAAAAGCGCGGTGAGCAGCGGCATCAGCTCGAGCACGAGCGCGCGGAAAATGAGCTCCAGCGCATAGTCCTCCAGCGCGAACTGGCGCGCTGCGCTCAGCGTGATCTCGACGACGACGATGCCGAGCAGCGTCGCGAACAAGGTAAACCCGGGCAGTACCTGCCAGGCTGTGAAGTAGACCTGGCGCGCGGTCGCCGCGCGGGCGCGTGGCGTGTACAGCTTGGGCGAGAGCACGGCCGCAACGACGGCAAAGGCAAAGCGCGCGGCGCGGCCCCATGCCAGGAACCAATGAAGCGCGTGGTCGGCTTCGTTCACTCGCTGCGGGCGAGAGTCTCCACGCGCTCGCGCGCAAGCTTTACCTTGTCCGCGGCGCGCAGGATCTCCTGCCAGGTCGTGTCGTCGACCGGAACGCCGTCGCGGCTGCGCCGCGCGCGCATCTCGCGTTCGGGCTCACCCGCAATGCGCACCCGATCGAACCCTGGCGCCGGACGCGACTGGCGCAGCCAGTCGAGAAAGAGCCTTGCCTCGCGCTCGAACGCTGCCGCGGTGCCGAGCCGTCTGGGATCGATCACGATCGCCAACATGCCGTTCATCACGCGCTGCTTAGTCGATTCTTCGTAGTGCCATGTGCCGCCGCCGGTGAGCGCGCCGCCGAGCAACTCGCAGGCGAGCGCCATGCCGTAGCCCTTGTGCTCGCCGAAAGCGAGCATCGCGCCGTACGGCGGAATCACCGCGTAGCGCGGATCGTTCGTGGGATTGCCTTCCGGGTCGATCAGGCGGCCAGGCGGCACCTTCTCGCCTTTGTTGTGCGCCACCCGCAGCTTGCCCTGCGCCACCGCGCTCGTCGCATAGTCGAGCACGAACGGCGCCTCGCCGGGCAGCGGAATGCCAATGCAGCACGGGTTGGTGCCGAAGCGTGCGTCACGTCCACCGTAGGGGGCGACGCGCGCGTGCGAGATCACGTTGACGAAATGGATCGACACGAAACCCTGCGCCACCGCCATCTCGGCCCACTGCCCGATGCGCCCGAGATGGTGCGAATTGCCGAGTGTCATGACGCACGATCCGTGCTGCTTCGCGCGCTCGATCGCCATCTGCATCGACTCGCCGCCGATCACCTGGCCGTAGCCCTTGCAGCCATCGACCGCCAGCAGTGCGCCGGCATCGAGTGTCGCCTTCGGATGCTGGTTCGGTGCGAGCCCGCCCTCGAGCACGGCGTCGATATAGCGCGGAATCATGCCGATGCCATGCGAGTCGTGGCCCAGCAGGTTCGCCGTGACCAGATTCTCGGCCACCAGCCGAGCCTCACTTGCGTCACTGCCGCCGGCAGCGACCACCGCCTCAATGGCGCGCGTCAGTGGCGCGAATTTGAACAGGGTCTCCATCATTCTCCCGGAAAGAGGCCGGCAGTTTAGACTAAAGACCATGCGCCACCTCCTACTGCTCGCGGCCTGGATTGCCGCCGCCGCGCACGCACAAAGTTTTCCTTCAAAGCCCATCCGCCTCATCGTGCCGTATGCCGCTGGCGGCACTTCCGACATCCTCGCGCGGCAGATCGGGCCGAAGCTCAACGACGCGTGGAGCCAGCCCGTCGTCGTCGAGAACAAGACGGGCGCGAATGGCAACGTCGGCGCCGATTTCGTCGCGAAGAGCGCGCCCGACGGCTATACGCTCTTGCTCACCGATCTCGGCGGCCTCGTGATCAGCGCGAGCGTCTATCCGCAGCTGCCGTTCAATCCGGCGAAGGATTTCAGCCCGGTGGTGATGGTTTCCTATTCGCCGCACGTGCTGGCGGTGCACTCTTCGGTGGGCGTGAACGACCTGCGTGAGCTCATCGCCAAGGCGAAGGCGCAGCCTGGCAAGTTGAATTTCGCCGTGTCCGGCATCGGCGGCGCGCCGCAGCTCGCCGGCATCGAATTCGCGCAGCGCACGGGCGTGCAGTGGACCTACATCCCGTACAAGGGCGGCTCCGATGCAGTGGCCGCGGTCGCGGCAGGACAAGCCGATGTGCTTTTCAACGGCATGCTCGCCACCTGGCCCACCGTGCAAGGCGGGCGCATCAAGGCACTCGCGATCTCGAGCGCGCAGCGAGTTCCTTCGGCGCCTGATACGCCGACGGTCGCCGAACAGGGCTTGCCGGGATTCGAGACCGGCTCGTTCCAGGGTGTCGTCGGCCCGGCCGGCATCGCGGCCGAGATCGTGGCAAAGCTCAACACTGAGCTCGTGCGCGTGCTCAATAGCGCGGACATGAAGGAACGCTTCGCGAAGCAGGGCACAGAAGTGCGCTCCGGCACGCCGCAGGCGCTGGGCGAGTGGTTGCGCACCGAGCAGGCGCGCTGGGCAAGGGTGGTCAAAGAGTCCGGCGCAAAGTTCGAATGACGCGCAAGAAACCCGAGGACCTGCGGAGCTACCGCTGGTACGGCGCGCATGACCTACGTGCGTTCGGCCATCGCTCGCGCACCGCGCAGATGGGCTACGACCGCAGCGACTACGCCGGCAAGCCGGTGATCGCCATCATCAACACCTGGTCGGACATCAATTCCTGCCACACCCACTTCAAGCAGCGCGTCGAGGAAGTGAAGCGCGGCGTCTGGCAGGCCGGCGGCTTCCCGGTCGAGATGCCCGCCATGTCGCTCGCCGAGGTCATGCAGAAGCCGACCACCATGATGTATCGCAACTTCCTTGCCATGGAAACGGAAGAGCTCTTGCGCTCCTATCCGGCCGATGGCGCCGTGCTGATGGGCGGCTGCGACAAGACCACGCCGGCGATCGTTATGGGCGCGATCAGCATGAACCTGCCGGCGATCTACATGCCGGCAGGGCCGATGCTGAGCGGCCATTGGCGCGACCAGACGCTCGGCTCGGGCTCCGATACCTGGAAATACTGGGCGGAGCTGCGCGCGGGCAACATCACTGAGCGCGACTGGAACGAGATCGAGGACGGCATCGCGCGCTCGCCCGGCACCTGCATGACGATGGGAACGGCGGCGACCATGATGTCGATCACCGAGGCGCTGGGACTTGCCCTGCCCGGCGCGTCGTCGATCCCCGCGCCGGATTCGAACCACGCCAAGATGGCGACGCTCTGCGGCAAGCGCGCGGTGGAGATGGTCTGGGAAGACCTGAAACCGCGCGATATCCTGAGCGCCAAGTCGTTCGACAACGCGATCGTCACGCTGATGGCGATGGGCGGCTCGACCAATGCGCTCATCCATCTCGTCGCCATGGCCGGCCGCGCCGGCATCAAGCTGCCGCTCGAGCGGTACAACGAGTTCTCGGCGAAGACGCCGCTGCTCGCCAACGTGCGGCCATCGGGCGACAAGTACCTGATGGAGGACTTCTACTACGCGGGCGGGCTGCGCGCCCTGCTCGCGGAGCTCAAGGACCTGCTCGACCTCGATTGCCGTACCGTGAACGGAAAAACGCTCGGTGAAAACCTCGCCGGCGCGCGCATCTACAACGAGGATGTCATCCGGCCGCGTTCGCGGCCGCTCAAAGCTGCCGGCGGCCTGGTCGTCGTCAGGGGGAACCTCGCGCCGAATGGGGCAGTGATCAAGGCGGCGGCCGCCACGCCGCGCCTCCTGAAGCACACCGGGAAAGCGGTCGTGTTCGAAGATTACAACGACATGGCGGCGCGCATCGATGGCGACGACCTCGCGGTGGACGCCGACTCGGTGCTGGTGCTGCGCAACGCCGGACCCCTCGGCGGACCCGGCATGCCGGAATGGGGCATGCTGCCGGTGCCGAAAAAACTGCTCAAGCAGGGCGTGCGCGACATGGTGCGCATCTCCGATGCCCGCATGAGCGGCACGAGCTACGGCACCTGCGTATTGCATGTCGCGCCCGAGTCGTTCGTCGGCGGACCGCTCGCGCTGGTGAAAAACGGCGATCTCATCGAGCTCGACGTCGAGCGGCGGGAGCTCAACCTGAAGGTGGACGCTGCCGAGCTCGCGCGCAGGAAGGGCGCGTGGCGCACGCCCGCGGGGAAATTTGCGCGCGGCTACGGGGCGATCTTCTCGCGCCACATCAAGCAGGCCGATGAGGGCTGCGACTTCGACTTCCTCGAAGGCACGGCGCCGACTCCCGAGCCCGAGATCCACTAGCGAGATGGAGCTTCCCCGCAACACCTTCAAGCAGGCGCTGCAGGCCGGCAAGGCCCAGATCGGTCTGTGGTCGAGCCTCTCTTCGCCCTATACCGTCGAGGTCATCGCGGGTGCGGGCTTCGATTGGCTGCTGCTCGATATGGAGCATTCGCCGAGCGACCTCGAAAACCTCCTGTCGCAGCTTCAGGCCGCTGCGCCTTATGCCACGCATCCAGTAGTGCGCGTGCCGTGGAACGACATGGTGACGATAAAGCGGGTGCTGGACGTCGGCGCGCAGTCGCTGCTCGTGCCCTACGTTTCGAGCGCACAGGAGGCGGCCGCTGCCGTCTCCTATACGCGCTATCCGCCGAAGGGCGTGCGGGGTGTTGCCGGCACCACGCGCGCCACGCGCTTCGGCCGCATCAAGGACTACGCACGGCGGGCGCACGAGGATATCTGTCTCTTGGTGCAGGTCGAGAACCAGGCCGGGCTGGAGAGCATTGAAGAGATTTGTGGAATAGAGGGCATCGACGGGGTGTTCATCGGACCGGCAGACCTGCACGCCTCGCTCGGCCACACCGGCGAGATCGCCAACCCAAAGGTGAAACCGCTCATCGACCAGGCCATCCGCCGTATCCGCAAGAGCCGTAAGGCGCCCGGCATCCTCACGCCGAACGAGGAAGACGCGCGCCGCTGGCTGGATTGCGGCGCGCTCTTTGTTGCGGTCGGCGCGGACGTCGGTATCCTCGCGCGCGGCGCCGAAGCGCTCGCCGCAAAATTCAAAGGCTCATGAAACCCGAGATCATCATTACCGCCCGCGGCCACGCCGGCACCATGGCGACGCTGCAATTCGAGTTCACGGCACACCTGCTCGCCGATGCGCCCGACCGCCCCGCGTTCCTAAAGCAGCACGCGAACGCCGTGCGCGGTGCGGCGACGTTCGGCCCATGACGGTCGACGGCAAGTTCATGGACGCGCTGCCCAAGCTCGAGATCATTTCGAATTTCGGCGTCGGCGTCGACGCGATCAACCTCGAGGACGCGAAGAAGCGCGGCATCATCGTCACCAACACGCCCGACGTGCTGAACGAGGCGGTCGCCGACACGGCGCTCGCCCTCGTGCTGAACACGGTGCGGCGCTTTCCGCGGTCGGAACAGTACCTGCGCGCCGGCAACTGGGCATCGCGCGGGCCTCACCCGCTGACGACCGACGCCGGCGGCAAGGTGCTCGGCATCCTCGGCCTCGGCCGCATCGGCGAGGCGATCGCCAAGCGCGCGCTCGCTTGCGGCATGCAGATCCGCTACCACAACCGCCGGCGCAAGGACGCCCCTTATCCCTATGATCCCGACCCCGTCACGCTCGCGAAGAACAGCGACGTGCTGATGGTGGTGACGCCGGGCGGCCCGGAGACGGCGAAGCTCGTGAATACCAGGGTGCTCGACGCGCTCGGGCCGGAGGGTTTTCTCGTCAACATCGCGCGCGGCTCCGTGATCGATGAGCCGGTGCTGCTGCGCTATCTGCAGGAGAAGCGCATCGCGGGCGCCGGGCTGGACGTGTTTGCCGACGAGCCCCGCGTGCCGCCGGAGTTCTTTACCCTCGAGAACGCGGTGCTATTCCCGCACGTCGGCAGCGCCACGGTGGAAACGCGCAAGGCGATGGGCGACCTGCAGATCGAGAACCTGCGCCTGCACTTCGCCGGCAAGCCGGTGAAAACGAGGATTGGCTAGGAAGCGCTGCCGGCTGCGGATTGCAGCCAGTTCTGCAGGCCGAGGCGGTCGACGAGCTCGATCTGGGTCTCGAGCCAGTCGATGTGCTCCTCCTCCCCTTCGAGGATGTCCTCCAGGATCTCGCGCGAGACGTAGTCCTTGACGGTTTCGCAATGCGCGATCGCGTCCTGCAGCACAGGACGCGCGGTGCGCTCCTGCTTGAGATCGCACTTCAACGCCTCGACGGCGTTCTCGCCAATCAGAAGCTTGCCGAGATCCTGCAGGTTCGGCAGACCCTCGAGAAAGAGGATGCGCTCGATCAGCCGGTCGGCGTGCTTCATCTCGTCGATCGACTCCTTCTTCTCGTACTCCTCGAGCTTCTTCAGCCCCCAATTGCCGAACATGCGGGCATGCAGGAAATACTGGTTGATCGCGGTGAGTTCGTTGAACAGCACCTTGTTCAAATGCTGCACGACCTTCGCGTCGCCTTTCATCGGAGCCTCCTTTGGGAAGCGGGATTCGACGACGAACGCCCGCAGGCGTCAAGAAACCGGGGAACGAAAAGGAGAAGCGCCTAAGGACTGACGGTCAGCGCTTCTGCCGCATGCACATCGCGCAGCACTTCGTTCGCGCAATCGCGGCAGCGTCCGCAGCCGGAGCCGACCCCGAGCTCGAACGCGAGCTGGTCGACTGAGCAGGCGCCTTGCCGGGCGCAATCGCGCACGGCTTTCTCGGTAATGGCGTTGCAGATGCAGATGTACATAGATGAGAACAATTATCACTTAAATCGATAAATGAAGTCAATATGCTAGTGTTTACTAACGTATAAATACATGTGATCTATATCAAAAGACTACCTGAGAACTATTGACGATTACACTGATAATTATTATCGTCCTCAAAATGATGAAATCTGCGCGAGAACCCGAGCGTCATTCGGTACCCACCAAGGTACCGAGCGAGGCGCTGCTTACGCACAACGGCCGCGAATACCGCCTGCGCATCACGCAGAACGGCAAATTGATCCTTACCGCATAAAACCCATGGGCCAGATCCTCCTTGTCACGCTGCGCGAAGGCATCGAGATGTTCCTCATCGTCGCGATTGCAGCCGCCTACCTGCGCAAGACCGGACGCGCTGCCCTGCTGCCGGCGGTTGCCTGGGGTACGGGCACCGCGGCGCTGATCTCCGTCGTGCTTGGCGTGTTCCTCGCCGAAGTCGCGGTGACGCCGAAATTTGAGAGCCTGCTGGCGCTCGTGGCCGCGGTGCTGGTCATCTCGATGGTGATCTACATGATGCAGGCAGCGAAGGAGATGCGCCGCCATATCGGCGCCCGCCTCGAGGCTGCCGCACAGCGGGCCGACCGCGCGGCCTGGCTCGGCGTATTCCTGTTCGTCGTATTCATGATCACGCGCGAGGGAATGGAGACGGCGTTCATTACCGCGTCGCTCTTCCGCCAGACCGACACTGCGCACTTCGTCTGGGGCGCGCTCGCCGGACTTTCGCTGGCTGCGCTTCTCGCCTGGGCGTGGTCGCGATACGGGCATCTCGTCGATCTGGGGCTCTTCTTCCGTGTCACGTCCGTATTTCTCCTCCTCTTCGCCGTCCAGCTCCTCATTTACGCGTTTCACGAGTCGACGGAAGCGAACCTGCTGCCGATCGACAACGCGTACTGGCACATTGCCACCGAGCCCTACGGTCCCGAGGGCGAGTACGGCGCGCTCCTTACCTACGCGCTCGTACTCATTCCAGCCGCGTGGCTCGCGATATCGGCATTCAAGGTGCACGCGCTCAAGGTGCGATCCGCTCGCGCCTGAACTGATTTCCTGACGCCAGCCACCGGCGCCGGAAGCCAGCCCTTTCAATCCGATCCAGAGGAGGCTGGCTGTGCCCTACATTAGGTTTGCGTTTGCGTTGTTTGTCCTGGGTCTTGCTGCGCCGGCGACGGCCGGTGAATCACCCTTCGGCTACGTCTATACAACGGATACGCATCCGAAGGGCAAGCGCGAGCTCGAGCAGTGGTTCACGCAGCGCCGCGGACAGTCGCAGGGCGACTTCGATTTGTGGCAGGGCCGCTCGGAAATCGAATACGGTGTCACCGACAGCCTGCAGACCGCGCTCTACCTGAACTATGGCAGCGTGAACGCCTTCCAGAACCGGCCGGATGGCACGACCGGCCCCGGCGCGTTCGTTCCCGATGATGTGGACCCGGACGCGCGCTACCGGAAGCGGTTCTTCGAGTCGATTTCCAACGAGTGGATCTACCGGGTTCTAAGTCCCTACAAGGACATCATCGGCCTTGCGCTCTACATCGAGCCTAGCTGGGGACCCGACAAGCGCGAGCTCGAGGGCAAGCTCATCCTGCAGAAGAATTTCCTCGAGGATCGCCTCGTCTGGGCAGCGAACTTCTCCGCCTCGACGGAGAGCGAGCGCTTTCACGGGGAATGGGAGCGCGAGGGCGAGGTCGAGTTCACGACCGGGCTTGCCTATCAGTTCGCGCCGCGCTGGCACGCCGGCGCCGAGTACCGCTACCACCGGGGCTATGACGGACGCGGCTTCTCCGCCTCGAAACGGGCCTACGCCGCGAGTTTCTTCGGGCCGTCCATCCATTACGCGCGCAGCGACTGGTGGATCACCGCCGCCTTCCTCAAGCAACTTGCCAACGCCAAGGCTTACACCGACGAAGCGCGGGAGGACATCATCGGCGGGCGGTTCTACGGCGAGCATCACGAGCGCCAGGAGCTGAGGCTGCGCGCGGGCATCAGCTTCTGATGCGCGCTGGCTGGCCCGCTTTCATCGCCGCGCCGCTGGTGGTCATGCCGGCGGCGCACGCGACGACCTACCTGACGGTCGAGCAGGCGCAGCAGGTGCTCTTCCCGGGTTCGAGCTTCACACCTGTCGATCTCAAGCGGAAAGAGCGGGTCTGGCGCGCGCCCAGCGCGGGTTGGTTCATCGTCGACGAAGTCCTCGGCAAACACGAGCTCATCACATACGCGGTGGCGCTCGACACGCAAGGCCGCGTGCGCGGCGTCGAGATCCTCGATTACCGCGAATCGCATGGCGGGGAAATCCGCGATCCACAATGGCGGCTGCAGTTCGCCGGCAAGACCGCGCGCGATCCGCTCCAGCTCGATCGCGACATACGCAATATCAGCGGCGCCACGCTGTCGTGCCGGCATCTGACCGACGGCGTGAAGCGCATTCTCGCGATGCATGAAAGCGATCTGCGAAACCGTTAGGCGCGCACGGCCGCTCCTCGGCACGCTGGTCGAGATCCGCGTACGCGGACGAGGCGCTGAAGCGGCCGTGGATCACGCCTTCCGCGCCATCGAGCGCGTGCATTGCGCGATGAGTCAGCAGGAGAGCACGAGCGATATCGCACGCCTGCGCTCGGGCCACCGAGCCGCACTCGACCCATGGACGCGTCGCGTGCTCGAGGGCGCGGAAGAGATTCGGCTCGCGACCGAAGGCCTCTTCGATTGCGCCGCCTGCGATTACTCGCTCGACGGGATTGCCAAAGGCTTTGCGGTCGACCGCGCTGTCGATTGCCTTCTCGAAGCAGGAATTGGGACGGGCGTGGTGAATGCCGGTGGCGATCTGCGTGTCTTTGGCGAGCAATGGGAACCGCTTCACATCCGGTCCGGTGGAGAGCTCGTCTACATCGGGCAAGTTCGCGACGCTGCCGTGGCCACCTCTGCAAGCGCCGGCCTCATCCATCCTCAAGGCCGCGACGGGCGTGCATTCGGCGTGAGCGTCTTGGCGGGGACTTGCATGACTGCGGATGCCCTAACCAAGCCTTGCATGCTCGAGCCGCAGCGCGCGGAGGAGATTGCGCAACGCTTTGGGGCGCAGGTCTTGAGGATTGAATGAATCGGCTACCTTTCGTCCAACGCGTCCTGCTGTATGGAGCCTCGGTCGTACTCCTGGCGACAGGCATCGCATGGGAGGGGTTGAGCCCCGGGCCATGGGCAGCGTTTCTAATGAAGATCCACGGCGCATTTGCCATGCTTGCGCTCATTCTCGTGGGAATGCTCCTGGTCAATCACATCCCCGCGGGCTGGGGCTCGCTGAAAAATCGATGGACCGGCGTGCTACTGCTCGGGGGATTGGCTTGGCTCGTGGCGAGCGGCTACCTCCTCTATTACGCCGGCGGCGAATCACTGCGGCGCTTCGCGTCGCAGTCGCATCTTTGGGTTGGACTCGCGGCTTGCGTCGTCGTGGCGTTCCACATCCGGAGATCTGCGATACCCTAGCTCCACATGCTCGCGCGTGAGCTCATCTCGTTGCATGAATCGCCGCACGAGGTGCCACCCTTCAGCGAGCGCTATCCGGAGCTCACCGCGGAAGCCGGCTACCAGGCAGCGCAGGCACTGCACGAACATCGCGTGGCGCAGGGCTGGCGGCTGGTCGGGCGCAAGATCGGCTTCACCAACCGCAAGATCTGGCGGCGCTACGGTGTCTACGAGCCGATCTGGGGCACCGTCTACGATCGCACGATGGGTGCGCGCCGACGACGACCGCGCGCGCGTGCCGCTCGCAGGACTGGTCAATCCGCGCATCGAGCCAAGCACGGTGCTCGGCCACTCGCGGCCGGAGAGATCGTGACCACGGGTGTCATCACCGATGCCTATCCCGTCGCGCCCGGCGAGACCTGGAGCACGCAACTGAGCGGTGTGCCCCTCGCCGGACTTACGATCGAGTTCGCATGAGGCCGCTCGAAGGGGTCACCGTCGTCGCGCTCGAGCAGGTCATCGCCGGGCCGTTCGCCACGCGCCAGCTCGCTGACCTCGGCGCACGCGTCATCAAGATCGAACGCCCAGGCACCGGTGACGCGGCGCGAGCCTATGACACAACCGTCAAGGGCCTCTCATCGCATTTCGTCTGGACCAACCGCTCGAAGGAAAGTCTCACGTTGGACGTGAAGCACCCGCGGGCGAAACCTGTGCTCGAAAAGCTGATCGCCAAAGCCGACATATTCCTGCAGAACCTCGCCCCGGGCGCGGCCGAGCGCCTGGGTCTCGGCGCGAATCAGTTGCGCGAAAGGAAGCCCGCGCTCATCTGGTGCGGCATTTCCGGCTATGGACCGAGCGGCCCTTACGCGGACAAGAAAGCCTACGACCTCCTCGTGCAGTGCGAGACGGGGATGCTGTCGGTCACCGGCACGCCCGACGCACCCAGCAAGGCCGGCATCCCCGTGGCGGACATCGCCGCCGGGATGTACGCGTTCTCCTCCATCCTCGCCGCATTGATCCGCCGCCATCGCACGGGGGAAGGCGCCACGCTCGACATCACCATGTTCGAGGCGTTGGGCGAATGGATGGGATTCCCCGCCTACTTCACTGCCTATGGCGGAGCAGCACCGCTACGCTCCGGCGCACACCACGCGACGATCGCACCGTATGGACCTTTCCGTACCGGCGACGGCGCGAGCGTCTTCCTGAGCGCGCAGAACGAGCGCGAATTCGCCCGGTTTTGCGACGTCGTCCTGGGCAATGCGTCGCTCGCGAGCGACCCGCGTTTCTCGAATTCCCCCGCGAGGTTCGCCCACCGGGATGCGCTCCACGCCGAGATCGAGCGAGTGTTCTCGGGCCTCACTGCGCCTCAGGTGCTCGAGCGGCTTGAAACGGCCTATATCGCCAATGCGCGGCTGAACAGCATGCAGGAGTTCTGGGGTCATCCGCAGCTCGCGGCACGCTCGCGCTGGACGCAGGTGAGCTCGCCGGGCGGCGTGGTCGACGCGCTCAAGCCGCCGTTCAACCTTTCGGGCTGCGAGCCGCGAATGGACGCGGTTCCTGCGCTCGGCGAGCACACGCAGACGCTCCTTGCGGAGCTCGGCTATCCCGTAGACGAGATCAGGGCCCTCGTGGCCGAGGGCGTGGTCTAGCTACAGCCGGGCGCGGCCGGTCTCGATGTTGGCGGCACGCGCGAGATCGCGATGCACACGAGCCACGCGCTCCACTTCGCCCTTGGCGGGGAAGCGCTCGTAGAAGCCTTCCTCACGGAATTGCTTGGCCATTTCCGACCAGGGCGCAAGGCGCTGCTCCCAGCGCGCAACGCGTCCGGCTTCGGGCTCGCTGTCGTCCCGTGCCAAGTCGGCGCATACGCGCACCATCGCCTTGATGGTCACGGGCTTCGTGACCATGAAGTTCTCCTTGCCCCAGACGGACTCGCCGAACACGGCGCGCGCCGCCTTGAAGAAGTCGCGGATGATGCCGTAATAGCGCGGCACTTCCTTCGAGCTGCCGCCGGCGAGCTGGATCGAGCGCCAGCGACCGCGCACCCAGCGGTGCAGCTCGTTGAAAAGCTCGGCTTGCAGCACCCACTTGTCGCGCTGACTGCGGCCGCCGAGGCGGTTGATGCGGTAGCGCAGCGGGCTGTCGCCTTCGCTGTACAGCTTCTCGACCAGGCGCGCGGCGAACTTGCGGTCCGGTGCGGCGAACGACACGCGATCGTAGAGATCGACGAGGTGGCTCTTGTTGATGCGCGTCGGCGTGGAGTTGATGATGACGAACATCTCGGTGGCGAAGTCTTCGCTGCGCGCATCGAAGATGATGCAGGGCACGTTGATCGTCGCGGCATCGTCCGGCCGCTCCTGCATGTAGAAGTACAGCGCAGCCAGGCGGTGCTGCCCGTCGATGATCAGGTACTTCGCGCCCGGCTCCGAGACCGTGCCGGCCGCGCCACCGTCGCTCGAGCGGAAATTGAGGCGCTCGGAAGTAAAGAGCAGCACCGTTCCCGGGATCGGCGGCTGCGAGACGGCGGTCTCGTAGAAATTCTTGAGCTGCTTCACCTTGGAGCGCGAGAGCGAGCGCTGGAAGGCCTCGTCGTTGCGCTCGATCTTGGCGATGAACTGCGCGATGTCGTCGTCCTGCGAAACCCGCGAGGGCGTGATCTCCTCGCCCTCCCCGTAGAAGCGGCTAATGAAACGCACCTTCGCCATCAGGTCCTTGGCCCTGTAGCTGACGAAGTAAAAGACGCCGTCCTTCTGGCGGATCTGCGTCGCTTGCATGGACGCTCCTCTGTGCCCCGCCCCACGGGGCTGGTGTACGGGCGCGAATATAAAGGAAAACCGGCCGGCGAGCCCGGTCCGTTCAAAAGCCTAGCCGGGGCAGGTCCCGAGCAGGAGCGTCTGCAGCACTTCGGTAGTGCGCTGATTCTGGACGAACGCGACCACACCCGAGTCGCCGATCTTGGCCTTTGGCAGGAGTGACAGGCGCAACTGGCGCTCGCCCGTCCCATAGGGCCCCTGCCATTCCAGCGCAACGTGGTCGTGCCGCAGCACGCGGCCGCTGTTTTCACCTGCGGTAACCCGGCTCTCGAGCCGGTTCTCGTAGGTGGCGACATAAAGCCCGGCGTCTGTCCCCTGCGCGGCATCCAGAATCGCGGCGTTCACGCGAACGTTCATAACCTCGCCGGTCGCACGCAGGATCTCGAGCTCGAGCCGCGCGCGTGCCGGCTTCGCGTTGATGCGCGCGAGCGTTCGATCGAAGGCCGCGTCTGCCCACTCGCGGAAATCGGCGCCCTGGACCAGGACCTGCGGCGTATAGACGAACGCCGCACGCTGCAGCTGCGAGAGACGTCGCTGGCGCTGCGAGAACTCGCGCTTCGCATAGGGATCTTTCCAGCCGATGTAATCCCAGTAGTCGACGTGCAGCGCGAGCGGCACGACGAGCTCCGGCCGGTACTTGTCGCCGAGCGCCGAAAGCCAACGGTCGGCCGGTGGGCAGCTGTTGCATCCTTCGGACGTATAGAGCTCGACCAGCGCCGCCGTCTTCTCCCCGGAGCGCGCAGTGCATTGCTCGCCATGCACGACCCCGGCAAAAAGGATGGGCAAAACCGCGAGGAGGAATCGCATGCGCATTCGTCGAAACTCCGGACGCCACCTTACACCCGACCCCGATAATGGGTGGTGCAGCACGCTTCCTTTTTCCTCGCCTCGGCAGCGTGGAACCTCGGTTTGGGCACGACTTGGCTGGCGGTGCCGCTCTACGCGCAGTCGCAGGGCCTTACCAATGCCGAGATCGGGGCGCTCTTTGCCGTCCCGGTCCTCGCCCAGGCACCTCTCAACCTGGTCGGCGGAGCCTATACCGACCGCATTGGCGGCCGCCGCATCATGCTGGGGTCCTGCTGGGTGGTGGTGGTGGCGGGCCTCTGGTTCATCTTCGCGCGCGGATTTTGGATGCTCCTGGCGGGGCAGATCGCGCTGATCTTGTCTCGCGCAGCGTTCTGGCCTGCAACCTGGGCCATGGCGAGCGAGCTGCCCGGAGCCCGCGGCGTGCAGCTCGGGCAATTGAACGCGGTGACCAATGTCGGTCAGATCGTCGGTACCGTGCTCGGCGGCTTCGTACTCGCGCTGGCTGGATTCGAAGCAGCGTTCGGCACGCTTGCGGCGATAGGACTCCTATCGCTTGGCGCCGGCCTCCTCACGCCCAGGAGCCCCGCCAAGGCCCCGACAGCGAGACATCCCCTCGCCGGGTACCTGCCGCTGCTCCGCCGCCGAATCATGGTCTACACGATGCTGTGCGCGTACCTTTCGGCGCTGCCGTTCTCGTTGACCATGTCGTTCTATCCGCTGCTCCTCGCACAGTTCGGCCACGGCGAGGCGACCTCCGGAGTCCTGCTTGGACTGCGAGCGGCGGGATCGGTCCTTGCCAGCCTGCTGGCCGCGCGCTTCGTGCGCAGCGGTCCGCAGACGCTATGGCCGGTCGTGTGCGGGCTGGCGGTCGCCGCCGCCATCGGATTCGTGCCGACGGTCAACCATGCGGTGCCCATCGCCTTCTGGATGTTGGTGGTCGGCGCCGGCACCGCCGCGATGACGCTCTACTTCCAGATCACCATCTCGGAGGCGAGTACGAGCGCGGAACGCGGCTCTGCGCTCGCCCTCGGTGGCCTGGGATGGAGCGTGTCGCACTTGAGTACGCCGCTCCTCATGGGATTTGTCGCCGACCGCCTTGGCATCGTGACGGGCTTCTATGTCCTCGGCGGATTCGCGCTCGCCTGCGCGCTGCTCGTCGCAGTCACGCGCCGCTGGGCATTCCAGGCCGGCTGACTCAGTTATCGCGGCGCCGCAGCTTTTCCTCGCGCTCGCGAATGCCTCGCTCGATGCCGCGCAATGCCTCCAACTGCTGGCGCAGGGCTTCCTCGCGCTTGTCTCGCTCCTTGTCGGTGCGCTCGCGGTCGCGAGCGGCCTGGTCGGCCTCCCGCAACAAGCGCGCGTGCTCGCTCACTTCGACGCTTAACAGCGCGGCAAACCGGCCGTAACCCGGCTCGCGGGGATCGGCAAGCGGCTGGAGCAGCTCGGCGGCACGGCGATCGTCACGCAGCGGCTCGGGCAGCGTCGCGAGCAACGTCGCAAGGCGCAGTCGATTCAGGCTCGAGTTCTCGCTTGCAAAAGCGCGCGCCGCGCTGGCGAGCGAGGCTTTCTGCTCGACGGAGGGAGCACGGCTGGCGTGTACCGCCTCCGCCATGAGGCTATCCACCGCGGTTACCTGCTGGGTCGCCGGATCAAGTGCGGAGCAGCCGCCCAGCGCGAGAAGCGCGGCAGCCATCAGGCATCTGAGCTGCATGTACTTATAATTTCGCCAGAATTCTTTGCAGATGTTGAAGCCAAACGGCCCCAAGGTCTACCTCGTCGCCGCCGTGGCCGCCAATGGCGTCATCGGGCGCGACGGGCGCTTGCCATGGCACCTGCCCGAGGACCTGAAACATTTCAAGCGCCTGACGCTGGGCCATCCGGTGATCATGGGACGCAAGACCTGGGAATCGCTTTCAGGGCCGCTGCCGGGGCGCGACAACATCGTGGTCACGCGTACGCCAGGTTATGAAGCGCCGGGGGCGGCCGTCGCCAGCTCGCTCGACGCCGCGCTCGCCCTCTGTACCGGCGAAGAGGTGATCTTCGTCATTGGCGGCCAGCAGCTCTTTGCCGAGTCGCTGGCCACGGCGGCCGGTCTGGTGATGACTGAAATCTTCCGCGACTACGAAGGAGATACCTGGTTTCCGCCGTACGACCGCTCGCGCTGGCGCGAAAGCCAGCGCGAGCGTCATACCGCAGCCGATGGGACGAAGTTCGACTTCGTGCTGTACGAACCTACTGCTTAGACTCGAACACCCGCACCTCGGGTAACGGGAAGCCGTTGAACTGGCTCGCGTAAGCCGTGGTGTAGGCGCCGGCGTTGCGGATGTAGATGAAGTCGTCCTCCTGCAGGTCCGAGGGAAGCGGCTCCTCGCGCATGACGATGTCGACCGAGTCGCACGTCGGGCCGGCCACGGTCCAAGGAACATCGGGCCCCGACCGGTCGGTGCGAATCTTTACTTCAAACCCTCGCTCGCCTCGATCACGCCGCCGAAGAGGCCCGCGTCCCAGTGCATCCACCGCTTGCCGGCGCGCGTCGTGGCGCCAAGCACGCGGCACACGAAGTAGCCGGCGTCGGAGACGAGATAGCGCCCCGGCTCGGCGATGACCTGGACATCCTCAGGAAAGGCCTTCAGCCCTTCGTTGACCACCTGACCGATGATCTCGATCGACGGGATCGGCTTGACATGGCGCACGGGGAAGCCGCCGCCGATGTTGAGCAGGCGCGGCTTCAGTCCGGCTTTGGTCATGTGATCGAAAAGGTGGCGCGCCTTCTCGAGCGCCACGCGCCAGTTCTCAGGGTTGCGACACTGGGAACCGACATGGAAAGTCACGCCGGCGAGGTCCACGCCCATCCTGGCAGCCGCGGCGACGATCTCGCGCGCATCGGTCGCCCCAGCGCCGAATTTGCCCGACAGCGGCCAGTCGCTGCCGATGTTCGGCGTAGCGATGCGCAGGTATTGCTTCGCGTCGGGCTTGACCGCATGGACGCGGCGCATCTCGTCGAGGCTGTCGGTGACGAACCACTCGACGCCCTTCCCGGCCGCGTAGGCGATGGAATCTCGCGACCGGACCGGGTTCGAGAAGAAGACTTCGGCCGCGGGTACGCCCAGGCCGAGCAGAAGGTCGAGCTCGGCAATGGAGGCGATCTCGAAGCCGCAGCCTTCCTGGATCAGCGCCTTCAGCACACGGCGGTCCGGGTTCGCCTTGACCGCATAGTGCGGCCGAACCCGTGGCATGGCCGCGCGGAAACGCCGCACCTTGCCACGCACGATGGCGGTATCGACGATGAGGAACGGTCGGCTGTACTTCTGGCTTGCGGCCCGGCGCACGATCTCGAAGTCGAGGCTGACCTCGGGATGCGTGTCGAAAAGCTGCTCTTGCGGCTGCTGCCTGGCTACTGTGTTTTGTCTTACGCGTCCGATACTACTCGGAGGGCGATCGCCCATATCTCCAAATCCCCCAAAAAGTCGGTCAACGGACCTAGGTTTCAGGAATATCCCGAACACAAACTTCGTACAGCGGGTACGAGTCCCTCTCGCTTCTCATGATGACCTCCTTTTCCTCGCAAAAAAGTGGTCGCAAAAACTGAGCGGATTATGGGGCTTTGAGCCGGGACGTCAAGACTTTTTTTGGCTTTTTACGATGTCTTTCCGGTCCCTATAGCGCCCCGATGAGGCACTGACCACAACATCTAGTGGTCGCGAAAATCGCGGGACTAGATGCGCGGCAACGTCACGCCTTTTTGGCCCTGGTACTTGCCGCCGCGGTCACGGTAGGACGTCTCGCAGGGCTCGTCGGACTCGATGAAGATGACTTGCGCGACGCCTTCGTTGGCGTAGACGCGGGCCGGCAGCGGCGTGGTGTTGGAGAATTCCAGGGTCACGTGCCCTTCCCACTCCGGCTCGAGCGGCGTCACATTGACGATGATGCCGCAGCGGGCGTATGTCGACTTGCCAAGGCAGATGGTGAGCACGTTGCGCGGGATGCGGAAATATTCCACGGTGCGCGCCAGAGCGAAGGAATTGGGCGGAATGATGCAGACCTCGCCCCGATAGTCGACGAAGTTCTTCTCGTCGAAAGCCTTGGGATCGACGATGGTCGAGTTGATGTTGGTGAAGATCTTGAATTCCGTCGAGCAGCGGATGTCGTAGCCGTAGCTCGAAGTGCCATAGGACACGACGCGCCGACCCGCCACCTCCTTCACCTGGCCCGCCTCGAAGGGTTCGATCATCCGGTGCTCGGCCGCCATGCGCTGGATCCAGCGGTCCGACTTGATGCTCACGTGTTCTGCACCACGATGCTCGGGAACTTGGCGGTCATGTCGCGCTGGGATTCGGCGATCTTGACGGCGCAGCGCCGGGCGATCCGTCGGTAGATCTCGGCCACCGGCCCGTCGGGATCCGACACCACGGTCGGCTTGCCCGAATCAGCCTGGCTGCGGATCGCCTCGTCGAGCGGCAGCTGTCCCAAAAGCTCGGTGCCGTAGGCCTGCGCCATTCTTTCGGCGCCGCCCGAGCCGAAGATGTGGCTCTGGTGTCCACATTTCGGGCAGACGTGAACCGACATGTTCTCCACGATGCCGAGGATCGGGATGCCAACCTTCTCGAACATCTTGAGGCCCTTCTTGGCGTCGATCAGCGCGATGTCCTGCGGCGTGGTGACGATGACCGTGCCCGTCACCGGTACCTTCTGCGCGAGAGTGAGCTGGATGTCCCCGGTGCCCGGCGGCAGGTCCACCACCAGATAGTCGAGGTCGCGCCAGCGCGTGTCTTTGAGTAGTTGTTCCAGCGCCTGCGTGACCATCGGTCCGCGCCACACCATGGGCGTGTCGATGTCGATCAGGAAGCCGATCGAGATCGCCTGCAGGCCGTGGCCTTCCATCGGCTCGAGGCTCTTGCCGTCCTTCGATTCCGGCCGCCCGGCGATGCCAAGCATCATGGGCTGCGACGGTCCGTAGATATCCGCGTCGAGCACACCGACCGATGCGCCTTCAGCGCTCAACGCGAGGGCGAGGTTCACTGCGGTGGTGGACTTGCCGACGCCGCCTTTGCCCGAGGCGACGGCAATGATGTTCTTGATTCCGGGGATGAGCTTCACACCGCGCTGCACGGCGTGCGGCACGACCTTCGAGCTTACCTTGAGCGTCACCGCACCCGCGCCGGCCTGCTTGAGCGCCTGCATCACCTGGCGGCGGATCGGCTCGTGCTGGCTCTTGCCCGGGTAGCCCAGCTCGATGTCGAGCGAGACGTCGTCGCCGCCGACCTTGATATTGCGCGCAGCGCGCGTACTCAAGAAGTCCTTCCCGGTGTTCGGGTCGAGGAGGCTCTTCAGAACCGACTGGACTTGTGCTTCGGTGAGCGGCATGGACTGAGCGGGGAAAGCGGCTAAGTGTACCTAAATCACCGCTAGAATTGGCCTTTCCCCCGGTTTCGCCGCATTTCCCTTTGAGCTCGCGCACGCTTTTCGTGACCACGGCGCTGCCTTACGCCAACGCGCCGTTCCATATCGGCCACATCATGGAATACATCCAGGCCGACATCTGGGTGCGCTTCCAGCGCATGCGGGGGCACGCCGTGCATTTCATGGGCGCGGACGACGCCCACGGCGCACCGATCATGCTGGCCGCCGAGAAGGCCGGCAAGTCGCCAGAGGCATTCGTGTCCGAGATCGCACGCGACCGGCAGAAATATCTCGACGGCTTTCATATTTCGTATGACAACTGGCATTCGACCCACTCGCCCGAGAACACGGCGCTCTCACAGGATCTGTTCCGTCGGCTGAAGGCCGCGGGCCTGGTGTATTCGAAGCCGGTCGAGCAGTTCTACGACCCGGTGAAGCGCATGTTCCTCGCCGACCGCTACATCAAGGGCGAGTGCCCCAATTGCGGCGCGAAGGACCAGTACGGCGACGCCTGCGAGAACTGCAGCACGGTGTATTCCGCCACCGAGCTGAAGAATCCCTATTCCGCGCTGTCCGGGGCGAGGCCGGTGCTGAAATCATCGGAGCATTTCTTCTTTCGGCTGTCGGATGCGCGTTGCAGAGCATTCCTGCGCCGCTGGCTCGAGACGCCCGGACGGCTGCAGCCGCAGGTGGTGAACAAGGCTAAGGAATGGCTCGACGGCGAAGGCGACAAGGCCCTTTCCGACTGGGACATCTCGCGCGACCCGCCCTATTTCGGCATTCGCGTGCCGGACATTGCAGAGGAGAAATATCTTTACGTCTGGCTCGACGCGCCGATCGGCTATTTCGCCAGCCTGAAGAATTACTGCGATCGCAAAGGCCTCGACTTCGACGCGTTTGTGAAGCCGGGCGGCGCTAGCGAGATGGTCCACTTCATCGGCAAGGACATCATCTATTTCCACACGCTGTTCTGGCCGGCGATGCTGGAATTCTCGGGCTACAAGCCGCCCGATCACGTGTACGTCCACGGCTTCATCACCGTCTCGGGCGACAAGATGTCGAAGTCGCGCGGCACGGGCATCAGCCCGCTGCGCTACCTCGAGCTCGGCATGAATCCCGAGTGGCTGCGCTACTACATCGCCGCGCGGCTCAATGCCAATGTCGAGGACTTCGATTTCAATCCGGACGATTTCACCGCCCGCGTGAACAGCGACCTCGTCGGCAAGTACGTGAACATCGCGAGCCGGTGCGCAGTGTTCATCGATCGAAAGTTCGGCGGCGTGCTCTGCAAGAGCACGGGCAGCCTGCTACCGGAGTTCCAGCAGAAGGCGGGCGAGATCTCCGCTCTCTACGAGGAACGCGAGTTCGGCAAGGCGCTGCGCGAAGCGATGCGCCTCGCCGATCTTGCGAACCAGTACGTCGACGAGCGCAAGCCCTGGGAACTGTCGAAAAAGCCCGGCCGCGAGGCTGAATTGCACGAGGTGTGCTCCACCGCGCTCAATCTCTTCCGCCTGCTCACGATCTATCTCAAGCCGGTGCTGCCGCAGCTGGCGGCGCAGGCGGAACGGTTCCTCAAGGTGACGCCGCTGCAGTGGCATGAGGCGCGCGAGCTGCTGCGCGAGGGCCACGGCATCGACGAATACCGCCACCTGCTCGGACGTGTCGAGCAGAAGCAGCTCGACCAGCTGTTCGACATCGCCCCGGTGCCGCAGCGCCCGGCTGCCGCCAAGGAACCGAACGTGAACGACGCCATCAGCATCGATGACTTCAACAAGCTCGACCTGCGTGTCGCGCGCATCGCGCGCGCCGAGCGCGTGGAGGGGGCGGACAAGCTGCTCAAGCTGACGCTCGACGTGGGCGGCACGCAGCGCACCGTGTTCGCGGGCATCAAATCCGCCTATGCGCCGGAAAAGCTCGAAGGACGCCTCACGGTGGTGGTGGCAAACCTGGCACCTCGCACGATGAAATTCGGCGTCTCCGAAGGCATGGTGCTCGCGGCCTCTTGGGATAAGGGCGCAATGGCAGGAGACGCCCCGGGCATATTTCTCGTTTCACCGGATGCCGGGGCCGAGCCCGGCATGCGCGTGAAATAAAATAGGCCGATGGAGAGCTCCGGCCGCACGCTCGTCTGTAGCGTGCTCTTCCTCGACATCGTCGAGTACTCCAAGAAGCCGGTTTCCGATCAGCTCCAGCTCAAGCAGGAGTTCAACCGCCTGCTGAGCAAGGCGCTCGAGCAGGTGCCGTCACGCGACCGCATCATCCTCGACACGGGCGATGGCGCCGCGGTCACGTTCATGGGAGACCCCGAGGACGCGCTCTTTGCCTCGATGGCGGTGCGCGACACCGCGGGCGCCCTCACCGTGCGCCTCGGCGTGAACCTCGGGCCGGTGCGCCTCGTGAAAGATCTCAACGGCCAGATGAACATCATTGGCGACGGGATCAACGTCGCGCAGCGCGTGATGAGCTTTGCGCAACCCGGGCAACTACTGGTGTCACGCTCCTTCTACGAGGTCGTTTCCTGTCTCTCGCGCGACTACGCCAATCTTTTCCACCACGAAGGTGCGCGCACCGACAAGCATGTGCGCGAGCACGATGTCTATTCAGTGATTGGCGGCACGCCGGCGGGCCGGCGGCTCGCCGATACGGTGTCCCAGACGCTCGAGGACGAGGCCTCGACCCGGTGGCTCTCGCGCACCGGGCCGCTCGGGCTGCGGCATTCGGCCCTGGTCATCTCGGGTGTCGTGCTCGCCGTGCTGGTCGCCGGCGGCGTCGGCGCGCGCGCCCTGCTCGAGCCCCCCGCGGCCGTGGCGGGCACCATTTCGGAAGCACCTGCCGCGGCGACGCCCGCGAAAAAGTTCGCCGCACGCGTGGAACGGAAAGCCACGGAGAAACTGGCCGCGGGCGCCGGGCGGCTGGAGCTCGCCGTCGCGCCGTGGGGCGAAGTACTCGTCGATGGCAAGAGCCGTGGCGTGAGTCCGCCGCTGCGCGTGCTCGACGTGCCGGCTGGCGCGCATACCATCGAGATACGCAACTCGACATTCCCGGCGCATGTAGAGCAGGTGCAGGTCAAGGCGGGCGAGGCGGTCAGGATCCGGCACCGCTTCCGATGAGAGCGCGCGCGCTGCTCGTCGCCGGCCTCCTCGTCGCGCTTGCGGCCTGCTCCACGCAGCCGCTGCGCGATCTCATCCAGTCGAGCAAAGGCGCCGGCACCCTGGCCACTGGACTCCGCCAGTACGACGATGGGGAATATGCCGATGCTGCCCGCAACCTGCAGGCGGCGGTCGATCTCGGCCTCTCCGATCGGGAGCGGGCGAACGCGCACAAGCATCTCGCCTTCATCCATTGCGCCTCAGCACGCGAGCGCGCGTGCCGCGAGGAATTCCGCAAGGCCTTGAGCGTCGATCCGGAGCTCGAGCTTTCCGCGGCGGAGGCCGGCCATCCGGTGTGGGGCCCGATTTTCGCTTCCCTCAAGGCCGGACCGGCACCCTTCAAGCTCGCGCTCCAGCAGTATGAAGCCGGCGACTACGATGCTTCGGCGAAGAGCTTCCAGGGCGCGATCAGGGAGGGGCTGGGCGACAAGGAGCTCGCGAGCGCGCACAAACACCTCGCCTTCATCCACTGCGCGGCAAACCGCGAGCGACAGTGCCGCGACGAGTTCCGCAAAGCCCTTGCCGTCGACCCGTCGCTCGAGCTCGCGCCGGCGGAGGCCGGACATCCGGTCTGGCGGCCGATCTTTCGCTCGGTCAAGGCCAGCCGCTGATGAGCGCCGGCGTCGAGCCCGCGCAACTCGGCCGCTACGTCATCCAGTCCGAGATCGGTCGCGGTGCCATGGGCGTCGTCTACAAGGCGCTCGACACGGTGCTCGAGCGGCCGGTCGCCGTGAAGACCGTCAACATCACGCTCGAGCGCGAGTACGCCGACAAATACGAGAAGCGCTTCTACCAGGAAGCGCGCGCCGCCGGCATCCTCAACCATCCGAACATCGTCACGATCCACGACGTCGGCAAGAGCGGGGACATCGTGTTCATGGCGATGGAGTACATCGAGGGCGTCGAGCTGCGTTCGCTGATCGGCGAAGGCCGGCCGCTGCGCGTGCCGCAGGCGCTGTCGATCGCGGCGCAGGTCGCCGAAGGGCTTGCCTTTGCGCACCAGCGCGGCGTGGTGCATCGCGACATCAAGCCGGCCAACATCATGGTGGTGGCGAACGGACCGGTGAAGATCACCGACTTCGGCATCGCACGCATGCGCGGCTCGGGCGACCTCACGCAGACCGGCATGCTGCTCGGCTCGCCCAAGTACATGTCGCCTGAGCAGGTGATCGGCAAGCGCGCCGACCATCGCTCGGACATCTTTTCGCTCGGCGTCATCCTCTACGAGATGCTGGTGGGCGCGGCGCCCTTCAATGGCGAGAACGTCACCGCTCTCATGTACCAGATCGTGAATTTCGTGCCGCCCGCGCCGAGCAGCGTGAACGACGCCGTGCCGGAGCTGCTCGATTACATCGTGGCGAAGAGCATCGCGAAGCCGCTCGAAGAGCGTTATCCGGACGCGGCCGAGCTGGCGCGCGACCTGCGTGAATGCGAGCGCCAACTCGCCGCCGCGGGCCCGGCATCGCCACCGACGGCGGCGACCAAGACCCAGCCGATGCAGACGATCGGCGTGGTGGCGTCGCCGCAACCGAAGCTGGTGGATGCCGCAGCGAAGAGCACCGTTCTGGCGCAGACGGTGAACCGCACGCGCGAAGCCGACCGTCTCGCGGAAGGAAGCTCCACGCCCCCGTCGCACGGCCTCGCGCCGTCATTCGATTCGGCGGAAGCGACACAAAGGCTTGCGTCGTTGACCGGCGCCGCGCCGCCGCAAACGGCGACGCAAGCGATCAAGTCGATCCCGCGCGAAGCGCCGGGACGCTGGCGTCGGCGCGACTGGCTAGTGGTGGTGGGGGCGGGTGTGTGCGGGCTGCTTGCCGCCCGCGCGATCGTGCGCCGGGAGCGCTAGCGCGCCGCCGGGGACTTCAGCGTCCGCCGCAACTCGCGGGCATCGCGTTCACCGGGTAGCCCTTGCAGTTCCAGCTGACCTTGCCCGACTGCAGGCTCGGCGTCAGCGCGATCTCGAGCGCGTTTTTCTCGTTCCAGCCGCGGACACCGCCGTCTTCGCCGACGATCCATTTCAGCTCGCCGTGTTTCGGGTCGTTCTTCGGAGCGAGCTTCACGCCGCGGCCCGCGCCCGACAGGCTGCCGTTCTTCTCGGCCGCCGCGCCCACTTGCTGCTGCGCCGGCTGCGCGCCGGCGACGAGCGCCTGCGCGGCTTCCTTGGACTCGGTGCCGGCCATCTGCGGCAGAACGAAAGCCACCACGATGAACCCGATCAGGGCCAGTGCCGCCACTACCAGCAAGCCGATGCGCATCGTCGATCCCCCTTTTTAGGCAGCTTAACATTTGGCCGACGGGCTTGCATGGGAACGCGGCAAATTCGTGTCAGTGGCCGAGTACAGGGCGTAGGTTTTCGCTACGCGCTGCGCGACGAGGCGCGACGCCTTGGCCTCTCCGGCTGGGTGCGAAATTGCGCCGACGGCACGGTCGAGGCGCTGCTGCAAGGTGATGACGCAGCCGTGGCGGCTCTGGTCGCATGGGCACGCCGCGGGCCGCGCCTCGCGCGCGTCGACGACGTGCGCGACGGGCCGGTCATGCCAACACTCGATCGCCGTTACGCCGACTTCGAAATCTGGCCCAGCGCCTAGCGGCGCTTGAGCGCGTTGAGCACCGAGAATTCCCACGGCCGGCACGCGGTGAGCAGCGCGACGCCGACGCGTTTGCCGCTCGGTACCGACGAATCGACCTCCGCGAGCTCGTTGAAATCCATGACGACGCGCTCGAGGCGCCGCTTGAGCACCGCGGCAGACTCGTGCGACATGACGCGCGACTCGAAGCGAATGAACTCGAGCGGTGCCTTGAAGCGCGCGGCGAGGAACTCGTTCATCGCGCGCCGGCCATAGGTCTTCTTGATCGGACCGCCGTCGCGGTAGCGGAAATCACGCCGCACCAGGAGCCGCGCGCGCTCGCGCGGTCCCCAGCGGATGAGCTTCAGGCGCTCGAGACGCGCATAGGCGCTGGTCAACTCCGCGCGCGTGATCGCGAAGGCGGCGAGGATCTCGGCGAAGCTCCATTCGTTCTGGATCAGCCAGAAGACGGAAAACAGCCTTGCATCCTTGGCGAGGGTCGCCTCCTGGTCGTGCGTCAGCTCCGTCGGCGCAGCCGAACCATCGCGTACGAGGCGCGCGAGTTCTTCCAGGTCGAGCTCGATCACCCCGAGGATCTGCTCTATTCGCTCGAGCGTGAAGGTGCCGTTGGAGAACATGCGCTTCACCGTCGGCTCGGAGACGCCGATCTTTTTCGCGAGTGAGCGGTAGGTGATGCCGCGCGAGCGCAGGCTCGTCTTCAGGGCCTCCACCAGGCGGGCGCGCAGCGCCATGTACCGACGGTATCATTTTCCGAGACTTTGTACGCCGCTATTGCGCCGCAGCAGCGCGCAACGCATTCTGATCGCGAGCCAACGACAGGAGGGTCCAATGCTCGCGACAACACCGATGTCCGCTCTGGAACTGTGTGACGCCATCAAGAATGGAAAGCCGTTTGACGCTTCGCGCCTCAATCGCATCCTTGGCCTCGACGCCATGCACGGCCTGCTCGAGGTGCAGGCGGCGACCCCATGGTATGCGATCGCGGCCGAGCTGCGGCCGGGTGACGCGCGCGCCAACGTGCCCACCACGATGCCTACGGTGGGCGAGAGCCTCGCGCGCAACGCCGCCGGGCCCGATGGCACGCCGGCGGTGAATCACGTCGCGTCCCTCACGGTGGTCTTGCCCGACGGCGAGCTGCGCCGCGTGAGCCGCCAGCGCCACCGCGAGCTCTTCGCGCTGATCGTCGGCGGCCATGGACTCTTCGGCACCGTCTACAGCATCACCCTGCGGATCTCGACGCTGGCGCGCGCGGTCGAGCGCTCGATGCGGCCCCAGGAACTGACCCTACGCAAGTGCCGGGCGAATCGTGCGCTGGAGCTGCTGATTCCGCCCGAGGGGCTGGATGCCTTCGTGAAGGAAACCGACACCCGCTGCAGCGACTGGCGGATCCCGCTGCAAAGCGTTGCCGTGCGGCAGACCGCTCGCGAGGACGACAGTTACCTACGCTGGGCGCGGCGCGACTTCGCCGAGGTCAAGCTCGCGCTGGCGGAGCCGATCGGACTGGGCGCGGCAGTGCGCGGCACGCAGCTGCGCCACGAGCTGATCGACGCGGCCATCGAGGCCGGCGGCAGCTTCCAGATCGCCTGCACGGCGGACGCCACGCGCGAGCAGACCGAAGCCTGCTATCCGCAGCTGAAGAGCTTCCTCGCCGAGAAGCGGCGCTTCGATCCGCAAGAGCGCCTCGTCAACGGCTGGTATTTGCATCAGCGCGCGCTCCTCAACCGCGCGAGTTGCGAGGTGCGCTGGGCGAACTAGACGGTGGCGGCGACCGGGCCCATGCCGTAGACGAGCTGGACGTTCTCCGGCGTAAGCCAGGCGCCCAGCTCGGCGATAAGGCGGCTATCGGGCCGCACGCGCCACGCGTCGCCGAGCGCGACTTCGCACGCGGCGCTGGCGTTGCGGTAGGCCACGACCACCTGGCAGGCGCCGCCCCCGGCGGCGCGGTACGGCGCGAGCAGCTGTTGCAGCTTCTTCGCATCGGCTTCGCCATTCATGGCGATGCGCAAGCGCGCCGCGAAGCGTCCCCGCAGGCCCTCGAGATCGAGCACTTCGTCGGCGCTCACGCGGAGGCCGCCTGAGAATTCGTCGCGCTGCACCTTGCCGGCAACGACGAGCAGCGCATCTTCCTTGATCTTGTCGCGGGTCTTCTCGAACAGCTCGCTGAACACCGTCAGGTCGACCTGCGCGGTGGCATCGTCGAGGGTTACGACCATCATGCGGCCGCGCCGCGTCATCTGCATGCGCGCCTGCGCGACCACGCCCGCCATCCAGACGCGATCGCCCGGACTCAGCTTCGCTAGCGCCGTGCGCGAGAAGCCCACGAGTTCGCGCTCGTAGACCGAGAAGAGATGGCCCGAAATGGAAAAGCCGAGGGCCGTCTTCTCCTCGAGGAGCTTTTGTCGCGCGTCCCAGGAGGGCGCATCGACGTAGGCGTGGCTGCCGCCGCGAGGCGCCTCGCCTTCGCCGAACAGGCTCGACTGCGTTGCGGCGCGCTCCTCCTGCTCGGCGGCCTCGAGCGCGCGGCCGACCGTAGCGAGCAAGCGCGCGCGCAATGGTTCCAGCGTATCGAAGGCACCGGCACGCACCAGGGCCTCTACCACACGGCGGTTCACCATCCGCTTGTCGACGCGGCGGCAAAAATCGAAGAGATCGGTGAAGAGCGCCTTGCGCCGAGCCTCCACGATCGATTGGATGGCGCCTGCTCCCGTGCCGCGCACGGCGCCAAGGCCGTAGCGGATGCGCTGGTCATCGACCGGCGTGAAGCGATAGTCGGAAGCATTGATATCGGGCGGCAGGACCTCGACCCCGTTCGCAGCCGCGTCCTCGTAGAACTGGCGCACCTTGTCCGTGTCGTCCATGACAGCGGAAAGGTTCGCCGCAAGGAAGGCGGACCGATGGTGCGCCTTCATGTACGCCGTCTGGTAGGCAAGCAACGCGTAGGCGGCGGCGTGCGACTTGTTGAAGCCGTAGCCGGCGAATTTCTCCATCAGGTCGAAGAGCTGCGTTGCTTTGGCCTTTGACAGGCCGTTGTTTTGCGCGCCGGCCACGAAGATGTCGCGCTGTTGCGCCATCTCTTCCGGTTTCTTCTTGCCCATCGCGCGGCGCAGGAGGTCCGCGCCGCCGAGGGTGTAGCCGCCGATCACCTGCGCGATCTGCATGACCTGCTCCTGGTACACCATGATCCCGTAGGTCGGCCCTAGGATCGGCTGCAGGCGCGGATCCAGGTAATCGACGCGCTGCTCGCCGTGCTTGCGCGCGATGAAGTCGGGAATCAGGTCCATCGGACCCGGGCGGTAGAGCGCGACGAGCGCGATGACGTCCTCGAAGCGATCGGGCCGTGCCCGGCGGATGAGATCGCGCATGCCGCGCGATTCCAACTGGAACACCGTGGTGGTGTTTCCGGCGGACAGAAGCTGATAAGTCGCGGCATCGTTGAGCGGGATGCGAGCGAGCGCAAACTCGGGATGGCCCATCGCGCGCACCGAGCGCTCGGCCAAATCGAGGATAGTGAGCGTAGTGAGGCCGAGGAAGTCGAATTTCACCAGCCCGATCGCCTCGACGTCGTCCTTGTCGAGCTGCGAGATCACGTGCTGCGTGCCTTCGGCGGCGTAGAGCGGGCAGTACTCGATCAGCCGCCCCGGTGCAATGAGCACGCCACCGGCGTGCATGCCGACGTTGCGCACGAGCCCTTCGAGCTTCTCGCCCAGCTCAAGCAGCTCGGCGACTTCGTCCTCGTTCTTCTCCCGCTCGGCAAGCAGCGGCTCGGCCCGGCGCGCGTCCGCCAGCGTGACGTTCTTGCCGGGCTGCACGGGGATCAGCTTGGCGATCTGGTCGCAGAAGTTGTAGCCCAGGTCGAGCACCCTGCCGACGTCGCGCACCACCGCGCGCGCGGCCATGGTGCCGAACGTGGCGATCTGCGAAACGCTCTGCTCGCCGAACTTGCGTCGCACATAGTCGATCACGCGATCGCGGCCGTCCTGGCAGAAGTCGATGTCGAAGTCCGGCATCGAGATGCGCTCGGGATTCAGGAAGCGCTCGAAAAGGAGGTCGTAGCGCAGCGGATCCAGGTCGGTGATGCCGAGCGAGTAGGCCACGAGCGATCCGGCGCCGGAGCCACGCCCCGGCCCGACGGGCACATCGTTGGTCTTCGCCCAGTTGATGAAATCGGCCACGATCAGGAAGTAGCCGGCAAATCCCATCTGCACGATCGTGCGAATCTCGAAATCGAGCCGCGCGCGATACCGCTCGAGCGCATCTCGCTCGAGGCCAAGCTCCGCGGCACGCCGGGCGAGGCCCGTCTGCGCTTCGTTCTTTAGGTGATCTTCCAGCGTCACGCCCTTCGGCGTCGGAAAGTCAGGCAGCCGATTCTTGCCGAGCGCGATCTCGAGATTGCAGCGGCGCGCGATCTCGATCGAATTCTCGAGCGCCTGCGGCGCATCGGCAAAGAGCTCGGCCATCTCCTGCTGTGATTTGAAGTACTGCTCGGTCGTGAAAAGCTTCGGCCGGCGCTGATCGCCGAGCAGATAGCCCTGCGCGATGCAGACGCGCGCCTCGTGCGCCTTGAAGTCGTCCCGCGCGAGAAATTGGACCGGGTGCGTCGCCACCACGGGCAGTTGCAGGCGTCCGGCCAGCGCCACCGAGCGCAAGAGCAGCGCTTCGCCGTTCGGCAGCCCGGCACGCTGCAGCTCGATGTAGTAGCGGCCCGGGAACAACCCGGCCCAGCGCTGGGCGATCCGTTCGGCGCTCTCGGCGTGGTCCGCAAGGAGCGGTGCTGCCAGCTCGCCGCCCAGAAATCCCGACAACGCGATCAGGCCGTCGGTGCCCTCATCCAGCCAGCCCTGCGCCACGATCGCGCGACCGCGGTGCTGGTTGGTGAGCCAGGCACGCGAGAGCAGCGCACAGAGCCCGAGGTAGCCCGTGCGCGAGGTGCACAGGAGGAGCGCCCTGAAGGGCTTCTCGCGATCGGCCTCGTTCTCTATCCAGCAGTCGGCGCCGATGATCGGCTTCACGCCGGCACCGCGCGCTGCGCCGTAGAACTTGACCATGCCGAAGAGGTTCGCCGCATCGGTCAAGGCGAGCGCCGGCATATGGTCCGCCGCCGCACGCCGGACTGCATCGTCGATCCGGACTATGCCGTCGCTCACCGAGTACTCGCTATGCATCCTCAGGTGAACGAAACGCGGCCTTGCCATGTCAAAAAATTCTACCCGGAAAGGTCGCCATGAAACGCCTGCTCGCCGCCTCGCTCGTCGCGCTCAGCACGCTCGCCGCGGCGCAGGATCGGACCACTGAGCTCGACCGCGCGTACGAGGAGACACGGTCGGCGTACATCGCGCTTCAGCAAGTGACCGCCCGACGCGATCAGGGCGTGGAATCGCAGGCGGGCGAGCGCACCGGCAGCGCCGCGGGCGGCAGCCGACCGAACGAAAACTATTTTGCGCGGCAGGCAATTCTTGAGCAGGATGTGGAAGCCGCGCGTAAGCGCTACGAAACCGCGCTCAAGCGCTGGAACGATCTCAAGTAGCTAGACGATTACCGCTTCGGGCTCGCCGCTCGCCGCCTCGATGACCCCGATGTCGTAGGCGAGTTCGCCCTCGCGCTTGAGCAGCATCTTGGCCATCTGCACCTTGTCCGCAGCGACCACGATGATGAACCCGATGCCGCAATTGAACACGCGAAACATTTCTTCTTCCGCGACGTTCCCCGTGTGCTGCAGCCAGCGAAAAATCTCGTGGCGCGGCCACTTCTTCTTGTCGAGAACTGCCTTGGTGCCTTTGGGAAGAACACGAGGCACGTTGCCCACCAGACCGCCGCCGGTGATATGCGCCAGGCCCTTCACGGCCATCGCCGCGGCGAGCTTGAGTACCGGCTTCACATAGATTCGCGTCGGCTCCATGAGCGAGTCGGTGAGCTCGGAGCTCAGATGCTCCTCGCCGATGATGCGCCGAATGAGCGAATAGCCGTTGGAGTGCGGCCCGCTCGAGGCGAGGCCGAGCACGACATCGCCGGGCGTAATCGACCGGCCGTCGATGATGCGGTCCTTCTCGACCACGCCGACGCAGAAGCCCGCCAGGTCGTACTCCCCCTCCGGGTACATGCCCGGCATTTCAGCCGTCTCACCGCCGATCAGCGCGCAGCCGGCAAGCTCGCACCCCTCGGCGATGCCTTTGACCACGTCGGCGGCCACCTTTTGTTCCAGCTTTCCGCAGGCGAAGTAATCGAGGAAGAAGAGCGGTTCCGCGCCCTGCACGACCACGTCGTTGACGCTCATCGCCACGAGGTCGATACCGACGGTACCGTGCCGACGCAGCGCAAAGGCAAGCTTGAGCTTGGTGCCTACGCCATCGGTGCCGGAGACAAGCACCGGCTGCTTGTATTTCTTCGGGATCTCGCAAAGCGCGCCGAAACCGCCGATGCCTGCGAGCACTTCTGGCCGCATGGTCTTTCGCGCGAAGGGCTTGATGGCCTCGACGAGCGCGTCGCCGGCATCGATATCGACGCCCGCATCGCGGTAGGAGAGACCGTCCGACATGCCAAAATTCTACGTGATGCAACAATTACCGCTCGGCATCTCTACGGCGGCGGAACCGGCATTCGATAACTTCGTGGCCGGGCGCAACGCCGAAGCGCTCGCGCGCGTGCGCGAGCTTGCCGAGGGCGGCCTGCGCGAGCGCATCGTTTACCTATGGGGCGAGGCCGGCAGCGGCCGTACGCACCTCCTGCGCGCGGCGGCCCGCAGCAATGCTTCGCTCGTCGTAGTCGACGATGTCCACCTGCTCGACGCTGCTGGCCAGCGCGCGTTGTTCGTCGCCATCAACGATGCACGCGACGGCGGGGCCACCGTCCTGGCGGCCGGCGATCGGCCGCCAGCGCAGCTCACGCTACGCGAGGACCTCCGCACCCGCCTTGCCTGGGGCCTGGTGTATCAGCTGGCCCCGCTCGGGGATGACGACAAGGCGGAGCACCTGAAAGCCGTAGCCGCCGTGCGGGGTTTGCAGCTTTCTGACGACATCGTCGCCTACCTGCTTACACGCCTGCCGCGCGACATGGCGAGCCTTCAGTCGATCATGGAAGTGCTTGATCGGTATTCACTAATGCGCAAACGGCCCCTCACTTTGCCGCTCGTCCGCGAGGCGCTCGCACAGGAAATCCTTGGTGGACAGCCCCCGGGGCGCTGAGTAGATTCTTCGGCATGGTCTGGCTGCGTTGCGCGGTTCTCGTTGGCGCCCTGCTGAACGCGCTGCCGGCGTTCGGTCAGTCCGGCCTGCGCCTGCCCGAGCGCGGCGAGCCCGGCCTCGATCCCAGTTTTGCGCGCGGCTGGCTCGCCCCCGAGTACGACCGCTTCGGCTTCGCGAGCTACCACTGGCGGCCGCGTTCGGAATGGTCCTATCCGGCGGCTGACCGCGGCAACCTCGGCCTGTCGCTCTCGAGTCGCAGGGAGTCCGAGTTCGATCCGCGACCGATGTCGGTGTTCGGCCGCTACTGGTTGTCGCAGGACTGGGCGGTGAGTGCGGAGTCGCTCTCGCGCGATACGACCGGACTCTTCCGCCTGCAGGATTTGCGCATCGGCGTGCAGCGCCGGTTCTGACGTTCCAGCGCAGTTAAACTCCGGGCGCCCATGCGCCTGGTCCTGTTCGATCTCGACAACACGCTGATCGCCGGCGACAGCGACTACGAGTGGGGCCAGTTCCTTATCGACCATGGCGTGCTCGAGCGCGAAACATACGAGGCGCAAAACCGCGCCTATTACGAGCAATACGTCGCTGGCACGCTCGATATCCATGAATACCTCGGCTTCGCGCTGCGTCCGCTCGCCGAGCACTCGGGCCGGGACCTGGACCGATGGCATGCCGAATTCATGCGCCTGCGCATTCTTCCGATGATCACCCCCGCCGCGCGCGCGCTGGTCCGGCGTCATCTCGACGCGGATGACCTGTGCGCGATCGTCACCGCCACAAACAGCTTCGTCACCGCACCCATCGCCCGGGAATTCGCCGTGCCGCACCTCGTCGCTACCGAGCCCGAGACGCGTGACGGGCGTTTCACCGGTCGTGTGGCCGGGACGCCGTGCTTCCGTGAAGGCAAGGTAACGCGCGTCGATGAATGGCTCGCCGCGCAGGGGCGCCGCCTGGGCGAGTTCCCCGAAAGCCTGTTCTACAGCGACTCGCACAACGACCTGCCGCTGCTTGAGCGAGTCACCCATCCCGTCGCCGTCGACCCCGACAGCGCGCTCGCGGCCGAAGCACGTCGACGCCGATGGGCGACGATGTCCCTCCGGTAGAATCCCGGCCCGCGAATGATCAAGCGGTTCATCCGGCGCGTTCTGGGGTTGCCTGCCAACGACATGGAGCGCGTGCCGCGTGAAATGCATGGTCTTTCACGCGACGCGATCAGCCCTGCAGCTTCGAAGGTGTGCACGGCCCTGCGCGAAGCCGGATTCTCGGCCTACGTCGTAGGCGGGGCGGTGCGGGATCTCCTCCTCGGCATCGAGCCCAAGGACTTCGACATCGCCACGAACGCACGGCCCGAGCAGGTGAAGCCGCTCTTTCGCCGCGCCCTGATCATCGGCCGGCGTTTCCGCCTCGTGCACGTGATGATGGGCTCTGAAACGGTCGAAGTCTCCACTTTCCGCGCCGCCGATCCGGATACTGCCGAGAAGGATGAGCACGGCCGCGTGCTGCGCGACAACGTGTTCGGCACCCAGGCGGAAGATGCGCGCCGGCGGGATTTCACCGTCAATGCGCTCTATTTCGATCCCGCGACCGAGGAAGTGGTCGATTTCCACGGCGGCCTCGCGGATCTGAAAAAAAGGCTGCTGCGCGTGATCGGCGAGCCCGTGACGCGCTATCGCGAAGATCCGGTCCGCATGCTGCGCGGCGTCCGGCTCGCCGCGAAACTCGGCCTTAGGCTCGATGCGGCCACTCGCGAGCCGATCCGCGAGCTTGCGCCGCTGATGGACCGCGTGCCGCCCGCACGGCTCTTCGACGAGATGTTGAAGCTGCTCCTGTCAGGGCATGCCAGCGCCTGCCTGCGGCAATTACGCGACGTCGGTCTGCACAAGGGATTGCTGCCGCTTCTCGACGTGATCCTCGAGCAGCCGCTCGGCGAGCGGTTCGTCACCCTGGCCCTCGCGCAAACCGACGAGCGGGTGCTCGCCGAACGGCCCGTCTCGCCGGCATTTCTTTTCGCGGCTCTCCTGTGGCACGAGGTGCTGGCGGCGTGGCGGGCGCGGGAGGGGCGCGGCGAACGCTCGATTCCCGCACTCGAAAACGCGATGGACGAGGTGCTCGACACGCAATGCGCAAAGCTCGCCATCACGCGAAAACTGACGGCGACCATGCGCGAGGTGTGGAGCATGCAGCCGCGCTTCGAGCTCCGCGCCGGCCAGCGGCCCTATCGCCTGCTCGAGTCGCCGCGCTTTCGCATGGCGTACGACTTCCTCGCCTTGCGGGCAGCGAGCGGTGAGGTACCCGCTGAGCTCGAGGCGTGGTGGCGCGGCTTCTACGGCGCCGACGCCGACACGCGCAAAGCCATGCTGCTGCCGGATACCGGACCTCATAAACGCCGCCGGCGCCGGCGCAAGAAGCGTCCTGCGCCGACGCCTGCCTCGGCGTGACGCTCGCCTACGTCGGCATCGGCTCCAATCTGGAGGATCCGCGGCAACAGGTTCTGCGAGCTTTCGACGAGCTCGCACGGCTGCCGCACACGAGCGTGACGGGCCGCTCGTCCCTTTACCGCACGGCACCCATCGGCCGCGCCGCGCAACCGGATTTCATCAATGCCGTAGCCGCCCTGGACACACGGCTGTCGGCGGCAGCGTTGCTCGCCGAACTTCAAGCACTCGAGGCGCGGCACGGCCGCGAGCGCAGCTTCGCAAACGCCCCGCGCACGCTGGATCTCGATCTCCTGCTCTACGGCAACGCGCGGATCGACGAGCCGGGGCTCAGCGTGCCGCATCCCCGCATGCACGAGCGCGCCTTCGTCCTCGCGCCGTTGGTCGAGATTGCTCCCAAGCTCGACATTCCGGGAATCGGTGCTGCGAGCGAGCAGCTTGCGGCGTGCCCGGATCAAAGAGTCGAAAGGATCGCCTGATGCAGCTGTCCGTCGTCGGCGTGAGCGCGCTGATGCTCATGGCCTCCAACATCTTCATGACGTTCGCGTGGTACGCGCACTTGAAGGAGCTGTCGGCGAAGCCCTGGTGGATCGCGGCGCTCGTCAGCTGGGGCATCGCGCTCTTCGAGTATCTGCTGCAGGTGCCGGCGAACCGCATCGGCTACACACAGATGTCGCTGCCGCAGCTCAAGATCATGCAGGAAGCGATTACGCTTGTTGTCTTCGTGCCGTTTGCGGTGCTCTACATGAAGCAGCCGGTGAAGCTCGACTACCTTTGGGCTTCCCTGTTTATCGTGGGCGCGGTGTACTTCGTTTTCCGTGGATAAGTTTCGCTACCTCGTGGTCGAGGGGCCGATCGGCGCCGGCAAGACGAGCCTCGCCCGACGGCTCGCCTCGCGCTTCACCGCCGATCTTCTGCTCGAGCTGCCCGAGGAAAACCCGTTCCTTGCGCGCTTCTACCAGGACATGACCCGCTTCGCTCTGCCGACGCAGCTTTTTTTCCTCTTTCAGCGCGCTCGCCTGCTCGAGCCGCTGGCCCAGCCCGACATGTTCGGCCGGCCGGTAGTCGGCGACTTCCTGCTCGACAAGGATCCGCTCTTCGCGCGCATCACGCTTTCCGCCGACGAAATGGCGCTCTACCAGAAAATCTACGATGCGCTGCGCCCGCGCTCGCCGTCCCCGGATCTCGTCGTCTACCTGCAGGCACAGCCCGCGACGCTGATCGAGCGGGTGCGGCGCCGGGCGAAGGCCTACGAGAAACCGGTAAGCGAGGAATATCTGGCGCTGCTCGCGGAGAGCTACGCGCGGTTTTTCTACCATTACAACGCGGCGCCCGTGCTGATCGTCAATTCCGACAACCTGAACTTCGTCGAGCGGGACGCCGACTTCGAGCTTCTGGTGTCTCGGCTGCGCGGCATGCGCAGCCGCCGCGAGTTCTTCAACCTCGGCTGATGCAGATCGTCTCGGACATCACGGCGCTGCGCCGGGCAGTGGCGGCAGTCGGGCCGGTCGCATTGGTGCCGACGATGGGCAACCTGCACGCGGGCCATCTCTCGCTCGTGCGCATCGCACGCCAGCATGCGCGCGCCGTGGCGGTCAGCATCTTCGTGAACCGCCTGCAATTCCAGCCTGGCGAGGACTTCGAGCGCTATCCGCGCACGTTCGAGCGCGACCGCGAGCTACTCGCAGCCGAGGGCGTGGAGATCGTTTTCGCGCCGGACGAGCGCGTGCTTTACCCGGTCCCGCAGACCTACACCGTGCGGCCGCCGCCGATCGCCGCCGAGCTCGAAGGGAAATTCCGCCCGGGCTTCTTCGACGGCGTGGCGACGGTGGTACTGAAGCTCTTCAACTGCGTGCAACCCGCGGTCGCAGTCTTCGGCAAGAAGGACTACCAGCAACTCATGCTCGTGCGCGGCATGGTGCGCCAACTCGACCTGCCCCTCGCCATCGTCCCCGGCGAGACGATACGCGAGCCCGACGGCCTCGCGATGAGCTCGCGCAACACTTATCTTTCCGTCGCCGAGCGCGCCGAGGCGCCGCACCTTTACCGCATCCTGACCAAGGTCACGCTCGGCATGGCGCCCACCGATGCGATGCGGGAGCTTGAACACGCCGGCTGGCAGCCTGACTACGTCGAGGTGCGTTCGCGCACCGATCTTGCGCCGCCAAGGCCCGGCGACACGGAACTCGTGGTGCTGGCCGCCGCGCGGCTCGGCGCCACGCGCCTTATCGACAATCTGGAGTTTTGACTAGCTAGCCGGGGTACGGCTCGAAGGTCATCGACTCGACCGGGCAGCCTATCGCCTTGGCGAGTTTGTCCATCGAATCATCGTCGATCGCCACCGCCTGGAACTCGGCGTCGCCTCCCTTAGAGGCGATGAAGGCCTTGGCCTGGGCCTCGGTGTTCCAGGTCACCACGGGGTCCGGCGACACCCCCGCCACCTGCCGGCAGATCGGGAAACCGTCGGACTTGTAGACGATCGCGTACATGCAGCCCCCTCGGCGGGGGAATTTACCCGATGAACCATCGCGCAACAAGGCGCGGCATAGGGGAGACCCTGATTGCCCCCACAGGTGGGGGGGCGTTAAATCCGTCACGGGAGGCCAGGGAAAGGCTTCACCGTCCCAGGCCGAGCGATTAGCCCTATGTGGGCGTTTTCTATCGGAGAGACGGCAATGAGCAACCTGAACGACGCAGTCGGCCTGCGCATGCAGTACGGCAATACGAACGGGCAGTTCGATACCGAGTACGAGCCCTGTAGCGCGACGGTCTGGGGCTACATGCATCCGAAGGGCAATCCCTGCTTCAGCCTGGCGTTGTTGAAGGACATTCGCGAGCACGATGCCGCGCTTGAGGCGAATGGCGGAGTGATCGACGTCGAAGGACAGAGCTATCCGGTGTGCTACTACGTGGGCGCGTCGCGCTCTCAGCGCGCCTACAACCTCGGCGGCGACCTCGCGCTGTTCATGCTTCTCATCAAGACCGGCGATCGTGTGGCGCTCGCCCGCTACGCCGAGAAGTGCATCGACAACCTGTACTCACGTATCACGCACTACGGCAGCCCGACGCTAACGACGATTGCGCTCGTGCAAGGCGATGCCCTCGGCGGCGGCTTCGAATGCGCACTGACTTCGGACGTGATAGTGGCCGAGGAGAGCGCGCAGATGGGCCTGCCGGAGATCATGTTCAACCTGTTTCCCGGAATGGGCGCATATCAGCTACTCGGGCGGCGCATCGGCTTGAAGGCTGCGGAGGAGTTGATCCTTTCCGGGCGCGTGATGCCCGCCAAAAAGCTCCACGAGATGGGCATCGTCGATGTTCTCGCCAAGGACGGCCAGGGCGAGAGCGCCGTGCAGCAGTGGATCGCGAAAGACCAGCGCCGCCACAACGGAACACGGGCCGTGTTTGGCCTGCGCCAGCTCTGCAACCCGATCACCCGCCAGGAGCTCAACGCGGTGGTGGAGAGCTGGGTAGACGCGGCCATGCGGCTCACCGAGCGCGACTTGCGGTTGATGGGCTGGCTCGTCCGCGCGCAGCAGGAACGCACCGCACGCGGCGAGCATGCCGAGGCAGCTGAGGCCGCCCCCGCAGTCGCGGTCAACGCCTAAGGGGACGCCATGACGACACGCACCGAGCGCATTATCGAGAGGCAGCGGCGCTGGTACTACCTAAAGAACAACTTGCTGTCGCTCTATGCCACGTTCAGGCTGGCGCGCAATGCGCAGGCCACCAAGTACGTATTCATGATCGGCGACACGCAGGACAACGTCGGCGAGAGCGAGCGCGTGCTCGGCCGCTATCCCGCAGATCCGTTCAAGTCAGCCGCGCTTGAGGCCCTGTGGCAAAGCGGCTTTCGCGCGAAGCGCTATGACCTCGACGAGCTGATCAAGATGCCGGCGCACACCCTCGGCGGCGCCTATGCGCGCCACATGAAGCAGAACGAGCTGAGCGTCGACTACTACCAGGAAACGTCGCCGCGCAACCGCATGCAGTTCATGCGCCAGCGCATGCGCCAGACCCACGATATCTGGCACGTGCTGACGGGCTTCGGCACCGATGAGTTCGAAGAAGTCGGCATCCAGGGCTTTTACGCCGGGCAGTTCGTGAGCAGCATGTCCGGCATCATCGCGGCGGGGGCGTTCCTGAAGAGCATCATGCGCAGCCGCTTCGTTGAGCTCGGCAAGCACATGGACGCGTTCTGCGAAGGCTACTGCGCGGGTAAGCGCGCGGAAAATCTGCTGGCAGTGAAATGGGAAGATCTGTGGGGGGAAAGCGTGGATAGCCTGCGCCGCCGCTACCGCATCGACGTCCCCGGCCACACCCAGACGACGAAAGTACGCGAGCTCAGAGCAGTGGCCTGAGGTTAGGCGGCCCTCAAGTCGCCGACTGCTGCTTATCCCGCAGGTAGCTATCGAGCTCCCGCCGGGCTGCTGCCAGCTCCTCTCCAAGCGTGCGCAGCAGCTTCGGCCCCTGCAGGCGCAGCTCCGCGTCGGCATAGCTGTCGAGCTTCGCGCAGAAATGCGTGAGGCGCTCCGTGCCCATGCTCGCCGACGAACCCTTCAGTGCATGCACGTGGCTCCGGAACTCGCCGTAGCTGCGCGCGGCGATCGCAGACTCCATGCGGCCAAGCAGCACCGCGTTGTCGGCGAAGAACACGCCACAGAGCTTGGGCATGAACGCGGGCGACGACCCGAGCTCCTGGAGATGCCGCAGCGTTTCGGGATTGACCACCGGCGGTTCTCCCGGAATGGCGGCGCGCTCGCGCGCGGCGTCTTTCAGCTCGGCTGCAGCCTGGCGGGCCTGTTGGTCGGCGGCCACCGTCTGCACTTCATCCAGTAGCCGGCGCGCCTCGATCGGCTTGGGTAGGAACGCGTCGGCGCCTGCCTCTAGCGCCTCCTTGCGGCTTTCGGGCGTCGCGTCGGCCGACAGCATGATCACCGGAATCCGCTCGCGCCCCCGCGTCATGAGGCGCAGCGCCTGCAGCGTCTCGACGCCGCCGAGCCCCGGCATGTTGCGGTCGAGGATCACGACATCGCAGCGGTCCTGCTCCAGGCTCTCGAGCACGCCTTCGCCGTTGGTCACCATGGTCGTCGAATGCCCGCCGCGGTCCAGGATCTTGCCGATGACCTCGCGGTTGATCGGGTTGTCGTCGGCGACCAGCACGTGCAGCTTCCTCGCATTCGGCGCGCGGCGGGCGTAGTCCTTGAGCTGGACCACGCCTTCGCGGACCTCATCGGCTGCCGAGATCGAGTGCAGCGTGTTGAAAAGCCGCCGCTTGTCGAAGGGCAGCTCGAGCACCGCGGCGAAACCCTCGGAGAGCGCTTCGAAGCGCGGCACCTCGACCTCGCGCGGCACGGCGAGCACGCACGGCGGCATGGAGCCCGCCGCACCGCGCCTAAAGCGATGCGCGAGGTCGAGCTCCTTGCCGGACGCGTAGAACAGTGCGCTGTGATAGGGCTTGCCGAAGCTGATCTCGGTAACCAGGCGTGCTGCGGCCGCCTCCACCGAATCGACGGCAACCGCGACTGCTCCCCAGCCGCTCAGCGCTTCATCAAGCATCGCGCGCTCGCGCTCCGGGAATCCCACGAGCAGCACGCGCGCCGCGGCGAGCTCGCCGGTGGCACCGGGCCGCTCGGGCTGCTTGTCGAACGGCAGCTCGAACCAGAACGTGCTGCCGAGGCCGACGGCACTCTCCATCCCGATGCGGCCGCGCATTAGCTCGACTAGCTGCTTGGCGATCGTGGTGCCGAGGCCCGTGCCGCCGAAGCGCCGCGTGGTTGACTGGTCCGCTTGGGCGAAGCTTTCGAAGATGCGCGCCTGCGCCTCCGGGGGAATGCCGATGCCGGTGTCGCGGATCGAGAACTTGAGACGCACCTCCTTGGCGGTCTCGTTCTGCGCGGACACGTGCACCGTGACGCTGCCCTGCTCGGTGAACTTGAGGGCGTTGCCCACCAGGTTGATGAGAACCTGCCTCACATGATGTGGGTCGCCGCGCACGGCCGGAGGCACCTCCGGCATGATGGAGACGACGATCTCAAGGCCCTTCGCCGCGGCCTGCGCGGCGAGGATGCGCGAAGTGCTGTTCACCAGCGCGTGCAGGTCAAAATCGATTCGCTCCAGCGCCAGCTTGCCGGCCTCGATCTTCGAGAAGTCGAGCACGTCGTCGACCTGCGCGAGCATCAGGCGCGAGGAGCCGCGCAGCGTCTGCAACATGTCGGCCTGCTCGCGCGTCAGCGCGGTGTCGCGCAACAGGTCCGCCATGCCGATGATGGCGTTGAGCGGCGTGCGCATCTCGTGGCTGACCACCGAGACGAAGCGGCGCTTCGCTTGGTTGGCGGCCTCGGCCCGCGCGATGGCGTCGAACAGTTGCGTCACCAGGCGCGTGACGTAGAGACTCAGCACGATCAGGCCGACCATCAGGCCGATGCCCAGCGTGCGATGCTCGATCCAGAACTCGCTGAAGCCGAGCGCCGTGCCGAAGCCGACGACGCACAAGACGAGCGTGATCAGCAGGTAGTTGGCGCCGTAGCGGAACCCGTTGGCGAGCGTAATCCACAGAAAGATGAGATAGAGTGGCGCGCCGATTTCGCCGAATTCCATCAGCGTCCAGGTCACCATCGACGCGTCGGTCAGCGCGCCGAGAACGCGGCGCAGTGGCGAGGCACCGGGATCGGTGAGGACCGCCGCGATGATCGCGAAGCCGGCGAACAGGTAGAAGAAATAGATCAGCCAGTGCGCTAAATCATGCGGGATCAGGTAGGCCCCGAAGAGCAGCGCGTTCAGCAGCCGCACGAACGCCTGCTCGTGCTCGCTATCTGGCCGAGCGGCAAGGTGCGCGCGCAGGCGCGCGATCACGCCGCGCGAACTCGGCGTCATTAAATCTGCGGTGGATCGCGCCATTCGTTCTGGATCTGGACGACTTCTTTCTTCATGCCGACGAAGGCCTCGGCCAGGTGCGGATCGAAATGCTTGCCCGCCTGGGTCGAGACGTAGTCGAAGGCCTGGGCGCTTGCCCAGGCCGTCTTGTAGGGCCGCACGGAAGTCAGCGCGTCGTAGACATCGGCCACGGCGACGATCCGTGCGCAAAGGGGAATGTGGTCGCCGACGAGGCCGTTCGGGTAGCCCGAGCCGTCGTATTTCTCGTGGTGGCCGAGCGCGACCAGGGCGCCCATGCGCACGTATTTCGAGGCGCTGCCTTTCAAGATCTCGTGCCCGATTACCGGATGGCGCCGCATGACGTCCCACTCCGTCGTGTCGAGCTTCGCCGGCTTGAGCAGGATCTGGTCGGGGATGCCGATCTTGCCGATGTCGTGCAGCGGCGCGGCCAATTCGATCGTCTCTGCTTCGTCGTACTCGAGGCCGAGCGTGTTGGCGATGAGGCGCGAGTAGCGCGACATGCGGACGAGGTGGTAGCCGGTCTCCTCGTCGCGGAACTCGCCGGCGCGCGCAAGGCGCAGCAGCGTTTCCTTCTCGCGCTCGCGCACTTCGCGCGTCGCGTCCTCGACCATGTGCTCGAGCAGGCGCCGGCGGTCCTCGAGGACAAGGTGCTGGCGCCGCAGAGTGAGCAGGTTGCGGCAACGCGCCAGGCACTCGCGCGCATCGACCGGCTTGGTGAGGAAGTCGGTGATGCCGGCGTCGAGGGCGGCGTAGCGCACCTTGCGATCGTCGTGCACGGTCACCATCACGATCGGCACATGCTCGTAGCCCGGCAGCGCGCGCAGCCGCCTGACGAACTCGATGCCGTCCATGTCGGGCATCATGTAATCGACGAGCACGAGGTCGGAGACGTGGCGCGTCGCCCAGACCACCGCATCCACGGGACGCGCGAAGCCCTCGACCATGACCCGCTCGTCGAGGCTGCGCACGACCTGCTCGAGAATGGCGCGGCTAGTCGACTGGTCGTCGACCACCATCACCGCGTTTTTCGCCGAAGGCAGGACCCGCACCTGAGCCTTCGTCATGACCCCTCCTATCCCTACTTTTGGACGCTAAAAGCCGCGTAGCAGCAGACCGCAAAAAGCCTACGCCCCGCACCCCCCTCTGTCCAGCGAGGATTTCCCCTAGGTGAGCGCTCTTGACGTTGCTTGACTGGTGCCGGAAGAGAGACTCGAACTCTCATGGTGTTGCCGCCGGCGGATTTTGAGGCCGTCCCGTGGGAGCGCGACGATTATCTCTACCGGCAAAAACTTAACTGTATCAAGCTCGCGACGCTTGCCATCTCTTAAAACCAAATCTCGTCAAAGCGAGATTGAAGCGAAATTGCGTCACAAGTACGGCACAGTGCGCGCCCTGTTCGCGCCTAGGGCTTATGTGGATTCTTCCAAGTGAACGGGGCGCGGCGCCGCGCCGAGAGGGGAACCCGCCGACTCTGCGGGGGACGAGGGCACCCGGCTGACTTCTTCCTTGCCAAGCAAGCTTTCGCCGTACGGGGTGCGACGTCCGCTAACGGCGGCGGTTTCAATCGGTCATTGCAACACCTCTTATCTTGCCAGATGAGGAGGTTTGCGTATGGGGGAGAAGGCGCGGGTATGGTTCAGCGCAAGCGAGAGGGCTTGAACTTTGGGAGCGTTGGAGAGGTGGGCAATGCATCGCCGATATAGCTCGAGGCCTCGAGCGCAGGAACAAGAGCGGCGAGCAGCGACACTGCGCGATTCACCGGCACGAAAAAGTAGTAGAGCGCCCATGAAATCACGATGTCGCCGATAAAGTTCGCGAGGTAGCAGAAGATCGCCACGAACAGCACGCCGGGGTTCGCGCTGATGTTCGCCACCGTCTGGTCAATATGCCCCGCGGTTGGTCATATCCCTGCGCGTCTCGACGGTTGGGCGGCGAGATTAATGGGGTCGGCCGCTCCCAGGGAAGATTACTCCCGGTCCCAATGCCGGGAGAAGTACCTGCGACGTTCGCCGCATACGCCGGGCGGGCCGCCGAGGGGACCTCCGCATGCCAGGGGATCAACTGCTACAGAAACTTTGTGGCATGTATGGTGCTCGGTGATGCGTGTCTCTCCCTGCGGATACGTAGGACCGTCGATGACGTATTCGGTATCGGACTTTTTGCTAAAAGTCGCATCGGGTTCCGGTGTTTCCGGCCTCGACAGGGTGAAGAAGCTGGTGTATTTGAAGGTCCAGCCATTCGGAACATCTGTCATGCGGATCTCGAAATGCTGTCCCCGACTATTGGCGAAAAAGCGAACCCACGTCTGACGTCGCTCGTCATAGCTCATGAGCGCCGCAGCCGTGACAGCAGCCTGAGTGCCTTCGGAAGCCTGCGGCGCAGGAAACTCCCAAGTTTCCGCAAGCCAGCGATCCCCCAGAACCTTTGAATACGTCGTCTTATACCTGCCGGAAAATGTGCCCACCGTGTGGGCGCAGCTCCAAGTGCTGATCAGATAATCGACCGAGGCCATCCTTTGCTGTGCCGTCGATTTCGTCTGTTGATCGGTTTGAGCCAAGCTGGGCAGGTACTGCCGGAAGAGGAAAGTGAAGGCCGCAGAAGGCAAGCCGCACAACCCCGGCTCAGTCGCGGAGGTTCATCGAAGCGGCGACGCGGCTAGGCGTGGAGGAGAGCGGCAAGGCTTTCGACGAAGCCATACGCTCGGTGTTCAGGTCGAAGGTGAAGCGAGATGGGGACAACTAGACCCATTCGATTAACGGCGTGGTACGTCAAATCCAATATCGCGTAGAAAAGTCAGGCTCTATCGCAGCAAGGGAGGCGATAAAGTGGTACCGGAGATTCGAATGACTCCCCGCCCGCCATACCACCCCTCGTTTGAGAATTAGCGCTTTTTCGTAGTCGCTTTCTTCTGGGCCTCGCGGACCTTGACCAGTTCGGTGACCCTTTTCAGTTCTGCCTCCCTGGCATCTCTGCGCGCCTTCACCTCCCGCGCTTTTTCCTCTTCTGTCGGCGGTTGCCAGTCGACGAAGCTCGGGCGCGTACGTTGGAAGAACGCGCTGGACGATTCGTTCTTGTGCTGGGCCACGACGCTCAGACCCCGAAGCGTCGCTCGATCAGGTTGCCGAGCGCAAGGCACGCGCTCGCTCCGACGGCGGCGATGACCAGCGCCTGAATATTGAAGGCGCCCGCAACAATCGGCGCGCTGCTCATCATCGGCGCCACCACCTGGCCACCGATGACGCCGCCGAACGCGCCGAGGATGATGGACGCAATCGTGCCGCGCTCCTCATTGATACCGAGCAGCGTAAAAGCCGCCCAGCCTACGGCGCTGCCAGCCAGAATCCACATCACGATATTCATGTCCTGCCTCCAGAGCTAACGGTGAGTTTCTAAAGCCAGTCCTCGGATAGCGGATTGCCGGCGCGCCGTCCTGCTGCGGTAACCGCAAAGCCGCGTCCCGGCCTGGAAATCAGGCCAAGCCCGAGCAGCCGCGCTTCGATGCGCGATGTCATGCGCAGGTCTGTGGCGCCGCGTGCGATGGCCTGGATCGCGCCGATCTCGGCCGCGCTCAATTTCAGGCGCATGGTGCCTCCTTGGCGTCGGGTTGCTTAACGGGAGAGGTGCTGACAACGGCCTACTCGCCCAACATACGGGTGCCATAGAGCGTAGTCAAGGAATTACACGGCCCAGAGCGAAATTCCCTAAGCGCGCTAACGAACGGTGAGTTGACGGCGCCGAGCGTAGTGTTGCGAGACGCATGGACTGGGACCGCATTCAAGCAAACTGGAAGCACTTCGCCGCGAGCGCACGCGCGCGCTGGGGAAGGATCAGCGCGGAGGAGTTTGAGCTGATCGCTGAACGCCGGGACCAGCTCGCCGCCCAGATCCACGAGGTCTACGGCATCACGCGCGACATGGCGCAGATGCAAGTCGAGTCGTGGCAGGGGCAGCAGCGCGAGCCGGAGTCCGGCACCCGTGAACTGGGAGCGCGTCGAGCGCAACTGGAGCGAATACAAGCTCAACGCCAAGACGCGCTGGAGCCGGCTGGCGCGCGGCGTTGCGCGAGGTCAATCCGTTCCGGTAAGTCGACCTCTGTGCGACAGCGCACAGAGGCTCGCGCGCCGCAGGCCGAAAATCGTGCGGATGCGCAAGTTCTTCACGCCCATCGTCACCACACTCGCCGCCGCGCTGGCCCTCGCCTCGTCGGGCGCAGGGGCACAGCTCCGCGCGCCGGCGCCTGCGCGGCCCGACGCGATGATGAGCGCGCTCACCGCCGAGGTGATGACCGTGCTCAACAAGGACGCGAGCGCAGCGCGCTCGAGCGAGCTCGCCCAGTTGGTCGAGAGCCGCATCGTGCCGGTATTCGATTTTCAGCGGATGACGCGCATTGCGCTGGCGCGCAACTGGCGCCTCGCGTCCGCCGCACAGCAGCTCGAGCTCGCCGCGCAGTTCAAGACGCTGCTGGTGCGCACCTACTCGCAGGCACTGCTCGAATTGCGCGACCGGCCGGTCGACTACAAGCCGCTGCGCGCCGCCGCCGGCGAGACCGAGGTGACGGTGCGCTCGGCCGTGCGCCGCCCCGGCGTCGAGGCGCTGACCATCGACTACGACATGGCCGACGGCGTGGCAGGCTGGCAGGTGTACGACGTGAAGATCGCCGGCGTCAGCCTGGTGCTCGCCTACCGCGAGTCGTTCGCCGCCACGGTGAGCGCGAGCGGCATCGACGGGCTGATCAAGGCGCTCGAAGACAAGAACCACCAGAACCAGTCAGGCACCGGCGGCGCGGCGAAGCTCGCCCCGGTGCTGCTGATCTATGGCGGGGCGCGCGCGGCGCAGCCCTGAACCCCTGAAGAAACCAAGGAGCCCCAATGAAGATCCGTCCGTTGCACGACCGCGTTATCGTCAAGCGTCTCGACGAGGAAAAGAAGACTGCCTCCGGCATCGTCATCCCGGACACCGCCGCGGAGAAGCCCGACCAGGGCGAAGTCATGGCCGTCGGCAAAGGCAAGCTCACCGAGGAAGGCAAGCTCGTGCCGGTCGACGTCAAGGTCGGCGACCGGGTGCTGTTCGGCAAATATTCCGGGCAGACCGTCCGGGTGAAGGGCGACGAGCTGCTGGTGATGCGCGAGGAAGACATCATGGGCGTAGTGGAAGGAAACCGATGAGCACCAAAGACGTACGGTTCCACGAGGACGCAAGAACGAGGCTGGTCCACGGGCTGAATATCCTCGCCGACGCGGTGAAGATCACGCTCGGCCCGCGAGGCCGCAACGTGGTGCTTGAGCGCTCGTGGGGAGCGCCGACCATCACCAAAGATGGCGTATCGGTCGCAAAGGAGATCGAGCTCAAGGACAGGTTCGAGAACATGGGCGCGCAGATGGTGAAGGAAGTCGCCTCCAAAACCTCGGACGTCGCCGGCGACGGCACCACCACCGCCACCGTGCTCGCCCAGGCGATCGTGCGCGAGGGGATGAAATACGTCGCCTCGGGCATGAACCCGATGGACCTCAAGCGCGGCATCGACCAGGCCGTGACGACGGTCGTCGCCGAGCTGAAGAAGATCTCGCGGCCCTGCGCCTCGTCGAAGGAAGTGGCGCAGGTCGGCTCGATCTCGGCCAACCTCGACACCGAGGTCGGCAGGATCATCGCCGAGGCGATGGAGAAGGTCGGCAAGGAAGGCGTGATCACCGTCGAGGACGGCAAGTCGCTCGAGAACGAGCTCGATCTCGTCGAGGGCATGCAGTTCGACCGCGGCTATCTCTCGCCGTACTTCATCAACAACGCCGAGAAGCAGAGCGCGCTGCTCGAGGGTGCCTACGTGCTCCTCTGCGACAAGAAAATCAGCACGATCCGCGACATGCTGCCGCTCCTCGAGCAGGTGGCGAAGGCGGGCAAGCCCCTCCTCATCATCGCCGAGGAAGTCGAGGGCGAGGCGCTGGCCACGCTGGTGGTCAACAACCTGCGCGGCATTCTCAAGACACTTGCGGTCAAGGCGCCGGGATTCGGCGATCGCAGAAAGGCGATGCTGGACGATATCGCGGTGCTGACCGGCGGCACGGTGATCAGCGAGGAGCTTGGCCTGACGCTCGAGAAAGTGACGCTGAAGGACCTTGGCCGCGTGAAGAAGGTCGAAGCCACCAAGGAGAACACGACCCTCATCGATGGTACCGGCGACAAGAAGAAGATCGAGGATCGCGTCAAGCAGATCCGCGCGCAGATCGAAGAGGCCACGAGCGACTACGACAAAGAGAAGCTGCAGGAGCGCGTGGCGAAGCTCGCCGGCGGCGTGGCGCTGATCAAGGTGGGCGCCGCCACCGAGGTCGAGATGAAGGAAAAGAAGGCGCGCGTCGAGGACGCGCTGCACGCAACCCGCGCGGCGGTCGAGGAAGGCGTGGTCGCCGGCGGCGGCGTCGCCTACCTGCGCGCCCGCTCGAAGCTCAAGAATCTCAAAGGCGCGAACGACGACCAGGACGCCGGCATCCGCATCGTGCTGAGAGCGCTGGAGGAACCGCTACGCCAGATCGTGGCCAACAGCGGCGCCGAGCCTTCCGTGGTCCTCAACAAGGTGGTCGAGGGCAAGGACAACTACGGCTACAACGCGCAGACCGCGGAGTTCGGCGATCTCGTGCAGATGGGCGTCATCGATCCCACCAAGGTGGTGCGCTTCGCTCTGCAGAACGCGGCTTCCGTTGCGGGCCTCGTGCTGACCACCGCGGCGATGGTCGCCGAGCGGGTCGAGGAGAAAGCCGAGGGCGCCGCGCCGGGCATGGGCGGCGGGATGGAGATGTAGATGCTGCCGTCGCGCATCATCCCTCTCATGAACCTGCCCGAGGTATCAGCCGAGGCCGCGCTGCAAGGCGAAATGGCGGCACTCGCCCGGTGGCTCGCCGCGCAGGGGCTTGATCTCAGCAGCGACAAGGCGCACACGGACGAAGGCAGCCGCGACCGGCTCTACTGGCGCTTCGGCTACTTCGCCGGCTTGAAACAGGCGCTGACGCTCCTCGCCAACCGCGCCGCGACGCTGCACTGAACCCCCTTGAGGCCACACCCATGAAACGCTTACCCACGCTGATCTTTCTCGCCGCCTTCCTGCCCGCGCTCGCATGGCTCGCGCCCGCGGCCGCTCAGGCCGCCGGTCCCGCCGCGACACCGAAGCGCGCCCAAGCCGAGCGCAATGCCGTCGATCTCAAGCAGGGCATGACGATCGAAGAGGTGCAGCAATTGCTCGGCAAGCCGCAGCGCACCGCGCTGAGAAGCAACGGCGTTGCCTCGAGCGCCGCGGGGCAAGGGACCTTGCAGTGGACCTACATCTGGAACAGCGGCGGCATGTCTTCTTCTTCGGAACGCACGCTAAGCGTCGACTTCGCCGCCAAGGCCGCCGAGCAGTGGCTGGTCAACGGTTGGGGCTGGAACGGCTACTAGGCGCTTTGCATCAAGTCCTCGCGCGCCGGTAGCAGCCGGTCGTACTCCCGCTTCACCACCGCATAGCACTCGCACACGCGCTTCTCGAGCTTGGGGCGGTCGACGACCGTGATCTTGCCGCGGCTGTATTCGATCAGGCCTTCGGCCTGTAGCTTGCCCGCGGCCTCGGTGACGCCCTCGCGGCGCACGCCAAGCATGTTGGCGATCAGCTCCTGGGTCATCACCAGCTTGTCGCCCGACAGGCGGTCGAGGCTGAGAAGCAGCCAGCGGCATAGCTGCTGGTCGACGGCGTGGTGGCGATTGCATACCGCGGTCTGCGTCATCTGCGTGATCAGCGCCTGCGTGTAGCGCAGCAGCAGGTGCTGCAGCGCGGCGCCGCGCTCGAACTCCTTCTTCAGCAGCTTCGCCCTGAGGCGGTAGCCATGGCCCGCGCTCTGCACCACCGCGCGGCTGGGCGTGGTCTCGCCGCCCATGAACAGCGCGATGCCCACCAGCCCCTCGTTGCCGGTCACGGCGATCTCCGCGGTCGCGCCGTCGGCGAGCACGTAGAGCAGCGACACGATGCTGGTCGTCGGGAAGTACACGTAGCCTTGCGGTCCGCCCGACTCATACACTGCCTGACCGAGCGGCATTGCTACGTGCTCGAGGCTCGGTGCGAGCGCGTGGTAATCGGCCTCGGGCATTGCCGAGAGCAGACGGTTTTCCTTCGGTGAGTGCGCTGGGGCGCGGACATGCTTCGCCATCGGGCGATGGTACTCCCCGTGGTGCGGCACCTCCACCAACCGGCGCTGCCCGCAGCCAAGCGCACGCGCCGCGCGCCGATCGAGGTCTTCGTTCAGCGAATCAAGATTTCACGCCGCGCAAGGTGGGACTTGTTTATTTCAACTGGGAGATCCCGAGCGCTTGGATTCAGCGCCGTCGCACGGCCGCCAGCTCGCGTGCTCGGAGGTACATGCTCGGCGGAAGGACCTCATGTCCGCGGAGCCAGCCCGAGAGGACTTCGACGGAAACGCCGAGCTTTTTGGCGAGCGGGGCTTCTCCGCCGGAATCCTGCAAGGCGCGCGATAGGGTCTGCATTTGCGGCGAAGGTTTAGCCATGGGCTGCATCTTCGGCTGGCGCGCGAGCCTGCGCTGTGCGGTGGCGTACATACGCTCCGCCTGGGAGCGTTTCAGCGTCCCGTCGCCACCAGGTCGAGCGCCTTGAGGAAGATGGTCGCGGGCAGCGCCTCGTGTCCGCCGAGCCAGCAGGACAGGATTTCGACCGAAACGTCGAGCGCCTTGGCAAGCTCCGCCTCGCCGCCGCAATCCTGTAGGGCGCGCTGCAGCGTACGCAACTGCAGCATAGTGGTGGACATTGCCCGCATGTTCGCCCGGAGCGCGAGCTTTTTCTGTTCGTAACGAACATAGCGTGACACACCGTGGCACAGCAGCGCTGCCGACCTAAGCCGGCATCTCATAGCAGCCGCAGCTCGCCGCCTCGAGACCGCGAGCATCCAGGATCTGGATGCTGCCTCGGGCGTATGCGATCAGCTTTTGCCGCTGCAGCGATGAAGCCGCTTCCGTGACCCCGACCCGGCGCACGCCGAGCATGTGCGAGAGAAACTCGTGCGTCATGCGGAACCGCGATGAGCGCATGCGGTCGCGTGTCATCAGGAGCCAGCGAGCGAGGCGCGCCTCCACCACGTGGAAGCGGTTGCAAGCGGCGGTCTGGGCGATCTGTTTCATCAGCGAGTGGATGTAGAGATCGACCGCGCGCCGCAGCGCGGGATTACGCGCCAGCGCGCCCCGGAAGCCTGCCGCGCTGAGGCGCAGCGCGCTGCCCTCGCCCTGCACCAGCGCCTTGACCGGCGAACGCGCAATGCCCAGGCCGAGCGACGCGCCGACCATGCCTTCGCGGCCGACCATCCCGACCTCGACATCGAGGTGATTCGCGACGGGCACGAGTAGCGACACCATTGACTCGCAGGGGAAGTACACGTGCGCGATGGCCTCGCCCGGCCGATAAAGCACTTCGCCGAACGCCAGCGTGACCGGAGCGAGCGCGGGTGCGAGCGCTTCGTACGCCCTGCGCGGCATCACCGCCAGCAATTCGTTCTGGATTGAGCGTGCTCCCATCGCTCGCATTGTCTTCCGTCCGCGCGCAACCCGAATGTGCGCTGGCGTACAGACCGGCGCCGCCGCCGCGCCGCATCCTCGGCTGACCCAAGGAGAAAACACCATGTTCATTCGCTCAGCGATCGCCAGTGCCGTGCTTGCCGCAGTGACCACCGGATGCACGCCGTCGCCGCAGGCACCGAAGGCAGTGATCAACGACAAGACCTACGCGGTCGCGCCCGGTGCGATCACAGTGAAGAGCGGCCTGCTCAGCGGCGCGCTCACGGAGATGAAGGTCGTCGAGCGCGTCGAGGATGGCTCAGGCCGCATCGACATGCCGGCGCGCCTCACCGGCAAGCTCGTGCTGACCAATGTCTCCAAGGACCAGAGCGTGCGCCTGCTGGGCGGCAAGCTCCTCTACATCGACATGCAGGGCAAGTCGATCCCGCTCGAGGACAAGCGCACGGAGCCGACGCTCAAGGCGTCGAATTCCTACGGCAGCCAGGAGCGCCTCGACCCGGGCCAGGACGCAAGCCAGCCGGTGGAAGCCGAGTTCCCGGTGGAGGCGCTGAAGGCGAAGCGCCTTAAGGAAATCCGTCTCGAGCTCCAGTACATCCCTTCGGCGTACAAGCAGGAGACGATGAACTTCGGCGTGTCCATCGCGCAGCCGTAGGCTCGCATGCATGGCTGACTGGCCCCCCGAAAGGAAACTGCCGCCGGGATTTCCGCTCGCGCCCATGGACGAGTCCGGCCATGGCATCGTTGTCGGCGCGAAGGTCCGGATTATCTCGATTACCTCGTGCGTCAATGAATTGCCGCCCGAAGACCGGGCCCGCCTCAGGTCCTGCGAGGGGCAGGTATTCCAGGTACTGGAGATCGACCGCTACGGGATGATCTGGTTCGAGCCGGATGCTGGGAGCGGCAAATTCAGCCTGAAGCCGCGAGAGGTGGCAATTATATGAGCCGTCAGTCGTCTGCCAGCCGGTTCGTCCAAAAAGCGACGCCGCTGCGCCGGCAGCCGGCACCAGGGGCGGACTGGATTTATTGAGCTAGAGCGATCAGAAACAGGTGCTGCCGCCGACGCACATCAACGGATGAGCGGGGTTGCGGACGACGATCAGCTTCGTAACGCCAAGGCCCGAAAGTTCGTCGCAGTTGATGCATTTAATCCCGTTTGTCCCCAGCTGGAAGACCGAGGCATTGCCGGCGTTGAAAATGGCCACGCCGACGGTGGCGGATCCAGCTGTGATGTTGTCGAGCTCTGCATCGCTCAGCACGACCGCTTTGGAATTTGCGGCGTCGGTTTTGTCTGTGGCGCTATTCTGGGCAAGCACGCTGGTCGCGGCCATTGCAAACACTGCGGCAAGCAGGATCATTGAGCGTTTCATCGCTGTACCCTCCTAAGATTTGTGTATGGGTCCCCCCGAGCCTATTGACTCAGAAAACTATACGCCGCCTCTCACGTGAATGTCCGCTTCCGGTGGCGGATTCAACCGGTCGTTGCAACACTGCACGTAGTCTATCGGCAGGGCATTCAAATCCCAAGGTCTCTCGAGGTCGTTGGTTGAGGCGCAACGCGATCTTGTTGAGGTACGCCTGAGAGTGGCCCGATAGATCTTTGCCCTTACGCGAGAGGCCTTCGCGGACGTGGGACGAAGCAGCCCTGCGGTTTCTGAAGGAAGCCGAAGGCAAGGCGATTCTGAAGGACTACAAGCGGCACGTTGCGTTTTGGACGCAGCACTTCCGTGAACGGCCTTTAGAAGAGATTTCGCGGCACGAGGTGGCAGACTTGGTTGAAGCCCATGCCAAAACGCCGGCAACGCGAAATCGGTACATTGCTTGCCTTCGTGCGGTTCTGCGGAAAGCGTGCGGTGCCTGGGAGTGGGTGGATCGAGCGCCGAAGGTCAAGACGTACTCGGAACCGAAGCAGCGCATCCGGTGGATCGGCAAGGAGGAGGCAGAAAAGCTCCTCGCAGCAATGCCGGAGTGGCTGGCAGACTTGGCCCGGTTCGCCTTGGCTACAGGGCTGCGGCAGGCAAACGTACTGGCTCTGGAGTGGACGCAGGTTGATCTGAAGCGCGGCGTCGCCTGGGTGCATCCGGACCAGGCCAAGGCGCGGCGGGCGATCGGTGTCCCCCTGAATGAGGACGCGGTGGCAGTGATTCGCCGGCAGCTCGGCAGGCATCTGCACCGGGTTTTCGTTGGCCACGATGGGAAGCCGCTGGATTTCTGGACCACGCCGGCCAGGAAGGGCTGGGAGTCGGCCTGCAAGCAGGTCGGCATCGAGGACTTCCGCTGGCATGATCTACGGCATACGTGGGCGAGTTGGCAACAAGGCACTCCGCTCTACGTGCTGAAGGAGCTTGGGGGTTGGGAAACGCTCGAGATGGTGAACCGCTACGCCCACCTCGCCCCCGAGCACCTGAAGGAGTACGCGGAGCGGGTGAGCTTCGGCGCTACGTCACAAATACGGCACAACGATGGGGTGACGAACGCCGAGGTAGTAGCCTAAGTACTGGTGCCGGAAGAGAGACTCGAACTCTCATGGTGTTGCCACCGGCGGATTTTGAGTCCGCTGCGTCTACCGGTTCCGCCATTCCGGCCGTATGAAGGCTCGAAATTATAATTCGCGGCCCATGCTGGTCTCCGAGTTCGACTACCAGTTGCCGGCCGAGCTCATCGCCCAGCATCCCGCCCCCGAGCGCACTGCGAGCCGCTTGTTGCATGTCGACGCGCGCGGCGCATTGCACGACCTGCGCTTCACCGATCTGCCGCAGCTCGTCGACGAGCGCGATGTCCTCGTCCTGAATGACACGCGCGTCATCCGGGCGCGGCTCTACGGCCGCAAGCCGAGCGGCGGGCAGGTCGAGCTTTTCGTCGAGCGCATCGTGGGCGAGCGCGAGGCGCTCGCCCTGATGCGCGCGGGGCATTCGCCGAAGGCGGGCACGGTGGTGCAGATCGGCGAGGCAAGTGCCCTGGTCGAAGGCCGCGAAGGTGAGCTCTACCGAGTGCGCTTTTCTGACCACGTGGAGCGCGTCCTCGAGCGTCATGGCAGCGTGCCGCTGCCGCCCTACATCGCGCACGCGCCGGACAGCCAGGATGCCGAGCGTTACCAAACCGTCTATGCCGCGAATCCCGGCGCGGTCGCAGCACCGACCGCCGGCCTGCACTTCGACCAAGCGATGCTCGAGCGCATTCGCGCACGCCGCGCCGGGGTGACATCCGTGACCCTGCACGTGGGCTTCGGCACTTTCCAGCCGCTACGTGTCGAAACGGTCGAGGCGCACCGCATGCACCGCGAGCGCTACAGCGTGCCGGCGGATACGCAGGCTGCGCTCGCCGGGCGGCGCGTGCTCGCCGTCGGCACGACGTCTCTGCGCGCGCTCGAGAGTGCCGCCGCGAGCGGCGCGAGCTCGGGCGAGACGGAGCTTTTCATCTATCCCGGCTTCAACTTCCGCGTGGTCGATCGGCTGCTCACGAACTTCCACCTGCCGAAGTCGACGCTCCTCATGCTGGTTTGCGCCTTTGCGGGACGTGAGACGATGCTGCGTGCGTATCGTCACGCGGTCGAGCAGCGCTATCGCTTCTTTTCCTACGGCGACGCCATGCTGATCGATCGATGAAGTTTTCGGTCACGCAGCGCGACGCCAGCGCGCGGCGCGGCGTGCTCGAGCTCGCGCACGGGCGCGTCGATACGCCGGCCTTCATGCCGGTCGGCACCTACGGCACGGTCAAGGCGATGTCGCCGGAAGAGCTGCGTACGATCGGCGCGCAGATCGTCCTCGGCAATACCTTCCACCTCTGGCTGCGGCCCGGGCTGGCAGTGATTGCTAAACACGGCGGCCTGCACCGCTTCATGGGATGGGATGGCCCGATCCTCACCGACTCCGGCGGTTTCCAGGTCTTCAGCCTCGGCGCGTTGCGCAAGATCACCGAGGAAGGCGTGCACTTTGCCTCGCCGGTGAACGGCGACCGCCTTTTCCTCACGCCGGAAGAGTCGATGCGCATCCAGCAGGTGCTGAACTCGGACATCGCGATGGCGTTCGACGAATGCACGCCTTATCCCGCCAGCGAAGCGGAGGCGCGGCAGTCGATGGAGCTCTCGATGCGCTGGGCGGCGCGCTCCAAGAAGGCCTGGCAAAGCGGCAACGCACTCTTCGGCATCGTGCAGGGCGGCGTGTACCCGGACCTGCGCGCGCGCTCGGTGGAGCAGCTGGTGTCGATCGGCTTCGACGGTTATGCGATCGGCGGCCTCGCGGTCGGCGAGCCGGCGGAAGATCGTCGGAAAATCCTCGCCACCACGCGGCTACCCGACGAGCGGCCGCGCTACCTCATGGGCATGGGGACGCCCGAAGACCTGATCGAGGCGGTGGGCGCCGGCATCGACCTCTTCGACTGCGTGCTGCCGACGCGCAATGCGCGCAATGGCTGGCTCTTCACCCAGCACGGCGACCTCAAGATCCGCAATGCGCGCCATCGCGACGACACCGGCCCGCTCGATGCCGATTGTGCGTGCTACACGTGCACGCATTTCTCGCGCGCGTACCTCTATCACCTGCAAAAGGCCAACGAAATCCTCGGCGCACGGTTGAACACGCTGCACAACCTGCACTACTACCAGGAGCTCATGCGCACGCTGCGCGCCGCGATCGAAGCCGGCACGCTCGCCGCCACCGCCGCGCGGCTGATCGAAGCGCGGAACCGCTATAATTCCGCGCTTTCCCCAGAGCACTCTCAAGAGGACCCGCAGTGATCATCTCTCCAGCCTACGCACAGGGCATCGGCGGCGGCGACCCGGGATTCATCGGCTTCCTGCCGATCATCCTGATGTTCGTGCTGCTCTACTTCCTCATGATTCGCCCGCAGATGAAGCGCGCCAAGGAGCAGAAGTCGATGATCGAGGCGCTGCAAAAGGGCGATGAGGTGGTGACCGCGGGCGGCGTCGTCGGCAAGATCACGAAGCTCGGCGAACAGTACGTGACGGTCGAAGTGGCGCCGAACACGGAGCTCGTAGTGCAGCGCTCGGCGGTGCAGGTTCCCCTGCCGAAGGGCACGCTGAAGACGCTCCAGTAGTGAACCGCTTTCCGACCTGGAAGTACGCGCTCATCGCGCTGGTGATCGCGGCCGCTTTCCTCTACACGCTGCCGAACTTCTTCGGCGAGTCGCCGGCCGTGCAGGTGTCGAGCGCGAAGTCGACGGTGAAGGTCGATCCGGCGCTGGTGGCGCGCGTGGAAGATGCGCTGAAGAAGGGCGAGGTCGCCTACCGCGGCATACTCCTCGACCAGTTCGGCGTGCGCGTGCGCTTTGCCGACACCGACACGCAGCTGCGGGCCAAGGATGTCATCGATCGATCGCTAAATCCAGATCAGAGCGACAAGGTCTACTCGGTCGCGCTCAACCTGCTTTCCGCGTCGCCCGACTGGCTGACCGCGATTCACGCGCTGCCGATGTATCTCGGCCTCGACCTGCGAGGCGGGGTGCATTTCCTTCTGCAGGTGGACACCGCTGCCGCTGTCACCAAGCGCGTCGAGAACCTCGCCGCCGACCTGAGGAGCCAGCTGCGCGAAAAGAACATTCGCCACGGCGGCATCGCGCGCGAAGGCCAGGCGATCCGCCTCCGCTTCCGCGAGCCCGCCGTGCGCGAGCAGGCGCGTGCCTACATCCTGAACAACGTGCCGGATCTGGTGGTCACCGAGCGAGACGACGGCGAGAACCTGCTCCTCGTCGCGACGGTGAAGCCGGACTTCCAGAAGCGAGTCATGGAGACCGCGCTGCAGCAGAACATCATGACGCTGCACAAGCGGGTCAACGAGCTCGGCGTCGCCGAGCCCGTGATCCAGCAGCAGGGCGCCGACCGCATCGTCGTCCAGCTGCCGGGCGTGCAGGACACCGCGCGCGCGAAGGAAATCCTCGGCCGCACCGCCACGCTGGAAGTGCGGCTGGTCGACGAGGAGGCGATGCGCTCGGGCTCCAACTTCGGCGTCGACGTCTTCCCCGAGCGCCGCCGCGACGGCTCGATCGGCCAGACCCCCGTCAAGAAGCAGGTCTACGTGACCGGCGAGCAGTTCATCGGCGCCTCGGCCACCTTCGACCAGGACCAGCGCCCGGCGGTGGCGGTCGAGCTCGACGACGCCGCCGGCCGCACGATGCGGCAGGTGACGCGCGAGAACGTCAAGCACCTGATGGCCATCATCCTGTTCGAGAAGGGCAAGGGCGAGGCCATTTCGGTGGCGACCATCCAGGGCGAGTTCGGCAGCCGCTTCCAGATCACCGGCGCCTTCACGCCCAACGAGACGCGCGATCTATCGCTGCTCATCCGCGCCGGCTCGCTCGCCGCGCCGATGGAGATCATCGAGGAGCGCACCGTCGGCCCGAGCCTCGGGCGCGACAACATCAACAAGGGCTTCCACGCCACGCTGTGGGGCTTCACCGCGATCGTGGTCTTCATGTCGATTTACTACGTGGTGTTCGGCCTCATCTCCTCGCTGGCGCTGGCGGTAAACCTGCTGCTGCTCATCGCCCTGCTTTCTCTGCTGCAGGCAACGCTGACCCTGCCCGGCATCGCGGCCATCGCGCTGACGCTCGGCATGGCGATCGATGCCAACGTGCTGATCAATGAGCGCGTGCGCGAAGAGCTGCGCGGCGGCGCCACCCCGCAGGCCGCCATCGCCGCCGGGTACGAGCGTGCCTGGGGCACGATCCTGGACTCCAACGTCACGACCCTGATTGCCGGACTGGCGCTGCTCATCTTCGGCCAGGGACCGATACGCGGCTTCGCCGTGGTGCATTGCCTCGGCATCATGACCTCGATGTTCTCCGCCGTCACCGTGTCGCGGGCCATCGTCAACCTGGTCTACGGCCATCGCCGGCGGGTGCAGCGCCTCGCCATCGGCAACACGGCCTGGAAATGAGTACGGCAAAGAGCGCCTGGAGCTAAGCGCATGGAATTCTTCAAGATCCGGCGCACCATTCCCTTCATGCGGCATGCGTTGGTCTTCAACGTCATCTCGCTCATCACCTTCATCGCCGCGGTCTTCTTCCTCTGGCACCGCGGCCTCAACTACTCGATCGAGTTCACCGGCGGCACGCTGATCGAAGTGGGCTACAAGGAGCCGGCCAACGTCGACGCGATCCGTCAGACATTCGACAAGGCGGGCTACAAGTCCGAGGTGCAGAACTTCGGCTCCTCGCGCGAGGTGCTGATCCGCATGCACCTCGAGAAGAACCAGTCCACCGCCGACCTGTCGCAGAAGGTGATGGGCGTGCTGAAGGAGCAGGACGCTTCGGCGGAGCTGCGGCGCGTGGAATTCGTCGGCCCGCAGGTCGGCCGCGAGCTGGCCGAATACGGCGCACTCGCCCTGCTCGTCACCGCGGTCGGCATCGTGCTCTACCTGTGGCTGCGCTTCGAGTGGCGCTTCGGCCTCGCCGCGATCATCGCCAACCTGCACGACGTGGTGATCATCCTGGGCTTCTTCGCGTTCTTCCAGTGGGAGTTCTCGCTCCCGGTGCTGGCCGCAGTGCTCGCCGTGCTCGGCTATTCGGTGAACGAATCGGTGGTCGTGTTCGACCGGGTGCGCGAGAACTTCCGCAAGATGCGCAAGGCGTCGACGCGGGAAGTCATCGACAGCGCGATCACCGGCGTCATCTCGCGCACCATCATCACGCACGGCTGCACGCAGATGATGGTCACGACGATGCTGATCTTCGGCGGCCAGGCGCTGCACTACTTCGCGCTGGCCCTCACCATCGGCATCTGCTTCGGCATCTATTCCTCGGTGCTGGTGGCGAGCCCGCTCGTCATGTGGCTCGGCGCGAAGCGCGACCAGTTCGTCAAGCCCGGACGCAAGCCTCGCACCGGCGACGAGCACGACGGCGCCGTAGTTTGAACTGAGGTCTAGCTCTACTTCAGGATCTGCACCAGGTTGGAGTAGTCGTCGGTCCAGGTGCGCCAGTCCAGCCGGTCCTCGGCAGGCGCGGCGCCCGCGTCGACGATCGCCGGCGCTTCGAGCGCCTTGGCGTCGCGCGAGACGAGGACCCAGTCGCTGCGCGACTTGATGCTCTTGTCCTCATCCTCGGGATCATCCGAGATCAGCACCGCGTGCAACTGGAGCTCCTTGGCTACTCGTGCCACAACCGGAATCAGGTCCAGGAAGCGGTTGGAAACGTGGAAGGCGACGATGCCGCCCGACTTCATGTGGCGCTCATAGGTCTCGAGCGCCTCGCGGGTGATGAGGTGCACGGGGATCGCATCGCTCGAGAAGGCGTCGACCGCGAGCACGTCGAAGTTCTCCGGTGCTTCGCGCTCGAGGCTCAGGCGCGCGTCGCCGAGCGCGGTCTCGATGCGGGCGCCGCTGTCGCCGAGGAACGTGAACTCGCTGCGCGCGATGCCGATCACATTGGCATCGATGTCATAGAAGCGGTAGACGTCGCCCGGCCGGCCATAGGCGGCAATCGTGCCGGTGCCGAGGCCGATCACCCCGACGCGCACCGCGCGGTCTTGCTTGGAGCGGATCGCTGCGCCGATGCCGGAGCTCTCCGTGTAGTAGGTGGTCAGCGTATGGCGCAGGTTGTCGCTCATGTATTGCTCGCCGTGCATGATCGTGCCGTGCACGAGGCGCCGCAGGTGCGAGTCGTCGCCCGGCACGCCGTACTCCTTGACGCGCAGCACGCCATAGAAGCTGCGCTTCGCCTCGACCACGTCCTTCTGGTTGCGAAAGCCGTCGAAGGTGGCGCAGGCGCCCACGCCCAGCAACACGAGCAGGCCCGCCACGTAGGCGACCTGCCCGACCTTGATGAAGCGCAGCGTGGCGAGCAACGCCGCCGCGACGAGTCCCACGCCGAGCTCGAAGTACCCGCTGAAGATGAGCGGCGCCGCCACGGCGACGAACAGGCCGCCGAGCGCGCCGCCGGCCGAGATCGTGAGATAGAAGGCCGTGAGACGACTCGGCGCGGGCCGCGTGCGGTAGAGCTCGCCGTGGCAGAAAAGGCAGCCGATGAAGAGTCCCGGGAGAAACACGCCGAGCTGCAGCGATAGCTGGTAGTGGTAATCGGTATCGACCAGCAGCCACGCCATGGCGACCAGCGCGATCAGGATCAGCGGCCAGAGAGTGCTCGGCTGGTACCAGTTCTTGCCCTCGAAGGCGATGATGAAGGTGGCGAGATAGAGCGTCAGCGGCACGAGCCAGAGGAGCGGCACCGACGCCACGTTCTGCGTGAGATGGTTCGTGACGGCAAGCAATAGACCCGAACCGGTCGCCGAAAGCGCCAGCCACCACGCGTAATCCCATTTCCCTATCGGCGCCGCGGCCTCGCTGTCGTGGACCGCGGCGACGCGCGGCGTGCGCCATGCGACGGCGGCACAAAGCACGGCAAAGGCGCCGAAGGCCCAGGACCACAGGTTCACCTGCTCGCGCGCCGTAAACACCGGCTCGACGAAGAATGGATAACCGAGCAGCGCGATGAGCGACGCGAAATTGGAGAGCGCAAAGAGGCGATACGGGTTCTCGCCGGGCCGCGCGCGCGCGAACCAGGCCTGGATCAACGGGCTCGTCGAGGCGAGCAGGAAGTAAGGCAGCCCCACGGTGGCGCCGAGCAGGACGAGGATCCGCGTGATCGGCTCCTGCCCGCCGGCCGGCTTCCAGCTCTCCGCCGGCATGATCGGCAGCGTCGCCAGCGCGGCGATGAGCAGGATCGTGTGCACGATCGGTTGGCGCCGGCCGGCGAGCTTGCCGAGCGCGTGCGCATAGGCATACCCGGCCAGGAGCACCATCTGGAAGAAGAGCATGCACGTCGTCCAGACTGCGGCGCTGCCGCCGAACCACGGCAGGATCAGGCGCGCGATCAGCGGTTGCACCAGGAACAGCAGGAACGACGAAAGAAAGATCGTGGCCGCGTAGATCATTGCGGCTGGTCTAGACGCGTCGGGCGAGCTCCGCCGCGAGCCCGGTGTACCGGGCAGGCGTCAGAGCGAGCAGGCGTTTTTTCGCCTCCGGCGGAATCGGCAGCGAATTCACGAACTTGGCGAGCGAGCGGCGCTCGAGGCGCTTGCCGCGGCTGATGGCCTTCAGCTTCTCGTACGCGTCGGCGACGCCGTAGCGGCGCATCACCTGCTGCACCGCCTCGGCGAGCACTTCCCAGTTGGTCTCCAGATCGGCGGCCAGCCGGCGGGCATCCACCTGCAGCTTGCCGAGGCCGCGCTGGGCGGACGCATAGGCGAGCAGCGTATGACCCAGCGCGGCGCCGATATTGCGCTGTGCCGTGGAATCCGACAGGTCGCGCTGCCAGCGTGACACCGGCAGCTTCTCCGAGAGGTGGCGCAGCAGCGCATTGGCGATGCCGATGTTGCCCTCCGAATTCTCGAAATCGATCGGGTTCACCTTGTGGGGCATGGTGGAAGAGCCGACTTCGCCCGGCTTCACCTTCTGCGAGAAGTACCCGAGCGAGACATAGCCCCAGACGTCGCGGTCGAGATCGAGCAGGATGCTGTTGGCGCGTGCGTAGGCATCGAGCAGCTCGGCGGTCCAATCGTGCGGCTCGATCTGCGTCGTATAGGCGTTGAATTCCAGGCCGAGCTGCTCGACGAAGCGGCGGCAGAAACGCTCCCAATCGAAGTCCGGGTAGGCCACCAGATGGGCGTTGTAGTTGCCGACCGCGCCGTTGATCTTGCCGAACACGCTGACCGCTGCGATGCGATCACGCGCCCGGACAAGGCGGTGCGCGAAGTTGGCCATCTCTTTGCCCAGCGTCGTCGGCGTGGCGGCCTGGCCGTGCGTGCGTGCGAGCATCGGCACGGCCGCATGGCGCCTCGCCAGCGCGCGCAGTGCGTCCACCAGCGCGTCGAGGCGCGGCAGCATCACTTTCTCGCGCGACTCCCGCAGCATCAGCGCGTACGACAGGTTATTGATGTCCTCGGACGTGCACGCGAAATGGATGAATTCGAGCGCGCCTTGCGCTTCCCGGTTCTTGCCGAGCTTCGAGCGCAGCCAGTACTCGATCGCCTTGACGTCGTGGTTGGTTTCGGCCTCGATGTTCTTGACGTGCTCGGCGTCGCGCTCCGAAAATTCCTTCACCAGCTTGTGGAACGCCCCGCTCGTGCGTGGAGAAAACGGTTTCAGCTCGCGCACGGCGCGTTCGGCGGCGAGCGCCTGCAGCCACTCGATCTCGATGCGGATACGGTATGCGATGAGCGCCTGCTCGCTGAAATAGGCCCTCAGCGGATCGAGGACCTTGGCGTACCGGCCGTCGAGGGGCGACAGCGCGGCGAGCGGCGATGGCATGGGCTTCTATTATACGGACGATGAGAATTTTCCTCCGGCAGGTTGCGAACGAAGCGCGCACCTGCCGGCTTTGCAGCCAGCACCTCGAGCCGCGGCCGGTGTTTCGCGTCGGCGCTGCGGCGCGACTGCTCGTCGTCGGGCAGGCACCGGGGCGACGCGTGCACGAGAGCGGAATTCCGTGGAACGATCCGTCGGGCGATGTGCTGCGCGGCTGGCTGGCGATGGATCGCGAAACGTTCTACGACACCTCGCGCATCGCGATCGTGCCCGTCGGCCTGTGCTATCCCGGCACCGTGGAGGGCGCGGACCTGCCGCCGATGCCGCAGTGCGCGCCGCTCTGGCAGCCGAAGTTTCGCGCGGCGCTGCCTCGGATAGAGCTCACGCTCCTCGTCGGCTCGTACGCGCAGCGCTATTACCTCGGCGCGAAGCGTAAACAATCATTGACGCAAACAGTCCACGCCTATCGGGACTATCAAGCCGAGTTCTTTCCGCTGCCGCACCCGAGCTGGCGCAACCAAGGATGGCTCAAAGCGAATCCCTGGTTCTCGACCGATGTCATCCCCGCGCTGAGGCGGCGCGTTAGAAGAGCTTTACGGTCTGTATAATCGCGCGCCCTCATGAAACTACTCGCCTCGCTCGCCAGTCCTTACACGCGGAAGGTCCGCGTCGTCCTCGCCGAGAAAAAGATCGAGTGCGAGCTCGAGCTCGTCGACGTCAATCCGGTCGACAACCCGGTCAATGCGGCGAATCCGCTCGGCAAAGTGCCGACGCTCGTGCTCGACGATGGCATGGCGCTCTACGACTCGCGCGTGATTGTCGAGTTCCTCGATGCCCGCTCGCCGATCAACCGGCTGATTCCCGAAGAGACGCGCGAGCGCGTCGCGGTGCGCCGCTGGGAAGCGCTCGCCGACGGCGTGCTCGACGCGGGCCTGCTCGTGCGCTACGAAGGGCTGCGTGACAAAAAGGAGCGCAGCAAGGGGTGGGTCGACAAGCAGGTGGCGCGCGTGCGCCGCGGCGTCGGGGCGATTGCCGCCGAGCTCGAGGGCCGCAACTGGTGCCACGGCGACCGCTACTCGCTCGCCGACATCGCGGTCGGCTGCTGCATCGGCTGGCTCGCTTTTCGCAAGCCCGGCGAGGTCGACTGGGAAGCCGAGTATCCCGGCGTGGCGCGCCACTACCGCAAGCTGATGGAGCGGGCGGCGTTCGCCGACACCGTTCCGCAGGCGCCTAAATAATTACGCCTCCGCCCAGGCAAGCCTCGCCGTCGTAAAGCACCACCGATTGCCCGGGCGTCACCGCCCACTGCGGCGTCGTGAAGTCGACCTTGATCTCGCTCGCCACGACATGACTCAGCGTGCAGGGCGCATCCGCCTGGCGATAGCGCGTCTTCGCCGTGTGCGCCGAGCGCTCGCCCGGCACTGAACCGGCGATCCAGCTCGCATCGTCGGCGGCGAGCGAGCGTTTCATGAGGAGCGGATGATCGTGCCCCTGCACGACGATGAGCTTGTTCGCCGCGAGATCCTTGCCCGCCACATACCACGGCTCACCCGCCCCACCAATGCCGATGCCCTTGCGCTGCCCGATGGTGTAGAACGAAAGTCCCATGTGCTCGCCGAGCGTGCGGCCCTGGTCGTCGACGATCGGTCCCGGCGCCTTCGGCAGATAGCGGTTCAGGAATTCGCGAAACGGCCGCTCGCCGATGAAGCAGATGCCGGTCGAATCCTTCTTGGCATGATTCGGCAGTCCAGCCTCGAGGGCGATGCGCCGCACCTCGCTCTTCTCCAGCGCGCCGACCGGAAACAGGGCGCGCGCGAGCTGTTCCTGCGTAACGCGGTGCAGGAAATAACTCTGGTCTTTGCTCTGATCCAGGCCCCGCAGCAGTCGATGTCTTCCATTGACGGAATCGACGCGCGCGTAGTGGCCGGTGGCGATCTTCGCCGCGCCGAGCCGCATCGCATGATCGAGGAACGTCTTGAACTTGATCTCGGCGTTGCACAGCACGTCGGGATTCGGCGTGCGACCCGCCGAGTATTCGCGCAGGAACTCCGAGAACACCCGATCCTTGTATTGCGCGGCGAAGTTGACCGCCTCGAGCTCGATGCCGATCACATCGGCGGCTGCTGCTGCGTCGATCAGGTCCTGTCGCGTCGAGCAGTACTCGTCGGTGTCGTCGTCCTCCCAGTTCTTCATGAAGAGGCCGACCACATCGTGGCCTTCGCGCTTGAGGAGCAGCGCGGCCACCGAGGAGTCGACGCCACCCGACATGCCGACGACGACCCTCACGCGAATTCCCGCGAGAGAACGTCCAGTGGATAGCGCGCGCCGGCGAGATGGTCCTCGACGCACTTTTGCACCAGTGGCGAGCGATGGTCGCTCCTCCTCGCCTTCAACTCATCGAGCGTGAGCCAATGCAGGGCGACGATCTCCTTATCGAGCTTGCGGTCCTTGTGGAAGGCACCCGCCTCGCCCGCAAAGCAGAAGCGCAGGAAGGTGACGTCCTTCGCCGCGTAGTGCCAGCGGTAGACGCCCACCAGCGAACGCGGCTCGAAGTCGTGCGCCGTCTCCTCCAGCACCTCGCGCCGGCAGGCGGCGACGAGCGACTCACCCGGATCGAGGTGGCCTGCCGGCTGGTTGAGGACCAGGCGGCCGTCGATCCGCTCCTCGACGAAAAGGAACCGCCCGCCGCGCTCGATCACCGCGGCGACGGTCGCACTGGGCTTCCAGATCATGCGGCCTTGCGCGTGTTTTTGCGGATGAAGTCGGCCATGCGCTGCACGCCGGCCTCGATTTGCTCCTTCGACGCGGCGTAGGAGAAGCGCACGTGCTGGCCTTCGCCCGGCACGCGGCTGCCGAAATGGATGTCGGCAAGGACCGCAACACCCGCTTCAGTGAGCAGGCGCTTGCGGAATTCCTCCGAATCGGCCGCGCTGACCATGCGGCAGGCCTCGGTCACGTTCGGCCAGGCGTAGAAGGCGCCGCCCGGCACCTGGCATTTCACGCCGGGCACCTCGTTCAGCAGGCCCACAATCAAATTTCTTCGTTCCAAGAAACTATCCCTCATCCGCTGCGCCGCGACTTGCGGTCCGTTGATCGCTTCCACCGCGGCCCACTGGCTGATCTGCGAGGCGCAGGACTCCGTGTTCGTGATCCAGCGCGTGAAGACCGGCGCGAGCTGCGGATTCGACGTAAAGCCGATGCGCCACCCCGTCATCGCCCAGGTCTTCGACGCGCCGTCGGAAATGATCGTGCGCTCGTACATTCCCGGCACTTGGGCGATGGAGAAGAACTCGCCGACGTAAGCAAGGCGGGAGTAGATCTCATCGGCATAGACCCACACCTGCGGATGCTTCTTCAGCACGGCGGCGATGGTCTCCAGCTCCTTGCGCGTGAGGCAGCCACCCGTAGGGTTGTGCGGATAGTTGAGGATCAAGAGCTTCGTCTTCGGGGTAAGCAGGCGCTCGAGCTCTGCCGGGTCGAACGAGAAATTGCGTTTCTCGTGCAGGTGGATCGGCACCGGTCTTGCGCCATTGGCGACGATCTGCGACTCGTAGATCGGAAAGCCCGGGTTCGGATAGATCACCTCGTCGCCCGCACCGTAGTCGGTCGTCGAGACGATCGCATAGGCGATGAAGGGCTTTGCACCCGCCCCGACCACCACATCCTCCGCGCGGATCGGCAGGCCGCCGCGCATCGCGGCCAGATATTTCGCGGCGGCTTCGCGCAGCTCGTCGATGCCGGCCGAGGGCGTGTAGCCGTGTTTGCCGCCCTTGATCGCGCGGATCGCGGCCTCCTGCACGTTGTCCGGCGCCGGGAAGTCGGGCTGGCCGATGCAGAAGCTGATGATGTCCTTGCCCGAGCGCGCGAGCGCGTTCACCTCCGCCAGCACGACGAAGGCGTTCTCGGTTCCGAGGCTTTTGGCCCTGCGGCTGATCTCCGGCATGGGGAGGCGGCGGTCGAAAATCATTATTATGCCGTCCCATGCTGATCAACTGCGTCGCGTACGAGGAAGGCCGCAAGCTGGCCGACATCGACAAGCGCGACATCCGCAACTACCTCGGCAGGGCGGGATGTTTCGTCTGGGTGGCGCTGCGCGATGCGACCGAGGAGGAGCTGACCGAGATGCAGGAGGAATTCGACCTGCATCCCCTCGCCGTCGAGGACGCCCGCCATGGCCACCAGCGGCCCAAGATCGAGGAATACGGCGATCTCCTGTTCGTCGTCGTCAATACGGTGGAAGTGGTCGGCGAGGAACTGAAAATCGGCGAGGTGGACGTCTTCGTCGGCCGCAACTATGTGCTTTCGGTGCGACAGCACAGCGACCAGGGATTCCTCGGCGTGCGCGCGCGCACCGAGCGCGAGCCCGAGCTGCTGCGCAACGGTTCGGGCTACGTGCTCTACGCGCTGATGGACGCGGTGGTCGACCGCTTCTTCCCGGTGCTGGATGCGGTCGAGACCGAGCTCGAGTCGATCGAGCAGCACCTTTTCTCGGCGAAGGATCCCCGCGCCACCATCGAGACGCTCTACTACGTGAAGCAAAAGCTCACGACGCTCAAGCATGCGACCGGTCCGATGCTCGAGTACACCGGGAGGCTCTTCGGCGGGCGTGTGCCGCAGGTCTGTGCCGGCCTCGGCGAATACTTCCGCGACGTCTACGACCACCTGATCCGCCTCAACCAGTCGATCGACAGCTCGCGCGACACGGTGGCCACCGCGATCCAGGTGAACCTGGCGCTCGTACAGATCAGCGACAACGAGGTCACCAAGCGTCTCGCCGCCTACGCCGCCCTGGTGGCCATCCCGACGATGATCGTCGGCATCTATGGCATGAACTTCAAGCATATGCCCGAGCTCGAGTGGACCTACGGCTACCCCATGGTGATAGCCGTGATGGCCGCGATCGACGTTTACCTGTTCACACGTTTTCGCAAAGCCGGCTGGCTGTAGAATCGGACAGAGAGAATAACCATGAGAACACGCAAGCAGGGCTTCACGCTGGTCGAGATCGCGATCGTGCTGGTCATCATCGGGCTCTTGCTGGGCGGCATCCTCAAGGGCCAGGAGATGATCACGCAGGCCAAGATCAAGAACGTGATCGCCGATTTCTCCGGCATCTCGGCGGCCTATCACGGCTACGTCGATCGCTACAAGAAAATCCCGGGCGACGATCCT
>Ga0137407_10000012_pt1 | contig 179664 bp, 153 predicted proteins | sample CZOMad2_2_16fung_FD_108410 | JGI IMG/M metagenome (GOLD analysis project Ga0137407, IMG submission 108410) | Vadose zone soil fungal communities from Angelo Coast Range Reserve, California, USA - CZOMad2_2_16fungal (Illumina Assembly) | ecosystem: Environmental > Terrestrial > Soil > Vadose... | reverse complement strand
CGATTCCGCTCCACTCGCGGATCGCTCAACTCAGCAAAGTACTTCAGGGGATTCTCCATATCCCCTTTTCATCCATTTCCCCTCTTCTGCATATAGCTATTTATATGCGTCGCCCCTGCGGTGCCCGTATCTGTGCAAGGCCAGGAAACCCTCTAACCTATATAATCTGTCACTGGATTTTCAAACTCGCAGAATTAATGGTAGTAAGTCAGTTTGGCGAAAACCGTGTAGCGCCGGCGTCCTCGCCGGTGTTCTTTCCTGAACAGCCGGGGGCGGCTGTGCCACATGGCCAACGTGAATGAAATGCTGACCCACTACCTAATTAACATAAGGACCAGACTATGCCATTGCGGTCGTCTTCGTTCGTGAAGTTCATGCTCGTTCTCTTGTGTTGCCTTGCGTCGCCAGTCGCCTACGGCCAGCAGAGAGCTCTCACCGCCGCCGATTATGCGCATGCGGAAAAGTTTATGGGGTACAACACCAATCCTCTGGTGTACCACAGCATTCGTCCGGCATGGCTTCCTGACGGACGATTCTGGTATCGCAATGCCGGGCCAGATGGCAGTGCGTTCGTGGTGTTTGATCCCGCCAAGGGTAAGGGCGAACCCGCTTTCGATCACGAGTTGATCGCCGCGGCCATCTCCAAAGCCACGGGTAAGAAATATGACAAAGCGCATCTGCCCTTTATGGGCTTTGAGTACTCCGCGGATGGGCAATCCATCTCCTTCAACGCCGGCGCCAAGCACTGGGCCTGCGACCTGAAAGGCAACGCGTGCACAGAGGACAAATCAGACACCAACGTGGCAGCCGCCGGCGGGCGCGGACGAGGCGCACGTGAACAGGTGCTCTCTCCGGACAAGAAACGCGCCGCTTTTCTGCGTAACTACAACCTGTGGGTCAAAGATGTTGCCAGCGGGAAAGAGACCCAGTTGACCACCAACGGCGTGAAGGACTATGGCTATGCCACAGACAACGCCGGTTGGATCCAGAGCGACAACCCCGTGCTGATATGGTCTCCGGACTCTAGAAAGATCGCCACCTTCCAGCAGGACCAGCGCAAAGTGGGCGATATGTACTTGGTTGAGACCAAAGTCGGGCACCCTACGCTGATGGCATGGAAGTATCCGCTGCCCGGTGATGCTGACGTCACCATGATTGAGCGCGTGATCATTGACGTGGATGCGGCCAAGGTCGTCCGCATGCAAATGCCTCCGGACCAGCACCGCTCCACCCTTTGCGACCACATTGTCTGCCGGGACACGGAATGGGTGGATGTGCAGTGGGCGCTGGATTCCGCCAGCCTGGTCTTTGTTTCCAGTTCGCGCGATCACAAGCAAGCCAACCTTCGCGTGACCGACGCCGCCACTGGGGCCGTGCGCGATGTGCTGGAAGAAAAAGTCGCCACGCAATATGAATCGGGACAGGGCCGCGCCAACTGGCACTATCTGGCAGGCAGCAATGAGGTCATCTGGTTCTCTGAGCGCGACGGCTGGGGCCATCTTTATCTCTATGACTTTGCCACCGGCAAACTGAAAAACAAGATCACCAGCGGTGATTGGGGCGTGCTACAGATTGTGCACCTGGACGAAAAAGCGCGCACCATTTACTTCATGGCCTCTGGCCGCGAGAAGGGCAACCCTTACTTTGACCATCTCTATCGCGTGGGGCTTGACGGCAAGGACCTCACGCTGCTCACACCGGAAGACGGCAACCATGTGGTTGAATTTTCGCCCTCAAAGAAATTCTTCACCGATACTTACTCCCAGGCCGACGTTCCTCCAGTAACGGTCCTGCGCGACTCCGCTGGCAAGCTGGTGGCCACAGTGGAGAAGGCTGACGTCTCCGCTCTGCAAGCCGCGGGATGGAAGCCGCCCGTTCCCATCACGGTGAAAGCTCGCGATGGCGTCACCGACCTCTACGGCCTGATGTTCAAGCCCACCAATCTTGATCCCAACAAGAAGTATCCGGTCATCAACCATGTCTATCCCGGTCCCCAGGGAGGAAGCGTCGGCAGTTGGAATTTTGCCTCCGCGCGCGGCGACGCTCAGGCCCTGGCCGAGCTGGGATTCATCGTGGTGGAGATTGAAGGCATGGGCAATCCCCAGCGCTCCAAGAAATTTCATGACTTCTACTTCGCCAACATGGGAGACAACACGCTGCCCGATCAGATCGCGGGCATGAAGCAGCTGGCCCAGCAGAACAAGTGGATTGACATTGATAAAGCCGGCATCTGGGGACACTCCGGCGGCGGATACGCCACCGCCGATGCCATGTTCCGCTATCCTGACTTCTTCAAGGTGGGTATCTCGGAATCCGGCAACCATGATAACCGCGAATATGAAGATGATTGGGGCGAACGCTATCAAGGTCTGCTTGAGCGCAAGGCTGACGGCACCAGCAACTATGACGACCAGGCCAACCAGAACCTGGCCAAAAATCTGAAAGGACACTTGCTGCTGGCGCACGGCACCATGGACGACAACGTGCCCCCGTACAACACTCTGCTGGTGGTCAACGAGCTGATCAAGGCCAACAAAGACTTTGACCTGCTGCTTCTGCCCAACCGTCATCATGGCTACGCCAGCGAGCCTTACATGGTGCGCAGGCGCTGGGATTATTTTGTGCGTTATTTGATGGGCGCAGAGCCGCCGCACGAATTCGAGTTCAAGCCTCCGGCATCCGGCCGGCCCGGCGCAGGCCCAGAGGAAGTAGCCGACGAAGAGTAAATAAATGGGAGACTGTTTCCAGTCCCCCATCCGATAAAACAATCACCCTCTTGCGGTATTCGATTACTGCACCGGATTGCCGTCCGCGTCAATCTTGTGGACTTCGCCCAGGTTCAGCTCGCGTATGCCGCCTTCCACTTTGCTCATGTCTCCCACTACCACCCAGATGAGATGGTCCGGCAGAATGGTCCGCTTGGCCAGGTCATTGGCGGCGTCCCGCGTGATCGACAGGGTTTTCTGTGTGAAGGTGTTGTAGTAGTCTTCGGGCAGGTTGTACTGAAGGATGGTGCTGTATGCGCCGGAGAGTTGCTGCACGGTTTCAAATAATCCCGGCAATCCGAGCGTGTCGTTATTTTGCGCGTCCTTAAGCTCTTCCGCTGTGATGGACTTCCCTTCTGAGATTTTGCGGTATTCCTTGACCAGTTCAGACAGGGATTCCGCGGTCTTGTCCGTCTGCACCGGGGAAAGACTCAGGTAAGGGCGCTGGCCGCGGGCCGACGGCAGCGTGCTGAATACGCCGTAAGACCAGTGCTTGTTCTCACGGAGGTTCATGTTGATGCGCGAGCTGAAGTTTCCGCCAAAAATCTCATTCACCAGCTGCAAGGGAATGGAATCCGGATCATTGCGCGGAGGCGCCAGTTGCGCGCCAAAGATGATGCTCTGCCCTGAACCCGGCCGGTCAATCAGATAGACAACAGTCTTCTCCGGTTGCGCGACCTGGGGCAAAGTCTTCTTGGGCACGTCACCTTGCTTCCACGCGGCAAACAGTTTTTCCAGCTTGGGTTTGATCTCCGCCAGAGTGGTGTCTCCCACAACCAGCAGCGTGGCGTTGTTGGGCTTGAACCATGTGTCATGGAATTTGGCCAAGTCGGCGCGTGTCATCTTGCTTATGCTGGCTTCCGTGCCTGTGCCGGTAAAAGGCAAAGCATAAGGATGCCCTTTGCCGTAGAGCAGTTGCGGCACCACGCGCAATGCCATCGATTGCGGCTGGACTTTTTCGCGCCGGATGGCCGCAATGCGGTCTTTCTGAAGGCGTTCAAATTCCTTCTGCGGGAATGCCGGATGCAGAATCACGTCGCCATAGATGGCAAGCGCTTTGTCCATGTTGATCTTGAGCGTGTTCAGGTTCACCACCGACCAATCCAGGTTCGCGCCCGCGTTGAAGTTGGCGCTCAATGCCTCAAGCTCTTCCCCGATCTTCAGAGAATCGCGCGTGGGCGTGCCTTCTTCCAACATGCGCTGAGCAAAGCTCGACGTGCCAGGCGCAGTGGCCGGATCAGCCGCGTATCCACTATCCACCAGCAGGGAGAAATTCACGACTGCCGCAGTGTGGCGCTCCGCCAACACGATCTTTAAACCATTGGAGAGCGTGACCTTCTGCATGGTCGGAAGACTGAGCGACATAGGAGCACCCGGGGCAGGCTCCTTCGCGCGGTCGAGCTTGGCGTCCGTCTTGAAGGTAGTGGGATACGGCTGCACCTCCAGGATGTAATCACCATCGCTAAGCCAGTCATTGGCTGCTTTCTTCACGCTCTCTGGCGTAGCGGCCTGGATCCACTTGAGACCCTCTTTATAACAATCAGGATTGCCGGTATAAGTCTGGCAGCGTGCGAGCAAATCACTCTTGCCGCCGAAGCCGCCAATGCGCTCAACGATGCGCGCATAGTTGCCCAGGATCTGCGTCTTGGCCAGTTGGAGTTCGGCTGGCGTAGGACCATTCTTAAGGAAGTTCTTCAACTCCTCATCCGCGGCCTTTTCAAGTTTTTTCAAGTCTTCGCCGGGCTTGGCCGTAAGCGTTAAGTCAAACACGCCGCCGATCTCATTCGTGTCGTCCGTGGCGGACGCGCTGGTTGCAGTCTGGTCCTTGTATACCAGCCGCTTGTATAAGCGCGATGTCTTGCCGCGGCCGAGCACCTGTGCCACCAGGTCAAGCTGCGCCTCTTCGGGAGACCCGAATTGCGGCACGTTCCACACGCGATAAAGCCGCGCCTGAGGCACCCGGTCCTGCACCCAGCCGCGATGCGTACCTGTGCGTTTGGCCACCCACACTTCATGCTTGGCGATGGGCGGTCCGGCCGGAATCTCGCCGTAATACTTTTCAACTTTCTGGCGCGCGACTTCAGGCGTGATGTCGCCGGCGATGACCAGCGTGACGTTGTTCGGGCCGTAGTAAGTCTTGAACCACTCCTGCACGTCGTTCATGGAGGCAGCATCCAGGTCCTTCATGGAGCCGATGACCGTCCATGAATAAGGATGTCCCGGCGGATAAGTGTTCTCCGTAAGCAGTTGTTCGGTCACGCCATACGGCTGGTTTTCACCCTGGCGCTTTTCGTTCTGCACTACGCCGCGCTGGAGGTCGAGCTTCTTTTGGTCGAGCACGCCCAGCAGGTGGCCCATGCGGTCACTCTCGGCAAAGAGCACGTAGTCAAGCATGGAGGTGGGCACGTTCTCAAAGTAATTGGTGCGGTCATTGTTGGTGGTGCCGTTCAAATTGGTGGCCCCGATGCGCTCCATAGCGGTGATATACGTGATATTAAAGTTGTCACTGCCGCTGAACATCAGGTGCTCAAACAGATGGGCGAAACCGGTCTTGCCCGGTTTCTCATTCTTGGATCCCACGTGGTACCACGTGTTCACCGCCACAATGGGCGCCTTGTGGTCTTCATGCACCAGCACGGTCAGGCCGTTGTTGAGTACGAACTTGGTGTACTTGATGTCGGGAATGGGGATGTTAACGCTGGCCGTTGCGGGCGCTTTCGCCTTGGCCTCTGGTTTGGGCTGCGCCAACGAAGATGCTGCACCCAAGAAAGACAACGCAACAACCGCGAACAGAGTGGTAACACGATGCATAAACTTGTTTCTCAAAGCTTTCCTCCACATGAAAGATCAAATCCTGAACTGACGCCAAAAATCTCTTCCGGCCGTTTTCAGCGCGCAACTTGCCCGGCACGGAATTAAGGGCTTTGGCACGAGTTCGGGGTCCCATACATTTACCTTCGCCAAGCTTATCTTCGCAGGCTTGGCGATACGCTCACTCATGCAGTCTTACAGGGGAATAGTGGAATAATCAGGCCGCCGCGATGATATCAGGGTCAAGGCTGGTTCGCCACAGCCAATAGCTTGGCCCCTGCTGGGCAAAGGAACCCCAGCATTAGACGGTTAAAGATCATAAAGGTCACCAGGACTTGGCAGCTTCAAAACATCGGCTCAAAAGCAACTAGCGCCAGTTCCTCTCCGTGCCGGTCAGGATGCCGGCAAAAATCTCGATACCGTCCCACAGGTTCTGCAAACGCAGGTTCTCATTGGCCGCATGCTGGTTGTTGTCATGGTTGGCAATCGGCACGCCGACGACCGGCGTCTTGAGCAAGTCCGTGAACAAGTACATGGGAACGCTGCCGCCCAGCATGGGCATTTTCACGATTGGCCCGCCCAGCGTCTGCTCCATGGCGCTGATAATTGGACGCACAGCGGGATCATCCATCGAAGTGCGCGAAGCAATGTACCCCGGCCCCCACTTCAGCTTGATAATCTTGGCGTGCAGGCGGCGCGTCTCCATGTCTGGCATCTGCCGCACAATGTAAAACCCTTGCTGCGCGATGAATTGCTCCACCTGCTCCCGGACTCTCTCCGGCCTCTGGCCCGGCACCAGGCGAAAATCAAGCGACGCTTTGGCCACAGTAGAGATAGCGTTCTGCGCTTTCTCTTCCACATGTCCGGCTTCAAGGCCACGGATGTTCAGTGAAGGTTGTGTGATGGCCACAGGTGAAGCCGCTCCGCCGCTCTCCGTCCAGGCTAGTCCTAATTCCTGTTTGAGCTGCGTGTCCACGTCCGGCATTTGCGTAAGCGCGTCACGCTCCAAGGCAGTCAGCGGACGTACATCGTCATAAAAACCAGGAATAAGAATGTGCGAGGTGGAGTCACGCATGTGCGCCAGCAGATCAACCAGCAGCGCCGCCGGATTCGGCGCCCAGTTGCCGTAATGGCCGTCATGCAGCACACGTGCGGGACCGTAAACCGCGATCTCCAGGTCCGTCACGCCGCGGGCGCCAAAGTAGACTTGCATGCGGCGCGTCTGATTCACCGGGCCATCGCTCAGGATCCAAACGTCGCCCTTCAGCAGTTCGATATTCTGCCGCATGATGGCCTCAAGATGCGGAGAGCCAGCCTCTTCTTCACCTTCAAAGAATACTTTCAGATTGACGCCAAGCGGAACTTTGGCCGCCAGCAAAGCGTCAATGGCCGTAAGCAACGTCTGTATCGGCGCCTTGTCGTCGCCGGCGGACCGGGCATAAATACGCCACTCCGGATCCAGCGGCGGATGCAGCGAATCAAGCGGCACAGCTTTGCCGCCGCTTTCGACCAACCCCGTACGTAATACCGGCTCCCACGGACTGCTGGCCCACTGCGCTTTGTCCACCGGCTGGCCGTCATAGTGCGCGTACCAGAGCAGCGTGTGTTTTGCTCCCGGGGCCGGCAATTCACCATAGACGGCGGGAGGACTTCCAGCGACGGTAAGCAGCCGAGTCTGGAACCCGCGCGCCTGGAGCTGCGCGGAAATACGGTCGGCATTCAAACGGATGCTGGCGCTATCGCTGGCCAGGTTCGGTAGCGAAAGCAGTTCCGCATAGTTACGCACGATCTCTGCCTCATGCTGCTGCCGGTATTCGCGCACTGCCTTCCGCACGGCGTCAGTAGTATGATCCTGGGCCGCAGCAAATCCGCAGGGGACCAGCATCAGCACACAAATCTTTAGAAGCTTTTGCCTGAACATCTTTTGTAGGACCATGGTGGTTGGGAGCATTTGGTAATGATAACGCCTCAGCTCTTTTTATCACGCCTCTTGGGTTGATCAGGCTGAAGACCTCAGGCGTGAAGAATCTTTTCTACGCTACCTGCCCAAATGGCTGATGTACCCGCATCCTTCTCTCCTGCATAGTGAATCCAGCACGGATCTTCAATGGAGTGATTCATGGCACAGAATATTTGGGCAGCATTATCGGACCAACTTGCGGAAGTATCAGCCACGGTGGGCCAGAGTGTGGTGGCGATCCATGGTAGCAGGCATGCTTCCAGCGGAATCGTATTCAACAAAGAAACAGTGATTACGGCGAGCCACGCGTTGCGGCGCGACGAAGATATCAAGGTTGTGATTTCGCCGGAGACAAGCGTATCCGCCCGGGTCGCCGGACGCGATCCCAGCACCGATCTCGCGCTGCTGCGCTTGCAACAGCCGGTGACAGCATCGGCCCCACGTTGGGGCGATACGTCAAAATTAAGGGTCGGTGAACTTGTGCTGGCTCTGGCGCGGAGTTGGAGGGGAAACATCGTGGCCAGTTCCGGAATTCTCTCCGGTCTCATCAACGGGGGATGGCGCACGTGGCGCGGCGGTGAAATCGGGCAGTTCATTCGCCCCGACCTGGTTCTCTATCGCGGATTCTCCGGGGGGCCGCTGGTGAATTCTGCTGGAGAAATTTTGGGACTCAACACTGCTGGTCTCCATAACTCCGGCATAACCGTTCCCGCATCCACCGTGGCCCGGGTGGCGACGGAGTTGCTGGAAAAGGGACACATTGAGCGACCCTATCTTGGGTTGGGAATGCACGCGGTTCCGCTGCAAGAGTCGTTGCGGGCCAAGCTGAATCTAAAGAACAGCGCAGGACTTCTGGTAGTGCATGTTGAACCCGATGGTCCTGCGGACCAAGCAGGGTTCCTGCTCGGCGACGTCCTGCTCGAACTGGAAGGTAAGCCGGTAACCGACACACGTGAAGTGCAGGACGCCTTGCGCTCGACGAAAGTAGGCTCAACCGTCCAGACAGGCGTGGTTCGCGCGGGTACGGTAATAACAATTCGGGTCAAGCTTACCGCGCGTCCATAGCTTGTTCCAGAGAGGCTGCAATCATCAGCGATGCTCACAATCCGCTCCGCGTCTTACTGATTGCAGCCTCGGCCACGCGACGAGAGCAACTGGCAGGGCTTGTTGCCTCCGCCGGCGCAATTAAGCTAACGGTCAACCCGAGTATTTCTCTGGAGCACCTGATTACCAGCGGAGCTGATGTTGTACTGGCGGACGTTGATGGGCCCGAGTTTGCCGCTGCCGTCATTCGCCTGGCCAAAGACCTGCCGGAAGGAGTCGGGATGGTGCTGCTGGTTGATGACCCGGCCCCTCGCTGGACCCGCAGTGCAATTGGCGCTGGAACAAATGCTGTTCTCCCGCGCGACGTTACGCAGGAACAGCTGCGCTTGGCCTTGCAGGCCGCCGAATCCGGTCTGGTATTGTTGCCTTCAACTTCGGCCCTCGGAATATTTCCCTCCGACTTCAAAAGTGCCCGGAAGCTTGGTGGACCAATCGAGCCACTGACCGAACGTGAGCATGAAGTCCTTCGGCTCATCAGTGACGGCCTGGGCAACAGAGAGATCGCGCAAAAGCTCAAAATCTCTGGCCATACCGTGAAATTCCATGTCAGTTCAATCCTCAGTAAATTGGGAACTGCGAGCCGCGCGGAAGCGGTAAGCCATGGGATAAGGCACGGCTTGATCGCAATTTGAACGCCCGGATATTGACGTTACTACCGCAGAAAATAGCCCTTCCCAAGGCGCGTATACTTGGAAACATCCCCCATCGGAATAGTCCAAAAACAGGCCGCAGGCAACATGGAATATCGGGAGATCAAGCCAAACGCCGGCGCCAGCAGATTTATCAAGTGCTATTGGCTGCTCGAAGGCGACTCCGCGCAGACCAGCGCTGAGAACGACGTCCAACGAATCGTTCCCGACGGCCGCACGGAGCTCATCTTCAACCTGGGCCGGCCCTTCGCCAGCGAGCAAAGAGGCGCATGGAAAACCCAGCCACAGAGTTTCATTGCCGGACAAATTACCGGTCCGCTGCTGCTGCGGTCTGAGGGGCGAACCAGGACATTGGGCATTCGGTTTCATCCCCACGGAGCCACCCGGATCTTGGGCATGCCGGTCCGCGAATTGACGGACGCGGAGGTGCCGCTCGGCGACATCTCGCCTCGTTTGCACCAGCGGTTTGCACGGCTGGGAGATCTCAGTCCGTCCCAGGGTCTTGCCGCTCTGGACGATATCGTCGACGAATGTACGCGTGACCATGCTGAAGATGAAGAAGACAGCTTGGTTTCCGCCGCGGTAGGAGCGTTCGAACGTGCGGGCGGATTGATGAGTATTGGAGACGTGGCGGACTATGTGGGGCTGAGCCAGCGCCAATTGCAGAGGCGCTTTCTGGACGCCGTGGGGATCCTGCCCAAACTCTTTTGCCGCATGCAGAGGTTTCAGCGTGTCTTTCGCGCCATGGAGGCCCCGCACGTGGACTGGGTGGACGCCGCGGTGGATTGCGGATACTACGATCAGGCACATCTGATTCGCGACTTCCGCGAATTCTCCGGCAAAACTCCCACCACGCTTCTGGCGGAAGAAATCGATCTTTCCCGAAAGTTCTTCCTGAACCACGCCGTGTCGCATTTTTCCAAGACCGCTCCAGGCAGTTCCCTGTAAGCTCCAGATGAATTTTGAATGATGAATGATGAATGATGAATTCAGTCGCGGAGGATACCGATGTCGATGAAAATCAAACTGGCCATGATCCTGGCTGTTGCCATTGTTACCATTGCCGTTTCTACCGTCTTAACTGCCGCTCAGCCCAGCACCATCTCTGGAGTAAAGCCCGGAGCCGGGCAAGGCTCTCTGCAAGAGCAAGTCGTCGCCCAGGAGCGCAAAGAGTTGGATTCCATTAAGAACGGTGATATGACAACGTTTGCCACCTTGATCGCGGAAGAAGCCGTCTTTGTTGACGCCCACGGCACCGCCGGCAAAGCGGAGGTAGTAAAGAACACCGCCAACTTCAAGCTGCTGGAGTACACGATGGAAGATATAAAGTTCGTGCCGCTTTCAGCCAAGTCCGGGGTCATGGCTTATAAGCTGGTGCAAAAGGCGTCTTCTCACGGCCAAGAATTCACGAGCCAGGCTTACGCCTCAGCCCTGTGGATTGAGCGGGGTGGCAAGTGGGTCTGCCTCTTCAGCCAGGAGACAGCCGCTAAATAGCGCCGAAAGCTACACGCTGCCTTGAACTACAACAACACGCGTATCCAGTCGCTGGTTGCACACTGCTGGGCAGTTTTGCCGCGTGCATCCCGGTCTTCCGGGTCCGCGCCGGCTTTGAGCAGCAGTTCAATGATTTCCTTTTGCAAGGTCTTTGACTCTGGTGATCCCGTGCCGCCTCTGCCGGTATTTTGCGCGGCAAGGTGCAAGGGTGTTGATCCACTTTTGTTTTTGAGTCGGACGTCAGCGCCGTTGCGCAGCAGCGAATCCACGGCGGTCGAACATCGTTGACGCACGGCCCTGTGCAGGGGAGCCACACCACTCTTGTCGAGCGCATTTGGGTTGGCTCCTTTTTTGATCAAGAATGTGATCATTTCCGCTTGCGATCGAGGGTTCCATATGCGCAATCCAGGTGCCCCATCGGCGGCATAGTGCAATGGTTCAGCTCCGCGTCTATTTCGCGCGGCAACGTCCGCACCCTTTTTGATAAGTTCCCGCGCAAATTCGGCCCGGTAGCCGGCCGCTGCGGCATGCAACGGCGTGTCTCCGGCATAGAAATAATGCGGAAACTCTTCCAGGGAGAAAATGGTAGGCCCCTGGCGCGTGGCGCCGGCCACCAAAGCTTCTTGTGCGAGCGACGGGGAAATTTCAAGCAGCCTCGCTACTTCGGGCGCATTGTCGTGGATGATCGCCCGGATCAGGGACACCACGCCGTGGCTCTCATCCGATTTGTGATTGGTTCTCTTTGGCATTTGCGGGAATATTATAGCTGGCAGAGCTGCACCAACATTTTTCTCCGGCTAAATTAGTGATGGATCAATTTCATTTTGCCAGGCGCAACCGCTCCGGCAGAGGCTTTTGATTGGCCCTTGACACGCATACGTTTTGTGTCTGAGTATTACCGAAGCGCGCTTTGGGGCGCCTCCGGTCCGCGGCAAGGGGTTCTCCCCACCCAGTTGGTTCGCAGTGAGAGCGTCGTTTCGGACCTTCTTCCCGCCTGCACTCAGCGGACATCAGGCAAATTTTGGAGGAGGGTGTAATGTCCCACGAACTTCCACGCCGCCGCAATTTCGACAATCTGAAGAAAGATGCCAAACGTTGGCTTGCCGCGTTGCGCCAGCATGATCCCGACGCGCACGCCCGACTCGCGCATCGGCTCGTAAATGCACCAGAACATCCGACCCTGCGCGACGTGCAACTTGCTTTGGCGCGCGAGAACGGGTTCGCCGGATGGGCTGAACTGAAACGCGCGCTCACACCGGACCCGGCCGCGAGCGCCCATTCCCTACAGCAGTACGAGGAGAAAGCTTCAGCGCTGTTCGATGCGTATTACACCGGCACACCTGAAACCATGGAACGCCACTATCGCCATACGTGGCATCGACGCGCATGGCAGGGTATGCGCACGTATGTCCAACTCGATCTCGGCAAACGTCCGAACAATCCCGAGGACAACGTCGAAATCACTTTGGATGATGCGCGGCATCTGGTCGCGATTGAACATGGCTTCAAAAGCTGGAACGCACTGTCGGCATTTGTCTCAACCATGCCGGGCGGCGTCCTGCTCACTGCGAAGCCGGTGCATGTTCGCCGGCACGATGCGCCGGCAGAATCACGCCCCATCGCCAGCACGCGCGACTGGCGAATCGCACTTGCCCATCTCACGCAGATGGCATCTTCGTCGCTCGATGCTAGCGGACAGATGACGGACGCAATGATCGATGACATCGCCAATGTTGCAAGTGTGACTTCGTTGAATCTGTCTGGATCCAAAGCCGTCACAGATGCGGGCCTTCACCGTCTTGCCCAGCTGGCAAATCTGCGCCATCTCGATCTCAGCGGCACCGCGATTACCGATCGTGGCCTAGTCATCCTGCGCAGCCTGCCGAAAATCGAATCAATCTCTCTCGCGATGACGCATATTACGGACGAAGGCGTCACCCATCTCGCCAGTTGTGATGCGCTGGAACACGTGGATCTCAGTTGGACGCGCACAGGTGACAATGCTGTCCGCGCGCTCGCGGGAAAGCGCAGGTTGCATCACTTTCGCAGCGGCAACGGCGTGACCGACGCGGGACTGATGCTGCTTCACGAGATCCCAATGTTCAAGACGTGGCACGGCGGTGAGGTTAGAATGTCATTGCTCGGTTACAAAGCGAGTCCAAACTATCTCTTTCTGCGCGGTCCATTTACCGACCATGGGATGCAGCATCTGCGCGGGCTGGACGGACTGTTCGCGTTGAACCTTGACGATAGTGGCCTGAATCTCACCGCTGCGGGACTTGCGCCGCTCGTGTCGTTGCCCAATCTCGGCTGGTTGGCGGTAGACGCCAAAGACGATTGGATGCCATACATTGCTGAAATGCCGAGGCTTCGCTTTCTCGGCGCGCAGGACACAACCGCCGGCGATGACGGGTTTGTGGCCCTCGGACGCTCGCGATCGATCGAATACATCTGGGGGAGGCGCTGTCACAACCTCAGGCGCCGCGGTTTTCTGGCGCTGGCCGCGATGCCGGAGTTGCGTGGGTTGTCCGTGAGTTGCCTGAACGTTGACGATGAAGGAATTTCGGCATTGCCAGAATTTCCTGCACTCAAGGAACTGATGCCCATGGATATTCCGGACGACGGCTACCAGCACATCGGCAAGTGCGGAGGACTGGAGTCGCTCATCCTGATGTACTGCCGCAACACAACAGATGCGGCGACAGAACAGATCACCACCCTGCCAAAACTGTCCTACTACTTCAACAGCTACACGACGATCACGGACCGCACGCCGGAATTGCTGTCGTCGATGCACACGCTTGAACGCATCACCTTCGACGCATGCCATGGCCTCACCGATTCTGGTGTGATGAAACTGGCGCGATTGCCACGGCTGCAAGAACTGCGTGTGTCAGGGGGAGGACTCACTGCCAGCATCGACAGAATGTTTCCGCCCTCAGTAACCGTGCATCGGGAGCCATGAGTGACCCACATTCTCACGCCGACAGGCTTAGACGTGAGAGTACGCAAATTACATTCGAACCAAGGCAGGATCACGATTAGAGCAGCGCCACCAGTTCAATTGTGTTTGCTCTCTCTCAGCACAACCGTTCGTGTTTGGCCGAGCGCACGATTCAGAGATGCTTTCGGGATTGCAGTCACCAGGGGGCGCAGCAGCCATCCCAGTCCGATGGGCATATCGCGTGTAAGCGACACTGCTTCACACTGGAGGTAAACCCCTCCGTCTTTCTCCTGGAACCGCCAATAAGTGTTGAGACGCCAGAGATAGCCGTGGCCGGTGCCCACGGGATTTTCTTCGCCCTCCGGCTTGTCCGCGTCTTTGACCTCGGCAATGCGGGTGCTGATGGAGTTGGAAAACATTCGCGCGGGATCGACCTGTCCCCAGTGAATGGCATATTCGGTGTTGAACACCACGGTGGTGAATTTCTTCTGGTGCAGACGGAGAAAGATTTTGTAGTCGCCGCCCTGATGCTCCAGCGTGCGTGAAGCGATCACGTCCGGCGTGTACAGCTCCGCGCGCCGGTTGTAATCCTGCACCAGCGGAAGCGTGTTCGCCAGGGTCACTCCGGGAATGAAAACCAGGCCAACCCAATGATGGACCATTCCGTCCGGAATGTCGGAACCAGCGCCGGGAATCTTGGTCTCAAGTTTTTCGACAAGTATTTCACCCTGCTTGAGCTGCTGGTAAGAATTCTTCGCTTTTTCCGCGGGCAAAGCATCAATGTAAAGAAAGGGCCCATCCGGGCGCAGTTCGTTGGTGAATCTTGATTCCGTGGCGACAACATAACGATCAAAAGCGGCCGTCGTCTTAGGCTTAAGCTCCGCCGCCGAGCTGCCAGCGCACAAACTGAGAAGACACAGAAGAAAAGCAGTAAGATTCCTGAATAGATGGATTCGTCTCATATGGATATATATCAACCGTAACTCCTACCTTCGTGTAAGTAGTATATTGCGAATCGATACTACGAACGCAATGCTTGGGCGTTAGCTTGAAGCCGAGGCATCCTCTTCTTCGCTGTTCGCAAAAATTTGAGCATGCAATACTCCTGATTTATCATGGCTCATTCTCTTATGACCAACTCAACCCTGAACCCGTACGCATCGCATTTGGGCAACCGGAAGGCGCTGGAAGTGATTGCAGCCACAGCCGGACGCCTGGACCAACTGTCACAAACACTGGGGCCTGATGGACTCAAACAAGCCACGGCTCCCGGGAAGTGGAGCGCCCGCGAAATTCTATGCCATTTAGCGGACTGCGAAGTGGTCTTTGCCTTTCGTCTCCGCCAAGGGCTGGCTGAGGACCATCATGTCATCCAGCCGTTCGATCAGGACAAGTGGGCGAGCACCTACGCGGCTTATGATGCTCGCGCGGCGCTGGCGGTTTTTTCTTCCGTCCGCCAGTGGAACCTCGCGCTGCTCCGGACGGTGCCAACTGTGGCGCTCTCCAAACCCATCACCCATCCTGAACGCGGCGAGATGCCATTTCAGTCGGTGATCGAGACCATGGCCGGCCACGATCTCAATCATCTGAAACAACTGGAAGCGATCGCCGCTCGCGCCTGATAGAGAGATAGAGATGAAGACAGTCGGAATCATCGGCGGGATCGGGCCAGGGTCAACCATTGAGTACTATCGCCACATGGTTGCCACCTATCGCGAGCAAAGGCCGGATGGGAGCTATCCCGCAATCATCATCAACAGCATCAACATGAAGAAGATGCTGGACATGATCGCGGGGAATGAACTGGTAGAGGTCACCAGTTATCTGGTGGAGGAAGTGCAAAGGCTTGCCCGTGCGGGAGCGGAGTGCGGGCTACTGGCGGCCAATACGCCGCATATTGTTTTTGATGAGATTAGCCGCCAGTCGCCGATTCCGCTGATCAGCATTGTGCAGACAACTTGCGCTGCGGCCAAGACCCTGGGATTAAGCAAGCTCGGCTTGTTCGGCACGCGATTCACCATGCAAGGGCGGTTCTATCCCAACGTTTTTGTGCCGCACGGAGTTACGCTGGCCGTTCCAACCGAGGCCGAGCAAACCTATATTCATGACAAGTACATGAATGAATTGTTGAATGGAGTTTTTCTTCCGGAAACACGGGCGCGACTACTAGCAATAGTAGATAGGCTCATGGAGCAGGAACACATTCAGGGACTGGTTTTGGGGGGAACGGAGTTGCCCCTGATCTTAACCGGCACCACGCACCGGGGCATTCCATTTCTGGATACGACCCGAATCCATGTAAAAGCCCTGGTGGCCCAACTACTGGCGTGAGCGGGTCAACTCCCGGACTGGCTGCGGACCGCGCTCCCCGCGTGACAGCCGGGCACCGCGCTCAGGAACGGTTTTTGCCGGCATTTCCACCCGGCCTTCCTGAACCGGAGCATTTCCGGTCCCGTGGCAAAGAGGGCATGTGTGACCTGCGCGTGTTCCCTTGCCGCCACAATGCGGACATCGCATTTCCATGAGATAACCTCGATAAAAGATGAATGACTAAGATAATTATACGCCCTGCCAGCGCACGGTTTCCGGTAGTTTGGCAGCAAGCGCCGGATAGCGCACATCCAAGCGCTCTCTTACACTTACGCTATGCACCCTCTTGACAATCCCATCTGGACGGCCTTGACCACGAGCCTGGCCCATCTTGCCGAAAGCAAGGGCTTTGCCCGCCGGTTCCCCGCCGACGTAAGCGTATTAGGCGCCGTGTTTCCGCCTACCGACCAAGCATACAATTCGCTGGCGCAGATCAGTGGAGCCAATCCAGTCGGCCTGTTCCGGCAAGAGCTTGCACCGTTGCCCGCCGGTTGGACGGTAATAAGCTCGGTCCCGCTTTTGCAGATGGTCTATGAGCAACCGGCGATGCCAGACGTTGCTTCCGCCAACCCGCGGAATGACAGTACTCTTCTGCCGCAATGGATCGAATTGACCGCGGCAGATTCGCCGGAGATGATGGCGCTGGCGGAGTTGACCAAGCCTGGTCCCTTTGGCCAGCGCACCCACGAACTAGGCGCGTTCCTTGGAGTTCGGCGGGATGGCAAGCTGGCTGCGATGGCGGGAGAACGTTTGCACGTCCCCGGTTTCACGGAGATCAGCGCCGTGTGCACGCATCCTGATTTCCTGGGTCGCGGCTATGCCACGGCCTTGATGAAGGAGCTCATGCGGCGTATTCACCAGCGCGGTGAGCAGCCGTTCCTACACGTCCGTGCGAGCAATACTCGTCCCATCGAACTTTACCAGCGGCTGGGCTTTAGGCAGCGAGTGCTCTTCCAATACACGGTTATTGGCCAAGCAGCGAAGTAGTCGCTGCATAAGCCGCGCGAAAGAGCCATGCAAAACGTTGTGGCCAGACGGGCATTCCTGGCAATACACTGCTATCGATGATGCACGTGCTTGACAACCCTGTCTGGAAGGCCCTGACTACGCACCAGGCGCAACTCGCACTGAGCTCCGGCATGGCGCGACGATTTCCGCCAGAGATGTGCATCTTTGGCGCAGTGGCTCTGCCCATTCTCCCCGCGTATGAAGCCTTGGCGCAGCTGGCTCCTGAACCGGTAGGACTCGTTACCACCGGGCCGCTGCAATTGCCGCCTGGATGGACTGTGTTGCGCCACGTTGAACTGTATCAGATGGTACACGAAGGCGACATTGCAGCTTTGCCGAAACAGGCTTTCAACGTGGTCGAATTGGCGGAAACCGATCTCGCGGAGATGTCTGCCTTGTATGTTGCCACTCGTCCAGGACGGACGTTGAGCCCGCGCTTGTATCAACTTGGGGGCTTTGTGGGCGTGCGCGAAGAAGGCAAGCTGGTAGCAATGGGCTGCCTGCGCCTGCATCTGCCGGGATACCGCGAGATCAGCACTGTGGGAACACTGAGCGGTTTTGAAGGCCGCGGCTACGCGACTGCTATTGTGTCCACGCTCACGGAACGAATCAGCCGGCGCGGTGAACGCGCTTTTCTGACCGTGCGCACTGACAATCCGCGGGCTATTGATATCTATCGCTGGCTCGGCTTCAAAGAACGAGCGCAAATCCACTCTTATACGGTCCGTTGCGCCAACCAAATGAAATGAAAACGCAGCCGAGGGCGGCTGCGGTCCATGTCCATTTTTTACCGCTAGTCTCGGTACGCTGCGCAATCTACGTGATCGGCAGAGATTTGCGATTGCGAAATTCGGCCAGATCAAGCCGATATCTTTCCATCGGGTCCTGGCGGCGGCTTTCATCGCCGAGCGCATCATACCGCAGGACGCGCAGCGCAAGCTCGGCCAGGCGGAAGCGGAGGTCGTCGCGTTCAAACGGCTTGATGATGTAATCGTCAGCGCCAACGGCAAAGCCATCACAAATCTGTTGCGGATATCCTTTGGCGGTCAGCATGATCACGTAGGGAACGGGCTTCAACTCAACGGTGTGGATCCAGGCACAGAGATCGCGGCCATTCAGCGCCGGCATTTCCCAATCCAAAATGCAGATGCGAATACCGCCGGTCCGCAGCACATTGCGCGCTTGTTCTCCGTCGGCAACGGAAATCACCTCATAACCCCAACGAGACAGCAGCGCTGACACCACAGAAAGTGTGATTGCATCGTCGTCGGCCACAAGTATTCTCAGTTTTTGCATGTCCGTCTTTGCTGCTGAAGCTTCCTAATTGGGTTATCGGCAAGCTTTTTGCCGCCTTAATGGCGGCAGCGAAGGAGGACACAAAAATACTCTCCTGTACTGAGTACATACGTTCGTGGAGTGAATTTGGAGGAAGCACGGTCTTTAGTAACAGTTGTTATTCATAACGCAGGGCTTCAATCGGATCGAGCCGTGCGGCTTTCATGGCTGGCAGCATGCCGCTGACAATTCCGACTACTATCAGAATCCCCGTGGAGACCACCAGGTTCATGGGTGAAATTACCAGATGGATATCACCGGCATCGGCGTTCTTTGCCAGCACGCTGTAGACCGGAATAGCGCCGACGGTCCAGGAAATCGTGTAGGCCACCACTACGCCCAGGAGCCCGCCGGCAAGGGTAATGGCCAGCGCTTCCGCCAGGAATTGCAGCAGGATGTCGCGCTTGCGCGCGCCCAGCGCTTTCTCCACGCCGATTTCACGGGTACGCTGCGTCACTGAAACCAGCATGATGTTCATCAGGCCCACACCGCCAATGCCCAGCGTGAGCGTGCCGATGATGGTCAACAAAATTTCCAGCGCCAGGGTAATGATCTGCCAGTTATTGAGGTTCTTCATGGTGTTCCAGACAAACACCGCGCGGGGATCTTTGCCGTTAAAGCCGTGGAAGCTGCCCAGCACATCGCGTATGTTGCCTTCCAGCTTCTCGTACTCCATGCCTTCATAGTCCAGCCAGATGCCGCTGAGGTAGCGCGTGTCGCGCATGTCGCCCATGGTGCTGAAGGGGATATAGATGATCTGGTTGATGTTATCGTCACCCTCTTGCATCTTGCCTTCGAGGATGCCGATCACTTCAAAGCTCACGCCATTGATGCGGATGCTTTGTCCCAGGGCAAGCTGGCCGGAAAAAAGTTTGTCCTTTGCATCCGACCCTACGACGGCCACGCGCACCCGCTGCATTTCGTCGGTATCGTTGTAAAAGCGGCCGCTTTCGAGTTTCAGAGCGCGGATCGGTATGATCGCCGGCGTGAAGCCGCTGACCGGAAACTGGAACGTGCGGTTCTCATGCTGGACGTTGGCATTGAAAGATGATTCCGGCGTGATGTGTTTCACCAGAGGAATCAGGTCTTGCAGGTGCTGCACATCTTCTATGGTAAAGCGGATCTGTGTACCGGCCTTGGCTCCGCCTGCCTGCAAAGAGGTGCGTCCGGGAAAGATGCCCATCATCTGCATGCCGAAATTGGAAAAGATGTTGTGGATGGCCCGTCCAAAGCCCGCGCCGTAAGCCAGCAGCAAAACGACCGTGGCAATGCCCCAAGCCATGCCCAGCATAGTCAGGGCTGTGCGTCTGCGGTTGTGCCGCATGGCTGAGTATGCCTGTCCTAACAGATCGTGGACCATTTTCCGTTTCCCTTCTCCGCTATTCCCGTCTTAAGGCTTCTACTGGTTGAAGCATTGCGGCCTTGCGCGCCGGATACAGCCCGGCAACGATCCCAGCCAGTGAAAGTGAGATCACCGCCAGCGCCGCGGACGCAGGCACCATGTGCGGCGGGTCGATGCCCGGCAGCGGCGGCAGCATTCCCAGCAGGCCCATGAACAGGGCGGCCACTCCAATGCCAATGCCTCCGCTCAGGCCGGTTAGAAACGCGCCTTCTAAAAAAAACTGCATCAGAATACTGCGATTGGTGGCGCCCAGGGCCTTCATCAACCCGATTTCGCGCGTCCGCTCCGTGACGGACACCAGCATAATATTCACGATGCCGATCGCGCCGAGCATCAGCGTAACCATGCCCACGCCACCCAGAAACAGGTCCATGCCGTCAAAGATCTTGCCCACCGTGTCCTGGCTGGACACCGTATCCCAGCCTTCAAAGGAATCTTTATTGTTCCAGTCAAAGCCGTGGTTGCGGGCAACAATCTGGTGCACCTGGTCCACCGCTTCAAAATGTTTGTCGCGGCTGACCGGCTTAAAGTTCATGGCGTTAATGTCGTCCGTGGTGTGCGAGGTCTTCATGGGGAAGAACAACTTCATGGTGCTGAACGGTACGTAGACGCGCACGTTGTTCAGGTTGTTCTCCTGGCGGCCGATGTTGGAAAGAATTCCCACTACTTCAAAGCGCACGCCGTTTAGAAGAATGGTGCTGCCAATGGCGGGGCGTCCGGGAAACAGATTGCGCATCATCTGAAAGCCGAGCACACAGACGCTTCTGCGCTGCTCTTCATCGCCGTCGTTCAGCCAGCGGCCTTCCCCTTGCGGTAAAAACCGTATCTGGTTGTAATTGGGCGTGCTGCCGGTTACGGAGCCGCTGGCCGTGGCAAAATCGCTCACCGCGCGTATGTCCCCACGGTTAATGATGGGAGCAACATCTTTCACCAGCGTGGCTTCCTTCTTGATGTCGAGATAATCCTGATGGGTCAGGTAGTAGCGCCGCATCCCCTGGTGCTGTCCATCCATGGCCGGCACCTGGCCGGACCATATAAAGATGACATCCTCGCCGATGTTGGCGAGATTCTTGTGCTGGCCGGAACGGAACCCTTCACCTACGCCGACTAGAAATAAAAGAGAGCCCACACCCCAGGCAATGCCGAACATGGTCAGGAACGAACGCAACTTGTGCGACCAAAGTGTGCGCAGTACCTGCGCGAAAATATCGAATGCCATTCTCATACGTCTGTTATTACCGCTATGTAATACGTTACGTAACCGCTTACGGTTCCAACATTTAGACTCTTAAATCCGATAACGGTCATCCTGGCTTTTGCTTTTCCGATCGACAGACCCGTCCCCCCTTCCCTAGGGTATCCCAACAAACAAAAGGTTTATCCGATTCACCCCATGGGGTATCCCAATGGGCCTGTCCTTTGGGCCGTGTACCTGTTTTCACAGGCTGTTTTCGGCACTCACAGGCTGAATTGTAGCGGGGTTAATAGAGAAAATAAAGCGAAAAAATAAGCCGATATGCCGCAAGCTTATCGAAACACAAACTCGGATTCAGCGCCGCAAAGGCGCTTGGAAAAATGTACACGCAGGCATTCCGTAACGGTATCTATGCGCAGGGCTGAAAGTCCCAGATTCATAAACCTCGGACGGTACGGTTGAAACCATACCCTGTTACGCGTGGTGAACCATAAGTGTATTTATAGAAACACAACCCGTACGAACGCCTTGATGCGGCATTTCACGCTACCAGCATTCTCGGGGTGTTTCGACTTCGCGCTATAGAACACAATCGTAAAAACATATTTCACGCGCTTCGCTCAACATGACAGGGTGTTAAAGGGTATGTTGCCCCAAGCCCTAAATTCATAAACCTCGGACGGTACGGTTGAAGCCATACCCTTTTACGCGTGGTGGACCATAAGTGTATTTGTGGAAACACAACCTAGCGAACGCCTTGATGCGGCATTTCACGCTGCCAGCATTCTCGGAGTGTTTCGACTTCGCGCTATAGAACGCAATCGTAAAAACATATTTCATGCGCTTCGCTCAACATGACAGGCCTTAAGGGCGTTTTCGTTACTATATTTCGAGCGCACGTCTATGCGGGGAGTAAAGCAAACTCAGCCGTGCGCGGAAACATCTCCACCTGCAACTACGCGACCGGGATTCACTTCCACTAACGTCCGCGCCATTTCTTCTCCCATGACTTGGGCAACGTAGTCACGCGCGGCGGAAAGCACGGGAGGGCGTTTGTCGGTATCGTGGGCGTCCGTGGCAATGATGTGGACGAGTTTTTGTTTGAGGAGCCATGTGGAAACGTCTTTTGCGCGGCGTCCCCAATGCCCGGTGAGAGAGTTGGCCGTGATCTGCACCAGGCATCCCGCGTCCACCCACGGGGCAATTTGCTCGGGGTGACGCTGCAACAGAGGGTGGCGCTCCGGATGCGTCAGGATAGGGACAATTTGAATTTCCGTACTCATGCGAAACAGCAACTGATCGAACTTGGGCGGCACGCTGAAATTGTTCATTTCGATCAGCAGGTATTGCGTGCCTTCAATCAGGTATTGTCGCGGGTCCGCAAACAGCGTCTCCAGGTTTTCAAAGGACAGATTGAAATCGCAGCCCAGGCTGAATTTTAGTTTGTCTTTCGTCCGGGTCCTGGTCCTGGTCCGCAGCTCGGCCAGGAAACCGGAAAACGCTTCCCGTTGGTAGGCAAACCGCTCGTTGGCGTGGGGTGTGGCAACAATGTGAGTAATGCCGTCATCGCAGGCCATCTGGCACATCTGCTCGGCAATTTCCCAAGAGCGGGCACCATCGTCAATGAGCGGCAAGATGTGGCAATGAATATCGATCATGCTGACGGTCTGGATGTTGCCACAACACTAACGAACGCTGAAAATAATAAATCGCCGGGAAGGCTCCAGGCGATTTTAAAATTTCCGCGGTAAAAGCTCACCCCCTGGTCTATGGACCGGAGGGGCTTACGGGCGGTGGGCCGCTGCTAAAATCGCCGGCAGCAGCTAGTCCGCCGATAACACCAGCGGCGATTCCCGCTTCGATCATCACTTCAACGACCCATCCCGGAAGGCCGCTATGAACATTGAGCGGCGGCGCGTCAGCTTCACGGTCACGCTTGGAATCATGGGTAATCATTTCACCGGGCGCCAACTTGACGGTCCGCAGGCCATCGGTAACCGTAAGGGAGCCTTCAATCGCCGCAATTCTTTCGATGCCATTTGCATTCAGCATCTGAAACTTTACCCCTGGGTCCGCTGAAACCACCAGATTGCCAAAATGTGTGTCCATGCGCTTGGCAATGGTCATGGCAACCACACCACGCTCCACGGTGACGGACGGGCCGTCATACTTGATCACGGAATCGCCGCCGATGGAAACCAGAGCAGCCGGTGATTTCACGAAAGCAACGGTATTGGGCGCCGTCTGGACATGGTCGCCAGGAAATACGGTGGAAGAGGACGCAGCCTGCTCGCCATTAACCTGGACCGTCCCCGTGCTCATGAGAATTGCTCCATTCGTGCTTGCCGCCAATAGGCACGACGGTACAATCAGACACACAGCAACTACGGCTTTCCTAAGTATTAGGGTACTCATAAGACCTCCATTATCATAAGCTTATAAATAGGCAGCGTCAATCCTAAATTTTTTTCAGTCATGACCCCCGACGGCGGCCCTTTGCGGCATGATTTGCACACGATCGGCGGTCAACCAGTCATCCTGAACCCGCTCGAACACATCGGCCAGGGCCGCGGAAAACCCAGTCGTCGTGAACACATTCAGGTCCATCCACAAAGGAGCAAGGGCGTTTTTGCGGTACAAGGTAAAGGCCCCTAACGTCTTCCCATGGTCGTTCATCATCGCAAACGTAACACTCCAATTTGCTTCCTTTGGAGTCGAGCTTGGGTCCCAGGAGAAATAGAAATTCGAACCTTCCGACTGTTCGAAGGGAAAGCACTCCACATTCGATGGCAGATCAGTTGCCAAGCATGCGCTAAAACCGCTGAACCAGATTGGTTCAAAGCATCCCTGCAATATGTCGCAAAGGTCGGTGATCCTCTCACATGACTTCAGCGCTTCGGTAGAACGCCGAATACCCACATTGTTGGCGATCACCTGGCGCAGGTTCAAGGTGCGGGTGGCTTCCAGCTTCAGTTCAAAAAACTCGTGGTACCGCAACTGCTGGACGCCAACCATGACTCCAAGCCCCAGCACCACCAGCACCAGGCCAACGGTTTGACTGCCGGGATTCAGCAGGAACAAACTGAAAAGCGCAAAGCAAGCGCTCACCCCGTAGAGCATCAAGACGACCTGCTTATGAGGAATGCCCCGGCTGATCAGTTTATGGTGAATATGCTCGCGGTCGGCGGTGAAAAGTTTTTGCCCGCCAAGAAAGCGCCGTAGCACGGAGATCGTCACATCCAGGATAGGAAGCCCCAGGGAGACGATAGGGATCGCAACGGCAATCATGGTGGGAGATTTTTGCGATCCGGCAAGAGCAATCGCGCTGAGCATAAAGCCGATCAGCAGACTGCCGCAGTCGCCCAGGAAAATGGAGGCCGGATTGAAGTTATAGCGCAGAAACCCGGCAATTGCCCCGGACAAAGCCAGCGCGAGAAACAGAATATTGTTGTCGTGGCCCAGGACGGCAACAATGCAAATAACCAAGGTGGAGAAAAGCGCTGATCCGGCGGCCAAGCCATCCAGGCCATCGATCAAGTTAAACGCGTTGGTGATCAATAACACCCAGAGAATGGTGAGCGGGAGTCCGATCATCCAACTTATCGAGGCGCCTCCGGTCTTGACGGACAAAATCGAAATCCCAAAACCATTCAAGTACAGCAGGATGGCGGCCACGCCCTGGACGGAAAATTTGGTGTAGGCGCTGAGCGAATGAATGTCATCCAGCAGGCCGAGAAAAAAAATCAACGTTGCCGGCCCTAATATCCCAACGGCAACATGCATGGAAAACATGCCGGCCATGCCAAAGCGCGCAGGCAGCCAGTGCGCCAGCAGCACCATTTGCCAGAGCGTAAGCAGAATCGCCAATCCACCGAAGCGAGGCGTGGGGCGGGAATGAAGGTGGCGAGTAGAGCTCGGGGCGGACACCCAGTTGCGGCTGATAGCAAAGTCCCGCACCCAGCGCGTAAATACCGCTGAACTGAAAAGCGAAATGAGAAAAACAAAGACCTGCATGAGACCCAGCAAATAGAGCTTTTCAGAATATTCGCAAAAATATCAGCGGCCCCAGGCATGAGAGAGTTAGCACGGCAGCCTAGCTGACATTTACTAACTTGGGTACTTAAGATTACCCAGAATAAAATTCAGGACAATTACTTCCCAGTGAACCAATGATACTCGCGCTGTATCTAGTTATATATTTCGGGGATAATAAAACTTCATAAAAACTCTCAAACCAAAGTCCAAGAACCAGCCTCAACAACAGTCATTAGGTTTTTCTAATCTAACTGCTGATCCATGCCAAGACAGCCTGAATCTATTGGCATGGCGGAATTGAAGCTTGTCAGTTTTTCAGAGTGCGATAGACTTCCAGAACTCCTGCTGCCATCCGGGCGGAGGTGAACTCTGCTTCCACGCGACTCCTGCCTGCCTCGCCCATCTCTTGCCGCAGCGCGCTGCTGCCCAGCAACTTCTTGAGAGCCGCGGCCAAGGCCGGCGCATCACTGGGGGGCACCAGAAGGCCGGTCACACCATGCTGATTTACCCATGAAACTCCCGTAGGCAGCGTGGTTGAAACCACGGGCTTGCGGCAAGCCGCTGCTTCCAGCTGGACCATGCCGAACATCTCGCTGTTGGCCACTGAGGGCAGCGCGAAGATATCGCAAGCGTGATAATAGGCGGGTAGATCTTCCTCCGGGACGTTGCCCAGGAACTTGACTTTGTCCTCCAGGCGCAACTGCGCCGTCTGCTGCTTCAAGCTGGCTTCTAAAGGACCAACGCCGATGATCCATAGTTGCGCCGGTAAATCCGACATAGCTTGTATCAGGTATTCGAGGCCCTTGTAGTAAACCATTCGCCCGATGAACAAAATAATGGGGCACCCATTGCGCAGCGCTTCCGCTTTCTTTGTCATGGTTTCAGTCAGATTGAACTTTTCCAACGAGATCCCGTAGGGAACCAAACGGCATTTGTTGCGAAACCTGGATACAAAAGGCGAGGCGTTGATATGGTTCGGCGTGGGAACGATGATGCAGGAAGCCCGCGCATAGAAAGCTTCGAGAAGAGGAGCATAGGCCCGCAGAAGAGATTTTTGCCGGACAATGTCGCTATGAAAATGGGCCACCAGCGGACGCCCCTGTGCCACCATCAGGTAGGACATCTCCGCTACCGGATTGGGCATGTGCAGATGAACAATATCTCCAGGAAGCTTTCGCAGCCACGCAGCGAAGCTTGGCGTAAGCGACGAAGAATAGAGTGTCCCATAACTGCCTACACGGGTAATCGGGAATGTTTGCCGCTCGTGAACCGTGTGAGATGACGTATTGGCCACCAGAAGATGCAGCCCCACACTGGAGTGGATCCCTTCACAAAGATTTTTGAGAACGGTTTCCATCCCGCCACGGTACGGATCGTAGAATTTACCAACCTGTAAGACGTTCATGCCTGGGACAAATAGTTTTGATGTTTTTGATTTTCAGAGGTGAAGATTCAGATGTTGCCGGCCAAGACTTTTTCGTAGACCGCGGCGGTCTCGCGGGCGCATCTCTCCCAGCTGAATTGTTGGGCCTGTCTCAGGCACGCGCCTTGATGTTGCCGCAAGTGGTCTGGCTGTGTTTCCGCCATGTGTATCAACTTCACGGTATTGCGGGTGAAGCCTTGAACATCTCCCACTGCGCTATACAGAGGCGCGGTTCCGCCCACCTCGCGCAGTGAGGCGATATCGCTGGCGACGACTGGAAGTCCGCAGGCCATGGCTTCCAGCAATGGCAACCCAAACCCTTCGCGCTCGGAAGGCAGCAGCAGCAATGTGGACTTACGATAGACGGCGGCCAGCTGCCTATCGGAGAGGAAAGGAAAAGCCAGAACCGAACTCTCCACACCCAAGCGCCGGGCCAAAGCGTTCTGCTCCGATGTAAACGGACCACCCACGCGGAGCAGCATCGCGCCCGGAACATCTTTCTTGATTTCGGCGAAGGTGCGAAGCAGAACATCAATGCGTTTACGGGGAATCGTGCTGCCCACGTGCAAAACCGTGATTCGTCCCGATGCAGGGCGCAGGAGTGGTTCGGCTTCCTGGTCAGCGTGCGGATCAGCCTCAGGAGAAAAGATGGAACTCACACCAAGATTAGCTACGCTGATTCTCTCCGGCCGCACCCAACCCTGGGACAGCAATTCATCGGCGGTTGCGCCCGTGTCGCAGATCACATGTGCGGCTTTTTGCAAGCCGCAGAGCAGGCGCATCGTAATACGCCGACGGGCGCGCATCGGCAAAGTGTTGACGGGTTCCAACAAACAGCGAAATGCATCTGTATCGTGGCACGTGACCACGGCCCGTTGCGGAGGCAGGGAGTGAACCAGATGGCCATAGCTATGGTCAACAATGTGGAACAAATCAAATTTTTCTGTCTGGCGCGAAAGCCATCGCGGGTATTTTACAAAGCGATTGAACGCGCGCTCCGTGGTGTCAGCAAATTTCATAGGCCCATGCGCCAGGCCCATTAGGTGTCTTATATATAAAGGACGCAGACGCTCGACATGAAGACTGGATGCGTGGTCTTGGCCGAGATTGTGCAGCAGCATATCGCCAACCAGGTCCATGCTCGGCCAGTTCTCCTGGAGCAGATCACAGACCAGGGCAATGCGAGGCGCGTCCGGAGCCGCGCATGGATGAGTAACATCGGAGATTGGGTAAGTTGCAGACATTGGTAAAAAACTGCCCTACCGACTTGCGCCTCAGCTCGCCAGCGGCTGCGTGGCGACCCAACGGTAAAATTCACCGAACCGGGCGGCAACCGCGGAGCAGGAAAATTGATTGGCACGCTCCAAGCCGAGCTGCGCCAAGGCCCGCCGCGTTGCCAGAGATTGCAGCAATTCGTGGATGGCGCTGGCCCACGCCGCGGGATCTCGTTCGGACACCACGCGTCCGGCATCGGCGATCACGAAGGGGATCTCCCCGGAGTCGCTGCCGATCACGGGGACGCCCGAGGCAAATGCTTCAACGATCATGCGGCCAAACTGTTCCCGCCAGCGGGAGGTCGTCTGGCTGGGAGCAACCAGCATATCCATAAGCGCCACATGGCGGGGAGCGTCTTCATGTTTTACTAATTTGATCCGCAGCCGGTCCTTCCAGCCACGGGCGCTTGCCCAGGCTGAAATCTTGTTTTCATAAGGGCCACTGCCGAGCAAGAGCAGGGTCCAGGGTTCGGACGCAGGCAACAGTTCTAACGCTCGCATCAGGACGTCCAGGCCCTTGTCCGCGGACAGCCGCCCAAGAAAGCCGATTACCGGCCCTTGAATTCCCAGTTCCTGCAAAAGCTGCTTGCGCTGGTCCTCTAATAAAGGATGGAATGCGGTCAGGTCAACCGCCAGAGTCAGAATCCGGCCCCGGTCTTTGGGATATCCTTGCCGGACTCTGGTTTCAAAGACCAGGTTTCCCCCGGCAATCCATGCCTGCGTGCGACGCAGAGTGCGGCGTTCAAAATAACTGAAAGGCGGCGGATAGCGCTTCACCAGGTTCTGCGCGGTCCGGAAGACAAACCGGGCCGGGCTATCGTGAAGGGCGCGCGCGATCTGGTAACCGGCATAGATGTACGGCTCCTCCCACGCGTGAACGATGTCAAAGTCCCCTTCGCGCATCAACTGACGAAGCTGCTTATCGTGGTAGCGAAAGAAGTGGATGCGTCCGGTCCATTTCGCATCCAGCGGGACCACATGCAAAGGCGAGCCTGCTGGTTCAGGGTCACACGTCAAGGGACGCAGATCACCCTGAAAAGTCCTGGGAGCCGCCACAGTAATATTGAAGTTGCTGTCCTGCGCAAGCTCGCGCCACATGGCGCGGTTCAGCGCGACAATGTGCGAATGGCCGATGGTGAGAATTCGTAGAGGCTTGCTCATGACATCGCCAGTTCACCACGCTGAATGCGTTCCATCTCCGGGCAGGGCGCGGGAAAAGCAACCACTTGAGCGTTCCAATGCGCTTCCAGGATGGACCTGGCTCCTCCGACAACCGCTGTAAAGTAGCCCAGAGCGCTCAACTTTTCAGAGATAACAGCATTGGTCCCATGCAATTCGATGAGTAATATCGGGCGAGCTTTCCGGATGGTCTCTACGGCACCGTCAAGGACAGACGCTTCCGCGCCTTCCACGTCGATCTTCATCAGGTTCGGCAACTGCAAGGAATCTTTCTTGACGACGCTGTCAAGGCGGCAAACTGTAACTTCTGTCTTTCCGACCTGATTCTCAACCTTAGCGGAAGCGCCTGCCAGACTCCCAAAGGTGGAGTTGCTTGACATCAAGAAAGCAGATGTACCGTCGTGGTCGGCAAGCGCAACTTCTCTAGCCATAACATGGTCGAAAGCATTGAGCTGAATATTATGTTCAAGACACTTGAGGTTTGCTGGGAACGGTTCAAACGCACACACCCGTCCGGATGGGCCAGTAAGCCGAGCGGCAACCACGGTGAGAAATCCGACATTCGCGCCGACGTCGTATACCACTGAGCCTGGGCGCACCAGCATTTGCAAGATCTGTTGCAGTTCAGGGTCAGAGGTTCCCAGAAAAAACCCGACGTTCGATGAACCTGTGTTAAACCAAAGCCCCTTCGCGACTCCGTGTTTAATTACGCCGTCGCGAGTGCGCAGCGTGTCACGATACCAATTCAACCGGCGTTTCAGCCAGGGAAAACGCGCTCCAGTGCGGGAGACGAACCGGACGACCGGGGTAGGCACTACACCCGCAAATCTATAACAAGCGGAGCGAAACCAATGAACGCGCGTTGCTTGTACAGCTTCCATATTTATCGCACTCCCGGCAATTCAATGCCATCAGCATCCGTGGAAACAGCGCTTGCCGTTTTGTTGGCTACCGGATGCACGTTTGCGAAGCTGCCCTGGAGCACTTTCTCCACCAGCAGATCAAATTCATTGCAGTGCCACTCCAGCGTCCAGCCCAGGGCCAGTTTCCTGGCGCCATCACAAAGAGCCGGGTAAATCTTTGGATCAAGAGCGCGGACAACAGCCTCAGCCAGGCCGTTGGCAGTGGGTGGATCACCAGGAGCCAGGAACCCATTTTCACCGGAATGGAGCCAGTCAGGAATGCCGCCCACGCGGAAGGCCACGGAGGGCACGCTGTAAAGTCCGCCTTCCACACCCACCACCCCGCAAGGCTCCGGCCAGAGGCTGGGAACGACCAACAAATCGGTCTTGGCATAGACTTCTGCGACTTTCGATCGTTCCATCCATCCGGTAAAACTGATGTGGACGCCGCGGGTGGCATTTTGAATGCGCTTGGCTTTGCGCTCCCAGCGATTGCGCTCCGGCCCGTCGCCCACAAAAACAAGTTCAACATCAAGATCGATCCCTGCCCGGATCTTCGGCAATGCTTCCAGAAGCACCTGGCCACCTTTCAACCGGTCCATGCGCCCGACAAAAAGCAGCCGCCAGGTATTCCCATGGTCCGTTCTAACCGCACGCGGACGCTCCTTGCCGTCGGCAAAAACCGGATACGGTAAACGATGGCTGATGAAACCGTGGCGCTTGTATTCTTCCGTGAGATGCTCTGAATTGGTGGCGATGACAGCATAGCTGTGCATGAGTTTCAGACGGCGTGATTCTTTGGCGTATAACCTGAACATCGTGATAGGGCTGCGGCCACCGCAGCGGCGCGGAAAATATTGCACTAGACAGGCTGGACCAAACAATCGGTTGCACGGCGCCGGTGTGGGGAACTTGCGGGCCTTGAGTCCGCTGATGCATGTCCCTTTGTAGTCATGCGCGAAGAAGATGCCGGGGGCCAGCTTCAGCACCGCGGCTTCAAACTCCATGTCCGTTGAGCCATGGCAGAAAATTAAATCCGGCTTCCAGTCCTTGATCTGAGCAATGACCGTCGCCTGGCCTAAGAGTTTAAGCTGCCACTCCCGTATCTCTTGCGGGAACGCAAAAGCCTTCCGGTTTTCCGGCCCGTCTTCCGTATAACAAATCCCAACGTCATTTCCGCGACGCAGGTATGCGGGGACGATGGCGTCAAGGTAGCTTTCTGTGCCGCCAATTTTTCTGCGAAATGATGTCAAAAAGAGAATGCGCATGGACGATTACCGACCTGAGATTGCGGGTTGCTCCGCAGGACAAGATTATTTGTGAAGCGCCACTAAAAAGAACCGTTCCCTGGGTAAGTCCCCGGAGGCTGGAAGCTCAGTAAAATTATCCTGGCCTTCCGTTCGCACAAAGAGCGAATATTGGGTGCTGGGAAAAAAAGACATGAGCGCCGAGACGCTCCCAAATTTTTCCAGGCCCGCGCCCACATGGACTTCAACAAAACAGTCCGGGCCGGATTTCAAGGTCTCAACGGCGCCCGATAAAGCGCGGCACTCATACCCTTCTACGTCAAGAAAGAGCACATCAGGAGTTCCATATTCGCGGCCCAGGTCATCAATGGAAAATGATGGCACCTGCATGGACCCCCATTCGTGGGAATTATCGTCGACCTGGCAATTCAGGCTCTTGCTTACCGTGACCGTGCCCGATGATTCCGCAACCGCGGCCTGGACGACATGGATTTGCTTTCCCGCGCGGTTGAGCCTGCTGTTTTCCTTGCCGACCGCAACGTTGTGGGCATTGGGCTCTACCGCCACAACGAAACCGTCTTCACCAACAATTTTTGCCAGCAGCAACGCAACCACGCACTGGTGAGCGCCCATATCAAACACTCGCGCCCCGCGCCGCAGCTTTCCCTGCTTCAACAACTCAAGCTCAGGAAGGGCTTTCCAATCGTGGTCATACCAGCCCGCTCCTTGAGGATCGGCCAAGAGCACTTGCAGTTGCTGGTTGCCGAACATGTGGCTTACAGTCTTTCGCGGGTAAGACTGAATGCCACTCTGGATTCGCAGCACGCGAAGCTGCGTCCAGAGACTGCGCGGTAAGATATTTTTTGCGAGGGCCTTGATCATAGTCTTGTATATCTTTAATTTGTCTGTCTTTTACTTGCCTGTCTTTTACTTGCCTATCGTTGCATTTGGTTTTGCGGCTGCCGAATGCTGGCTATATCATTAGGTGCTCAAGAGGCTTCTGTCCGTTGAAGCGCATATTACCGATCTCAAGTCTCCGATTCATCCTGGCCCTGTGGGTTTTCCTCGGTCACTTTCGGTACCCCATTCTGGTTAATCCGCAGAGCAATGTAATTCTTTGGGCGGTGCGGGCGCTGTGGAATAACGTATTTAATGGCCCAGCGGCGGTCATCGTATTCTTTGTCATTTCTGGGTTTTGCATCCACTTTCCCAACCGTTGTGGATTCGCAATGCCGTCATGGACTGCTTACTATCTTCGTCGCTACATCAGAATTCTGGTCCCGATGGCAGTGGCCATTGCCCTGGCACTCCCGCTGAAACTAAAACTCGGAATCTTCAGCGACTCCATTCTTTGGAGTTTGCTGTGCGAGGAGATCTACTACCTCATCTATCCCGTACTGCTGCGGCTGCGCGACCGGCTCGGATGGAGGGCTTTGCTGGCCCTGGCTTTCGCGGTCTCTCTTTTCACCATACTGACAAATCCTGGAGCCAAGGTATACCCGGCCTATGGTCCCTGGCTGAACTGGGCCTTGGGCTTGCCTTGTTGGCTGCTTGGTGTGCATATGGCCGAGCGACTGGAGCTGTTTCAAGTGCGCCTTGTGTCTACGAGCCGGATATGGTGCTGGCGAGCGGGCGTCTGGGCAGCAAGCGTTATCGCCTCCGTGCTCACCTTCCACACACCCATTGGTCTGCCCTGGACGCTCAATCTCTTTGCCGTCTTTGCCGTTTTCTGGTTGCAGCGGGAAATTGCTTACTACCATGGAGTAACGCGGATTCCAGCCCTGGAAAAACTGGGAGACGCCAGTTATTCCGTTTACCTGACACACATACATGGTGCGGCTCTTATCGAGCGGGTCAGCGACTTTCGGTATTTGCCAGCCGTGGCTTTTTGGTGGCTCATAGCAGGACTTACTCTATTATTTTCCACGGTTTTCTATTGGTGTGTAGAGCGCCCTTCCCATCAGTTTGCACGACGGTTTTCTCAGCGGTTCGGACGGCAGCAACCCGACGCTCAAGCGAGCGCGAACTAGACCGCCACCGGCTCAGCGACAGAGCGCTCCAACAATTCTGGCTTCCACGATTCTCTTTCACCGCGCAGGAGTTGAACAGCAACTGACACGTCGAACATCGCGTGATAAAGCTGCTTTCCGGCTTCGGCCATCCGGCCGCGAGCAGGGTCATTGTCCAAAAGTTGCTGGGCGCGAGTCATGAGTTTGTGAGTATCGCACGCCGGGACCATGGCCAGTTGGTCGCAGGCGAGCCAGAATGATTCGGTGGAATGGCCGCTCGTGGTAAGAAGGGCGCGCCCATTGGCCAGGGCCGCCATGGCAGCGGTCCGGCGCGTGCTGATTCCATCCACGTAAGGCTGGACCATCAGGTCGCAGGCGTTGATATGAGCGGAGATTTCATCCGCGGTCAGAGTTCCAGAACCCAGACTTTCGCTAGAGAAGACGCGCGCCCCTATGTCAGGACATTCCTTCTGAAGTTCCTGGGCAAACTGTTCGCTGCGCTTGCCAATCCGCAAGAAGCTGACATCATGCCGCGCACGCAAAAGACCGGGAGCCAATTGCCGGAGCTGCTTTTCTACCAACGCATCGCCGATTCCAAGATGGCCCACTATGCGGCTGACGCCACCTTCGCAGCACCGGCGGCGGACGGCCGCGATGCTTTCAGGTGGCGCATGGTCGGGGACCGTGCTGGGAACGGGCAACCATCCCACAGGCGCTTTCGTTGGCTGTAGAAATTCTCTCCAGGCATGGCATGAGATCCAAAGTTTTGACGCTGCGCGTTTCAACAGCGCAACCATCACCCGGTGCGCAGTGGCCGCGAGGTTGGCCTTCCAACTGATGCCGAACAACAGCCAGACTTCATGAAACATGATCTCGACTTGGTCGCGCTTGGTCTTCGGTCTCACCTTGGCCCGCAGCCATAACCAGAAGCAGAAGAACACGTTCATGGAGTGATATCCGTATCCATGAGGGACCCACTGCACCAACAAACGTCGTGGTGCGGGAAACTTGTCCAACAGCTTGCCGGCATGCCGCAGGTCGCGTGGTGAAAACCTGCCTAGCTCTCGATGGACCGTGACACCGGGGGCCCGCGGCGTATCACCCACCATGGCTCCGCACCAGACATGCACCGCATCTCCGGCTTTGGCCAGCGCTTTTGCAATCACAAATGTGTAGTCACTGACGCCGCCAATGGTGGGTGGGTATTCACAGGTGATTAGGTGCCATGTAGCCAAATTTGAGCCTTCCTGGGCAGCACCACTGCTGCTCGAACACGTTAGTAGCTATAAAGCTTCTTGAGCGTCAGAAACCTGCGTTCGTAGAAAACCCAGGAGATTTTTCCCAACAACAGACAAGTGGCCGGAGCCAAAATCAGGAACGGCAACAACCGCAACATCGGAAACTTCCACGCTACGGTCAAAGCTGAAAACCCCAGCAACGAAAACAAAATAGGGTGAAGCGGACGATGCATTAAATAAATTGCATAGCTGTATTTCCCGAATGTTCTGAGCCAGGATTGGTTCAGCCATTGCAATTGCTGGCCCATGACACAAAGAACCGTCAGGGCGCCGAAAAAAATGGCGATCACCGTATATCCGATCGATCGGACAACATTGTCCGTTGCATCGAACCGAGAGTGTCTGGCAAGGAAGAGTGCAACCATGAGCGCAAGTGCGCTGAGAGCAACCCATCGAGAAGCCCGGATGAACACAGGCGTAATCTTGCCCATCCTCCAGGCCAAAGCTATATAGCCGCCCACGGCGAGCGCGTCCATGCGGCATGGCATTAGAAAATTTGCTGCGCTGCTTGCTCCTGCAATAATCAAAACGGTTCTGATAAAGAAGGCACCGACAATACAGTAGCGGCAAAGAGTAAGGGCACGTTCAAGACTAAGGTGATAAATCAGCATTGGACAGACCAAGTAAAACTGTTCTTCCACCGCCAATGACCAGAAATGACCATACCTTCCAAGCTGGGATTGATCAATCGATGCCAGAATATTGGTCGTATACGTCCAGAACCAGGCTTGGTTCTGCCTTGCTGACGCGTCAATCAGACCTCCGAATGTATTTTGGTGGCCGCTGAGATGCAGCTTGGCGCCAAGAGGCACTGCCAGCGGTAGAACAACGAATATCAAGAGCAGTGCCAGATAATAAAGAGGAAATATTCGCAAGGTCCGCCGCATGTAAAACTTGAACATTCGCTTTGGCGCCTCTTTTGTATCAACCAAAATTCCAATGATAAGGAACCCGGAAAGAACAAAAAACAAATCCACTCCCATCCACCCTGCGCGAAAGAACCCATAAAACACATTTTCTAGGCGGGTCAATCCACTCAACCCTTCGCAGAAATGGAAACTCAAAACCAGCAGGATGGCAACCCCGCGCAGTGCATCCAAAATCTCAATGTGGCTTTCAGGCTTCGTGGCCGTCTGAAGCTCTTGCGACGTTACCGCGGTCTGGGTCTCAACCTGGCTCATGATGCTGCTGGATGCCATTAAGCCACCTTATAGATATCCAGGCAGCGCCGAACCACGGCTGGCCAGGTAAAGCTTTCCAGCACTCGCTGCCGACCGGCCCGGCCCATGCGCGTTGCATGATCCGGATGGTCGCGCAGGAATTCCAGTTTCGCGCGCAAGGCTGGCGGATCATTGGCCGGAACAACGAATCCGGTCACACCATCTTCCACAACTTCCGGCATGCTGGCCACATCGGTGCAAACGGCACAGGTGGCGCACGCCATGCCTTCCAGCAAAGTCTGCCCAAGCAACTCAGGGACGCGGGTAACCAGGCCGTCCGCAGTTTTGTAAGAGCTGGGCAAAACCACGCAAAGAGCTTTGCGATAAAACGAAACCAGCGCCGCGTCATCACAATCGTGGATAAACGTTATGTTCTTACTCGCCGCAAGTTCGCGCAGCTTGGCGTAAAAGACCTGGTCACAAATGGGACCCACAACCTTCAATTCCATGTTCGATGGCAAGGCTTGAATCAAATCCTGAATACCTTTGTGGGGCAGCAAGCGTCCGACAAAGAGGACGCTGCCGTCACGGGAGCAACTCTCATCGGGGGAAAATTTTTCTGTGTCAACGCCGCCGAAAATCACATGCGCCCATGGTTTTCCCTGATGGCCGAAAACCTGGCGGCTGTACTCGCTGATGTGCAGGTGCTCATGATACAGACGGTCGGTGGAGACGTATCCGGAAATGTCCCAGCCGCCGCCGCCAAGATCCGTGGTGAAAACGCGCCGCCCGGAGATGCGGCAGGCTAGAGCAGCCATGCTACTGGCCAAAGTGTGTTGCTGATGGCAATGCACCATGTCCGCCCGGCGGATTGCGGGAAAGATGGCCCGCGAGATGGGATTGAAGCGGTGCCCGCGCACATACCAGGGACTGCCGGCGATGCGTATGCGCAGCCGGCCAACGGTTTCTTCGCAGCTCTCATCGCCAAACGTCAGCAGCTCCGTGGAGACCACATCCGCCATGTGCCGCGCCAGTTCGTAGACATACCGCTCCGCACCGCCGATCGATCCTCTGCTCTTATCGAACAGCGCCGGGACGATGTGCAGGACGCGGGAACCGCCGTTTCTCTGGCTCTCAGAAGCGAAGGGCATATTGCGATCTACTTGAGGACCTCAAGATGGAATTGGATAAACCAAGCCGGGAAAATCCATGCCCACCGCTGCTCGTAAGCCCGCGGGTAGCGATTGGCCAGACGCCATACCAGCTTGTTCATCAAGGACGGATAGAAAAAGATCTGGTTGGAGACGATGCGGAAACGCGACTGCGTATAAAAACCAAGGTCGCTTTCATCCGTGAAATAACCAAAGCTGGCGGAAGTAAATAAATGACGGTGCGTTGGGTCAGCAAAGGCGTTGCAACAAGAAAAGTGCGGTACCGTGATTCTCACCATCGCGCCTGGACGGCAGATGCGATGGACCTCTTCCATGGTGCCAATCACGTCATCCAGGTGTTCGATTACGTCATAGGCGTGGATTTCACGGAAATGGTTGTCGGGGAAAGGCCAGGGGCGCAGGTTCAGGTCGTGAACAATGTCCGGATTCGTGGCAGAGGTAATGTCCAGATTGACTGTACCTGGCAGATGCTTGCGTCCGCAGCCCAGATTCAGAACGTCGCGCTGTAGCAGTTCGGGAATCTGCTCCAGTTTCATTCGAGACCCACAATCGTTGCCGGTAGAAAGTGTTTGATGGCCCCAAACGTCCGCCCTAAACGCGCCCGCAGCTGCTGGAGAAGAGATTTGAAATACACCGAACACGGTGGCGAAAACATTACTGGATACATGATGAGAATATAGACCAGAAGCGCCCCTGCGCCGATCGCAGCCATTACAGGAAAACTATGCCAGTAAAAAATACGCTGCAAGAATGCGGCAAGCGCGGCCAGTAACGCCACGCGGACCGCCCAGCCTCTCATTGGTATTAGCAGATGGCTGACGCTGGTGTTCAGTTCCTTTGAAAGCGTCCACAGGTTTGCCGGCAGGCTCACCAGACAAACTCCGATGATCCCACCCATGGGCGCGCCCACGGGGCCGAAGAAATGGACCAGTACCATCGCTGAGGCAACCGTGACCGAGCCATCCGCCAGGCTGACGAGTGAAATCCAGCGCTCATAGCCGAAACAGAAAATCGTGTTGATCACGGTCCGGCTCCAATGCCGCAGTAAGGCGAGCGCCACTATAAGAACAGTAAGCCTGAACCCGCCGAACTGGCTGGCGCCTACCCACCAACTGACAATGCTGCGGTTCAATACCAGTACCGCGCAGGCCAGGGCGCCGCTGAAAAGGAGCATGATCTGGCTTAGGGCCGTAGAAGCTTGTTGGACCCGCTCACGGCTTTCGGAATACCTCATCTCGCTCATGCCCGGCAACGCCAGGTCCATAAGCATCTGCGGCTGGTTGGAAAGCACGCTGATTAACTTACCGGTACAAACATAGGGCACCACGGCGAGAGGGCCCAGCATTATGCCAATGATCAACCCGTCAGAGCCGTTCAGCAGGATGGACGCCACGCGGGAAACTGTGACCCATAAGCTGCGGCCCAGATAGGCACGCGATCCTTCCCAATTCGCGGAAAAGATTTTTTCTGGTAGCACGTAAGGAAACCGGGTTTGAGTACGCCAAGCCAGGACAATGATGGAGACCGTCTCTCCGACGCCCCAGCCGATGGCCAGCGAGTAGAGACCCCATCCCCGGAACACCAGCACCAGGCTGACCACGGTGGTGATGGTCCAACTCAGAGCGCGCATGAAGCCAAGAAAGGAGAGGTCTTGTAACCCGCTTAATATCCCTTGCAGGATTTGAAAAGGAAAGAGCGCGACAAAGACCGCCAGCATCACGGCGAGTGGCGGGCGCAAAGCGAGCCATGTTGAAGGAAGGAAATACCATGTCAGCGCGGCAGCTAGCGCAACCACCGGCAGTTGAATGAGGACAATGCGTATGACTTTGGCGGTCAAAAGCGATAGCTGTGCCGCTTCCGGACGGCCTTGCGCAAGACCTGTAGCATTTCCTGCTTCGCGTGGAAGCAAGGCAAAGACACCCATGTCCAGGAGCATCAGATAACCCAGAATCTGCGTGCCTACGGCCCACAAACCAAAATCGTGCTGGCCCAGTCGCCGTAATAGAAACGGCGTAAACCAAAGCCCCACGATCATGACAAGAGCCTGATAGGCATACCCAATGCCCGCACCGGCGATAAAACGTTTTGTTCTCGCCGGCCTTGGCGATAGCGAGACCGGCCCGGCTGCAACAGGCACGGCTTCCGCCTGTACATCTAAGTTGGACGATGTAGTCATTTCAAGATTTGTTGAAGCTGGAGAGGTGCTACTGCAACCTCAGCTGGCTCGATTAAGGAAGGCATGGTCAGTTCCACAAACTCCCGCGCCATGTCCGCCCATGTGTGCTGGCGCAGTTGGCTTGAAAAACTATTTATCTTGGCGCGCCAATCCTTATATGCTGCCCGCCACTGGCGAAGCCGATCCACTAAATTCTCCACGGAAGGCGGATGGTCCAGGAGCAAATCAGAGAGTGCCGCGGGATAGCGCTCGGCAATTCCGGAGGAACGCGTCACCAGCGCCGGAACACCACAACACAGGGCTTCATGCGCGCTGAGTCCGTAGGCCTCATAAAACGAGGGCTGCACCATGACATCGGCTGCGCGGAGAAGGTCCGGAACATCTTGGACGAAGCCCATCATGCGTATGCGGCTGCCCAGTCCCGCCTTTTCCGATTGCGCTTGCCAGTAAGGCAGTTCCGCGCCGCTTCCGGCGGCCACCAGATCAACGTCCCACGCAGGATCAGAGCACAGGTGACGCCATGCCGCAAAGAGAAGATCAAAACCTTTGTTCCGGTCGTATCCAAGAGCGCCGGCAAAAACAGCGGTCAGTTTGCCGGACGCCCATCCCAGCCGCGTGCGCGCGGCAAGTTTCTCGTCCGGAGCAGCGGGCCGGAATACATGTGGATCCACGCCCAGATAGATGGTGCGCACTCGATCGGCGGGAAGGCCGAAGAGTTCCATTACCTTGTCGCGTGTGTGTTCAGAATTTGCCACAACCATCTTGGCCACGCCGAGGGCCCGCTTTTCCGTCCGCAAAGCGCTCCTGCGGGAGAGCCATTGGCGAAGCCGAACATGCGCGGGAGCATGGGCCAGACGACGCTCCCAACTCTTATGCACCGCATGGACCCAGTTGATATCGGGCGAACAACAGTTGCCGCCATTCACGATGGTCCGGCCTCCCTGCTGCTCGATCCAAAGTGCCTCAGCTCTTCCGCGCTTTGCCAACAAGGACGCTCCCAGCGAATAACTCTTCAGCGGCTTGGGGACGCGACGCCACACAACTCTGGGATGACTGGCCAGTGGCTCCGCCACGTGATAGGCGACCAGATAAACATTTGCTCCCACATCTTCAGCCAGGTGCCGGGCCAGTTCATAGTTGGCGCGGTCCATTCCACCGCCGTGTTTGAAATCCCCGCTGACCAAAAGGACTTTCATAGTTCAGAGCTACAGGCCGCGTTATATAAGAGGCCGGAGAGAAACCAATACTGCAATCCAACCTGGTTGGTGAAGGGTGTGTACCCAAGAATCAACGCCACGGTAATCAAATTCACAGCAGCAATGGCCGAAGTGGAAAACCGCATCGCCGGAGAATGCGCATGCCGCAGCATCTTGATCCCACTCACGGTGTTCGCGCCCACCGCCAGTAGGTAGAACAAGAGCAGCATCAACCCGCCATCCAGTATCCAGGCATTGGGCTGCAATTCGGCCCAGATCGGCGGTGAGTCAAGGTTGCTCTCATCGCCAAAATAGGCGCGCATCATGCCCCAGCGGCCCAGACCGGCCCCGACTGGATATTGTGATAGCAACGTTGTAAAACCGTATTCGATCTGCGCGCCCCGGTTGGAGTAATAGACCGTCATGGGATCATCTTCAAAGAGAGTGTCCACCCGTTGTTCAATTGATTGTCCGCCAAGAGCAAGTGCAAAAGAAAACGAGATGAGAAGGGCAACAGTCCCAACGACAAATAACAACAGCGCCTTTTGTTTTTGTTTTTGCAAGACCAGCAGCGCGATGTAAGCAATCAGCGCTCCACATGCCACCAGCAGACTGGTCCGCACCATCGTCAGAAAGACAACGGTGAATCCCGCCACCGCGCACAGCAGAGCGGTCACCCTTCTCCAAAAACGCGTACGCTCAAAGAAAAATATCAGCCCCAGCAATGTGGCCGCCGTAGCCGGGCCGGCGACAGCTCCGGGATTATCGGACAGGCCAGTGGGACGGATGATGGTACGGCCGTCGGGCCCGATATACGAGACGTTACCGATTCCGCCAAGCGTGCCCGTCACCATGCTGGACAACTCTGTTGGCATCCAAGTGCCCGGATCATACACCTGAAGGATGCCCACCATTGAATTCAGACCGCAACTGACCAGAATGATGAACAACAACCGCTGAATTCGTTCCGGCGTAAGTTTTAACTGCGGCGCCCAAAAAATGGGAGCGAGAACGGAGAGATAGAGAATGGCATGCGCCATGCCGGCCAGAATGGAATTGGTGGTGGGATGAAAAATCATTGCCACCAAACAGAGGGAACACAGGAGCAGCCATTTTTGCGCTGGAGCGTCAAGGCGCGTGTGGAAACTTTTTCTGCCATACCAGATCAGGGCCGCCACGCTGACCATAAACGGTGCGGTACGGATCAAGACGCGAAGAGGCTGCGTACCCGGCAAAAACAAAATTGCGGGAGCCAGGATCTGTCCGATAATAAAGAATTCCGGAAAGCCCCAGGTAAACCTATCCACTTCCGGCATGGTCGCCGTGTGAGAAGGCTGGGGTACCTGTGAGGCTGGCCAAGGTGTTCTAAGAGTTGGCTGGTTCGATGACATTGCCGATGCCTAATTGAAATCCGGTACGTCCGGCGCAAGCCAAACGGTATGAGGCCAGGGATCACTGAAAGCATGATCAAGCGGACAGAGAAAAGTCCTGAAGTCCCGCAACGGGCTGTAACTAGCGCGGGCGGTGGTGGCGGATGAGAAATCCAGCGCCCATCCTTTATAGCCTTTTGCCAGCATTAGCCCGGCAATTTCCCGCAACGTAGGCCGGGTCTCTCCGGGATGCAGAGGATGAAGTTCCAGCAGGATGCAGCGATAACGGAACCGCTTTAATCCGTCTTCCATGCCGGCCAGGGCCAGATGCTCCGCGCCTTCCACGTCCATTTTGAGCAGATCAATTGTGTCCAGCCCGGCTTCGTCCAGCAGTGAATCGAGCCGCTGCGAGCGAACCGGAAAAGTCAGTGAACTTGCGCCGCCACTCTCAACCAGTCGCGACATGCCGCTGTTTTGATTCACTCCGTCATGACCGGCAAGGAGCAACTCGGCTTCGCGGTCGGCTGCGGCAACCTGAAACGCCTCGACCTGCTCAAGCTGGTTGCGCTTGATGTTGGATTTCAATTTGAGGAAGACGCGCGGGTCCGGCTCAAGTGCAATCACTCTCCCGGAAGGTCCAACCAGACTGGCAGCCAAAAGGCTGAAAAGACCCCAGTTTGCTCCGGTGTCAACGAAAGTCATGCCCGGACGCAACCAGCCTCGGACCAAGGCGCTCTCTTGCGCTTCGTAACAACCGGCAAAAAAGACCGCACAGGCAATGTGGTCACGAAAGGAGCAGTGAAACCTGTAGCCACCCAGTTCACGGGGCATCCGGGCAATGCATGCGTAATCGCTTCTTCTCCGAAGCCGGTCAATCACGCGGTAGCTTATGCCCGGTAGTCTCCTCAGAATGCCCGCGAGCATGTTGGCCCAGACTGGAGCCATCCGCGGTTCACAATCGCCACAGTCGATGGTGGAACTGCTGACTGCGTCTTTGGTTGAACTTATCATGTGACGTGGTTGTGCCTAATATTATGAGGTACTTTTTTCACACAGACAGGGGTTTCATTTCAGGTTTCCATGCGTCTTTAAGGCGCAGAAATGGCCTTTCAACTACAAAATGAGAAACGATCGCAATAACCAAAGGAGCGACTAAATTAGCTGGAAATGCTTGGAGTGGTTCCCAGCCAGGATATTTTACAAAGAGAAAAATTTGCTGCCAGAGATATAGCGAATAAGAGACCTTGCCAAGAAATCGGAGCGGTTGAAGCGTCAAAATATGAAACGCGTTACCTGTGACCGCTCTGAACAGAATCCATATTGCACCGATCATCTGAACAGTTACATAAACTGGTGGCGCTACGGATTCTCCAACAAGCGTCCAGCCAAAGACAAGTAACCATACTATGCCAATCGGGATTGATTTGATTGCGGCTAGGATTTTGTCGATTAGGACTGGTTTGTGTGTAATACAAAGCGCAAGACAGCAACCAATCAAAATTGAGTCGAACCTGAAGTATGGACGCAAATAGTAGATTCCCATGTTGTAATCGAATAAATGCAATGACATTGCGATGCCGCGCCAGAGCGACAACGCAACAGTCACGCAAAATGAGATCCAGAGCAGCCTCGTTAAGTCAAATAATCTCATAAGGGGCGGCCAGACTATGTAAAACTGCTCTTCAAGTGAAAGAGACCACAAATGGGCCACTGAGTCGCTTTTTCCAACGAAATTCCTCATGTACAAAAGACACGCTAAAAATTCATAGCGGGGAATGTGTGGAATCCAGCTTTTCCTTTCCAGGCAATAAATCGTAGCCATAAATAACGCTAGTGCAGGTGCAAGCCGAAGGACTCGCCGCCAGTAGAAGTGACTTAAAGAGACTGTACCAGTCCTCTGCTTCTCCCTTGTGATTAGCGTGGTAATCAAGAATCCGCTTAGCACAAAAAACAGAATCACTCCCAACTGAGCAACCCACTTCAATGAAGATTCTGTCGCATGCCCAATCAGCACAAGGCTAATTGCAACACCGCGCAAACCATCAAGCTGCGGAATATTATGAGGGGACGATCTGACAACGGGTGCCCCAAGTGTACTATCCATTACCCTGGCCTTCTTCCGATCACCAGCAGATTGTCAGAGCACAGCCGGGGAAATATCTTCGCCAAAAATTCCGGATAATGGCGGCGTGTAAGAATGATCCGGCCTTGGCCACTGTATTCGATATTCACATCCTGTAGACCACACTCCGTGGCCATACGTTTTAAGTCGATTTCCAGCAGCGCGCTCAGATGCGCGGGGTAATGGACATCCTGAAAGGCATTGAACCGCTTCTTGAAAACCAGCGTGAGAAGACTCAACCAACTCAGTTGATTCGGTGTGGTGACGATCAGCCATCCACCTGGCCGGGTCAGACGCCGCAACTCCCGAAAAAAAGCGCGCGGGTTCTCCAGGTGCTCCACGGTTTCGACGGCAACCACGACGTCGCCTGCGCCGTTCGCCAGAGGCACGCGGCCGCTGTCAAAATCGTGGTAATGGAACTCAGTTTCCCGGGGCAGATCGTCATAGAGGACAGCGTCAACGCCAATGTACTTGGTGAACTTCGCGCCGAGGTGTCGCCACAGTTGACCGCCGCCGCAGCCGACGTCCACCAGCACGCCTTGGTGAATTCCGCGCGTCGCAATTGCCCGGGCCACCATTTCATAAATTGCCGCGCTGCTGGTTCCCCGGCTCAGGCGAGCGCGGGTTTCCAACTCAGGCATACTGGCGTGAATCACAGCAGGCCTCACTCTCTTTTCTAACGGCGGAACTCAACAAGCGCTCCAGGTCTTTCATCTGTCGGTCCGGATCACAAACGCTTTGGGCGCGAAGAGGCGCTTGTTCCCCAAATTTCTTGCGCAGCACAGTGTTGGTGACCAACTGGCATAGCGCTCCGGAAAGGGCGGCAGTGTCTTCGGGCGAGACCAGGATGCCGCAAGACTCGTCAACGATTTCCAACGCGCCGCCCAAGGCCGTGGTAACAATGGGCAGGCCCGCGTTGAGTGCTTCAATAAAGCTGATCCCAAACGGTTCGGGGCTGAGATTGGGCTGGCAGAAAATATCCGCCGCAGAAAGCAGCCGGGCAACATCATTGCTTTGGCCGATGAAACGAAGCCGGCTGGTGATTTCAACCTCTCTGGCTTTTTCTTTCAGCCGGGCAAAATACTCAACTTCACTGGGCCGCTGCCCGCCGCCTACAATCCAAGCAACCCAGTTGCCGTTGCGCGGCAGGCCAGCCAGGGCTTGCAGGTGCAGACTATGCCCCTTCCATGCTTCCATGCGGCTCACCTGGATAATTACGACAGCGTCTTCCGGCGTTTGCAACTCTGAGCGCACGGCCATGCGCTCCGCAAGAGTAAATTTCTGCGGCACAGCAACGGGAAAATACGCAACGTCACTCCTGACTCCGGGATACATTTGCTCCACGGTGCTTTGGGTGTAATGACTGTTGCAAAGCACATAATCCGGGACCACTCTGGCTGCCCACCGTTCCAACCAATGGCGTTTTTTTGCGACGCTATGGAGGTAGAAGACCAACGGGATTCTTGCCGAGCTGCCGGCGCGGCGCACCACCGGGCCGAAGATCGCTTGCGTCCATGCTGAATGACAGACTACCGCGTCATAACTTTCCTGCCGCAGCAACATCTTAAGAACACGGCGGGCGCGCGCCACGGTCCAGGGATATCTTGTTCGGACCTCGCCCAGCACATGGACCTTGACGTTGAGTGTTTGCAACTCCTGGCTCAGCCGGCCGGCAAAGCACAGAGCAAACTCCGGTTCCATTGCCGGACACAGATGACGGAGCCGGGCCAGCGTGACCAGATAAGTCTCCACGCCTCCGAAAAGATTGCCGCTGCAAATGTGGAGCACACGCATCAGGCGACGCTTCCTAGAATCTGCCGATAGAATCCGGCGAGTTGGTTGCCAAGGCGCTGGCGGTCAAAGTTTTCCAGAACGGCTCTGCGTCCGGCTGCTCCCATCTGGCTCCGCAGTTGCGGATCACTGGCAAGCTCGCGGATGCGCTCGGCCAGGTGCGCGCAATCTCCCATGCGAAAATCCAGGGCATTATTGTCGGCGCTGATCAGCTCCGCCGCTCCGCCCACCGCGGTGGTGATGACCGGCTTGGCGCAGGACATGGCCTCAACAATCACCCGGCCAAAGGGTTCAGGGCGCGTGCTGGCGTGGACCACAATATCCAAGGCGCGTATTGCGGACGAAGGTCTCTCAACAAATCCGGTGAAGCCAATGCGCTGCTCCATGTCCAGCTTGCGGGAAAACCTCCGCAGTTCTTCGATCTCCACCTGGCTTCCCTCGGTGCGGTAGAGCGGGCCGCCGATCACGTAGCCGCGAACCAGACTCTCGCGTCCCAGCAGGGCCAGCGCTTGAATAAAATCTTTGTGGCCTTTCCACCAAGCCATGGTAGCCAGCAGACCCACGCGGATGATATGCGCTCCGGCAGGCGGCAGATTGCACAGACGGTCCAGGTCAGCCACCGGCCCTTGCGGAGAAAATTCGTTGATGTCGATGGCGTTGTAGAGAGTGTGGACCTCGGGGTGTCCGGTGAGGGCTGAACGGGCGTCATCACGGACGGAATTGGAGTTGGCCAGCATGGCGGCGCAGCGATTGCGATAGAAGCGCATCGCCTTGCTCATAAAGGGCCGCGAGCTGACGTAGTCGTGGAGATGCCAGATGATGGGCAGGCGACGGCCTTTGGCCCACGCGCCCAGCAGATTCATCTTCAAGCTATTGCTGTGCAGCACGTCCGGCGCGAACTCATTGATACAGCGGCGCAACTGGCGCGAGTAAGCCGCGGCAACATACGTGCAGGCCGCCAGTCGCGCGCCCAGGATAGTGCGGGCCATGCGCCCGCTTGAAGATTTGGAATCACCCAGGCTGGAGAGAGTGGGTGGAAAAGGCAGGACCTCCGTCGTCACGCCCAGGCGGTCCGCTCTTTCCAGCAACGGCCCACGCTGTGCCGCAATCAACGCAAGGCGCCAGTCGGGCTGCTCACGCCGGAGGCTGGCCATCATATCCAGCAGACAAATTTCCGCACCGCCAAGTTCGCCGGAAGAACTGAGGTACTGGATCTTCATCCTTTGTCTGCCCGATGAAGCTGATAGCGAGCTTCAGGCGCGAAGAGGACCGTCCCGGAAGGCGAGAGCGATTCAGTTTGCACGGAAGCCAGAGCGGCCAAAAAGAAAAACCAAATCGCGTTGGCCGGAATGTGGAGATTGAAATCAAAAAAGCTGTGCACCAGCATGCCCAGGCAACCAATGGTGGCTCCCAGCCGCATCCAGACGATGGAGTTGCCGGTAACGATCAACGGCCCGCGAAAGTTTTTGCCGCAGCTCCACAAGAACAATCCCAGACTGACGGCGATCAGCATTCCGCCAATCATTCCGGTTTCCGCAAGGGCTTCCGCATAGTCGTTGTGGGCATGGTCAACGCGCAAGTCCGTGACCAGGGTCTGAAATTCAGGATAGGCGGTGGCAAAGCTTCCCAGTCCGGTCCCAGCCAGAGGAGAAGCGCGGAAGATTTTCACGCTGTCACTGGCTAAGATCATGCGCTGCTCCAAGCTGGCGTCCCCGGCGTGCATTGCGGATTGCAGGTGAGCATTGGTTTCCTGCGGCATCATCCAGGCGGCCAGCAGCCCAGCGCACAACAAAGAAAAAACCAAGGCCGGCACAGGATTATTGATTCGATTCTGCCGGTATTGCGCCACGATGGCGACCACCAGCAGAAGCAACATTTCCAACAGGACGGATGCCACACCGGCGCGCGATCCGGAAATCGCCACTGATGCAAGGGCAAGAAGAGTAGCAAAGCCGGCAGCCCAATTCCAGACGTCATGGCGCTGGCGGTTAATCCAGAAGGTGGCGGTAAGCGCCACCAGCATCTCCATTAATCCGGCGTAGTGATTGTGGTTCGCATACGGGCCAAAGATATTTCCGCCCCAGCGCGGGACCACCGTCCAGTAAATCTTGTCAGCGCTGGTAAAGAATTGGACGATGGCGAAGGCGGAAAGCAGGATGGCGTAAAGAGTAAGGACCTTTCCCAGTCGCAGCCATTGCTCCAGCGTGGAGTTGGCGAAAAGCGTCCCGGCGAGAGCAAACAAAACCAGATAGACGCAGCCCATGGTGATGGAGTCGCGGGTGGCAATGCGATCCAGTGTCTTGCCGCCTGCTAGTTGCGCGACGGCCAGGCCAAGGAAAAGCAGCGCGGGAAAATAGAGCGGAGTCCAGGCCAGCACCAATCCCTGCTGCCGCACGCACCCCATGGCCCAGCACAGCATCATCAGCATCGCAGCGAGCACGAGCCCTAGCCAAGCCCAGGGCTGAACTGCGCCAAAAGCCAAAGGCGCAAGGACAAGCGAAGAAATCAGGATGACACGCGCCGCCGCAAACCAGCGGGAGTCGCGGTACACCACAGCTGCCCGAGCGGTGGCGGAAGCCGGACGAGACGCGCGAGAAGTCTTCACGAGCGGTGATGAGGTCATAATGCCGGGGTCTTGGCGCCTCCGGCCAGCTTAAGGGAGACCGAATCCAGCCAGAATTCTCCGCTGATCTCCATGGGAAATACCCGGCTGCGCTGCCGGAATACGGACAGCTTGAGGACCTGCGTTCGCGGGCCGGTCATAAAGGTCACTTCCACCTTGTGCCAGGGCCGGGTTTCAATCACGGAAGGAGTCATGGCGGTGATGCAGGCTTCGCATTGCGGATCGACTACCCGGAGCCTGGGCCCACTGTCCGACGTGATGTCCTGAGAACGCACGTACGCCGAGAGCGAGTAAAGCTGATGCGGCTTGACGGGAATGATTTCATACACCGGCTCATATTCCAGGTTTTGCGGGACCGTGAAATTTACGTACAAGCAACGGCTTTCGCGACAGGATGCGGGCTGGGCCACGTCAAGGTACAAATACGGCTGTTCGTGCAGCCGCCAGTCGAAGCCGCCATTCAGGGGCTTCTCTTCAAAATTTCCGTTGTAAACCAGATCGTCATCCGGTTGCTGTGCCTGGACGATCCCTTTGGCTTGCATATCCGTCCAAGCTTGCTTGGCTTGATCGTATTCCAGGCCTTCCAGCAAGCGGTCCACATAGGGCACGGCGGCGCTGGCGGGAAATAGTTTCCCTTCCTCCATGACCTCGCTCCAGAGTTGCGCGGTTTCAGCTTGTGCGTCTTGCTTCTTGTAAAAGTTGAGATAGGCCAGTTCCGTCTCAGGATCGCCGGAGACGTGGACCACCTTCTCCCATAGGAGCGCAGGATCATGAATGCCTCGACTCACCAGACGGAACGTCCGTTCCCGGGTGGAAGGGAGCAGGCGGAGATATTGGGCGAAGCCCTTCAGCGCTTTCTCATTGTCGCCAACGCGCAAGGAGTAGTTGGCCAATTCCCAGATGAAACCAGGACGCATGGGAGCAAGCACGACCGCTTTTTCATAAGCGCTGCCGGCACATTCGATCTGGTCAGCCAATTCGCAACCATGGGCCAGGTCCACCCAATAGGCGGCCCCATGGGAATTGAGTTCGGTGGCGCGCTGAAGATACGGCAACGCCGCTGAGGTGTTGGCCGCTTTCCACTGGTAGAGGAACCCGGCTCGATTCTGTACCAGCGCGTTTTGGGGGTCCAGCCGCACAGCCCAGACTGCGTGTGTCAGGTTGTCAGCATCAATGAGTTGCCTGGCCACAGCATACCGCGCGCCATGCCAGCCAAGCATCAAAGCTGCTGCAATGACGATGCCCAGAAATACCGCGACGCTAACGCTGGATCGGAGAGGAAGTTTCAGCATGGAAAAACAAAAATGCGGTCTTGATCACGGAGTTGTTCGTGCGGGGCACGGCGAAGCTCAACGCAAAGCAAATTTTTGCAACACGCCCTGCTAAGATTCCTTTGCCTCATGGTAATAACCGCGATAGTAAGAATCGTAGTAGCCGTCGTGATGGAAGCGGACTTTGTTCAGTACAACGCCTAAGACGCGGGCATTCGCGCTATCCAGGGCCCGGCGCGCCCGGAGAACGAGCTTCTTTGGCGTGACGCCGCTTTCAACTACAAGAATTGCCCCTTCCACCATGCTGGAAAGAATGGTGGCGTCCGTCACAACGAGCAGAGGAGGAGAGTCCACGATAATGTGTTTGAACTGGCTGCGGAGTTCCCGGAGCATGACCGTCATTGGCTCGGACGAGATAAGTTCCGCCGGATTGGGAGGAATAGGACCGGACGGAATCACCGAAAGATTAGGCTGTGGTTTGTACTGTTGGATTACCTCTTCAATCTTGTTGTTGCCGGTGAGATACGTGCTCATGCCGCGCTGGTTGGGAACGTCGAGCAAACGGGAGATGCAAGGCCGGCGCAGATCGCAATCCACCAGCAGAACGGAACTGCCGCATTGGGCCAGCGCCAGGGCCAGATTGATGGCCGTATTGGTTTTCCCTTCACCGGCGCTGGCGCTGGTAATCAGTATCGTATGAGGCGCGCGCACGGCAGAGGACAAGAGCACCGACGTGCGCAATGCACGGTAGGCCTCAGACAAGCCGGAGGTAGTGCCCTGAAGAAGCGCAATGCCGGTGCGTCCGTGGTCATTGCCTTTGAGCCGCTTGCTGCCATTGGCCGTCAACAGGCGCGCGGCCCGGGTTTGGGCTTCCGCGGGTATTGAGGCCAAAGCGGGGGCCGCAATCAACAATTCCGCATCTTCGGGGTTCTTCAGTGAGCTGTCGAGGGCTTCCTGAACGAAGGCCAACATGGCGCCAAGAATAATTCCAATCAGAAGACCGATGGCGATATCGAGCGTGGTGCGGGGGCGTATGGGAGACAGCGGCGGAAGTGCCGGGTCAATCACGTGGATGTTGGTAGAGCGCAGCCCTGCTGAAACAGTGGCGTCCTTCAAATGCTCCAGCAGTTTTTGATAAAGCTGCTGGTTGGTCTCAAATTCGCCTTTAAGAATGTTGTGTTCGACCAACAGCTGGTTGAAATTTCCCAACTCGTCCTTCTGCTGGGCCACGGCCTGGGACAAAAGCTGTTCGCGGTTCTTAGCGGCGAGATAATCATTATAATAATGGTCAACGGAATTTTGGCGTTCGGCCGCCACCGCCGATTCGGCTTCGGCGACCTCTTGGCCGAGCCGCAAAACCTTGGGATAATTTGGCCCGTACTGGTTTACCGCTTCCACATAGCGGCTATGCAGGTCCGCCAGTTTTTCCTGTAGGCGAGGCAACAGGGCACTTTGGGTGGTGGCATGCACCCGCTCCGGGTTCGATTTCACCTGGTTGTAAATGGCTTCACGCTCAATGCGGTCGCTCTGGGCCTGGGTTAAATCCGTGCTGAGCTGGGAAAGACGCATCTCGATCACGTTTTGCTTGTCACCGATATTCACGATCGCGTGCTTGCGCTGGTAATCCACCAGTTCGTGCTGGGAGTTCTCCACCTTGGCCTTCAACTCATCCAGTTGCTGCTCCATGCGTCCCGCGGCCTGGCGCGTGGCATCATATTTCTGGCGAAAATTGTATTCGGTGTAATTGTCCACCAGAGCATTGACAACACGAGAAGCCAGATGCGGGTCCGTGCTTTCAAACCCGGCAACAATGATGCGGCTGCCTGGAATAAGGTCGACGCTGAGCTGGCCCTTGAACTGCCGGACCAACTGCATCTTTCTTGCGTCTGAATCCGGCACCTTGGCATTCCCCGCCCCGCCGAATGCGGGATTCTGCGCCAGGCCAAGCTGCTCAATGGTGCGCCACGCCAGGTTGTCCGTCTGCAAAATCTGGATCTGGGTGCGGAGAAAATCCTGGTCCGTCTGTATCTGCTGATAGACCTGGTTCAGCATTTGGACCGGAGGAGTATCGGACTCAACCTCAATGCGCGCAGCGGATTTATAAACCGGCTTGGTCTTGAAAGACTTGAGGGCCACCAACGTGGTGATGACCACTACGATGGCAAGAACAGTCCAGCGGCGGCGCAGCAAAATCTGACAATAGCCTGCCAGAGAACCGCTTCCATCCTGGACTATCGGCTGCGCGTAGGGACGCGACGGCTGAGGTCGGTCCCAAACCTGGGGAATTGCGGGATCGAAAGGAATGATCTGCTGATCGTCTGAGGACGTCTGCTTGCTCATAATAGTTTTGCCTACATTCGGAAAAGTGCCAGCCCGGTGGCAATTTGAATCGCGGCTTCCGCCCCCCGGCGTAAAGCTTTCTTGCCCGCGCTGTCAGGAACAAAAAGAATGTCGTTCGGCTCCATGGCAACATCAGGGGTCTTCCCGGCAAGGATTTGCTTCAGGTTCACGGCGATTTCCTGACGCTCACCGGTCTTGGACAATTCGCGCCGGATGATCATGCTATGTTCGCGCTGCGCCGTAGGTTTGAGGTCTTCTGCAAGCGCAACCGCCTGAAGCACGGTCATGTGCTCACGGCTGGTATTCATGACAAAGCCGCCCGAGCGGTTCACCGCGCCCACCACGTACACCACTCCGGCTTTTGGGACCGTGACCCAATCTCCTGGATAAACATCAATGTTCAAGGTGGAACTGCCGGAGTTGAGCAGATCGTTCAAGTTGATGGTGATGATTTGTGAACCGTCCGCCACTGCGTCTATCGAAGTCGGGCTTGCGCCGGCGCTCGGCGAAGTTGCGCTTGCGCCCGGAAGAGGTTGGTTGATGGCGCCACCCCGTGTGATCTTCACAACATTTGCGGCATCGTCGGCAATTCCACCCGCCTGCGAGAGCACGGACAACAGCCGGACCGGGCCCAGGACTGCGAAAATCTGCGGGCTCTTTACGGCCCCGGTGATTGAAATCGAATGATTGCGGGATTCTTTCACGCTCACATTTACGTGGGGGTCCGTTAATGTCCCGGTGGATTTCAACTGCGCCGTCAGCAGTGCCGAGAATTTATCCAGGGTCATCCCGGCGGCGTTCAGGGGTTGTGGCAGAAGAGGAAAGGCAAGCTGCCCAGACTGGCTGACGCGGTACGCCCGCGATAACTCCGGAACGTCCAGAATATAAACATCAAGAACATCGTCGGCTGCGATGACATATTCCTGTACATAAGCCGCTGGAGCCGCCATACCGGACTGCTGCGATTTCAGCATTGCCGGAGAAGCCCCAGCAGCTTCCTGACCTGAAACATAGCTCGCAGACAGGAAACACATCACGATCCCCAATGTGAGAGACATTCTTGCTACGAGGGCAGAAGTAGATAGATGAAATGGATACATAGACCTCACTTTAGGGCGAGCTTTAATTTCTAGCGATTCAAGCATGGAGAACCAGCGCCACAGCCCGCACGGTTACTCTGCTCAGAGATGGCAATGTTGTGCCGAAAGCCACGCAGGTCGCAACCAGGCTCACGCTACGTCAGGAAAGATCTGATGCTCCGGCAAAATATCTCGACCATCGATGTTCCTGCCATTGTCCACCGAAACAATGTCGGCCTCATCGATTTCCAGCGCCACAGACCTTTGGATCAAATCGATGGAGACCACTAAGCGAAGGCCGCTCTTTTTCCGGATCAAAATTCCCTCAACATCGGTGAGCGGGCCACGCCGTACACGCACAAGCTGTCCAATGCGCAAGTACGGGTTCGGCTCAACAGCAAGCGAAAGAGATAACCAGGTCCGCAGTTGCTCGATCTCCCTTTCTTCGAGCGGCATCGGCTTGGGCGAGCCTACAAGCCTGGATACTCCGTGGGTCTGCAAAATATCGAGGAATTGCGCAGGAAGGACCCTCACAAAAAGATATCCCGCAAACAAAGGCATCTGCAAAATCTTGACCCGGTCTTTCCACCGGCGGGCCGAAGTGTACTGCGGCAAAAAATATTCAATACCCCGGCCTTGCAACTGCTGGGCCACGCTCTTCTCATGATGTGATCGCGTGTAAATAGCGAACCACTGATTCGCATGGAGATGATTTCCACTGAGCTGGTCTGGGTTGAAGCGATCAACGACCGACGAACCAAACATCACGATTGCTGGGTCTTGCATTGGGCCCTCCCCTGGTAACTGTCCACAGCTTCGCCCCGTCACTTACATGGCTTTCTGTGACTTGGCCCCGCCGGAAACCATTTCCAGCAGTAAAAAATGTTACCCAGCGGTGCGGAAATTTCAGTGTGATGCACAAGAACCGTTCATTATTTCTACAACTTGCGCCATGTTAGTAGTCGATACTACTAGTGTCAAGAAATTAAGCATGCAGGTAGCAACATGATGCAAGATAGGTAAACATTTAACTTGTGGTTGGAATTCTTTAATCATGACTATGAAGCTCGGAGAATTTCAATAACAGCGACCATGCAGGGAGCGAGCAGCCCGCAAAAATGTGAGCCGGCAAGTGGGGCCGGCTCTTCCTATCTTTATTATCTTGTAATCTTTTTATCTTGCGCTGACATCTTGCGAATCGAGAGGCAGATGCGGTAAATCCAGAATTTCGGTCTTTTTTGGCGGGCTCGGCAACTTGAGTTCCCACGCCAGGTGAAGTGCGCGCAACACGAAAATGCCGTACCAGTTCACGTCGAGTTCATACCAGACCAAGCCATGGCGGGGTGACTGCGGATGCGCGTGATGATTGTTATGCCAGCCTTCTCCCCAACTCAGCAGGGCGACCCAGAAGCTGTTTCTGGAAGTATCGTCCGTGATAAAGCGACGCGATCCCCACATGTGGGTAGCGGAGTTGACCAGCCACGTGGTGTGGAACCCCACTACGGAGCGGAGAAAGATGACCCACATCACGTACTGCCAGCCACAGGTCACCAGAATCACCACGGCCAACACGCTGAGCGGGACCCAATGCCATTCGCTGATCCAGACGTGAAATTTGTCTTTGCGCAGATCCGGGACGTACGGCAGAAGCTCCGCTGATTTGTTGTGCATTGCCTTGCCGGTAATGACCCAGCCCATGTGTGCCCAGAAGCCGCCGTCGCGGGGAGAATGCGGGTCGCCTTCTTTGTCGGCGTTCTGATGATGGATGCGATGCGCCGCGACCCACGGAATAGGGCCGCCTTCAAAAGCCAGCAAGCCGCAGAGAGTAAGACCATACTCAACCCACTTTGGGGTCTTGTACCCGCGATGGGTGAGCAGCCGATGGTAACCCATGCCGATGCCGACTCCCGTGGTGATCCACCAGAGCAGTATCGACAATGCGAGCGCCTTCCAGCTGAAGACGAAGAACGCTGTCACGGCGCCAACATGGAATGCAACCATGACGAGAGTGGTAAGCCAGATGATCGGTTGGGTGAAAGTTCTATCGTGCGGAAACATTCTCATTGGTCGGATTGACAAGCACGCTTTCTGGAGGGAATACCGGCAAACTTAATCATCATGCCATAGCAGCACAAAATCTGTTCAATATTGACCACATTTTCTCCAGTTCCAAAATGGCGCGCGCCAATGTGGCTTGACGAATTTCCTGTTAAAAAAACTTTGATCTAACTTGTACCGCGCGAATCGTGATGCAAAAAAGGTCAAATGTTACTCCCGCAGATCATATCCGGCGGATTTGATTCCGGCAACCACGCGGTCGCGAATGGCGGCAACTTCTTCCGCGGTGAGCGTATGGTCTTCGGCACCGACGGTGAGTCGAAAGGAAACGCTTTTCTTGTCCAGCGGCAGCGCAAAGATCAGCAGGAACTGCAACGACACCAGATCGCCCTTGGCCGATCGTCGCATGCAATCTTCAATGTTGCGAACAAGCTCATGGGCGTTGGCAACCACAGAGAGATCAAAACTGCTGGTGGGAAAACGGCGCAAGGGCCGGTAGCGCTGTGTTTGGGCCGGCAGCGATTGCAGCGCATCCAGGTCCATATCCAAGATTGCGGCCCGGCCGCGGTCCAGTAATCCAGGATGAAGCTCGAAGAGCCGCCCCACGGTTGTGCCGGCGACTTCAATCTTTGCCGACCGCATCGGATTCCCGGCTTTGCTGCGGTCCTCGATGGGAACGATCACGCCCTTGGGCACAAGATATTGCACCACGCGCTTCATCTCCGTCAGGCCTGCGCCGTCGGTCTCGCGTCCATAGATCGCCGCGACCAAATGCGTGCTTTCCGCCGCCGCGCCTTTCTCTCCCTTGGCATATTCACAGCCGATCTCGAACAGGCGAAAGTCTGGAAAATAGCGGGCATTGTCGATGACGTTCTTCCGCACCCCCGGAACCAGGCTTGGCCGCATATACTTCTGCTCCGGCGAGATCGGGTTGGCGATTTGCATCAGGTCCGCCGGCGCATAGTCGAAGGCCGATACGTCTGCGTCAGAAATAAAGGAATAGTTGTGCACCTCAGTAAATCCCTGGCCGGTGAGTGCGGCGCGCACATCGCGATGCTGTTCATGCTGCAAGTTGCCCGGCGTGGGAGCAGCCAAGACCGCGGGCGCCTGCGGAACAATGGACGCGTAGCCCACCATGCGGCCAATTTCTTCCACCAGATCTTCCGGAATAGAAATATCTTTGGTTGCTCTCCAGCTTGGCACGGTGATGAGCAGCTTGCGCGCACCGGCATCCGATCCCGGCTCTACTCCAAAGACCAAGGACTTGAATATTTTCACTACTTCGTCGGTGGAGAGCTTGCGTCCCAGCTTTTTTTCCGCCCAATCCAGATCGAGAAGAATTCGCGGAAGCGTTGCTTTGCGCACATAACTGTCAATCGGAGCCGAGGGTTGGGCGCCCGGAGAGATTTGCTTCAGCAACTCAACGGCCCGGACCAGACCGCGCGTGGTATTTTCCGGGTCCTGGCCTTTTTCAAAACGCATGGACGCATCCGTTCTCAGTTTAAGTCTTGCGGAGGTCTTGCGGACGTTCGACGCAGAAAACGTAGCGGCTTCGAGCACAATGCGTTTCGTCGTGCTTCTGATGGCGGTATTGTTTCCGCCGATGATCCCGGCGATCGCCACCGCGCGGTTTGCATCCGCAATCACAATATCGTCCGCGCCCAGTGAATACGTTAGACCATTCAGCGCCTGTATGGATTCGCCCTTGCCCGCGGCCCGGACCTGAATGGTGTTGCCGAGCAAGTCCGCGTCAAAGGCATGCATGGGCTGGCCAAGTTCGCATAACACGTAGTTGGTCACGTCCACCAGGTTGTTGATCGGGGTCAGCCCGAGCGAGTGGAGCCGGTATTGCAGCCACACAGGCGAAGGGGCTACTTTCACGTTTTCAACGAACTGCCCGCTGTACCGGGAACAAAGGTCAGCGTTGGTAATGTTGATGGAGATTGCGCCGTGCTCCGCCGGCGTTGGAAGTTCTTCCACCGGATCGGCCACGTTTAGCCCACAGATTGCGGCCACTTCGCGCGCCATGCCCAGATGTCCCCAGAGATCGGGCCGGTTGGTCAGCGATTTATTGTCGATTTCAATGATCGAATCAGGCTGGGATTTTTCCGCCGCCGCCACTTCCGTGATGCTTGCGCCAGAAAAAGCACCGGGGTCATGAACGCCTTCACACTCAGCGGTCTTCATGGTGATTTCCTGCGCCAGCTTGGTGACTTCAAGCTTTAGACCCGGCACAAGTTCGCGAAGCCAATTGTAAGAAAATTTCATAGGTATGCTTAGAACTGGTTCAAGAAGCGCAAATCTCCGCTCTGCATCAGGCGGATGTCATCGACCGCGTAACGCATCATGGCCAGGCGCGTGAGGCCAAGCCCGAAGGCGAATCCGTTCCACTCCTGCGGGTCAAGACCGGAGTTGGTGAGCACGTTAGGATGGACCAGACCGCACGGCAGCAGTTCCACCCATCCACTCTGCTTGCACACCGCGCAGCCGTTGCCGCCGCAGATCAGGCAGTTGATGTCCAATTCAAAACCTGGTTCAACAAAAGGAAAATATCCCGGGCGCAGGCGCACGGTGACTTTGCGTCCGAAGACCGAGCTGAGCAGCGTCTGCATGAAGTGCAGCAGATGGCCTACGGAAACATCGCGGTCCACCATCATGCCTTCCACTTGATAAAAAGTGTGCTCGTGCGAGGCGTCCACCTCTTCATTGCGGAAGACCCGGCCCGGCGCGATCATTCGTATCGGTGCGCCAAACTTTTGCAGCGCGCGGACCTGCACCGGAGAAGTATGCGTGCGCAGCAGGTGGCCATCGGTCAGCCAGAACGTGTCTTGCATGTCGCGCGCGGGATGGTCGGGCGGAATATTCAGCGCGTCAAAGTTGTAATACTCGGTCTCAACTTCAGGGCCGTCCAGAACGCGGAAGCCCATGGAAATAAATAGCTGCTCGATTTCATCCTGCACCTGCGTTACCGGATGGATGTGCCCCGGCAAGATGCCGGACGGAGGGACGGTCAGGTCCATCCATTCCGCTTTGAGCGCCTGCACTGATTCCGCGGATTGCAGATCCTGCTTGCGCTCGTCGATGGCCTGCTCCAACGTTGCTTTGGCCTGGTTGAGCAGTTGACCCGCTTCGGCACGATCTTCCGCGGCCAGCGTGCCCAGGGTCTTGCTGATTCCGGCCAATTCGCCTTTTCGTCCGAGCACGGCGACGCGGATTTTCTCCAGATCCGCCACCGTGGCCGTGACGCCGATCTGCGCGGCGGCTGATTGCATCAAGTCTTTGAGGATTTGTTTGGGATTGCTCAAATTAGCCTTGTATGTGCGCCGTTCGGCGCGTCTTCAGATAATTGGTTTCACATCATTATATATAGGCTTCACTAAACTTTAGATTACACGGGAGATATGGTCAAACTTGCAGGCGGGTTGCGCATCCGAGACCGCAGGTGAAACCCTAAGCAAGCCGAAGGATCTCTCTTTGTGGAGCGGACACTCTCGATTGGGCCGGCAGTGAGACGTGGCATGCCACGTCTCTACATCCGATTTTTCGTGGTCCCTCATCATCCCGTTTGTAAGTACGATTGCAAGTTTGTTGATCAATCCTTCCTTCACTCCTGATCTCCAATTCTTAATCACCGCGCTCCATCCAATCCTTTTGACTTCACCGCGCAATTTGCTGGATACGCGAATCAGCCATAGGAATATCGCAATGGAAACAGCAAGACCAGTTGTTCCCAGAGAAGCAATCTGGGAATCGAGCGTGCGGGAAAGGATGTTCCAGACAGAGTCGGGCATAAGGCAAGTATCCCCTTGCCGGGCCGATTCGGCAAACGCAGATCAAGAACAGTGCGTTCAGCGACTGCGAGCCGGGGCCGTATCGAATCTTCTCAGTGCATTCCATGGACTGGCCTTAACGATAACTCCACGTCCGAATCGCGTCTTCTCCTCAAAAAATTCTGCAAGGACCCGCAAACAGACCGTTCTTCCAAGGGATCGGTCTGTCCCGCTTACGGGGACGTCAACGTAGGGGGTTGATCCAGGCCGGACTAAAACCATTTATTTTCAAACAATTGCATTGATTTGATTCGCTCTTCAAAAGGAGGAAGAACCAACGTGAAGCGCTTTTCTGTTGTATTCCTATTCCTGATGTCCATGCTGTCAACCGCCGCGATGGCGCAACGGGCTGACGTCGCCTTTACCGCCGGGGTCGCAGGTGCTTCTGATGCACACATGTCATTGACATGCGCCCCGGGGGTTCTCTGCATCGTTCCGCCGCTGGCGGGAAACATCAAAACTGACCCCCGGGTCTTCCTGGAAGGTACTGTGGGTTTCCGCCTGGTGAACGCGAAAGTGGCGTCACTTCATCTGGAAGTGCCTTTCGCAGGCGTACCCAATCAGAGTGTGCGCATTAGCAATGGGATAGACTCCACTACTTTCCACCTATCCTCTGTTTTCATTGCGCCTTCGATCAAAGCGAAGCTTCTGCCTGGGGCTCCCGTCTCGCCATGGGTCAGCGTGGGAGGGGGATTGGCACACTACTCCTTCTCGGCTGACCATACGAATAAGGGTGCTCTCCAGTTCGGCGGCGGCGTGGACATCAAGACTCCATTCCCCCATTTCGGCTTTCGTGCCGAGGTGCGGGATTTCCTGAGTGGTCATCCCAACTTTGGAACACCGGGCGTCGGCCTTATAGGCAACGCGGAAAGCGGCTTGAGCCGGCACAACGTGCTTGCCGGAGGCGGGTTCGTAGTGCGCTTCTAGCAAGCCGATGAAACAAGTACCGAGGCCTCCGTCCGCAAGAACGGAGGCTTTTTTGATTCTGCCGCTGTCATTTCGATGTGCATTCATGGTCAGTGTCAGAAGATGGAGTGCGATCTCACGCCCATGGATGCATCCACTTATCTCTTGAAATATTGCTGGCGTGTAATTTCACCCGGTTCTTTCGAGTGAGTGGAATGTCTTGCCGGTTGGGTTATACTCTGGCACCGATCGATATCACCATTCATGGGGTACACAATGGAAACCAAGGGCCAAGCGGCCGGGGTCGCGGTTGAGTTGCAGCAGGCGTCAACCTGTCCAACCTGCGGCGCAACGATCGCGGGAAAGTTCTGCCCGGTGTGCGGCGAAAAAAAGTTTGATCGCGATCATTTTTCTTTGAAGAATTTCTCCCATGAGGCGCTGCATGAACTGGCGCATTTTGATTCGAAGATCTTCCGCACAGTCCGCTACCTGTTCACCAAGCCGGGGTTCATTGCCCAGGAATATCTAGCGGGAAAGCGCTCCCGCTACGTGAATCCGTTGCGCGCCTATCTGTTCTGTTTTGCCCTGGTGCTCTTTCTCTATTCGGTATACCGCCCGGTTTTTGACGTTGGCGAAGCCGCCAAGGTCGACAAGACGGGAATCGTTCAAAAAATGTTGATCAAACAGGCCCATAAGCACAATGTTCCAGAAGAGCGTCTGGTTGAACATTTCAACGAACACTGGCACTTCTACATGGAACTTGCCCGCATTCTCGACGCATTCATCGTGTCTGGAATATTGGCCGTCCTTTATCGCAGGCGGAAATGGTATTTCGCCGAACACGCGGTGGTCGCGCTTTATTTCCTCTCCTTCACATCGTTATTGAATGTTGCGCTCTGGCCGGTACACGTCGCCACGGGCGGACTTGCCTCGCGCGCCAAGAACGTAGTGTTCTTGCTGCTGACCGTTCCGTATATGTGGATGATGTTACGCAGGGTCTACCAAGATCGGGCTGGAACAACGACGCTCAAAACGCTGCTGCTGTTCGTAGCCACGCAAATTAGCGCGGTATTGACCACGGCGATGAGCCTGGCGTTGGCTGCATTTCATACCCTGGTTACCATCAAATAGGCAGCCAGTTGCTTTGGGATTTTTTTCCCTTGCCTTCTACGCGCGCCTCCTGCCTGCACCCGGCTGTCCTATACTTCCACCATGTTCCGAACGCGATTTAAGAAAGAAATTGTGGCCGAATTTCTGCCGCCTGCGCGCCCGCGCAAGAAGCAGCGCGTGATTCTTCTGTGTGACGGCATGCCGTCGGTTCCCCGCAAGCAGCCGCTGGCGCGGTTCCTGGCACAAAAAGGATTTTGGGTTTTTTATCCCCGCTGGCGGGGAGCGTGGGAGAGCGGCGGCCAGTTGCTGGAGCGGCCTCCGCAGCAGGACCTTAGCGACATCATTGACGAACTGCCGAAGGGCATACGCGAAATTGCTTTTGGGCAGAAGTTCAAACTGTCACCAGACGAGATCTTTGTGATCGGCGGCAGCTTCGGCGGCGCGGCGGCAATTCTTGCTTCGCTCGATCCGCGGGTCAAAAAAGTTATCGCCAACTGTCCGGTGGTCGATTGGAGCATTCTGCCGGAGGAACAGAAAAAAGAAACGTCTAACAAGAGTTACGCTGCGTACATCCGTGAAGCTTTTGGCAACGGCTACCGGCTCTCCGAAAAAAACTGGAACAAGCTGCGCTCCGGCACTTTCTACAATCCCGTGCATCACGTTCAAGAGCTGACGCCCGCAAAGATCCTCATCTTCCACGCCAAGGACGATCCCTACATTCCCTGGAGAAGCGTGAACAGCTTTGCCGCCGATGCGGGAATTAAACTTCGCCTGCTTGCCCGCGGCGGACACCTGAGCACCGAGCGCATTGTCCGGACGTATTGGCCCCAGATCCAACGCTTCTTTGAATAGTGCCGGGGAATAACCGCAGGATCGTATAACATCGCCTTGCAGAAAACTGATTGGAGCCACATGGATGTGCACCTGATTGACGGGACCTATGAGTTGTTCCGGCACTTTTTCGCTGTGCCCGCCTCGGCGGACGTGAATGGCCAGGAGGTGGGCGCGGTGCGTGGCGTGCTGGCTTCCGTGGTGTCGATGATCGAGCAGGGCGCGACCCACCTTGGGGTTGCTACCGATCACGTGGTGGAATCGTTCCGGAACGATCTGTATCCCGGATACAAAACCAGCGAGGGCGTTGCGCCGGAGTTGCTCTCCCAGTTCCCCATTCTGGAGGAAGCACTGGAAGCCATGGGCGTACTGGTGTGGCCGATGGTTGAGTTTGAGGCCGATGATGCGCTGGCCTCCGCCGCCGCCAAAGCAGCGAAGGACGATCGCGTGGGGCAGGTGATCATTTGTACGCCGGACAAAGACCTGTGCCAGTGTGTGGTGGGCACGCGGGTGGTACAACTCGACCGCAGACGCGATGCTGTGCGCGACGAAGCCGGCGTTGTGGCCAAGTTTGGCGTGAATCCGGGGTCCATCCCCGACTATCTGGCCGTGGTCGGCGACAGCGCCGATGGTTTTCCCGGCGTGCAGGGATGGGGCCAGAAAGCCGCGGCGCTGGCTTTATCTCAGTATCCGCACCTTGAAGATATTCCCAAGGACTGGCGGGCGTGGCATCCATCCATCAAGCGAGCGCGTGCGCTTTCAGAAGCGCTGTTTGCCGCATGGGACGACGCTTTGTTGTTTCGCAAGCTTGCAACGCTGCGGCTGGATGTGCCTGTTTTTGCAACGGTGGACGATCTGCGTTGGCAAGGGCCGCGCCCGAATTTCTCGGAACACTGCCACCGAATGAAGTCACCGGTTTTGTTTGGCCGCGTGACGTCAGCACGTCAATGAATCGGCCAGTCGATGAGATTGCCACGCAGGCAATCACAGTTGCGTCGTGCTACTTTGCGGAAATAAAGCTATCGCGTTGCAAAACCACCTGCTGTCACGATGACGGCATGGGCCAGCATGTGGGCGAGGATGGCCGATTCAAGGCCTTTTTTCCAGTAAAGGTAACCGGCAATCAATCCAAATACAGAATTGGCGACCACAACGTAACAGATGATCGATGCAGTGAGATGGCCGGTCAGCGCGAATGCTAAAGGCAGGTGGCCAACACCGAAGAGGACAGACGAAAATAAAATCGCGCCCACAAAATAGATTGCGGGCGGGCGGCCTCGCCCTCCCTGAAACAGCCGCCATGCGCCCCAGACCAGCAGCGTCAGCAAACCCCACCGGACCAGCAACTCTTCCGTAATGCCGCCGTAAAGAAGGCGAGTCAAAAGCGGCAAAATTTTATTGAACTCTTCCGCGCGCGCCACAAAGGTAAGAGGCAGGAAAGGTTTGGCCAGCACCCAACTGGCAAGGATCGCTATGCCTCCGGCCAGGCCGCCGATGAGCCCCGGAATAATCTGTGGTTGCAATACCGAGAGTAGCTTGCGGCCTTCCGCTGCCGCTTCCGCCACAGGCGAGGACAAGCCGACTTTTGGCGCGAGACCACGGCCGATGAGGACCGCCAAGGACAAAAGGACTGTCGACTGAATGACGCTCAAGAGTTTGGCTACAAGCGGAGGAAACGGCATCGGCTTTCCCGCGGTTACAGGCAAAGCTGCCAGCAAAGCAGACAAATCCACAAGCAAGAAAGACAGGACGCCTAACCAGCCTGCTACCCACAAAATCGTGAACAGTTTATTCCTGGCGCTCATAATCTCCACTTGTGGGGCACGTCTGGCAACGGCGGATTCGATCTAGAATTCCGCGGGCACGGCTTCTAAAAATACCTGGTACACCGGGAAGATATCACAACCATGAATTCGTGGCCGAGAGCCACTTGATACACCGACTCAGACGAGGTAGGTGTTCCTCAAGTTTGACCTCTTTCGTTATCATGGCCTTGTAGTGACCGTGCCGGCCAAATCCACCACAACTTCGCGTCGCGCGGTGCGCGACGTTCTGATCTACGGCGTCTGCGGCGGTGTGTTGATCACGGTCCTCAAGCTGACGGAATACCGCTTCCTGGTGGTCGAGCATTCGGTGGAAATCTATGGCGGGCTGGTCGCTGCCCTGTTTGCCGGGCTCGGCATCTGGCTTGGGCTGACACTCACACGAAAGAAAACCGTGGAAGTTATCAAGGAAGTCCTGGTGCCGGTGACCGGCCCGTTCGTGGTGGACGAGGCGCGGGTGGCGGAACTTGAGATTACTCCGCGCGAACTGGAGATCCTCGGGCTGATAGCCGCCGGGTTAAGCACGCGGGAGATGGCCGCCAAGTTGTTCGTCAGCGAAAACACGGTCAAGACCCATTCCAGCCGGTTGTTTGAGAAGCTCGGCGCCAAACGGCGTACTCAGGCGGTGCAGATGGGCAAAGCAGCCCGGCTGATCCCGTGATGCCTCTGTTCCTGGCATGCGCCTCACCCGAAAACATGATTTTTCCTCGGAATAAGCAGAATCACCCGAAAGTATGACGACACGAGGGAAGCCGTTTCGCTACTCTTCGCTTGTTCGCCGGTTCAAGACGGATTTCATTTAAAGGAGACTGAGACCCTGTGAAAAAGACGGTGTTAATTTTTGGACTAATCTCCGGCGCGATAGCCTCCGGAATGATGATGGCAACGCTCCCGTTCATCGAAAAAATTGGCTTCGAGAAAGGGGAAATCCTTGGCTACACCTCAATCGTACTGTCGGGGCTCATCGTGTTCTTCGGCGTACGTTCGTATCGGGAGAACGCCGGCGCCGGACGGCTCACTTTTGGCCGCGGGTTTGCCGTGGGCCTTTTGATTACACTGGTCTCCAGCTTGTGCTATGTGGCGACCTGGCAACTCATCTATTACAAGGTGGAGCCGGACTTTGCCGACAAGTACGCCGCTTGCATGGTGGATCGCGCCAAAGCTTCCGGCGCAAGCCAGCAGAAGATCGAAGAAGCAGTGAAGCAGGCACGGGACATGAAGCAGATGCTCAACAAACCGGTGCTGAATGTCGCGCTTGCATTCATGGAGGTCTTCCCGATTGGCCTTGTGGTTACCGCGGTCTCAGCCGGTATCCTGAGAAAGAAAGGAGCACCTCAATGAGAATTAATCTGGCAAGCGTATTCGTAGCCGACCAGAGCAAGGCCCTTACGTTCTATACGGAGGTTTTGGGCTTCATGAAGAAGTTTGACATACCCATGGGCGAAGCCAGATGGTTGACCGTGGTTTCACCCGAACGGCCGGACGAAACCGAGTTGCTGCTGGAGCCGATGGGGTTCGCCCCGGCCAGGATTTTCCAGAAAGCGTTATTCGACGCAGGAATTCCTTTGACCGCATTTGCGACGGACGACATTCACAAAGAACACGAGAGAATGGCAAAGCTAGGAGTCGTGTTCAAAACGAAACCAACAACCATGGGGCCGGCCATCATTGCGGTGTTTGAGGATACTTGCGGCAACCTTATCCAGTTGGTGCAGAAGGTGCGGAAATAAAATTATTTGTTTTCGGGTGTGACCGTCGCAGAGCCGGAAGCGCCTTTATGCCGGGCTTAAGGGAGCGGGCTGATCGGTGATGTGCTGCTGGCTCCGGGTGGTCGCGTGAAAAATTTGGAGGACCTCATACAGGTCCTCGGGACGAAACGGCTTGGCCAGATAGCCATCCATGCCGGCATCCAGAAAACGCTGGCGGTCGCCGGACATGGCACTGGCGGTCAGCGCAATAATGACGGTCCGTCTTCTGCCGCTGGCCGTTTCAAGAGTGCGTATCCGGCGAACAGCTTCAACCCCACCCAGCTCCGGCATCTGGTTGTCCATAAGCACCACGTCGAATTCATGCGACTGCCAGGCTTCGACGGCAGCCAGTCCGGTGGTGGCCACGGTAACCTGATGTCCGCATTTGCTGAGCAGACGCGATGCGATCATCTGGTTTACAGGATTGTCCTCCGCCAGCAGGATGTTCATCGGCGCAAGAGCCTCTGCCATGGCTGCTCTTGCGGCGACCGGCACAGGCCCACTGGCAACGCCGCTGGCAACTCCAAAGACACATGTGAATTGAAACACGCTGCCAACGCCGGGCGTGCTCTCCACCCAGATCTGTCCGCCCATGAGCTGAACAAGCTGGGAGCATATCGCCAGCCCGAGTCCGGTGCCGCCAAACTTGCGGCTCACGCCCGCATACGCTTGCGCAAACGCCTCAAAGATGGGTTTTTGCTGGTCCGGAGAAATACCAATGCCGGTATCTGACACGCGGAATAATAACTGGATGCGGTCCTCCAAGCGGGCGGATGCTGGCAGGGAAACTTCCAGACGCACCGATCCTGACCCGGTAAACTTAACCGCATTGCCCACCAGGTTGACCAGCACCTGGCGAAGACGCGCTGGATCCCCGACCAGAAAATCAGGAACATCGCTATTAGCGTGGCACGATAGAACCAGTCCTTTCGCGCCCGCTTGCGGAACGATGATCTTTTTTGTCTCTTCAATGATCTGGCGGATGGAGAAGCGCGTTTCCTCCACCGTGAGCTTGCCGGCTTCGATCTTGGAAAAATCCAGGATGTCATTCAGAACGTGCAGCAGGCCTTCCGCCGAGCCGCTTAGCGTCTTCACGTAATCGCGCGACTCTTGCGGCGTCTCCGCGGTCATGGCGAGTTGCGCCATGCCGAGAATGCCGTGCATGGGCGTCCTGATCTCATGGCTCATGTTGGCCAGAAATTTTCCCTTGGCCACGCTGGCCGCTTCCGCCGAGATCTTCGCCAATTCCAGTTCGCGCGTCCGGGCTTGCTCCAGTGCAGCGTCCTTGAGACCTTTCCAGTAGCCCCTGTTCTGGGTGCGTCCTTGCACCAGCAAAAAAGCGGTATAGGCAAGCATAGAAGCGGCAAAAGAGTATCCGGCTTTCCCGCCCAGGAAAACGGCCAGCCCCCACACCGGGCCTAATAACAATAGAAGATGAATTTGCAGCAACCAGAATTTCGGCGTGAATGCGATGGTGGAGCCCGAGGAGATACCCGCGACCCATATAAGAACGATAGCGAACGTCCAGCTTTCAAAGCCGTAAAACCAAAGCGTGTTGGAGTAAAGCAGACCGCAGATACCCGACGACAAAAATATCAAACCAATCAGCGCCCCGTTGAAGAAAGCAGGGCCGGCGCTGTAAATACGCGTATACCAGACCATCAACGCAACTCGGCCAGATATGGCTACGGTGATGATGGCTGCGAAGATCCAGAAATAAACTGGATGGTCCGCTTTGTAGCTGGTTGTAAACGTCAGGATGGCCAGAAAGATCGGAAAGACAAAGGCCCCGCGCATCACGCGGGCAAGTTGGTCCATATCCGCTTTGCGAAGCAACTCCGCGGGGAGCGTTTGGTCTTCCCGGTGGACCGGCTTTTCCGCAATATTGGGATGCGTTGACAGACGGTATTCTCCCTGCATCTTCATCGGCATTTGAAGCTCCGGTCTTTAGTTTACTGAGGTTAGCTTTTCTTTTAGCGTTTCGGCCCGGCCGGCAAGATGCATACAACCTGCCGGATGTGGGATAGCACGGCGATTTGTCGTGCTTGCATGGTAAAATAACTATGCAAGCTGCGGTCCCGCCTCGTGTCGGAATTTCCCTCGCAGTTTCCCTAAAAACCAATGATTTCTGTCAGTAACGTTTCCATGCGCTACGGCGCAAAAATACTGTTTGAAGAGGTTTCCACGGCGTTCACGCCGGGAAAACGCTATGGCCTCACCGGCCCGAATGGCTCGGGTAAAACCACGTTCATGAAGCTGCTGGCCGCTGAGTTGGACCCGCAGAAGGGCACTGTGGTGCGTCCCAGAAAGCTCAGCGTTCTGAGCCAGGACCAGTTTGCTTTTGATGCCTACCGCGTGATTGACACCGTGATCATGGGCAACAAACGGCTATGGGCGGCGATGGAGCAGCGCAACCACATCTACGAAAAAGCCGAGATGACCAATGAAGACGGCATGAAGCTGGGCGAGTTGGAAGGCATTGTGGGCGAAGAGGACGGTTACTCCGCGGAGAGTGACGCGGCTGTCCTTTTGCAAGGTCTGGACATCCCCGACGAACTGCATGAGCGATCCATGAGCGAGTTGCAAGGCGGACAGAAAGTGCGCGTCCTGCTGGCCCAGGCGCTGTTCGGGCATCCGCAGGCGCTGCTGCTGGACGAGCCCACCAACCACCTTGACTTGGATTCCATTCACTGGCTCCAGGATTTTCTGAACCGCTATGACGGCGTGCTGATTGCGATCTCACACGACCGCCACTTCCTCAACAGCATTTGCACCCACATTGCCGACATCGACTACGAGACCATCATCACCTACACCGGCGGCTATGACGACATGGTGATGGCCAAGACGCAGATCCGGTCGCAGATTGAAAGCCAGAACGCGCAGCGGGAAAAGAAGATTGCTCAGCTCAATGAGTTCATTGCGCGGTTCTCCGCGGGAACGCGGTCCAGCCAGGTGCAGTCGCGCCGCAAGGAAGTGGAGCGCTTGCAGGTTACGGACCTGGCCCGTTCCAACATCGCGCGGCCGTTTTTGAAATTTGAGCCCAAGCGGCCTTCCGGCAAACATATTCTGGAACTGAAAGACGTAACCAAGTCTTACGGCGAGAAAGAAGTCATACCGAGCTTTACCGCCAGCGTACTGCGCGGAGAGAAGATCGCGCTGATGGGCCGTAACGGCGCGGGCAAGACCACGTTGCTGAACGCGTTGCTGGCAAATTCGCCATCGACGCCCGTAGCCGAATTACGCAAGACCAGCGGTTACGATGGGCCCTTTATCAATGACGGAAAAGTCGTCTGGGGGCATGAAGCCTCCGTTGGTTACTTTCCCCAGGACCATCGCAGCTTGATTGAAAAAAACATGACCGTGTTTGACTGGATCTATCAGTGGGACCCGTCGGTTTCCACGGAAGAAATACGCGGCCTGCTCGGCCAGATGCTTTTTGCCAAAGATGAAGCCTTGAAGAAAACGGAAGTCCTTTCCGGCGGCGAGGCGGCGCGTGTTCTCTTTTGCAAGCTCATGCTGCAAAAGCCCAACGTGCTGGTATTTGACGAACCCACCAACCACCTGGATTTGGAATCGATCAACGCCCTGAACATCGCATTGCAGCGATATCAGGGAACGGTGCTCCTGGTAACGCACGATCATGATCTGATCGACGAGGTCGCTACGCGGATCTGGCACTTTGACGGACACAAGATCGAAGACTTCAAGGGAACGTACGAGGAGTACCAGGCCGCGGTTCGGGTTTAGAGCGTCTTCTTGTTTTTTTGATAGGTCGTATCAGTCCTGGCCAGGTTGGCTCTCCCAAGAGAGGAATCTGCTCCGCTGTTTTCATGGACCTGAATGACAGCGGGAGCAGATCCCTTAACCACTCCCCCTTCGCAAGATCAGGGTTCGGGATGACACGGCAACAGGAACAACCCCTCGCTTACGCCTCTTTGAAAATGGTCTAGAGCGATCTTGTGAAGACCATAGGGTCCCCGGACTTGAAACCCCGCAGGCAAATAACTCCACCATGCCATCCGTTGAACCGGATATTTCGTACTCCATGTGGAGATTGCCTCTCCAGAGAATTAAACTAGTGCTGGATCGAATACCTGGAGGCCGAAATGTTCAAGACTGACCTCACAGAGAACCCATCGTCAGGCAAAGTGCCGCGCCGGGCTTTTCTCGGCTCCACCATTGTGGCCGTCGGCGCAGGTTTATACTTTTGGTTTACCAGGAAATCGCAGCCAGCGGAGGCCAACATGCAAAGTCAGGCGTTGCAAAAGCCACAGGAAGTTGACATCGTGGAATTTACCGATTCCGGCGAACGGAAGGGCGTGGTCCACGAGCCCAAGGTCGTCAAAAGCGAAAGCGAGTGGAAGAAGCAACTCACGCCGAATGCCTTTGACATCACGCGCCATGAAGACACGGAGATGGCGTTTTCCGGACAGCTCTGGAACCTGCACGACAAAGGTCTTTATCGCTGTATCTGCTGTGACACCGCGCTCTTTAGTTCCGACACAAAGTTTGAGTCCGGCACGGGCTGGCCGAGTTTCTGGCAGCCGATTGCCGAAGAGAACGTGGAGAAAATCCAGGACCGCACGTTTGGCATGACGCGCACGGCTGTGGCCTGCCGCCTGTGTGACGCGCATCTGGGCCACGTCTTTGACGATGGTCCCAAGCCCACCGGGCTGCGCTACTGCATGAACTCAGCTTCTTTGCGCTTTGTGAAGTCCGCCTGATTGGAGGTTCCTATGTTTCGTTTCATCCTTCGCAGCTTTGCCATACTCTGCCTAGGCAGCACCGTGGCGTGCAGTGCTTCCAGCGCCGCGGTGAAAATTCCCAGCCCGGCGACGGACGAACCCGCGGCCAAGTCCAAGGGCTCCGCGACTGTGGTGCTTGCGGGCGGTTGTTTCTGGGGCATTCAGGCTGTGTTTGAACACGTGAAGGGGGTCACCGGCGTTACCGCCGGATATTCCGGAGGCTCAGCCGGCACCGCTGAATATGAAACCGTCAGCACCGGCAGGACCGGACATGCTGAGTCCGTAAAAATCGTCTATGATCCGTCGCAGGTTTCTTACGGGCAGTTGCTCAAGGTGTATTTTTCCGTGGCGCATGATCCCACGGAGCTGAACCGCCAGGGACCGGACTCCGGCACGCAATATCGTTCGTCTATTTTTTACGCCAATGACGAGCAAAAGCGCATTGCCCTGGCCTACATTGACCAACTGAATCAGGCCAAAGTTTTTTCCCAGGCCATTGTCACGCAGGTAGTCGCGCTGAAGGCGTTTTATCCGGCGGAGGCCTACCACCAGGACTACGCGGTGCATCATCCGAATGAGCCTTATATCGCGATGAACGATCTTCCCAAGGTCGAACATCTGCGCCAGATGATTCCCGAACTGTATGTGGGCAAGTAAGAGCACCACAGCGTATAGGATGGTAGCAGCGCAGTTCTGACAGTCCTTGGCCTGCGCTGGTATCAACCTTAATAAAAGGAAGCCTCGAGTCATTGCCACCCATCATCAACGCACAGGGCCTCTCCAAATCTTACGGGGCCACATCTCTATTCCAGGACATCGGGTTCACAGTTTCTGAAGGCGACCGGATCGGCCTGATTGGGCCTAACGGTTCGGGCAAGTCAACGCTTCTGGGGATACTCGCCGGCAGCGTGGAACCGGACAGTGGCAACGTGGCGGTGCGTAAGCACACCCGGCTCAGTTCGGTGGCACAGGAGTCGCAATTCGCGCCGGGTGAGACGGTGCGCTCTGTCATCGCAAAAGCGCTTGAGCGCAGCGCCGTTCCGGAAGCGGAGCGCGAAGGCCGCGTGGTGGAAACACTGGGTCGCGCGGGCTTTGATAATTTTGACGCCGAAGCCGCCGCGCTGTCGGGCGGGTGGCGCAAGCGGTTGGCGATTGCCGAGGCGCTAGTGCAGGAACCGGACGTCCTGCTGCTGGATGAGCCGACGAATCATCTTGACCTTGAAGGCATTGAATGGCTGGAAGCGCTTCTACAGAATGAACGGTTCGCCTGCGTGGTGGTCAGCCACGATCGTTATTTTCTTGAAGCAGTGGCCACGGAGACGGTGGAACTCAGCCGCGCGTATCCTGACGGGCTGTTGCGCGTTGCGGGAAACTACAGCAGCTTTCTGGTCAAGAAAGAAGAGTTTCTGCACGCCCAGGCGAAGCATCAGGACGCGCTGGAGAACCGCGTACGCAATGAGATTGAGTGGCTGCGCCGCGGCCCGAAAGCCCGCGCAACCAAGGCCAAAGCCAGAATCAATACCGCGCACCAGCTCATCGCCGAATTGGCGGATGTGAATTCCCGGACGCGCACGGCAAGCGCCAAGATTGATTTTTCCTCTTCCGAGCGAAAGACCAAACGGTTGATTGAGCTGGAGCATGTGAGCTACAGCATCGGCGGGCGCACGCTTTTCGCCGATCTGGATTTCATGGTCACCGCTGGCAAGCGCGTGGGACTGGTTGGGCCAAACGGCAGCGGCAAGACGACGCTCCTGCGTTTGTTGCGAGGCGAGATGCCGGCGTCCGGCGGGGAAATCCGCAGCGCTGATTTCCTGCGCGTGGTGTACTTTGACCAGACCCGCGTGCTTGATCCGGACGTAACACTGCGCCGCGCCCTCGCGCCGGACAGCGATGCGGTTGTCTATCAGGACCGCATTGTTCATGTGGCCTCATGGGCGGCAAGGTTCCTGTTTACCGGTGAGCAGCTCAATCAACCCATTGGACGTTTGTCCGGCGGTGAGCGCGCGCGCGTGCTAATTGCGCAGCTGATGCTCCAGCCGGCTGACGTCCTGTTGCTGGACGAGCCGACCAATGATCTTGATATTCCAACCTTGGAAATTCTGGAAGAGAGCCTGCTTGAGTATGCGGGCGCGCTGGTCCTGGTAACGCATGATCGCTACATGCTGGACCGCGTTTCCACCGTGGTGCTTGGCCTGGATGGACGCGGTGGCGCAGAAAGTTTTGCCGACTACTCACAGTGGGAATCGTGGCAAGCCGAACGCAAACAGCAGACCAAAGCTGTAACCAAAGCGCAGGAACCGGTGGGGGCTTCCGCATCGGCCGCGCCGGGGACGAAAAAGAAACTGTCTTACCTGGAAGCCCGCGAGTTCGCGACCCTGGAAGAGCGCATCGCCCAGGCGGAGCAGGTGCTTCAGACCAAGCGCGATGCTGCCGAAGATCCGGCCATCGCCAGTGACGCGGCGCAGTTGCTCACGGCCCATGCCGAGATGGAAGAAGCACAAAAAACTGTGGATGACTTGTATGCGCGCTGGGCCGTATTAGAAGAAAAACAAGACGGATGAGGGGCGGCCAGCGGAAGGCGTTTACCCAGCCTTGGTCAGCGCTTCAATTTCTTTGAGAATGGTCTCAAGCCGTTGCTCAAGCTGCTTCTTTTTTCTGGGCTTCGCCTCTGTCTTCACAAACTCTTCATAGTTGGCAATCGAGCGTTGGTAGAAAGAGGCGGTTTTGCTCAGTAAATCAACTTTCGCGTCGACTTCCTTGGATTCCTTTGATGTTGTGTTCATTGGTTCCCTCATTACAATTGTGACAGGTTTGTCCCGAATCAGCTAGAGATTGTTTGGGCCCGAACCATACGGAAGTGTCATTCCCGGTGCAGCGAATGCCCGGCAAACAGGCAGCCATTTACAATGGCGGCGTGCGCATCTTCCTCTCTATCTGCTTTGTTTTGATCGCCCTTGTTTCCAGCGACAAGGCCGCGGACGCGGAACACCAACAGGACGCGCCTTCTCCCGACCTCCATACCTTGACCGTTTCAGTAGAGAATGTGAACCACGATGCCGGCAACATTGGCGTTCTGGTCTTTAACGGACCCAAAGGATGGCCGGAAGACCGGTTTATCGCACTGCGAGATATTGTGGTCGACGCCCATGCCGGGACCGTGATTGTTACTGCTCCGGGCCTGCCCGCGGGCGACTATGCTGTTTCCATTGCGCATGACGTGAACAAGAACCATAAGGTTGATCGCAACTGGCTGGGCATCCCCAAGGAGCAGTGGGGGATGTCTAATAATCCGCATCCGAGTTTGAAGGTGCCGTCATTTGCTGCGTGCAAGTTTTCACTGACGACCGACATGGAAATTCACGTGAAGATGCAATGAGTGCGTTGCGTATGCTCCTGACTGGTGCAAAAAAGTCGATGAAGAAAACTTATGTCGTTGTGCTCGCGGTTTGTTTTTGTTTCTTGCTTACCGGCCTCTGCCAGGGGCAGTCCTTTGTGTTTGTGAGTCCTAATACGCGGAGCCACATGTCCGACGAATTCGCGCTGGAGTCGCAGGATTCGTTTGAGCAACACAACTTTGTGGCGGTGGCCCGATACTTGGCCGGCAGGCTTTGTCAACGGTCTGAAGTGTGGAGCGGAGAAGGCATGGACGGGACGGACACGGAAAACACCGCGCTGGTGGCAGGCTGCAAGAGTGGAGAAGCCACGTATCTGGGCGAACTGCTGGGGCGCTACGCCCATCAGAAGTGGATATTGGTTTTCAATCCCGCAGCAAAGGGTGATCACCGGCTCTGCATGATTGAACTCGCATCTGCTCAGCCGGCAAGCACGATCCATGAAATGCACAAGTACGGATTGAACGAAGGGACAGTGGTTTCTCGTGACAAGGCCAACGCTGTTCGCGTTTACATCTGGCTAATAGACAACTCCAAAGATGGTGCGATACACGCCTTCGTTGACGCCACTCATGGCAAAGTCCAGGAGATGCACGGAACCGGGATATTGATCGGCAATGATTCCCGGCGGCTGGCCGGGCGCGTCTTCGATCGTGGCATTGCCGCCTACGAGCACACCCGTCACAGCGCGCTTTCGGGACTGCTTTGGTCCAGGAAGCTTCACGACATGGGCGATTCGCCGCCCGTCACTCCGCTAAAAACGCCGTAGTCTCTTTGAGAAATAAATCCAGTTGGTCGTGGTGCAGCCAGTGGCCAGCCTTGGGCACCGTGACCAGGCGGCAATTGCGGATCGCCTGCACTCTGGGGTCGCTCTCCGGCACGGCGGCAAAACTTTCCAGTCCCCAGAAAAGCAAGGTCGGAGAGGTGATCTGGCCGTAGATCTCTGCGCTGTCCGCGATGTTGTGGCCGAGTGGCGACATGGCGCGCACATAGTTATCGAACTTCCAGGTCAGCGCTCCGTCGGAATCCCAGTTGGTGCCGTGTAGCGTGAGGTGGCGCGCGACCTCATCGGAGAGATGCGGGTTGGCTTCTTTCATTCGCGCCATGGCCGCGTCAAGGCTGGGATAGCTTTTCAACTTTCGCTTTTCAATGCCGCGCCGGGCTTCAAGCCAGTAGCGCAGACGCTCTGATGCTGGACCGTGCACGCGATGGGCTTGCGGAAATCCGATACCTTCAATCGAGACCGCCTTGCGTACCCGCTCAGGATGCACGCCCGCATAGTGCAACACCACAATGCCGCCCAGCGAATGGCCCACCAGCCGTATGGGAAATTCATTGATGATGTCCAGCAGCGCGGAAAGATCGAGCACGTTTTCGGCAACGCTGTACATGGCGCCCGGCGCCCACGCGCTGTTTCCATGGCCGCGCAGATCAAGGGCGTACACATGATAGTGTTCACGCAGGGAGCGCGCTACCCAGTCCCAGCTGCGGGCATGGTCCAGCCCGCCGTGGACCAGCACCAGCGCGGGCTTTCCGTCCTGGCCGTAATCCCAGAATTGCAGCTTCAACCGGTCTGAATAAAAGAAGTGTGAGATGGGTTCCATGATCCATAGACATTCTACCGTGCAGGGTTGAATTTAGGTTTCTTTTCACTCCTTGCAAGCAATTTAGGTAGTGCTACAGTTTTGTCGACAACTCATCGCTGGCGCGATGACATCTGCCTAAAGGCCCGCGATTCGCAAGCGAATCACTGGACGCTGATTCTGTTCATGGGTCAGTTTTTTCAAACTGACCCACTACCGCAATTTGCACCAGATATCACGCAGGCGCTTCCATCTGATAATCTTCAGCCTTCCGGCTGAGCACTCAAGTACGGAGGTTCGCGCAAACATGAGTCCAACAAAGAGGATGTTGCAGACAGCGTTATTGTGCATCGTCACTTTATTGTTTCAATTGTCCGCGAGGGGTTCGGCGTGGGCGTCACAGCAGGACCTATCCGGCCTGAAGAAGGACCAAAAAGTTGGCGACCTGCGGGTTGCGAACCTTTTCCGTGACGCGGAAAGCAGGATTGTCGGCGCGAAATTTCTCCATGTTCCAACCGGTGCTCCAGTCTATTTCATTCAGCTTGAGACCGTTCCACAGGTATTCACGTGGACCGATACTCCAGTGGACTCGAATCGAGGTCTCCCGCATTCTCTCGAGCACCTCCTCGTGGGAAAAGGGACCAAGGGCCGTTATCTCGAACTTCTGGAAGACATGAGGCTGAGCGCGGGTGGCGCGGCAACTTTCCGAGATTTCGTCGCTTATGGTCTTTCGTCCGGGGCCGGGACCGACGGTTTTTTTGAGATCTTCCACGCATTGCAGGACGCGCTTTACCGGCCGGATTTTTCTGACCTGGAAGCGGAAAGAGAGTTCTACCATTTTGCCGTAGCGAGCGACCCGCAGGGCAAAAAGACCTTGATTGAAGGCGGCACGGTTTACGACGAAATGCTTGCGCGCCAAGATCGGTATACGTACTACTACCAGCTCACGAAACGCGTTTTTGGCGAGAAAACTCCTTTTGCGTTTGAAAGCGGGGGCGCGCCGGAAGAAATGCGGAACGTGACTCCGGAAGAGATCCGGCGTTTTCACGAGAAGTGGTATCGCGTTGGGCCGGGGACCGGATTTATTTTTTCCTTTCCGCCCCAAGTGAAGGCCCTGGACGTCCTGCGAAGAATATCGCAAGCCATGCAGGCGGCTTCACCGGCCCGACAAAGCGCCAAGGGGGTACCGGCCGGCGGCGGGCCCAAATATGTGTTCCATCCATCCGAAGAATTGGGGCCCAGCATCTATCCCTACCCAGGCGCGAACGAGGCTGCTCCGGGAACCGTCGATCTCGCGTGGAAACCCGCAACAGTAGGCTCTCTGCTGCAATTGAAGCTCCTGGAGTTGTTCTGCCGTGGCCTTGCCGAAGGAGAAGACTCAATTCTTCAGAAGGTACTTGTGGATAGCAAGACACGAGTCAGCGATGCAGGAGCCACCGCGGTCGAGTGCTCTTTCCTTAGTGACAGTGAGCGCCGGTTCCCTGCAACCAGCGTGGAGATTTCAGGGATTCCCGGCAACAGAATTACACCGGAAAGCCTGGAACAGCTGCGGAAGATTCTTGTGAACACCGTAAAGGAAGTATCTCAATATCCTGATCACTCCCCAAGCCTCCTGGATTTCAACCGGACGATTGCATCCTCCGCCAAAGGCATGCGCCGTTCGGATGAAGTTTGGACGAAGAACCCACCCGAATTTCAACGCAACATTCCCAATGCAGAATGGAAACGATATTTCGAGCGCCTGGAAATGGACCCGTCTTTTGTCCGCTCGCTTTCGCAAGAACAAGTATGGCAGTCTGTGGACGAACAACTGGCGTCCGGGAAAAACATCTGGCGTGATCTGATTCACAACCTCCAGCTAGAAGAAACTCCCTACATCACCGCGGGAGTGGCCTCGCCCAAATTGCTGGAGGAGGTGGAAAAGCTGCGGCAGGAGCGGATACGAAAAAAGACGTCCGCACTCCTGGAACACTATGCAACGACGGATGAGCAAGAAGCCCTCACGAAATTCGAACAAGAAGAACTGGCCAAATCCAAAGAGATCGACAAGATCGATGCAAAAGTGTCGCACCCGACCTTCACCGATCATCCTCCCATGGTCCCGGACGAGGATATCCGATACAAGCAGTTCCAGATCGACGGAGTACCAGTGATCGCCACTTTGTTCGACCGGCCCCCGACCATGGATATTGGTCTTTCTTTTGATCTGAGCAGGATTCCCAGCAAATATTACAAATATTTGCCTCTCATTCCTGAGTGTTTGAAATCGCTGGGGTTGAAGAAGGGAAACCAGATTGTTCCTTATGCGGAACTTTCCAACAGAATTCAACGGGAACTTTATGACTTCTCGACCGGGTATGAGACGAATACAGTCTCTCATCGGGCCGACTTTACCATACGGGCATCTGCTACCAGCCTGCCGGAATTCCGCAGGGCACTCGATCTGGTGCGCGACGCGATGGAATCCAATTATCTTGAGCTGGAAAATGCAGGTCGTTTGCGGGACATTCTGGCGCGCCGGATCTCCGCGGATGAAGAAGATGCACGCGGCGATACCGCGGCCCTGTTTTCCGCAGATGCTTTCTTCAATCAGAAGGTGCCCGTGTATTTTGCCTTACATTCGCGATTTACGACGGCCCATTGGGATGAGAGATTGCAGTGGCTTCTTCACGATCCCCTTGGTGCAGCGGCGATCGAGGAATTGGGCAGCTTCACCAAGAACGTTCTCGCAACGTCCGCGTGCGTGTCCCGGCAAGAGCTTTCGCAAAAACTGAATGGATTAACTCCAAAAGGAGCGGAACGCGAATTGCTTGACTACTGGAAGAGGAACCTTTATTCGTTCCCTGAAGCTGAACTGTGTGGAGGGCTCCAGCAGCTGACCCGGGAAGTTCAAGAAGATCTTGAGACGGGCCCGGCAAAGACGATACAAGACCTCAAGGAATTACAGGCGACCATTCTAAACCGGCGGGCCCTCCACCTGGACCTCACGGTAAGCGATTCAACCCTTGAAGAAACGCGAAGAGAGCTTGCCGGATTTATACAGTCCATTCGCGCCTTTGCGGTGGAAGAACCATCAGAGCCAGGCACCTTCGTCTCTCCGGTTAGCATCGGCCTACAGCGACGTTACCACGTCTCCTCGGAACAACGACCTTTGTTTTTAAGCCTCATCAACCCGGCCCTTCCGGGTGGCGTTACCATGTTCTACTCCAAATTCCCTGGTTACTCGCAACTGGAGCGCAAGGAGCTCTTGCGCACGGTCGCTAGTAAACTTTTTTCCGGGGCTGGGCCGCACAGCTTCTTCGTCAAGACGTGGGCCGCCGGTTTGGCCTATAGCAATGGAATCGGACAGTATCCGGCAGCGAAGTTGATTTGGTATTACGCCGAAAGGAGCCCTGATCTCCCTTCTCTCATAAAACTTGTGAATTCAATGGCTTCTGGAACACAAGAACTTCAAGATCCCCGCATTGTTGACTACGCGATGAGTGGGGCATTTTCTTTTTCCAGGTTGACGAACAGTGCTTCCGCACGAGGAAGAGCCATGGCCCACGACCTTCGTGACGGCAATGAACCAGAAAAAATCCGGCAATTCTCCGAAGCAATCTTGAAATTACGGCAGGACCATAACCTGTTGCGCGACCTCAAGGATGTCACGTTGACGTCCATCTGCGGGGTGCTGCTCAGGGACGATTGCAGGAAGGAACAAGAGGCGGGGGAGTCTGTGTTTTTCTTCCTCGGGCCAGAGCAGATCGTCTCGAGCGCAGAAAAACAAATTCCCATCCCTTCCCTGCTGCGCCTGTATACCAGCGACTTCTGGATGAAATGACGTGAGCACTCTGTTGCCAAGTGTTGAGTAAAGAACAAGAAACCGCGTTTGCCATAGGTGTGAATAAACAGCTAATCGTGCCAAATGTTAGCGTGAGGAAACACCTCCATCGCCAACTGTTTTCACGGGCCTTGCCTTGACAGCGCTTCAAAGACCCATGTACAGTCCGCGAGGTTACCCATCCTGCGTGGGAACTATTTTCGATGGCCACTACGAACGCTCCAACATCCAATGCAATTTACTGGCTGGCTCTCTCGCTGACGCCGGGCCTTGGCCCCACGCGGGGACGCAAACTGGCAGAGCGCTTTGCCAACGTCCAGGACATATTTCACGCCTCTCTGACCGAACTGGAAGGCCACAACTTGCAGGCCCAGTCCGCCCAGCATATTGCGCTGGGGAAATCTTTAGAACTGGCGCATGATGAAGTTGCCCGCGCCGTGGCGGCCAACGTGCAAATTCTTTGTTGCGACGATCCCACTTGGCCGGTCCGGATCAGCGAAATTTACGATCCTCCTTTGGTGCTGTTTGTGCGCGGAAACTCCGCTTTGCTGGCGCGTCCGGGGATTGCTGTTATAGGCACGCGGCATCCCACGCCTTACGGGATCGGCATGGCGGAGCGGCTGGCCTGCGACCTGGCCACGCGCGGCTTGGTCATTTTCAGCGGCATGGCCCGCGGCGTGGACACGGCAGGACATCGTGGCGCGATCAAAGCCAAGGGCAAGACGGTGGCGATCTTCGGTACCGGGGTTGACGTCATCTATCCGCGGGAGAACAAGAAGATCGCCGAGGGCATCCTGGAATGTGACGGTGCGCTGGTCAGTGAGTTTCCTCTGGGCACATTTGCCGCGCCACAGAACTTTCCCATCCGCAACCGAATTATTAGCGGTCTCTCACTCGGCGTGCTGGTAGTGGAGGCGGGCGAGTACAGCGGCACCCGCATTACCGCCCGTTGCGCGCTGGAGCAGAGCCGCGAAATTTTTGCCGTGCCCGGCAATGTGATCTCCCGCAACTCCTGGGGACCCAATACTTTGATCAAGCAGGGCGCCAAACTGACCGCCACCTGGGAGGACGTTTGGGAAGAGTTGCCGGACGCCATCCGGCAGGAGCTTGAATCCGAAAGGGGGCCTGTAGCATCTGAGCATAAGCCGTCCGGTAGCCTCTTTGGCGACGAATTGAGCCCAGGAGAGAAAAAATTGCTCTCCCTTCTGCGCCAGGACACGTCCATTCACATTGATGAAATCGTGGAAAAGCTGGATACGCAGCTTTCGTCGTCAGAGATTTTTGCCGTTCTCTTTGAACTGGAGATGAATGGGAAGATCAAACAGTTGCCGGGGAAAAGATATGTGAAGAGCTTCTAGCGGCTAGCTACTGGCTGCTAGTCAGAGCAACACCAAAAGCGAACCCGGAAGATGAATGGAGACAGGATCGGAGACCCAAGGTGAAAGATTTCAAAGAACTCAAAGTCTGGCACAAGGCGTATGAGTTATCGCTGGCCCTGTATGAAGCGTCAAGAGTCTTTCCCCGTGAAGAGATATACGGTTTAACGAGCCAGCTTCGACGTGCCGCTGTTTCCATTGGTGCTAATATCGCCGAAGGCTGCGGAAGACGGTCTGACGGTGAGTTGGTTAGATTTCTACAAATTGCCCGCGGTTCCGCATCAGAGGTTGAACATCATCTTTTGCTGGCGCGAGATCTGAAGTTTTTGCCTGTGAACACGCATCAAGATCTTGAGAAACGACTGCAAGAAGTACAGCGTATGTTAACTTCTCTGGTGAGTTCGATACAGGAAAAGAGCGGGCCTGCCCCGCGCGGCAGAGTGACGAAAGGTGTTCTAGGAGCCAGCAGCTAGTGGCTAGCAGCTTTCAGAGTATGTTAGTTTCAGAATAGGATTTGAGCGAATTGCCAAAATCATTAGTCATCGTCGAATCGCCGGCCAAGGCGAAAACCATCAATAAGTACCTGGGGAAGGACTTCGAAGTCGAAGCCTCGCTCGGGCATATCAAAGATCTGCCTAAGAGCAAGCTCGGTGTGGACATTGAAGGCGACTTCAGCACCGAGTATGTCGTCATCCCGGGAAAAGAAAAAGTTGTAGCCAAGCTGAAGAAGATGGCCAAGGGCGCGATTGCCATTTATCTGGCGCCTGACCCGGACCGCGAAGGCGAAGCTATTGCCGCGCATCTGGAAGAAGAACTCAGTGACGGCACGGGCAAGAAGAAAAAGAAGGGCGGAATACCGATCCGCCGCGTGACCTTCAACGAAATTACCAAGAAGGCCGTGCTGGAAGCGTTCAAACACGCCCGTGACATCGACCGCAACCTGGTGGACGCGCAGCAGACGCGGCGTGTGCTGGACCGGATTGTGGGGTATCAGGTCTCGCCGCTGCTGTGGGACAAGGTGCGCCGCGGCCTCTCCGCTGGACGCGTACAGACCGTAGCTCTGCGCCTGATTGTGGAGCGTGAGCGCGAGATCAAGGCGTTTGATAAAAAAGAATACTGGACCATTGACGCTCATCTGTTTGGCAGCAAGCCGCCGGCCTTTGATGCCCGCTTTATCGGCCGGGGTGACGAAAAGACCGAGGTCCCGAACGAAGAAGAATCCAAGAAGATCACTTCGGCCCTGGAGAAGGCCGAGTGGTCGGTGCGCAACATTGAGAAAAAAGAGCGCCGCCGCAGCGCCGCGCCGCCTTTCACCACCAGCAAGCTCCAACAGGATGGCGCGCGCAAGCTGCGTTTTAGCGTCAAGCGCGTGATGATGATCGCGCAGCGGCTTTATGAAGGCGTGGAGCTGGGGGACGAAGGTTCCGTTGGCCTCATTACTTATATGCGTACTGACTCTGTGCGCGTTTCTGACGACGCGCTGGTTGAGGTGCGTGAAGCCATTGCAGCGTCGTTTGGCAAAGAGTTCTTGCCGGAGACGCCTAACGTTTATAAGTCCAAAAAGGCGGCGCAGGAAGCTCATGAGGCCATCCGGCCCACCGGTGTGGCGCGCCATCCTGACGAGATCAAACAATATCTCCAGGAAGATGAATACAAAGTTTACAAACTGATCTGGCAGCGCTTTGTGGCGTCACAGATGATGCCGGCGGTGTTCGACCAGACCAGCATCGACATTGCGGCAAAATCCGGCGCTGAGTCGTTTACCTTCCGCGTTACCGGATCGGTCTTGAAGTTTGAAGGCTTCCTGAAAGTGTATGAAGAATCCAAGGACGCCAAGGACGAAGAGGACGAAGAGCTCAAGCACAAGCTGCCCCAGCTTGAAGTTGGCCAGACGCTGACGCTTAGAGAGTTAAAACCGGAACAGCACTTTACCGAGCCGCCGCCGCGATTCAACGAAGCGTCCCTGGTGAAGGAGCTGGAAGAGCGAGGGATCGGACGCCCGTCCACGTACGCTACTATTATTTCCACGATCGTGGAGCGCCAGTACGTGCAGAAGCTGGGTGGCAAGTTCACCCCCACGGAAACCGGGCTGGTGGTCACGGACCTTCTGGTGAAGAACTTCGCGGAGATCTTTGATCCCGCTTACACCGCCCGGCTGGAAGAAGAGCTGGACGAGATTGAAGAAGGCAAGGAGACGTGGACTGACGCACTGGGCGGGTTTTATAAGAAGTTCTCCAAGGACCTCCGCTACGCGGAAAAGCACATGGAGAACATCAAGCGGATGGAGAAGCCCACGGAAGAAAAGTGCGAACGGTGCGGCTCTCCGCTGGTGCTCAAATGGGGCAAGCACGGCTCGTTCTATGCCTGTAGCGGCTATAAGAAGGATGATCCCGCCAGCTGTACGTTCACCAAAGAGAACCCCATCAACCTGCCGGACTTCGACGGCGCGGAGATGCCGGAGACGTCGCAGGAAGAATATTGCGAAAACTGCGGCCGGGTGATGGTCCTGAAGCGCGGACGCTTCGGCCAGTTCCTGGCCTGCACCGGCTATCCTGACTGCAAAACCACGCGGCGCCTGGACCAGGGCAAGCGCGTGCCGGACGTTCCGCTGGAAGAGGTCTGCCCGCAATGCGGACGCAACATGGTGCTGCGCCATGGACGGTACGGAGAATTTGTTTCGTGCAGCGGATATCCCGACTGCAAATATATCAAGCAAAACTTTATCGGCGTGAAGTGCCCGGAATGCAAAGAAGGCGAGCTGGTGGAGAAGAAAGCCCGCCGTCGTGGCAACACCTTCTACGGCTGTTCCAACTATCCCAAGTGCGAATTCACTTCAGCCTACAAACCTGTGGCGGAACCGTGCCCCAAGTGCGCGAGCCCTTATCTGCTGGAGAAGCACTTGAAATCGGGGTCCATGCTGATGTGTCCTAATAACGGCAAGAAATCGGTCGAGGAAGAAGAGGCGCCAAAACCGAAAAAACGCGGCAAGAAAACAACACCTGCGGCTGAAGCAGCTGCCGCAGCCGCTGCTCCCGCTGCGATCAAGTGCGACTATTCCCGAGCCATACCCCCGCCAGCACCGCCGCCTACGGCTGAAGCTGTGGCGTAAAAGCGATTTGCAGGCGACAAGTCGCAAAAAAATAAAACGTGGACCGCAGCCGCCCTCGGCTGCGTCGATAGGAGACGAGGAATACCTCGTCTCTACCACACATTGCCTTGCGATTTGCCCGGATGGTCCGGTTGGAGTAATCTTGGCGTCCATCGCCAGAAAACTACTTAACAGGAGGCCGTCAAAATGACAGGTTTGTCCGCGCTGTGGCTCCCTATTCTGCTGTCATCGGTAATCGTCTTCATTGTCAGTTCCATCATTCACATGGCGTCGCCGTGGCACAAGAGCGACTACCCCAAAATGCAAGATGAAGACCAGGTGATGGACGCGCTGCGCCCGCTCAACATTCCGCCGGGCGATTATCTGGTTCCCCGGCCCTTGAGCCAGAAAGACATGCGCTCTCCTGAGTTTGCCGAGAAGATGAAGAAGGGCCCGGTGGCCTTGTTCACGATCATGCCTAACGGGGTAATGTCGATGGGGCGGAACCTTGGCCTATGGTTTCTTTACATCGTGGTCATGGGCGTCTTTGCCGCGTATATTACCGGGCGCGCGTTGCCTCTAGGCGCACAGTACCTTCGCGTGTTTCAATTCGCCGGAGCCGCCTCATTTCTGGCGTACTCGGCCGCATTGTGGCCAATGTCAATCTGGTACCGCCGCGCCTGGACCATCACCATCAAGATGACGGTGGATGGATTGATCTATGCGTGCCTTACGGCCGGCACGTTCGGCTGGCTATGGCCGCGGTAGCCGGGTAAAATCAGCGCTCGATTCAGGCGGTTGCGCGTAGTAAAATCCGCGCATGAATTACGGCTACGTTCCTCCGCCGGTCCCGCCTCCGCTTGCTGTTCCGCGGAAGACCTGGTTTTCCCGGAACTGGAAGTGGTTTCTTCCCACCGTCATTCTCGTCCCAATTCTGCTGATCGTGCTTCTTGTGGGCGGCGCCGTCTTCGCGGTGTTCGGGATGATCAAATCCAGCGAGCCCTATCACCATGCCGTGGAGGTGGCGAGCCAGGACCCGCGCGTTGTACAGAAACTGGGCGCGCCGATTGTACCGGCCTGGTACGTTGGCGGCAGCATCAACCAGGCAGGCTCTTCGGGGTACGCGAACCTGGTCATCCCGATCAAAGGACAGCTCAGCGGCGCCACTGTGTTTGTCCTAGCCAGGAAATCGGAAGGCACATGGAGATACCAGAGGATAGGAGTGCGCATTGAAGGTGAAACCACCACCATTAATCTTTTGCGGATAAGTCCTGCGCCAGTCGATCCTTCGAACCAGACGCCAGAGGAACCAGCAGAAGACGAGGACAAATAAATGACTGAACCCGCCTTTGCCAATTACGAGGAATTCTTTACCTTCTACCTGCACGAGCACAGCGATCCGCGCAACCGCATGATGCACGCCGCCGGAACGCTGCTGGGACTCTGCACGCTGGTGGTTCCATTTGTTGTCGGGCATCCGCTCTACGCGTTGCTCTGGCCGGTGGTGGCGTACAGCTTTGCCTGGACGGGGCATTTCCTGATCGAAGGCAATAAGCCGGCCACGTTTGGCCATCCTGTCTGGTCATTCCTCAGCGACTTCAAGATGCTGGCCCTCATGCTGACAGGAAGGCTGGAATCGAGAATGCGGAAGCCACCGGGAGCTTCACCTGACGATCCTCACGCCTACGTGACCGCACCAAAAAAACCTGGGCCGCCGAACCGCAGCGCCTCTGCCGTGGCGGACCTGCCGGAAGAATAAGCTTGGAAGACCAGACAAGGCAGCTTGCTTAATCAAGACAGCAAGCACTCGTCACCCGCCGGCAACCATTAACCCGCAACCACTAAATGGAACAGTCCCGCCAATATAGTTACCACGCCGAGGACCAAGCTCCCGATTCCCAGCCATTTGTTGATGTGTCGTTCGCGCGAACCCTGTTGGTTATCCGCCGAAGGATTCAACGTCATCAGGGTGTCTGCCTTTTCGGCCACGGAGGCCCGCCGCAGCCAGAAAATACCGATGAAGACCCACACGACACCAAACGCAATAGTTCCCATAGAAGTTTCTCCTGAGACAAGGCACCCATTGTTCCACAGCGCAAAATAGCGCGCAAGATTTTAGCGCCGCCACTATTTATCTTCCCGCGTTGCGCATTGCTTCCCGCTTAGGCAGAATAGCCTGCACGAATAAACGGTTGCGAACCAAAGTCTGCGGAGGTCCTGATGAAAATCGGCAAGGTCTTGGTCTGGCTGGTTGTGGGTGCGCTGGGAACATTGGCGCTGGCCACGATCGCGTTGCATCGCAAGGAAGAGATCAACGCCTTGTGGTTGGTGATTGCCGCGCTGTGCAGTTACGCGCTGGGTTACAGGTTTTACAGCAAGTTTGTTGCCGCCAAAGTGCTGGCGCTGGATGCCATGCGCGCCACCCCGGCGGAGCGTCTGGAAAACGGCCGCGACTTTGTACGCACCAACAAGTGGGTGGTCTTTGGCCATCACTTTGCCGCCATCGCCGGGCCTGGGCCGCTAGTGGGACCGGTGCTGGCCGCGCAGTTTGGCTATTTGCCGGGCACGCTCTGGATCCTGGTGGGCGCGGTCTTTGGCGGCTGCGTGCAGGATTTTGTCATTTTACTTTTCTCCGTGCGGCGCGATGGGAAATCATTAGGCCAGATGGCGCGCGACGAGATCGGCAAGACCGGCGGCACGGTGGCTTTCATCGCCGTGCTGAGCATTCTTGTGATTCTGCTGGCGGTGGTGGCGCTGATCATTGTCAACGCGCTCAAGGACAGCCCGTGGGGGGCCTTTACCATCGCCATGACGATTCCTATCGCTTTATTGATGGGCGTCTATCTACGCTGGCTGCGTCCGGGGAAAGTTTTAGAAGCTTCGGTCCTGGGATTTCTTTTGGTGGTCGCGGCGATCTTCGGCGGGCAGTGGATCTCACACTCTTCCCATGCCGGCGCTTTCACCTTCACCGCGGCGACACTGGCCATCCTCATCATGGTCTACGGCTTTGCCGCGTCGGCGCTTCCGGTCTGGCTGCTGCTGGCCCCGCGCGACTACCTGAGCACGTTCGTCAAGCTGGGGACCATCGCCATCCTGGCGCTGGGAATCATCTTTGTGCATCCCACGCTACAGATGCCGGCACTTACGCGCTTCATGGACGGCAGCGGCCCGGTCTTTGCCGGAAATCTTTTTCCCTTCGCGTTCATCACCATTGCCTGCGGGGCCATCAGCGGCTTTCACTCGCTGATCTCCAGTGGCACCACGCCCAAGCTGATCGCGCGCGAGCCGCAGACGCGCATGGTGGGCTATGGCGCCATGCTGGCGGAGTCGTTCGTCGGCATCATGGCCATCATTGCCGCATGCACGCTCCAGCCCGGGCAGTATTTTGCCGTCAACAGCGGCGCCGGGATGGTGGGTGGAAGCCCAACGGCCGCGGTGGCAACGATCACCGGTTGGGGCTTCCCCGTGACCACCGATCAGATGACCACGCTGGCCAGCAACGTCGGCGAGAAGACGCTTTTCTTTCGCACTGGCGGCGCTCCGGCCTTCGCACTGGGTATGGCCAAGATTTTTTCTGACAGCCTGGGCGGCACCGCGGTGATGGCCATCTGGTACCACTTTGCCATCATGTTTGAGGCGCTGTTCATCTTGACGGTGCTCGACGCCGGCACGCGCGTCGGGCGATTCATGTTGCAGGACGCGCTGGGACACATATGGAAACCCCTAGGGCGGACCAGTTGGTATCCCAGCATCGTGCTGACCAGCGCTCTGATCGTGGCGGCCTGGGGGTATTTTCTCTGGCAAGGGATTCAAGATCCGCTGGGCGGGATCAACACGCTGTGGCCGCTGTTTGGCATCTGCAATCAGTTGCTGGCTGCCGTGGCGCTCTGCGTGGCCACTACGATCATCGTCAAGATGGGCCGCGCGCGCTACATGTGGGTCACACTGGCGCCGCTCAGCTGGCTGGTGGCCGTGACCTATTCGGCGTCATGGCACAAAGTCTTCAATCCGAACCCGGTGATCGGTCTGCTGGCGCAGGCCAAGGCGCTTGCGGCGGGGCCGAGCGTTGAAGGTGTACAGAGAAAAATTTTCAACGCCCAGTTGGACGCCGTGGTCTGCGGCCTGCTGGTCGCGCTGGTCAGCGTGATTGTGATTGAGTCAGCGATGGTGTGGGTGAGCGTGATCTCGGGCCGCAAGAAACCCGCGACCCAGGAAGCGCCGTTTGTGGCGACGCAGTATGCGGAGGAGCGGGTATGACGAGATCGGGGGATCGGGAGATCGCCGCCATCGCGCGTGATCGGGGAATCAGAGAACCGGAGGAACATCTCACCACGGAGGCGCGGAGACACGGAGAAGACTGCCGGAATGACGGCTTTTCCGATCACCAGATCACGCGCGATCACCCGATCTCCCGATCCCTCATCAAGCTGCTTCGTAACGTCGCTCTCATCGCCACCGCTACGCTCCGCGAAATTTTCGACGAATCCGCTTACGACCGGTTCCTGGCGCGAACACAGACATTGCGCTCGGTTGAAAGTTATCGCGAATTTATGCGGGAGCGGGAAACCACAGTGGCGAAAAGGCCGAGGTGCTGTTAGCAATGTTGCGGCCAGTTCCACCAAATGACAATTTTGAAACCAATCGATCTCAAGACCCGTGGGCGTCTGCCAGGTATCGCTCGCCGCTTTGGGCTCCCTGTGGTTCCAAGCGGCAGGTCGGTAACTGCCAGTCGTACAGGTCGTTATCGCGCCCTTGGCGGCTAATCTTTAGGTGAAGGGTCAGTGGTAAAGCTAGTCCGCCGGCGAGACTTCCGATTTTTTCAACATACCGCGCGGATGTTAGTATTCACGTCAATCAAGCCGGTCAAGCCAGGCCCAACTCTCCAGGAGCCTGCGCCACCGAACTCCTGTCAGTGCGCTCTGTGGACATTCTTTAGAGGGGCATCCATGAAAAGCTATGTGAAAAACCGTCAGAACCTGCCTGCCTCATTGGCGACCATCAGTCGAAGAAAATTTGTTACCGGCGCTGCCACCGCGGCTGCCGTAGCCGCCGCCGTGCCTTTGGAGCCGTTGCTCGGTGGAAAAGAATCACGGGCTGAGGCATCGGTCGTGCACTATCACGCGGGACCGCGCGCGGAGGCCAGCCTCAACTATCGCAATGCGCAAGCCGCCGCTGAGAACGTTGATGTGGGGGTCCAGCCAGATAACGGCGATACTCTGAGATTTACCGACTTCAGCGGGAGCTATAGCAAGGCTTCCCTGCACGATGCGCTGGGTATACCGAATGCCGCGTCATGGCTGAGCTTGAAGCATGCGCTGACAACTGGACGGTCCGCGGACTTCCAGAACATCATTGTCGGAACGCCAGGCGGCGGGCCAAGCTCCAAACACAACGGCCCGCAAGGCGCTCTGGCGTTCGACCTTGAAGGCCGCGATTCCCATGCCGTGGTCATTCCACCCGCGCCCAGCGTCGCCAGTGCGGTGACGGCGGCGGAACAGGTGGAGCACTACTGGGGCGCGTTGCTGCGCGATGTGCCGTTCAATCAATATGCCACCAATCCGCTGGTGGCCCAGGCTGTGGCGGACATGAACAACCTGCATCACCTGGGCAGCCCGAACAATATGGAATTTCCATTTCCCGTCACGCCGCAGAACCTCTTCCGGGGAAGGTTTGTGGCCGGCGACGGCAACGTTCAGGGGCCGTATGTCTCTCAATTCATGGTGCAGCCGACTTTTTGCGGGGCCCAGCCGCTTACACAGCGTTTCCAAACTTTCCTTGCGGCCAACGCCGGCGGCAGCGACTATATGACCACCGTTTCCGAATACCAGCAGGTACAAAACGGCGGAGACTCACACCGCGCGGTGGCCTTCGATCCCACGTTGCGATTCATCCGCAACGGGCGTGATCTTGCAGCTTATACACGCGTCGATGTGCTTTATCAGGCGTACTTCACCGCGTTCCTCCAGATCGCGGGATTCAACACTCCGCTCAATCCGGGAAATCCATATATTGCGTCGACCACCGAGAAAGCCTTCGGCACTTTGGGCGGCCCCGACGCAGCGGGCACCCTGGCCGAGATGGCCACGCGCGCGCTCAAAGGCGCGTGGTTCCATAAATGGATCAAAGACCTGCGCATGCGGCCGGAAGAATACGGGGCATTGGTGCACGCCAACCTGACGAATACTCATCCCGCACCCCAGGCTGCCGCAGCCCTGCATCACTCGGTGCTGAACTCGGCTGTGCTGCCTCTGATCCACTCCGCCTATGGCAGTTTTTTGCTGCCGCAGGCATTCCCGGAAGGTTCACCGACTCACCCGTGCTATCCCACGGGCCATGGAACGGTCGGCGGGGCATGCATTACCGTGCTGAAGTTCTTCTTTGACTGCACCCAGAAAATCCGGCCCTTGCTGCTGGCCGCGGGAAGGGACGTAGCCACACCCAACGCCGCGGGCACCGCGCTCAACACCTATACCGGCGCGGACCGCGACAACCTGGACATCAACGGCGAACTGAACAAGCTGGCGTACAACATCTCATTTGGTCATGGAATCCACGCTGGTATCCACTTCCGCAGTTCGACTTATTGGTCAATTCTGCTGGGCGAGGAGATCGCGCTCAGTATCCTGCGCGACCGAGCCAAAGGCTATAACGAATCCTTCAACATCACCATCACGAAGTTTGATGGAACCACGGCGACGATCAACAACTAAGAGCAACAAGAAAGAAGCAGAGTGGGAGATCTTGAATCTAAAAGTTTAATTTTGGATTTAGAGTCTACTCCTCTGCTTCCTTTTTCTAATCTTGGCCGCGCGGATCAGGATGCCTCACGGCCAGGGTTTATAAAGAAGATCTGCGCCGGAAAGCTGTGATACAACGCTGGTCTCTGGAAAAACTTGCGAATTGCTATTCCGAGCGCCTTTTGCGGGCATTTTCAAGGAAATCTGAGTTACACTTGCCTCAATGCGTGTCCTGGGAATTGACTGTGGCAGTGAATATACGGGCTACGGCGTGGTGGAGGAGTTTGCCGACCGCCGGCTGGGTTGTTGTGTTACCGGCGCCATCAAACTCAAATCCGGCGTGACCATGGCGGTCAAGCTGCAAAAAATATTTTCCGACCTCTCCGCTATCATTGCTGAACATCAGCCGGAGATGGTGGCGGTTGAAGATGTTTTCTACGCGGTGAACGTGAAGTCCGCGCTCAAACTGGGACAGGTCCGGGGCGTGGCCATGCTGGCGGCGTCCGCGGCGGGACTGCATGTGGCGGAGTATTCTCCGCTGTCAATTAAATCCGCCGTGGTGGGTTACGGCCGGGCGGACAAATACCAGGTACAGCAGATGGTCATGCGGTTACTGGATCTCTCCGAGCCGCCGGAACCCCTGGACGCCTCCGACGCGCTGGCCATCGCCATCTGCCATATACACACCGCTTCCACCATGAAGCGCTACCAGGCAGCAACTTCATGAAACTGCCGCCGCTGGCTTTTCTTTTTTTCCTTCTGGCAGCATTCGCCGTTAGCGCGACGGCACAAAATGCCGTCGATCCCGCCGTCCCCACCGTGACCTTCGATTGCTCGTGGGAGCAGGCGACGCCGCAGAATTTCACGATTACCGTGGAATCTTCCGGCAACGCAAAGTACATCTCGCGCACCGCCGGCAAACCGGGAGATGCGGACGGGGGCCAGGAAGAGTATTTCGCCAGCGAGTTCGCGATGACTACGTCCGTCCAGGAAAAGATCTTTCGCCTGGCCAAGGATACGGGCTACTTCAAAGGTGACTTCGACTACAAGGACCATCGCGTCGCGAACACAGGGAAAAAAACACTGTCCTTTGCCGACAAAACGCGGCATTTTCAGACGGTCTACAACCACTCGGAAAACAAGTCTATCGAAGAGTTGACCTCCATCTTTCAGGGCATCTCCAACACCATACAGCATGGACGCAAGCTCCAGTTTCTGCGCCGCTTTGACAAGCTCGGGTTGGAAGCAGAGCTGAAAGGCATGGAAGATGAAGCCGCCAGCCACTATCTTGCGGAACTGCAAATCATCTCGCCGATACTGAATACCATTGCTGACGACCCTGCCATTCTCAACATAGCCCGCGCGCGAGCCAAACGCCTGTTGGCTAAAATCGGCCCCTGAACAAAGATCAACTAACCTTAAGTTTGGTCAATAAGTCTTAACAATAAGAAACTTTGTCCAGAACCGCCCATCTATACTATGTAGCAAGAGGAGGGTTTTATGCCTCGCTACAAAGCACTGTTTCTTACTGGTATTTTCGCGTTCGCGGTTTCGGTGGTCCCACTCTCCCGCGCCCAAGCCCAAGATGATGTCGATTCACAGGCGCGCATTGTCCGCATCAGCAACGTGGTGGGCCAGGTCCGGCTCGATACCGGCCACGGCTATGAAAACGTCACCATGAATGTTCCTATTGCCGAAGGCGACTGGCTGCAAACCAGGTCTGACGGCTGGGCGGAAGTAGAGCTGGAAGATGGCAGCACCATCCGGCTGGCCCCGGACACGCAAATTATTTTTGCCCAGCTGGCCCGCTTTTCGTCCGGCGGCACGGCCACTACGGTGGACCTGGACCAGGGCGAAGCTGAATTCAAAATCACCAAGCGCGATGAAAGTGAGTTCCAGGTCACGGTCAAGAAGAAGACCATCATCCTGGACCAGTCCGGACGCTTTCGCGTGACCAGCACGAATGCCGATCCACTGGAAATCGCCGTGTGGAAAGGTAGCGTGGGTGTAAAAGATCCAGACAGCGGCGGAGAAATTGACGTCCGGAAAAACGAAACTTTTCTGCTGGACGCGCAGGACCTTAGCCGGTACGCGCTGGACAAAGGCGCGGAAGCCGATGATCTGGACCAGTGGAGCCAGCAGCGCGACGACGATCTCAGCACCTATGCTGCTTCCAGCGGCCGGTACGCGCAATCGCCGTACCAATCTGGCGCGAGTGATCTGGACCAATACGGCCAGTACACCGATGTCCCGGGTTATGGTTCCGTATGGCAGCCCAATGACGTCGGTCTTGACTGGAACCCGTATGAGAACGGCTATTGGAGTTATTCCCCTGCTTTTGGGACTTACTGGGTCTCGTCTTATCCCTGGGGCTGGATGCCATTCCGCTACGGTAACTGGGTTTTTGTGCACGGTCGCGGCTGGTGCTGGCAGTCAGGTCAGACAGGGCACACAGGTGGCTGGACCAAATGGCACAGATCGCCCAGACTGGTAAATCCGCCGGCGGGATTTCGTCCTCCGGTTGCTCCGGTTCGAAGAGCAGGCCCCGGCGGGCAGGACGACATACATCGGCAACCGCCAAGGCCAGTCGCGCCAGGCAGAATTGATGGCGACCATGGTCACAACACGATCAACGGTGGGGGCGCGGGAGTTGTTCCCCAGAATCCTGACCATCGGCCAGTTGCGCCGGGCCGAGCTGCGGGAGACCACGGCTACAACAATCTCAATGGAGGCGGCGGAGATGTAGCTCCGCGGCAGAACCCTGACCAGACGAGGCCAAGAGCACCGGGCAGGATTGACGGCGATCACGGCCACAACACGATGAATGGTGGCGATCCTCAGAATACGGACCCACAGGGCGGTGGCGGCGGGAGACGGCGCGTCTTCAACAATGACAACACGCCGACAACGACCCCGGCAGCCAGCGCTCCTCCTGCGCCGACTACGGCACAGCCTGGATCCGGTTTCACACCGATGGAGCGCCGGCCGAAGGTCATCGAGCGTGGCAACGGCGTCATGCGGAGCGAGTCAGGCGTGGACGTATCACATCAAGGGGGAGGGCTGCCTGCCCCTGTGGTGACCAGACCGGTTGAGACCCAGGTAGAACGCACGCGGTTCTCAGGTTCGCCGGCGCAGGGTTCGCAGCCGGTGCGTCAATATACGCCTCCGGCGCAAACGCCAGCACCACCTCAACCTGCGCAGTCACAACCTGTGCGGCAATACACGCCGCCTCCGGTGCAGCATACACCACCACCTCCACCACCACCGGTGCAGCAGGCGCCGCCACGGCAGTTTACTCCGCCAGCGCCTCAGCCCAGGCCCGCGCCACCGGCCACGACGCCTAAACAAGATGGGGACGCGCGCGGAAGACAGAGATAAATCTTCTTAACCACAAAGGCCACAAAGGGACACGAAGTTTGATCTTCGTGACTTTGTGGCCTTTGTGGTTGTTACTGAGCGGCTAACAATCGAAATAGCTCCGCACTTTTTTCCAGTGGAAGCGCCTCCACACGTACATCGGCGCGCACGCCGGCATCTTTGAGAGCAGTGCGGATTTTTTCTTCGCTATAGTTCTTCTTCAGATTGTTCAGCAGCGTTTTGCGCTTCATGGCAAAGGCCACTTTCAGAAAATCGATGAACGCCTTTGGCTTGACCTGAAGCTCCTCAAACCGGGGCGCAACTTTAAATCGCAGCACGGTGGAATGGACCTTGGGCGGCGGCACAAACGCTCCCGGAGGCAAAGTAAAAAGCTTGTCGACTCTGGTGTAAAGCTGGGCCGTAGCCGAAAGCAGGCCATAGTCGCTTGTGCCCGGCTTGGCGGCGACTCGGTCCGCCACCTCGCGCTGCACCAGGATGACGATGACGTCAAACTGGTCATGGAACTCAAACAGGCGCAAAAGAATGTCCGACGTAATGTAATAGGGCAGGTTGCCGATCACCCGCGCCGGCGCAGGCTTGAGCGGGCGGAGATCGTTCAACGGCCCAATGGTGCGGTTCAAGACGGTGCGGAAATCAAGGCTGAGAACGTCGGCTTCAATGATCTCCACATGCGAGTAGCGCGCATAGTCGTAGCGCAACTGCGTGGCCATCATGCGGTCCAGTTCGATGGCGATCAGCCGCCGGGCCCGTTGTGCCAGGATTTTTGTCAGCGCGCCCTTGCCCGGGCCAATTTCCAGCACAACAGATTGTGAGAGGTCGCCCAGGGCGTCTACGATCTTCTCCGCCGCGCCCATATCGGACAGAAAATTCTGCCCTAGTTTCGGTTTTTTTGTGTTCCCCAAAATTGGCCCTTTTCTTCGCCGCGATATAAACTTTTTTAGCGCTTGTGTTTTGCCACGTTCTGGTTCGTCGTTTTGCTGAATCAGGGCTTTCAGATTCAAGGGCTTTCAGATCAAAAACCAGGGAGACCCATGAACATTGTCTTTGCCGCTTCTGAATGCGTGCCCTTTGCCAAAACCGGCGGACTGGCCGATGTTGTAGGCGCGCTTCCCGCGGCCTTGGCTGAACTGGGGCACTCCGTTACCGTGTACCTGCCCAAGTATAGACAGACCAAGCTGGCGGATGCGAAAGTCCTGCTGCGCAGCCTGACCATTCCCTTTGACGACCAATACCGTTTCTGCTCCGTTCTGGATGGAGGCAAACGCTCCGGTGTGAAATTCTACTTCATCGACTACCCGCCGTTCTTTGACCGTGAAGCGCTCTACGGCACTCCCGCGGGCGATTATCCAGATAACGCGGAGCGCTTCGCGCTTTATTGCCGCGCCGTGCTGGAGGCTTCCAAAATCCTGGGCGTGCCGGACATCTTTCACTGCCATGACTGGCAATCTGCCTTGATTCCGGTTTTACTGCGCACCAGCTATGCCGATGATCCGGTGTTCCGCGGCACGTCCACGGTGTTCACCATACACAACATCGGATACCAGGGAGTTTTTCCCGCGGACACGCTGCCGTTGCTGATGCTCCCCTGGGACCTGTTTGCCATCTCCAAGATGGAGTACTGGGGCAAGGTGAGCTTTCTGAAAGGCGCCCTGATCTTCTCCAATCACATCACTACCGTCAGTAAAAAATATAGCCGGGAAATCCAGGAAGTCGAGTTTGGGTTTGGGCTGGAAGGCGTGTTGCGCGGACGCTCCGGCACGGTGAGCGGGATCCTGAACGGCGTCGACTACAACGAGTGGAGTCCCGCGAAAGACAAGCTGATCGTCCGGCAATACACGCCGGAAATGCTCGATGGCAAGCGCGAATGCAAATACGACTTGCTGCGCCAGTTCGGCATGAACGGCACCAAAGCCAATGTGGATTTGCCGGTCGTGGGCATTGTCTCCCGCTTTGCCGCGCAGAAGGGCTTTGACTTGATTGCGGAGATTGCCAGCGACCTGGCCCGGCTGCCGCTGATCGTCACCGTGCTGGGCAGCGGCGACAAAAAATACCAGGATTTGTTCCTCAAACTCAGCCGCGAGTTCCCGGATAAATTCGCCGTCAAAGTGGCGTATGACAACACACTGGCCCACAAGATTGAGGCCGGCGCGGACATGTTCCTGATGCCTTCACGCTATGAGCCCAGCGGCCTGAACCAGATGTACAGCCTGAAGTACGGGACGGTCCCAATTGTCCGCGCCACCGGCGGCCTGGATGACTCGATTGAACCCTGGGATGCGGCCGCGGGCAAAGGCACCGGCTTCAAGTTCAGCAGCTACTCCGGCGCGGCGTTGTTGAGTGCGATCCAGGAAGCGCTGAAAGCGTTTAAGGACCAAGCCAGATGGAAGAAGCTGATGTTGAACGGAATGAAACAGGATTTTTCCTGGACCGCGTCGGCCAAAGAGTATGTGAAGATTTACGAACGCTTAGCACCAAAGACCGCGAACGAGAAAGTGGGGGACTTGAGCAGAGTTTAGCGCTGCACAATTTCCGCACGGCAATCGCCCCGAGACCACCGAAGATCCGGATGTAGAGACGAGGCATTTGCCACGTCTCGCTGTTCGTCGCTCGAGAATATTTGGTTTCATAAAGATGTTCGCAATTGTACGGACGGCAATGTATAGAAAACACTGTGTCAGCATGATATCTCCCACGGCGATGGGACAAGATTCCGTAAGTCAGCTTTGGGGAAGGTCCTCTAACTTGAAGGTAGCGCTACCGAACACTCTCGATAGCGCCAGCAGTGAGACGTGGCCATGCCACGTCTCTGCGTCCAATTTTTTCGTGGGCCTCGTCTATCCAGGTTGTGCGTACGATTTGCATGTTTGTTCATTAGGAGCAGAGCGCATCAGTAAAGCTGTTCATGGCCTTGCTGGGTTGCGCGGAGTCGAAAAATCCCGGCAGAGCTTCCTTATTACCATGTAGCTTCAGTGGGTTCTCCCCTATGCTGTCTCGAACGAACGCCCTGTTGCTCCCTGTGTCCCGTTTTGGAACGCCGTCGAAAATATTCTGCGCAGGCGCAAATTTTGAGCTTGCCATATTTACAGATTTTGCGGACACTCGCATCGCTCAAGTTATTTACGAGCTTGGATAGTAGAAAAATTTCAAGCCACACAAGCCAACAAAACTACCCAACTCTGAAATTGAATTTCTGACCAGCGCTGCAAGCTTAAAAAACTCTAACTTATTGCAAGGTAGCCACTCGAAATTGCTCGGGCAAATATTCACCCGCTTTTTACCCATCGTTAACAAGCTCAGCCCTGGGAGCATGCTGTAATCGGCTTCCGGATTCACACAAATTAGGTGGCCTCGTCTAAGAATCGTTCTCTGGAGGTAGTAATGAACCACGAAGAAAAAAGTTCGCTTGATTCCACCAACTCTCAACCGGCAGAAGAAAACAACCCGTCCACATCTTCAACCAGTAGGCGCGGGTTTCTGAAGACAGCAGGATTAGGAGCTGCTGCCCTGACTGCCTCAGCCATGTTGCCTGATGTGCTGGGCCAGAAAGCGGAAGCAAAAGAAGTTGCTCCGTTCAATACCAAGGACCCGGATCGCCGGGAACGGCAGCTTGTGGACGTTCGCACGGACGCGGCAAGGCGCGCCGGCGAACTGCTGGAGACATCGTTTCCTCATCCCACCAACGGCGACGAAGAACGCTATCGCCATCAGGGCTTCGCCGGCAATTTTTCCAAGACTTTGCCGCATGATCCCGTTACGGGCCTGGTGGTTCCCAGCGCTTACCTCGCCCTGGTGGACGCACTCGAAGATGGAACGCAGGAGGCTTTCGACGCGGTCCCGGCTGGCGGCACGGGCAAATTGGCAGGCCCGCTGAGTCCGTTGCAGTTTCAAATGGCAGGGTCGGATTCACCGGATGCCAAGTCGCCGTTCACGCCGCCCTCGGTCGCCAGCGCGGGCGGAGCCGCCGAGATGGTGGAAATTTACTGGGAAGCTTACCTGCGCGATGTTGGTTTCATTGATTATGGATCGAATCCGTTGGTTGCCGCAGCTGTAGCCGATATGAACCATCTCTCTGACTTCGGCGGGCCCAAACCGGTAACGCCGCAAAACCTTTTCCGCTTCCCCTTTGTTGGCGCTACGGACGGGCCCTATGTTTCGCAACTTTTGTATCGTTCGCACCGGCTGGACGGCGTTGATTTTGTTCCCATGCTTCATACTCGCCTTCCCGTTGCCGATCCCATCACCGGGCAGGTGCTGACGGCACCGGGAACGGGCCTTGACTTCATGACGAACTTCCCTGAATACCTGTCCGTCGAAAATGGGAATGGGGCCTTGCCGGGTGCCCCGAATACGGCTGATCCAACAACGCGGTTCATCCGCAACGTCCGCGATGTGGGCAATCTGGCGAACTCTGATTCCATCTTCTCCATCTACTTCCGCGCTGCCATCATTCTGGGCGGGCTGGGAGTTGGCGTGGATCCTAACAGTCCTTATGCCAATGACACCCGGATCACTGGCTTCAACACCTTCAGCAGCGGATACCTTTTCCAGTTGCTCGCCCAGTGCGGCCAGACGGAAGCCGCCGCTTTCTACGAGAAGTGGTTCGTGCACAGAAAGGTCCGGCCAGAAGCCCATGCCAACCTGGTAGATGGAATCCTCACCCACCGGTTTACTCTCAATCCATCCATGCATCCTGATCTGCTGAACTCGTCGGTGTTGCCGTTGATCTTTGAGCGCAACCGGCAGTTGAACGTGAAGCGCGGTCTGGGAACTGCGGGCAGCTACTTCTTGCCGCAAATGTCTGGCGGTGGATCGCCGTCGCATCCTTCGTCCCCAGCCGGCCATGCGTTCACGGCGGGCGCCGCCGTCACGATGATCAAAGCCATGCTTGACGTAGGCACACCGGCGAATCCTCGCCCCTGGCCGGTACAGCCGGTCCAGTCTTCAGCGGACGGGTTGAGCCTGGTCAACACCACGGACACTAATCTTACCGTGCTCGGTGAACTCAACAAACTTGCCGCCAACGTGAGTGAAGGACGCAATATGTCCGGAATTCACTGGCGCGTGTCCGACAACATGCATGGCATGTTCATGGGTGAAAAGGTCACGATCCGTCTGCTGGAGGAGCTGGGCGCAACCTATCCGGAGAAATTCAAGGGCTTTACCCTGACCAAGTTCGATGGAACCACGGTCCTGGTTGGAGCGAGCAAACCGATCTAGATCCGCCGATCTTTGATCTTGGGTCTTTGACCTTGGGTCTTGGCAAAAACAGATATTTAACTCTTACGGGCTTGGGCCTTTTCGAATGCGGCTCAAGCCCTTTTTATGTCTCGCTCAAGAGCCACTACTTCCCCGCTTCTTTTTTCCCTGCGCTTTTCTTGGCCGGCGCTTTCTTTTCCGGCATGACAAATGGTTTGGCTTCAATGCCGTTCATCCGCGCCACGGTTACGGCATTCAGCGCGCCTTCCGGCTCGTCTTCATGCTTAAAGAAAGCGTAGACCTCTCGGTCTTTGCGCTGGGCTTGCAGATCTTCGCCAATTTTCTTCAACTGGTCTGGGCTCAGCCCCGGCACGCGCAGGCGATAGTAAAGAAAGTTGGCCGTGGCCACATGGGGCACAGCCATCTTTTCACTCTCCGCCCAGCACAACGCGGCATTCTTCTTTTTCAAGATTTCAAATACGTTGTCCACGAACCAGGTCTCATGCCGGAATTCAAAAGCAAACTGATAGGCCACGGGCAGCAACTGTATAAACGCTTCCAACAGACCGGTGTCGGCTTTGAGATTCGGTGGGACCTGGACAAGAATCGGTCCCAGCTTGCCTGACTCGCGCATGGGCTCCAGGCTTTGCAGAAAAAATCGCAATGGCTGGTCGGCGTCCTTGAGCCGCTTGAAGTGGGTCACGGACTGGTGAACCTTGGCGGCAAAGCGAAAATCCGGCGTGGTGCTGCCTACCCAACCGGCGATCGCGCTGGCCGTGGGCATGCGGCGAAAGGTGCCGTTCAACTCCACGGCGTTTAATTGCGTGGAATAAAACTCCAGAAAGCGTTTGGACGGAAGTTTGTCCGGAAAAAATGCCGGCTTCCATGTTGGATATGACCATCCCGAAGTGCCGATATGCAGGTCCATGGACGGAAGTATAGACGAAACCTAATTCACCACGGAGGATGGGGGAATCGGGTGATCGCCGTCATCGCACGTGATCGGGTGATCGGAGAGCCAGGGAAACATTTCACCGAGACACGGAGAATCAAACAATTGAATAACTTGGTAATTTTGCACTTTGCACAAACAATCGGCCGCAGCCGGGAATTGTGCAAAACATGAAAATGCGGAAATCCGTTAGCTCGCGGCCATCAGCAGAGTGATCCTGACTCAAAAATACTTCACCCAGCCAGGTTTTCCTCCGTGTCTCTGTGGTTTCCCTGGCTCCGATCACCCGATTTCCCATTTCAGCACTATTTGTACAGCAGATACTTCGCTCTGATCTCTTTGAACTTCTGCAAATCATCCTGCCAGGATTGGGCGATGTCACGCGGGTCGTCGCCCTTGGCCAGCGCGTCAAATATCTGTTGGCTGGAGAGCGCGGTGATCATGTGCTCGATCTTCCAGTTGTCGGGATAGAGCTTCTTCAAGGCCGCCGCGATCTCGATCCCCAGTTCCGGAGAATCCAGCACGCTACGGTCGGTAACAATAATGTTCACACCTTTGCACTGCTGGCCGGAGTATGGGCCGCTGTTCGGAGTGAAGGTCACGGGCACAAATCTCACCCCGGCGATCAGGCGAGCGTTGAGATAGCTGGCGAGTGCGCGCGGATCAATCCAGGGAGCGCCCATGATTTCAAAAGGCGTGTCCGTGCCGCGGCCCACAGAGACGTTTGTTCCTTCCACCAGCGCCACGCCGGGATACAGCGCGGCTTCATTCACGGAGCGGAGATTGGGGGAAGGATTGACCCACACGAGACCCGTGGAATCAAACCAGTCGCCGCGCAGCCAGCCTTCCATGGGAATCACGCGCAAGCGCGCGCCAATTTTGTTTTCCGCATTGAAGAGCTGGGCCATCTCGCCAAAGGTCATACCGTGACGCACCGGCATAGCATGGTAATTGGTAAAGAGCGGCATGTCCGCCTGGGACACATGGCCTTGTACGTAAGCGCCGTTAATCGGGTTAGGGCGATCCAGCACCACCACTTCAACATTGGCTTGTGCCGCTGCTTCCAGCAGGTATCCCAGCGTGGCCGGATAGGTCCAGAAACGCGCGCCCGCATCTTGCAGATCAAACACCACCGCATCCAGTGTTTTTAGCAGCTCAACCGGCGGACGGCGTTTTGCGTCTGTGCCTCCGTACAGGCTGTAGATGGGAATGCCCGTGACGGGGTCCGTCATGTCATCAACCTTCGTGCTGTCAATGGCGCCAAAGATTCCGTGCTCGGGACTAAAAATGGCTGCCAGCTTGATGCCCGGCGCAGCGGCCAGCAAATCGACCGTGCGATTGCCCTGTAGGTCCTGCCCATTCTGGTTGGTAAGCAGGCCAATGGTCATCTGCTCTTTACCTTGCTTCAGCGGTAGAAAACTATCTCTTTCCAGGACATCAATTCCCGTAAGCACATGACCATTGCGCGCACCCACATGCCGCGAGGCCGATGCGGCCTCGTTGTACCCGGTAATCGCGAGCAGCTTTTCACGATTGGGAGAGCTCACGTCCAGGTGCAACAACGACGCCACCGCAGTGGCTACGCGCGAACGCAGGGAAATGATCTGGCTCCCCTGATGCGGATGCACCGAGTTCGTCAGCAGGATCACGTAGGTGTTGGTGTAAGGATCGATCCAGATCGATGTGCCGGTGTATCCGGTATGGCCGAACGATCCAACGGGGAGCAACACACCTCGGTTGGTGGAGTAGGGCGAATCAATGTCCCAGCCCAGGCCGCGGACGTCGGTGGCGTTCGGCGGCTGCTGCGGCGTGGTCATCTTCTCAATGATGTCCGCAGAGAGGATCGTCTTGCGGCTAATGAGCGCTTGGGCGTAGAGTGCGAGGTCACCAGCGGTGGAAAACACGCCGGCGTGTCCGGCCACGCCGCCCATGCGTCCCGCCGTGGGGTCCTGCACGTGCCCGCGCAAGATGCGTTGATGGTCAATCGACAAGGTCTCGGCGATCTTGCTGCGCCACTCCGCGGGCGGAAGAAAGCGCGTGTGCTTCATTCCCAGCGGCTGGAAGATGTGGACTTCGGCATATTTATCCAGCGACATTCCGGAAAGACGCTGCACCATCTCACCCAGGACAGTGAAATTGATGTCGCTGTAAACGAACTGTGAACCTTGCGGAGATTGTAGTTTTTCTTCATGGGCCAAGCGGAACGCCGTCTCCTGGCCTTCCCACGCCGTGCTCAGGTCCAGGTCCGGTCGCAACCCGGAATAATGCGTGAGCAATTGCCTGACTGTAACGCTGTCCTTCCCGTTAGCAGCAAAATCGGGAATGTAATGGGCCACCGGTTCGTCCAGGCGCACCTGTCCGTATTGCACCAGGCGCATCACGCTGGGCGCAGTGGCAACCACTTTTGTGAGCGAGGCCAGATCGAAAACCGTGTCCACGGTCATGGGCTCCAGCCGCGGTGATGTGGCGCGAAACCCGAAAGCCTTCTGATGAATGAGGCTGCCGTCATGCCCCACGGCCAGCACCGCCCCGGTCACCGACTGGTCATCGATCTTCTCTTGCACCAGAGCATCAATGGGCGCAAAGTTCAGGGTTGAACGAATGGGCTCCGGCGGCTTTGGCTTTTTTTGTGTCGTCTTTTTCTGTACCGGCACGTTCGGCTTCTGCGCCGGCGCCGTCTGTGCCGGTGCGAGAGCAAGGGGACTTGCCAGGAAAACCAGGACAGGGACCAAACCAACGATTTTGCGCAATAATTTCATCTCTCAACTGAGTGTGTTATAAACCGAACACAAAAGCAACTTTGAGGATTCTTTCTGCACCAAAGTACCAACAACTTTCTTACCGATGCGTACAGCGGCCAGGACCAGCAGTTCCAACGCGCCTTCGCTGTCCTACAATCAGGGATCGACCAGCGGGCGTTTCCGGGGGCTTCCGTGGCCATTGCGCACCAGGGAAAGATGATCGCGCTGAAAGGACTCGGGCATTTTACTTATGGACGTTGTTCCAAGCCAGTCAAACGCACCACAATTTATGACCTTGCTTCCGTGACCAAGGTAGTGGCCACGACTACCGCATGCATGGTCCTTTACGATCGGGGGAAGTTCCTGTTAGAACAACCGCTTGTTGACGTCCTTCCCAACTTTGCTAGTGATGACACCCGCCGCCGGAAGGTGACCCTCCGTATGCTGCTGGCCCATTCTTCCGGCCTGCCGGCGTATGTAAAGCTGTTCCAGACAGCCGGTAATAAAGATGAGCTATTGCAGCAAGCATTCCTGGTGCCACTGACGGCCGATCCCGGTACGCGCGCGGAATACAGCGATATTGGCTTCATCCTGCTGGGTGAAGCACTGGAACGGCTGGCCGGTGAGCCACTGGACAAGTTCTGCCAGCGTGAAATCTTTGACCCCCTGGAACTGTACCCGGCCGGGTTCAAGCTGGCCCACCATCCGTGGAGCGCGTACATCCCACCCACCGAGAATGACCTATCGTTTCGCCATCGCATCATCCGGAATGAGGTGAACGACGAGAACGCCTGTGTCATGGGAGGGGTTGCTGGCCATGCTGGTGTGTTTGCCACGGCACGTGACGTGTCAGATTTTGCACACTGTATGCTGCGTGGCGGGGAGCCTCTCGTCCGGCCCGGTACCGTGGAACTTTTTACCCGGCGCGAAGATTTTCCACACGGAACCTCCCGCGCCCTGGGTTGGGACACACCCTCTCAGCCCTCACAATCCGGTAAGTATTTTTCTGCCCGGTCCTATGGCCATCTGGGCTATACCGGCACATCATTATGGATTGACCCGGAACGCCAGCTCTCTGTTACGCTGCTAACGAACCGCACGTGGCCGGACCGCAGTTCGCAAGCCATCAAACAAATCCGCCCGGCATTCCACGATGCGGTGGTAGAGGCATTGGCGTGAGTAAAGGCAACGTCAGCATCGGCAAGCTCGGCACGGAGCAGCCCAACCGCTCTTCCTCTGACCTGGACACCAAATCCGCGCTTGAGATCGCGCGCATCATTAATGATGAAGACAAGAAAGTAGCTGGGGCCGTGGAGAAGGCCCTGCCCCAGATCGCGCGGGCCATCGACGCGATTGCCGAAGCTATCCGCAGCGGCGGCAGGCTGATTTATGTTGGCGCCGGGACCAGCGGCCGACTGGCAGCACTCGACGCTTCTGAGTGTCCGCCCACCTTTAATACCGATCCCAAGACTGTGCAATATGTGATTGCCGGCGGCGACAAAGCTCTGGGCCATGCGGCGGAGTTCAATGAAGACTCACGGCAAGCGGGACAGCGCGATTTGGCCAAACGCAAACCAGGGAAAAAAGATGTGGTAGTCGGCATCGCGGCCAGCGGTCGCACACCGTACACGGTCGCCGCTGTTGAATATGCACGCAAGAAAGGCTCCAAGACGGTGGCCGTGGTCTGCAACCCAGGGTCAGAGCTGGGCCGGGCTGCGGAGATTGAGATCGTCGTTGAGGTTGGGCCAGAAGCGGTTTCCGGCTCCACGCGAATGAAGGCCGGATCTGCACAAAAAATGGCCCTCAACATGCTAACTACAGGAGCCATGGCCCGTCTTGGATATATCTACGGAAACCTGATGGTCAACGTACACACCAAGAATAAGAAGCTGGTGGAGCGCGGGCTGGGTATTCTGGAAAAGGCGTCTGGGACCGACCGTAAAACCGCGGAAAAAATGCTTAAGGCTGCTGACAATCGGGTTGAAATAGCGCTTATCATGATGCAGACAGGTCTGAGCCGCAGTGCGTCCGTAAAGAGACTCAAGAATGTTAAGGGTAATGTTAGAAGGGCGATTGCATCTAAGTAATTTAGAATGAAACTTGTTCCCAAGTCGCGAAGCGTGAGCACTGCCAACGGCGATAGTGCAAATCCAGTGTCCCGGTTGGACGAGGTGAAGAAACCTGTAACGCGCAGCCGGACGATTCGGGTTGACTTCAAGGACGCGGTGGAGCCGCGTGAGAGTTTTATGGATAAATTTGTAATTCGCGGAGGCAATCCGCTGGTCGGCAGCATTCGCGTCAGCGGAGCCAAGAACGCTGCTTTGCCGGCCATGGCCGCCGCCATCCTGACGGATGAACCAGTCATCCTGGAAAATATTCCTGACGTTCGCGACATACAGACGGAGCGCAACCTGCTGGTCTCCATGGGAGCCGAAGTTGAGCTGGGCTATGGCCGCGCTCACCATCGCACCACTATTTGCTGCAATAGCCTGGTCAACCCGGAAGCCGCCTACGAATTGGTGAAGACCATGCGCGCTTCCACACTGGTCCTTGGGCCCCTGGTGGCCCGCATGGGGCGCGCACGGGTTTCACAGCCCGGAGGCTGCGCCATTGGCGCGCGGCCCATTGATCTGCACATCAAAGGGTTGGAAACGCTGGGCGCAACCATCACCCAGGAACACGGCTACATTGAAGCCAGCGCGGAACGTCTGCGCGGCGGCCACATTGTTTTTGACAAGATCACGGTGACCGGCACGGAAGACCTGATGATGGCAGCCACACTGGCTGAAGGCGAGACCGTGCTGGAAAACTGCGCCCGCGAACCGGAAGTCACCGACCTTGCCGCTCTTCTCAATAAGATGGGAGCAAGAATTGAAGGCGCAGGCACCAGCACGATTCGTATTCATGGCGTCAACAAGCTGCATGGGGCGCGCCATCGCATTATCCCGGACCGTATTGAAGCCGGAACATTTGTGATTGCCGGCGCGCTGACCCGCGGCGACCTCACCGTGGCAAATTGTGACCCTAACCACCTGGGCGCGCTGCTGCAAAAGCTGGAAGAATGCGGAGTCCAATTCCAGACTTCCGGCGACTCCGTTCGCGTCACCGGCAATGGCAATCTGTTCGCCGCCGACGTTAGCACGGAAGAATACCCGGGCTTCCCCACCGACATGCAGGCGCAATACACGGCGCTGGCCACGCAGGCGGAAGGCACTTCCACGATCACGGAAAATATTTTTGAGAACCGCTTCATGCACGCGCAGGAACTGGTACGCATGGGCGCCAGCATCAGAGTGGAAGGATCGCGCGCCGTGGTCCGGGGCAAGACGCCGTTGAGCTCTGCCGCCGTCCAGTGCTCTGACCTGCGGGCTTCCGCCTCTTTGGTCATCGCCGCGCTGGTGGCTGACGGAGAAACTATTCTCGATCGCGTTTACCACATTGACCGCGGTTATGAGCGCATTGAAGAAAAACTGCGCGGTGTGGGAGCGCAGATCAAACGCATCGGTGAGATGCTTCCCAAGCGCGCCGCCGCGCCGGTAAGCGTGGCCTAGCCACATCAAACCTGGCATTGCCAGCTTCAAAACAATTCAGCAGATTCCCATAATCCGCGCACTTTTACCTCTAAGAACAATTCCCAAAATGGAACAGCTCCCTCCTTTATATAAGGTATATAAGGGATTTTTCATCCTTTTTAAATGGGCTGGCCGTACTATTAATTAATCTTTCTAATCTTTTCGCTGGCCGGCGGACTGAGTTCCAAAGGGATCAGGGTATTGATCAGGGTATTAAAGATGCAGCGATCAGGTAAAGCTCGCGATTCTTCATCTCAACAGAACGGCGTGAAACCGTTGCCGCTCTTTCGTCCGGAAGCTCTAGCCGCCCAGCAGCAAAAATTTTACGGCCAGATCGTATTGATCCGACCGTTCTCACTATTGTTTCTTGGCTTGCTGGGGTTTGCGATTGCAGCCTCCACTGCGGCTTTTCTTGTCCTGGGCCAATACACGGAAAGAGCGCGCGTGCCTGGAATCCTGCTGGCCGGAATACCTGACGCAACGCCTGACGCTTTGCTGAATGCCGCGGATTTTTACGTTCCCAGCCGCTGGATAGCAAAATTACACGCCGGGGACCGAGTGTCTGTGCGATGCCAGACTTGCTCTGATGAATTCAAAGAACAAAACGGCACGGTGCAGCAGATATCGAACGCACCACTGAGCGCCGTAGAAGTTGCCGCGCTGGCGAATGTGTCTACATCAGAACCGGCATACAAGATCACAGTGTCGCTCACGCCAACGGCGACTCAGATTTCACAAACGCAGATTTCGCAAACGCAAATCAATGCTCCGCAAACGGGAGTCCGAATGGAAGCTGAAATCCCGCTTGGACGCAGGCCTTTCATCCAATGGTTGTTCGAACGGTCCGGCACTTGACGGACTAGAGACAAGAATTTTGCCGAAATTGAGATTCTCATGGGGACAAAAGCTGCCGGTCGTTTTTCAGACCGAGGCGGCGGAGTGTGGGCTGGCCTGCCTGGCCATGGTGGCGGGCTATCACGGCGCGCGGATTGATTTGCCCGCGCTCCGGCAGCGCTTTTCACTTTCACTGCGCGGCACCACGCTGACCCACATCATTAAGTTTGCCAGCCACCTTGATCTCACCGGACGCCCCGTTCGCGTGGAGCTTGAAGACCTTGCCTACCTGAATGCCCCGTGCATCCTGCACTGGAACATGGACCATTTCGTGGTCCTGAAGAAAGCGGGAAAGAAACATATTGTGGTGCATGATCCGGCCATGGGCCCGCGAAAATTCAGCTATAGCGAAGCCAGCCGGCACTTCACTGGCGTTGCCCTGGAGTTGACGCCGACGCCCGCTTTCACTCCCCGTGATGAAACCCGTTCCCTCAGAGTGCAAGACCTGACTGGGCGCATCGTTGGACTGAAGCGCGCCCTGGGGCAGATTTTTCTGCTCGCGGCCGCGCTGGAGTTTTTCTCCATCATCAGCCCTTTGTTTCTGCAACTGACGGTGGACAAAGTTGTGGCCGCGCAGGACCGTGACCTGCTGTTGACGCTTGGTCTTGGCTTCATGCTGCTGATCGGGTTGCAATCGTTCCTGGGCGCGCTCCGGAGTTGGACAACACTGTACTTCGGTACTTCGCTCAGGCTCCAGTGGTATGCCAACATTTTTTCTCATCTGGTTCGCTTGCCGGTTTCGTTTTTTGAAAAACGCTACTTCGGCGACATCATGTCCAGGTTCGAAGGCGCGGAAGCCATTCAGCGCACCTTAACCAATAACTTCATTGAAGCGCTTCTGGACGGCCTGGTTTCTATCTTTGTGCTTGCGGTCATGTTCTTTTACAGCCGCAAGCTGACGCTGATTGTAATGATCAGCGTGGTTCTCTACGTGGCTTTGCGCAATTTTGCTTATCTCCCGTTGCGCAGGTCGATGGAAGAACAAATTATTTCGCTGTCCAAACAGCAGACTTTTTTCATTGAGACCCTGCGCGGCATCCGCACGATTAAAGTCCTGGACCGAGAAGACAGCCGGAAAACAAAATGGATGAACCTGCTGGCGGACACCACGAACGCCCAGGTGGCCACGGAAAAGCTGACGCTCTTATTCAAAGCAGCCAATACATTATTTTTTGGCGTGCAAACGGTGGCGGTGGTGTGGCTTGGGGCACTGCTGGTCCTGAACGGAGCGTTCAGCGTAGGCATGCTCTTTGCCTTTGTGGCTTATCAGGAGCAGTTCAAGGCCCGCATCACCAACCTGGTGGACCGCATGTTTGAATTCCGCATGCTCTCGCTACAGGTGCAACGGCTGGCGGACGTGGTCCTGGAAAAACCGGAAAGCAATCTTCTTGAGACTCCTGCCTGCGGGCCGGCGGACGCCTCCATTGACGTGAAGTCTCTTTTCTTCCGCTATTCGGATACCGAGCTGTGGCTGCTCCAAGACATAAGTTTCCGCATCGAACCCGGCGAATGCGTTGCGCTGGTGGGGCCGTCCGGCGCAGGCAAATCAACTCTGCTCAAACTGATGGCCGGTCTGCTTCAGCCGCAATCGGGCGACGTGATCGTGAACGGGCATTCGGTGTGCGCCAGCCGGGCCGCCGTCCTGGGAAAAGTTGGCTTTGTGTTGCAAGACGATACGCTGTTCGCCGGAACGATTGCCGACAACATTTCCTTCGCTTCCGATGTTGCTGACATGGCAAGGGTCGAGGAATGCGCCCGTCTGGTTTGTCTGGACGATGAAATCGCGGCCATGCCCATGGGCTATAACACGCTGGTCGGCGACATGGGCTCCGCTCTTTCCGGAGGACAGCAGCAACGGCTTTTGCTGGCGCGTGCGCTTTACCAGCAACCGTCCATCCTGATTCTTGACGAAGCTACCAGCCATCTGGATGTGCCCACGGAGCAGCGCATTGCCTCCATGCTGGCCGAACTCCGTATGACGCGCGTGTTTGCCGCGCACCGGCCAGACACGATTGCCATCGCGGACCGTGTGATCTCTTTGAGCCGTTCGGGAGCGATTACCACGGACAGCCCAGTTTCAAGAAAACTCGAGTTACAGGAAGAAGCAAAAGTTTAGAAAGGAGCAACACATGACAAACAACAACGACAACAACAACAGAGTGCTCAGCCGCAAGGGTGCTCGCGAGTTAACCGCAGAGGAACAGGCCCAGGTAAGCGCCGGCGACGGAACGTTCGTCATCACCGGCGGGTTTCGTAAAACAGAAGATGTGATCCGCGACTAACGCTGCGACAAACCAGGACCATTCGTGGTCATTGAATTTTGGACAAGAGTTTGGCTGATGATTGCTGGCCGGTCCGCCAGAAGCGATGTTGGTTACAAGTGTAGTAATAAAACAAAAAGGAGAACTACATGAGCAGTCAAGATAACAGAGTACTCAACCGCATCGGGGCCCGTGACCTCACGCCCGAAGAAGCAGAAGACGTGAGTGGCGGCATAACCACGAAGACAAAATGCACGTTTGAACCAATAACAAAAACCCACGATGGTGATCCTGGGGAGTGTTCCTAAACAATGTAAGGCCAACCTAAGAAAGGAGACAAAGAATGACCAACCATGAAGACAACCGTGTACTCAACCGCATGGGTGCTCGCGATCTTAGCGCAAAAGAAACAGAACTCGTGAACGGTGGAAAGGGCGGAAACACGCCGACCACGACGACCGTATGCACGATCGACGAAAGCTTCAAATTCCGTGATGGCGATCCCGGGGAATGCTCCTAAACCAGTAAATGCGGGCGGCGCTACACAGCGCCACCCGCATAACCTACAGCAAGATTCATCCATAAAAGGAGATGAGATGACGATTGTAGTTTTGGCGCACGCCAACGATAACCACACAGCCCCGCTCAAATGGGCCCTGGAACAAGCGGGATACAAAGTGGCGTGCTGGGCCGGGCTGGCTTCCGCCGAGGAACGCCAGGCATCCATCACCTTTGAAGAAAACATCCAGTTAACTTTGGGCACACACGTCCTAAGCCCGGGCGACGTGGTCTGGGTGCGCAGACCGAACCCGGCGGTGCTCAACCCTCGCGTTTCTGAAGCGGACAAGAAATTTGCGGAAGGCGAATATCGCTGGTTCTACCACACAATCATGTATCAATTGGAAACACTGCCGGTGCATTGCATCAACAAATACTCGGCCTCGCGGTTTATCAACAACAAGTCGGTGCAGATCTTGCTGGCCAGAAATTGCGGAATGCATGTGCCCAAGACTTTGTTCTCAAACTCTCCCGCCGCCGTCAGGGCATTCCTGGGCCAGGCCGGCAGGCGAAGCATTTGCAAGGCTTTTTTTCCTCATATCTGGCAAAAGGACAACAGCCCCACGGTCGCGGTCACGGAAACATTTGAAGTCACCCCGGAAATGCTGCCCGCCGATGAAGTGCTCACCTACGCTCCCGCCATTTATCAGGATATGGTGGTGAAGGAGTTTGACGTAAGAATGGTGCTCATGGGCTCCACCGTCTACTCCTACGCTCTGCGTAATCCGAAAGGGGCGCTGGATTGGCGCCAGGATGCTGGCCAGGGACTGGTCCAGGTTGAAAGTATTGAGACGCCCGCCGAAGTTAAGGACGCCGTGGTCGCTTTCGCCAGGCAGTCCGGGGTCGTCTTTGGTTCGTTGGATTTCGCCGTCGATGAAAAAGGGCGGTGGTGGTTTTTGGAAATCAACGAGCAAGGACAGTTTCTGTGGCTGGATGAATTCAATCACAAACCGGACATCATGGGAAAATTCCTGGCTTTTCTGACCGCGCCGGACAGCTCACAAAAGTCGATTGAAGAAAGACAATCGCTCTTTCCTTCTTTGAAGGAATACCGTCAGTTCGAAGAGAAAGAGCCGCTGCCGACTGAGGAAATACCGAGTAGTTCATTCGTGTCCGCTGAGCCGTAGCGCTTGCCGAAAAGTTGCTTGATCCATAAAATTGCAAGGACCGCGCGTATATGGCAATGAGGGCGACCCGTCGACGGCTTGCATTTGCGCTTCTACTAACTCCGCTTGGGCAATTCCTCGCCGGGCAGTCTTCCCACCAGACTCACGCGAGACGTATGCCTGAGTACACATTCAAGATCGTTCACACCTTTCCGCATGACCCAGCTGCCTTTACGCAAGGCCTCGCCTATCGTGACGGGTTTCTCTACGAAGGCACTGGCCTCAACGGTCGATCATCGCTGCGTAAGGTCCGCCTCGATACTGGAGTAGTTGTTCAACGCGCGGACCTGGCGCAAGAATTTTTCGGCGAGGGAATTACCCTGGTCAAAGACGAAGTCATACAACTCACTTGGCAGTCACATGCAGGATTTGTCTACAACGTAAGTGACTTCCGCCTGCTGCGCCGATTTTCCTATTCGGGGGAAGGCTGGGGACTAACCACAAATGGAAGTGAGATATTCATGAGCGACGGAACAGCCGAGGTGCGCGTTCTCGACGCCGTCACGCTTGCGGAAAAACGACGCTTTACCGTCCTCAATGGGGTTACTCCCATTGATCAGTTGAACGAACTAGAGTTCGTGGATGGAGAGATTTTCGCCAATGTTTGGCAGACCGATCGCATCGCCCGGATCTCTCCGCAAACAGGCAAGGTGGTTGGCTGGATCGATCTCAAAGGTCTTCTGAATCCGATTTTTCGCCGCGAGTCGGGCGCTGTATTGAATGGAATCGCTTACGATTCAAAGCAAAAGAGACTGTTTGTCACGGGAAAATTGTGGCCAAACATCTTTGAAATCCGCCTCGTTCCGAAACATCCCAAATAAAAAATCAACACAGTCCTTTGGGCCGTTCTCGGGCTTGGCCTCCCCTTGTTACTTCTTTCCTTTGCGAACGTGGCGTCCGTTGCGGTACAACAGAGGGATGAAGATTGGGAAGAAAGTCTCTAAACTTGCTGACGCGTTCCGGGTGGACCATGGCAAATCTTTCCGCCTGAAAGATTTTGATCCCGCGGACACCAGCGGCCTCCATTCCAAAGAAAAAGCCGACGAGCTTTTACAACAGAGCATCGCCAAGATGCAGGAGCTTCAGGAAAAGCTCTACGCCCAGGACGAGTGGTCTCTTCTGCTGGTCTTCCAGGCGATGGACGCCGCCGGCAAAGACAGCGTGATCAAGCATGTAATGTCCGGCGTGAACCCGCAGGCGTGCCAGGTCTTCAGCTTCAAGCAGCCCTCCACGGAAGAGTTGAACCATGATTTTCTCTGGCGCACCACGCGATGTCTGCCGGAGCGCGGACGCATCGGCATCTTTAACCGGTCGTATTATGAAGAGGTGCTGGTGGTGCGCGTTCACCCGGAGTTTCTGGCCCGGCAGCATCTTCCTCCAAAGCTGATCACCAAAAATATCTGGAAAGAACGGTTTGAAGACATCTGCTGCTTTGAAAACCATCTGGCGCGCAACGGCACAGTGGTGCGGAAATTCTTTCTCAATGTCTCTAAAGAAGAACAGAAACGGCGTTTTCTCTGCCGCCTGGACGAGCCGGAGAAGAACTGGAAATTCTCCGAGGCCGACGTGCATGAACGCGAACATTGGCGCGGCTACATGGATTCCTACCAGGACTTGATCCGCAACACCGCAACACCGCACGCTCCGTGGTATGTTGTGCCGGCCGACCACAAATGGTTTACCCACATTGTGGTCAGCTCCGCCATCATTCAAACTTTGGAAGAGCTGGACTTGGCATTTCCCAAGGTTGATCGTGAGCGGCGTAAGCAATTGGCGACGGTACGCAAGACTCTGGAAAAGGGCCATCAAGGCTGATGCCGTCAGCCTTTTGGCTGGTAACGTATGCGGTCTGACAACGGTGAAGCCAGCCATTGCGCCAGCGTTTGCGCGTTTCGGTCTTTCTCTGACGTTTCCACCGTTGCCAGGTCGATGGGCCATTGAATGCTGATCTCCGGGTCGGCATGATTGATCCCGCTCTCGCCCTGCTGGTTATAGATGGCTGTGCACTTGTACTGGACCTCGCACTCGTCAGTCAGCGCGCAAAATCCGCGCGCGAATCCATACGGCGCCCATACTTGCTTCTTGTTTTCGGCGGAGACTTCCAGGCCAAACCACTGGCCCAGCGTGGGAGAGCCCTTGCGGATGTCCACCGCAACCAGGAACGCTGCACCGTGGATCACGCGCATCAGCTTGCCCATGGGAGGGTCAAATTGAAAATGGAGCCCGCGCAGCACGCCCTTCTTGGACCGCGAATGATTGTCCTGGAGAAACTCCGCCGGCAGTCCCGCCGCGCGAAACTGGTCCGCGCGAAATACTTCCATGAAGAAGCCCCGGGAATCTCCAACCACATGCGGGAGCACGACGACGATTTCATTCAAATGGACAGATTCGATCTTAAGCGGCATTCAGGTTTTGGTTCCTCCATGGAACGTTTGGTGAGAACGCCTTGATGCTACATTCATGCTGCAAGCATTCTCGGGGTCCTTCGACTTCGCGCCCATCTGCATAGCAAGGAAAAAAATTCGTGGCGCTACGCTCACGATGACAGACTCCGATCACTTTATTTTAGTCTGGGCGAGCGGTTAATCGGCGCCTGAGAACGACTGCCAGCCCCGGCGAGAGAGGTCCCAGAAAATCAGATACCCCGCCACCGCGGCTACTGCCAGCAGCAGCACGCCTGTGATCCATTCGCCAAAGATGATTTTTCCAATGCCGAACAGAGACGCATACACCAGCACGCATCCCATGATCCAGTTAAATGCGTTGCTGCCCATATCGCGGACTTCGGGCACGTCCGGCGCCAGTTTGGCGATTCGCTTCCAGCCGTAGACTGTCGGACGCACACGCCGGTAAAACGCAACCAGCTTCTCGTCCGACTCCGCGGGAGTAAGGAAGGTGGCCAACACCCACGCAACCGTGGTGCAGCCGGCGGTGATGAGTGAGGTCTTGGCAAAGGTCACGGGATCACCGCCGGGAAAAAGTTTGTGCAGGGTAATCGCGACCACCGCGGCCACGACCATGGCCACAATTTCACTCCAGGCATTAATCCGCCACCAATACCAGCGCAGGATGTACACTGCGCCGGTCCCAACTCCCAGGCCCAAAACAATCTGCCAGCCTTCGCCGACGGAGGTGAGTTGCCCGGCAACGTATCCGCTGACCAGCACCAGCACGATGGTCAGCAGCCGGCCAATGCCCACGTAATGGCGTTCGCTTTTCTCGCGGGCAAGAAATCGCCGGTAGAGATCGTTCACCAGATAGGAGACACCCCAGTTCAACTGCGTTCCCAGCGTGGACATAAAGGCCGCAAGGAAAGCCGCAACCATGACTCCGCGTAACGCCGGCGGAAGATAGTCACGCAATACCATCACGTAACCCTGCTGCGGATTCTGGCCGAAAGCAGAGCTGGGGTTGAGACCACCGTGCGGTGAGTACACGGCCAGCGCCACCAGGCCGGTAATAATCCACGGCCACGGACGCACCGCGTAATGCGCGATGTTGAACCACAGCGTCGCGCCAAGAGAGTTCTTCTCATCGCGGGCGCAAAACATGCGCTGGGCCACGTATCCTCCGCCGCCCGGTTCCGCTCCCGGATACCACGCGGACCACCACTGCACACCCAGAAACATAATGAACGTCAGCAGAGGCAGCGTCCAGATAGCGTTGGTGGCCAACCCGAGATGGAAAGCAGGGAAAAATGCCAAAGGGTCCGCCATGTGTGTGCCAGGAGGTTGTGCCTGGCCGACCACCTGCAATTGCAGCTTGAGCGCCTGCATGCCGCCGATCTTGACCACAGCGACCCAGGCCAAGACAATGACCATCGTCATCTTCAGAAAGAACTGGAAGAGATCTGTGACCAGCACGCCCCACAGCCCGCCAATCGACGTATAAATTCCCGTAAACGGGATCAGCACAAAAACGCAAATCAACAGGGCCGTATGGTTTGGAGTGCCCAACGTGTAGTGAAACAAAGAATGGCCGCCCAGGGCGAGCTCAACGACTCGGCCCTCGGCGATCAGTGGTCCAAGCAACACAGCAATGATGCTGATCATGGCATTGGTGACCCAGCCGAGAATCAGGCAGTTCATGATCAGGCCAAGATATACGGCCTTGAAGCCGCGAAGAAATGCCGCCGGCTTGCCGCCGTAACGGATCTCGGTAAGCTCCACGTCGGTCAGCACTTCAGCGCGACGCCAGTAGCGGGCAAAAAAGAAGACCGTCAACATCCCGCTGAGGCAGGAGGTCCACCAGATCCAGTTGCCGGCGATCCCCTGCGTGGCAATCACACCGCTCACGAACAACGGCGTGTCGGCGGCAAACGTGGTCGCGACCATGGAGGTCCCCGCCAGCCACCAGGAGACGTTGCGTCCGGAAACAAAGAACTCCTCAGTGTTCCCGCTGGCGCGGCTCCGGTAATATATGCCGATTACCAGGTTGATCAGCAGGTAGCCCGCGATCACTATCCAGTCAATCCAAGTCAGTGGCATGAGGTCTCCGTTTTTCTGCCAACTTTTATCGTGCGCAACGGAAGTCTAACAAATTGGGATATGAAATTGTGCTCCGGCAAAATAGCCTGGTGCGTTCGTGCTGTGATTCTACACGCGATGGCAATCTAGTCGGGGATGGTTGCCTCCACCAATTTCTGGACCGACGGTGCAATCATATTGAGTAGCTCCGCTTGCGGTTTCTGTGCCTGCTTAAGTGCGTCGAGTTGCTGCTGACGCCACGCGGCGGGCCCATGGCCTCCGGAGTTCAGGTAATCCAGCGCCTGCAATCCAGCGGCGGCAATCGTGGTTAGATTCTGCGAGAGCGGGATTGCTTCTTGCAGGAGCGCGTTGTTCTGAAGCGATGGCCCAAGTTGCTGGTCATTGTCGCGCCAAACAGTCAGGCGTTTGCGCATGGCTTCAACTTCTTCCGGCGTCGAGGTCTTGTTCAAAAAGCGCTGCACCACTCCCGCAAAGTCTCTGGCAGCATCACTTTCCGGATGAACAACGTCCACCAGACGGTTCAGCGGCGTGGAAGTTTCATAGTGCATGGCCTGGGGACGCGCGTAGCCCTTCAAAGGTTCGAGCACATCCGCCAGCACGCGAAGTGTCTGAATGTCGGCTCCGCCGCGCAAGCGTTCCAGACCGAGACGATGGCCGGCGTGATGCGTGAGTCCAAGAAAATCCAGATCTTCGCTTACCGTTTGTAAGCGCGCATACATGGAGTCGACGTCACGAACCTCCTGGGCTGACCACAAACGCTCGGCCACAGCGGCTGCCCTGGGCCAGATGCGGTCATCGATATTGTCCGGCGTAATAAACTCCGCCCACATGCAGGCTTCTCCGCCCAGAATCCGCTGCTTTTCTTCTGGACTGAGATTGGCTGCGGCGTTGGCCATTGGATCAACGGCGTAATGCTGCGCCGCCGGCTGCATCAGATCAAGATAATATCCATGGGAAAGCAGACCGCGATAACCTAGACGTGATGCGTCCGCCAACGACTGTTGGCCGCGCCACGACTGCACTAAAACATCCTTGGGCAGATCAGCGTGCAGAATTTCATCCCAGCCTTCCATGATTTTTCCGTGCTTCTTTACGATTTGTTCCAGGCGCTTGTTGAAATAGGCTTGCAGGTCGTGATTGGTCTTAAGCGCATGCTTGCGCATGAACGACTGTATTTTTTTGTTCGCCTTCCATTGCTTGCCGTTGACCTCATCGCCGCCAATGTGAAAATACTCGTCGGGAAACAGGTGTGACATCTCACCAATCAGGTCGTCCAGAACGTGATACGTGTGGTCGCGTGTGGGGTCCATGGCGGCATCATGCACGCCATAGTGGCGTGAGATCTCATATGGCCCGGGAGCGCTGGCCAACTCCGGATAAGCGGCAAACCAACTGGTGGTGTGGCCGGGCATGTCAAACTCCGGCACCACACGAATTCCCCGGTCACGCGCGTATTCAATCACATCTTTGATTTCTTCCTGGGTGTAGTACAGACCGCTGGAAGACATCTGTTGGAACTTGGGGAACTTCTTGCTTTCCACACGGAAGCCCTGGTCGTCCGCAAGATGCCAGTGCAGGACGTTGAGTTTCACGGCTTCCATGCCGTCAAGATTGCGCTTGATCACATCCACCGGCATGAAGTGGCGGGACACATCAATCAGCAAGCCGCGCCAGGGAAAACGCGGCGTGTCGTCAATCACTACCGCAGCGGCGGCGAATCCCTCTGGACCGATTCGGACCAGCTGTAGAAATGTTTGCAAGCCATGCAGCACGCCCAGCGGATTGGGAGCATCCAGGTGGACTTTGGTGGAAGTCACTTCCAGCCGGTACGATTCGTCTTCTCCCAGCTTCTGGACGGACGCCCCCTGGCCTCTGCATTCGATGACGAAGTTGGCCACGGCATCGCTGTCGCCGTTCAGGGGAATGCCGGTTTGGCGGGAAAGATTTTTCAGGAAGCGTTCTGAGGCGCGTTTTATTCGCGCATCATCGCACTCATGAAGCACAATTTTGAAAGCCGGGTTGACGGCAAATTGTCCAGTGCCTGCCTGGGCCTTGGCCGGTAGCGGCATAAGAGGAAGAACGGCGCCCTCCTGGCCGTTCGCAAGAGAGCTTAAAGCAAAGAAAGCCAACGCTAGCACATGAGTAGTCCGCACTACTTGTTCCCTCGTGAGACGTCCACACGCAAGTGTACGCGACGAACATCTAGTTTTTGGAAATTATGAGCGCTCCGACTCTTGCAGCGTTTTGACGTGCGCCTCCAGGGCGCGGGAGTATTCCCGCTCAGCATGAAGTTCAGCTTGCAGTTTTTTCACCAGGCCCTCCAGACGCAGGACTTCAACTTTCCCTCTGGAGTCGTCGTGGCCGTTGGTCGGCTTGCTGGCGACCGCGGCCATCGTCGGTGGGGCCATCGTCGCTATGGCCGTCTTGGCTGTGGTCGTCGCGGCAGCGACCGATGTAGCAGCAGGCGTCGCAGTGGCAAGCGCGGGCGCGGTCATGGTGGCAACCGCCGAAGCGGCAGGCGCCGGCGCAATGGCCGGTACTGGAACGGGTGCAAGCACAGCGGCGGGAACAGCGGCAGGTCCGGGGGCCATCATCGGTACGGCGGCCAAGGCCGCAACCGCGCGCTGCTGCGGCGGAGCGGCAGGGACGGAGCGTGGCGGCATGGGAGTCGCCGTCGCTGCGGAAGAAAAGATACTGCTCAGCGCCACCGCGGCATTTGCCGCTGCTGCCTGAGTAGGCGCCGGAGCGCCGTTCGGTTTGAGCAGGTTCTTCACGCGCGCGATCAGGTCCTGAGGCTGGAACGGTTTGCGCAATAATTCATCGGCCTTGACTGCGAATGCTCTTTCCGCCACGGCGCGGTTGACCACGCCCGACATCAGGATCACCGGGGTCTTCGCCAGTCCCGGATGGGTCTTGATGTGCTGGCAAACGTCATAGCCGTCCTTGTCCGGCATGATGACGTCCGTGATCACGATGTCCGGCTTGGTAGCTTCAATTTCAGCCAGTGCGATCGTGGCGTCGTGGCAGGCAACCACATTAATGTTCTCCCGGCGGAAGGCGATCTTAATCACCTCGCGCATGGTCGCACTGTCGTCAATGAAATAGACAGTGGGAATCGTACTCATCAAAAACCTCCCTCAACATCGTCCTGCGCCGCTTCATCCAGTTCGCGCAGGGCCACCAGCATCAACTCCGTCGCTGACCGGAGAACGGTCCGGGTGGAAGCACTTTCTCCCGGCAGAAATTTATACGTGCCGCTTGCCATCCCGTTGCAATACTTCACGATCTGTACCACCGCATCGTCCCCAATCAGGTCTCCGCTCTCCGCGTGGGTGATATTGCCGTTTTCAAAAAAGATGATTCCGTCAATGGCGCCGGCGTTCACGTACAGCGATCCGGTCTGCCGCGAATGCACCAGCATCTGCACCACGCCGGGCAGGTCCAGATGAGAAAGGCTTCCGCTGATTCCGGCATCCGAGGAAACAAGCATCTGCACCGGCTGAAATCCTTCCGAGTTGCTGCGCAGAAAAGTCTTGATCTGAGTGGCAATCAGCTCCGGAGACAGGCGCTTGTCCACATAATCCGCGCAGCCGGAGCGGAACGCTTCCATCAGCGCGTGGTCGCCACCGTCACCCAGGGCGATCACCGGAATGTGCGCCGTCTTGGGATCAGCGTGGAGAATCGGCGGCAGCTCATGGGCGTTGATCTCGCGCAGACTCGTCGAACACAAAATGGCCGCTGGAGTGTCATACTCCAGCATGGTCAGGGCATAGCCGGACTGCGTGCTGTGCACCACCTCAAAACCTTCAAGCTTCAACGCTTCCGTGACCCGCCGGGCAAAAAAGACGTTGGCATCGATCAGCAAAATTTTGGCTGGAGCGGAGACGGGCGAACTCATGCCGGCGCCTCCATGGAAATTAATTTCTCCAGGTCCACGACTTCCACTTTCTCGTCACCCATGGCCAACACGCCACTGATGTAGGCCGGCTCTTTGTCCCTGGGTGTGGCAGGGCCAGCGCTGGCTAACTCACATTCACCGGTGACAGGGATCGCCGTCCACTCCTGCTGGGATTTTGTCTGGCGATTCGCGATCAAATAAAACTTTCTGGGCGGCGCTTCTGGACCAACCAAAACCTGGGCCACGTCACACACGGGAACAATCCTGCCCCGGCACATCAATACGCCTGCCAGCAGCGGCGTGCGATGAGGAAAGGTCTGCACACTTCCTGTACGGGCCAGTTCCGTGACCATTTCCGCGGGCAGAGCAAAGCGCTTCTCCCCCAGGGGAAAGAGCACGTACGATTTTTTATCGTCCGGGATCATACCGTTGCAACTCCCCGTACCCGATCCAGCCCCGTGCGCAGGATGGCCTGCTCAACCTTGCTCAAGAACGCGTTCTGGTTTACCACCGGCACCACGGCCCCGTTCACGACTGCCAGCCCGCGATACCACGTCCGCTCTTCATGGGTGAAGGCATGCGGCAGCGCGTGAAGCACGGTGATCTCCATGATGCGGTCGGTCGAGTCCACCAGCACTCCAGTCGCCGCGTTGCGCAAAATCAGCACCCGCGACGGCGTGGACGGCGGCAATTGAAAATGCATGGCCGCATCCACCACAAAATACGTCGTCCCCCGGCGTTCCAGCGTGTACGCCAGCTTGGCAATCTGCGAGGAAATGCCGCCCAGAGTAAATGGGTGCAACTCCTCCATGCCGCGAATCTCTCGCACCGCGCCGGCCGCCACGGCAAACCTGAACCCGCCCACGGTAAACATAATCACGTCTTCATGGGCTTCCTGCGGCGGTAGGGCGCGTTGCTGTCTCACAGTGCTCCCACCTTGGCCGCGCCAAAAATGTACAGCACGCGTTTTTCAATCGCGTAGTAAATTGACTCCATCGGCAGCACCTGGTCTACCGCTCCAGTCTTGATGGCCTCCTGCGGCATGCCGAAGATCACCGCCGTCGATTCATCCTGCGCGATCACATGCCCGCCCACCGCGCGGATGGTCTGCACGCCTTTAGAGCCGTCATTGCCCATGCCGGTCAGGATCACGCCGATGGTCATGGGGCCGGCATATTCCGCCGCGCTCTCAAACGTCAGGTCAGCGCAGGGACGATACCCGCTGACACGCGGACCATCATCCAAGGAAATCCGTCCCGTGGGCGAGACGCGCAGATGATGCGAACCCGGACAAACATACAGATTACCGGGAACAATAATCTCTCCCGCCTCGGCTTCCTTCACGCGAATCTGCGAAACTTCCCCCAACTGCTGGCTGAACTGCGCAGTAAAGTTGCCCGGCATGTGCTGCACCAGAATCACCGCCCCGGGAAAATCTTTGGGGAAATACGGGAGGAACTTCATCAACGTGGCCGGACCGCCGGTGGAAGAAGCAAGCACCACAATGGGAAATTTGCCCGCAGCCCGCGCCGCCGTGTTCACCGCGGAACGGACTTCATGAAGACTGTTTTCGGCAGCCTTCTCCGCAGCCTTTGATGCCGGCTCAATGCGCGGCAAAGATGACGCCACTTCCTGCTGTAGCTTGGAGCGCGTGGCCGTTCGCACCACGCGGACCTTGGCCGCCATCTTGAGCTTGCGGCAAAGTTCTTCCCGCACCGTGCTCATATCCAGGTCAATGCCGCCGGAAGGCTTGGCTACAAAATCAATGGCGCCGAGTTGCAATGCCTTCAGCGTAACTTCCGCGCCTTCTTTTGATTCCGAACTCACAATCAAGATGGGGCGCGGGTTGCCGGACATGATGATCTCAGTAGCTTGCAGGCCGTCCATGTGCGGCATGTTGATGTCCATGCTGACCACGTCAGGCTTCAACACTTCCGTCTGCGTCACCGCGTCGCGGCCGTCACGGGCCTCACCGCAGACTTCAAGCTGCGGATCAGCCGCAATAATGCCTTGCAGCACTTTGCGCATAAAGGCCGAGTCATCCACTACCAGCACCCGAATTTTCTTGCTCACTTCGGTCATCTCAGATCAAAGTCCTTTTATTGTCCTGCCGCGGCTTTCTCCTCCTGGAGCCCCGCCGGCGATCCAATTAAATTCGCAACCGCACGAATGAACTGGTCTTCCTGCACTGGTTTGGTCAGGAACGCCACCGCGCCTTCCTTCATCGCGCGCTCCCGATGCTTGGCCCCGGCGCGCGAGGTAACCACCATCACCGGTATCCCACGCGTCTCTGGGTCCTGGCGCAGGTGTGACAGCAATTCATACCCGTTGGTGCGAGGCATCTCAAGATCGGTGACGACCAGATCACAACGCGCCTGGGTAACGATCTCCAGGGCCTCCAATCCATCGGACGCCAGCTTCACGCGGTATCCGGCTTTTTCCAGCATCCGGCCAACAAACTTGCGCACGCTGATGGAATCGTCCACCAGCACAACGAGCTTCTCTTCATGTACAAAATCAATCGCGCCCTGCGGGATCGCCCCGCGAGCCACGGCCGACGAACCGGGCGCAAAGACCCGCGCGGCATTCGCGGTGGTCATCAGCGGACGGTGCTCAATCGATTCACCTGCCACCAGCCGGTTCACGTCGATCAGCAGAATCAAGCTGCCGTCCGGAGCAATGGTAGCTCCGGGAAACATTTTCAGGTTGCGCAGGAATTCGCCCAGGCTCTTAATGACGATTTCATCCTTGCGCACCACCTCTTCCACTACAACGCCAACCTGCCTGCCGGCCACGTTCACAATCACCATGCGGAAATAGCCGTTGATGGGCTGAATGGCTTCCAGGCCAAGCGACATATCCAGGCGCACGACCTCGGTGACCACGTCACGCACCTTGGTCAGCAGCTTGCCGCCGATGTCTTCAATCTCATGGACCTTGATCCGCCGGATCTCTTCCACAAAAGAGAGCGGCAGCGCAAACATCGAACTCCCGCAGCGCACAAATAGCGCCTGGGAAATAATCAGCGTCAGCGGGACTTTCAGCGTAAACCGGCAGCCCATGCCTTTGGCCGTCTCTACTTCAATCTCACCATTGAGCTGGGCCAGGTTGGACCGCACCACGTCCAGGCCAACGCCGCGTCCGGCCAGTTCGGTCTTGCGTGGCGCCGTGGAGAAGCCGGGCTGGAAGAGCAGATCGAGCAGCTCACGTTCGTCCAACGATTCCGAACCTTCGGAGGAGATCAAACCGCTTTCTATCGCTGTCTGCCGGACTTTCTCATAGTCGATGCCGCGCCCGTCGTCTTCCACTTCAATATAAATATGGTTGCCGCGATGGTAAGCGCGCACCGCCACGTTCCCGTGGTCGCTCTTCCCTTTTTCGTAGCGCTGTTCTTCGCGTTCGATTCCGTGGGCCACCGCGTTGCGCACCAGATGGATCAGCGGATCTGAAATCTGCTGGATGATGTTGTTGTCCAGTTCGGTCTCCGCTCCGGCCAGCGTGAGCTCTACTTTCTTGTTGGCCGCTTTGGCGGCGTCTCGGACGGTGCGCGAGAGGCGGGTATACAGATTGCCGATAGGCACCATGCGCGCCTGGGTAATCTCATCCTGGAGGCGGTGGGCCAGCTTGGTGAATTCGTCGATGTCACCATCCACGCGGCGGACAAACCCGTCGAGTTGGGTGAGCACTTCCGTGATGTCGGCGGAAATTTCCGTCAGCGAACGGGAGAGAATATTGAAATCATCGTACTTGTCCATCTCCAGCTCACTGAATTCCGCCAGCGCGTGGTCAAACGAATGCGAATAGCTGGAGTAGCCGCCGCGCAACGGGAAATTATCAGAAGATGGTTTGGGAACGGGAGAGCTGTGGATGCGGCTGAATTCGTATTTCTCCTGGAACTCGCCGACTTTGTCCTGCATACGCGCTTTGGAAAAATTGAGCACGTCCGCCAGACGCTCCAATTCGGCCACGCGGCCCAGCATGCGGGTGCGGTTGATCACCAGTTCGCCCACCGCGTTCATCATGCGGTCCAGGCGCTCCAGCGCAATACGCACAGACTTGGACTGCGGCATCGCCGCCGGCTCTTTCCGGAATGAGTCTTCGTCCGCCCATTTTTCCAGCTTGTCTGGCTTCTTGGCTTCGGCCACCGCGACCGGGCCGGGCAAAACGACCGGAGCCGACAGCGCTGTAACGGGCTCTTCTTCGAGCTGAAGTTCCATCAGCCGCCCGTCTTGGACTTCTTCTTTCTTGGCCTCAGCAGCGGCCACGGCAACAACTTCTTTTGCCGTTTCTTTCTCGGATTCTTTTTCTGCCGGCGCCAGACGGGAGATGCGCGTAAACAACGCCTGGACTGACGTCCGCATGGTGGCGTCGTCTTCCCACTGGTGGTAAAGGAATTTTTTCAGCGTATCCACGGCTTCAAGGCAGATGTCGATGATCTCGGCGCTGGGGCGCAACTCGCCTTCGCGTACGCGTCCGATCAGATCTTCCGCACGATGCGCCACATGAGCAATCCGGTGCAGGCCTACCTGCGCGGCTGAACCTTTGACCGTGTGCATGGCGCGCAACAAGCGGTGGACTTGCTCTGAGGTGGGATTGGTCTCCAGCGAGAGCAGACAATGCGTGACTACTTGCAAATGCTCTTCCGCTTCAGGAACGAAAAACTCCAGGACCTCAGCGGGGACTTCACTATCTTCCGGCAAAGGTTCCGGAGCGACTTCAACCGCGGGCGCAGCCGCCGCAGCATCTTCAGAATCCAGTACCGTCGTCGCTCCCCCGTTAATTGTGTTGCCCCGCTCTTCCTGCTCCGTGGGCGCGGCCACTGGAGTCTGGAAGGCAAATGGATAACGCTGTTTGAACGCGGTGATATCTTCTTCAGCCTCCGTACCGTTAGTGCTGACCATGATCAGATCAGATTCCAACAGGGACACCGCCTCCGAGATGAATTCAACCAGCGGCGGAGCGGCATCCGGGGCGATGCTGGCATTCATTGCGTACTGGAAGATGTGGGCCAGCTTGCCGGAGAGTTCAGAGAACAACGGAAATCCGTACGATGCAGAGGTGCCGGCCAGAGTGTGCGCCGCGATATGCAGACGCTCCACGTCCTGCGCGCGAGGATATGCGTCCTGCAAAATGCCCGAGTATTCCCGCAAAAATTGCAGGCGCTCTGACGCTTCCTGAAGGAAGACCTCTACGAATTCTGAGCCTTGCCCGGTCAAGCCCTCTCCTGTGCAACAGTCGCGCGGCGTAAATTGGCCGGCTTCTGGTAAATCCTGGAATCGCGGTAAACATGCGGGTCAAACTTTACATCGGCCCGGTTGATGGATTCGGCGTGGCCCAGGAAGAGATATCCACCGGGCTCCAGGTACTCATAAAAACGCTGGATCAACTGCGCTTGCCGCTCCTCGGAAAAATAAATCAGGACGTTCATGCAGAAAATACAATCAAACTTTCCCATATAGACCACCTGCGCCAGGTTCATGGGAGCAAAGGTCACCATATTGCGTATGCGCGGCTTGACCACAAAATGTTCGCCGGCGCGGGAAAAATATTGTTCGCGCTGCCGCGGCGTCACCGTTTCCAGTTCGCGCGGATCGTAGACGCCGTGCTCGGCATGGTCCAGGGCCTGGCGGCTGATGTCGGTGGCCAGGATGTGTATGTTCCATGCGTCGGCAAATTCCAGGGTATCGGCCACCGTCATGGCGATGCTGTAGGCTTCTTCCCCAGTGGAGCAGCCGGCACTCCATATGCGCAGCGAACGCGGGCTCTCCCAAAATTTTTTCATGTGCAGCTCAGGCAGGACTTTTTTCTCCAGCGCTTCAAACATGGCCGGATAGCGGAAGAAAGAGGTTTCCTGCGTGAGCAACCGCTGCAACAGCGAGTCATACTCCACATTGGAGTTCTTGATCAGGCGCAGCAGATCGGTGCCGTGGGACAGTTTTCTGGCCTCCGCGTGCTCATGCACACGGCTGGTAAAGAAACGTTCGCGCGAGTTATCAAAAAGAATGCCCGAGCGCGTCTCAATCAGGCCACGAATTTCACTTAGCTCATGCTCGCTGACTGTCACTTGTATGCCACCCTCATGCTTGACCTAATGTTTGTTCCGCCGGCGGACTAACGCCGCGCCGCGGCAGCCACCAGTTCAGGCCGCGCATCGTTGGGAGCGTTACCACCGCCGGCAACGCGGAATTGTGAAAGCGCTTCATTGAGCTGTTCCGACATGTGCACCAGTTGTTCCACCGTGCGCGCCGTCTGCCGCGCGCCTTGCGAAGTCTGGCGGGTAATGTTGGAGATGATCTGCATGGCGTTGGCCACGCCTTCCGTGCCGCGCACCTGCTGCTTGGAAGCCAGTGAGATTTCCTGCACCAGTTCGGCGGACTGGCGCACCACGGTGGAAATGGCGTCCAGCGCTCTGCCGGCCTGGTCGGCCAGTTTGGCGCCGATCTCCACTTCCTTGGTGCCTTCTTCCATCACCACCACCGCATCATTCGTTTCCGCCTGGATGGCTTTGATCAATGCGGCAATGTCCTTGGTGGCGTTGCGTGAGTGCTCGGCCAGCTTGCGGACTTCATCGGCAACCACGGCAAACCCGCGCCCGGCTTCACCAGCGCGCGCGGCTTCAATCGCGGCGTTCAAAGCCAGCAGGTTGGTCTGCTCGGTAATATCGTTGATCACGTTGACGATCTCAGAAATTTCCAGCGAACGATCGCCCAGGGCCTTGATGCGCTTGGCTGTGGCCTGCACGGATGAGCGTATGCGCTGCATGCCTTCCAGCGTGTCGCGCACGGAGCGGTTGCCCTGCTCGGCGGCGTCCAGGGCGCGGCGCGCAGCTTCTGCGCTGGCCTCAGCGTTGTTGGACACCTGCTTCATCGAGACCGTAAGCTGCTCCACGGCGGATGAAGTGTTGGTGATTTCCTGGTCCTGCTGGATGGCGCCGGTGGACATTTCTTCCGACGCGATCAGAATCTCATTGGCGCTCGACTGCACGTCAATGGCAGCTTTGCGCACGCGCTCCAGCACCTTGGCAAAGTTATCGAGCATGTAGTTGACCGAGTCCACCACGTTGCCCAGAGCGTCATTGCTCACGCGTCCGCGCAGCGTCAGGTCGCCGCGGGCAATCTGGCTGACGATGGTCAGGAACTCCGTCACGCTCTTCTGCAAGTTTTCCTGCGCTTCCTGGTTGAAGACAGCGCGGGAGTGGCTTTCCGCGGCGCGGTTCAGATGCTCCGCGATAAAACCGAAATCATCGGCCACGTCAATGCTGGCGCGGGTGCGATAGTCGCCCGCGGAGAGGCGTTCGGAAAACTCTGTCAGCCGCTTCACCGGCTCCAGTACACGGTTCTGGACCTGGAAAACCAGGAACGCCCACGCGAGCAAGCCCAGCGGCACCGCGATCACCAGCATCACGCCGGCTGGTCCACTGGCGCTGGGAGCGTCTCCGATCCCCACGCCGTGTGCCGCTTTCCCAGCGTAGTAAGCCAGCAATAACACAGCCACCAGCGCAACGAGGTTCGCCCCAATCACAATCCACAGGGCCGATTTCAAACGACCTTTCATAACTCCTCCACCTAAGTGCAACCTTCACAGAACAAATTTCAAATGACCGGGACGGGAAACGTCTCAGTCAATTTCTTCAAATTCAAAGCCAGCGCCAGCCGGTCCTCATGCCGCAACATGCCGCAGCAGTGAGGAACATCACGCGGCGCCTCATCCAGCAGCAACGGTTCAGAAGTGCTGCAAGTGCCAATCACTTCATCCGCCGCTATGCCGATGCGCAAATCATCGTTGTCGCCTTCGCCCTTCAAGCTGGCAACCACCACGTGGCGGGGCTGCATGTCCGGCCGGCGGCCTTCCGTCAGGGCAATGTCCACGACCGGAACAATCGAGCCACGCAGGTTGAAGATGCCCATCAAGAACGTGGGAGCCAGCGGCACCTTGGTCAGGTTGGGCCACTCCACCACTTCTTCCACATCCAGCACGGAAAAACAGAAACGCTCGCGTCCGGTGCGGAAAATGCAATACTGCCGCTCCGGTTCGGACTTGGGCAACAGCTCAAGCTGTTCCGCTTCCGCCGATAAAGGCTCGAGTTGGTATTGCTCTTCTGCCATCTCAAAAACTTCCGCTTTACTGTTTGCTCACAAGTTTCTGCACTACGCCTAACAGTTCTTCATTGGTAAAGGGCTTGGCCACATAGCCATCCGCGCCCTGTTGGTGCGCCCAGAACTTGTCACTCTCAGTATTTTTGGAACTCACCATGACCACCGGGATGCGGGCGTACGCGGCATTGCCTTTGATTTCCCGGCAAGCCTGAAAGCCGTTGCGCTGGGGCATGACCACATCCAGCAAGATCAAGTTGGGACGCTCCATGTCAATCATCTGCTCCAGGCGCGTGGGATCGTGGACCGCTACGGACGAATAGCCGGCACGGTCCAAGACCGATTGCATCAGCTTCACTTCCGCCGGAGAATCATCGACGATGAGAATCTTCATCAAACAGGCAAACCCCTACCCTTATGTATCCCTATGAGTACTGCAATTGCGCGGCCAAGTTCGGGGGTCAATAGACTTGAGTCATCTCACCCATAAGCTGCTTTAAATCAGCAACCTACCGTGACGGAAGGAGGGCTAGGAAGTGGCGGAGCTCATATGAGACAGCTTTTGTGTCTCATCATGAGATTGTTTCTCAGTTCCCTGAATCTCAATGGCGACCGAAGAAAAGCGCTGCATGATCTCATGCATGTGGAGCGCCATGGCATGAATAGTCTCAAGCTGATCGCGGGCAAGTTCAGGGATCGTGTCGGCATCCTGCAACAAGAGCTCGGCATTCCCCAGAACGGAGGTCAGCGAGTTGTTAAGGTCATGGCGATTTTCCAGCATGTAGCGTCCCAGTGCGGCGCCGCGTGCGCTGGCAAACGCTGCCTGTTCCGCACGACGGACTCGTTCCGTTAAATCCACGCGCTTCAAACATTCGCTGGCGAGCAGAAGCACGGAATCCAGCCAGGCTTCCTGCTGCTGAATCACCAGAAGACGCGGATGTTCCGACCTGACCGCCTGCACCTGGTTCGCGTTCTGCTGGACGCAGATTACCGGACGCTCTCCTGTATCAACGATCTTAAGCACGGAAGCTAAGCGTCCATGACGAATCGGTCCTACGATCGCCAGAGCAAAACTTCCTTCCGACGCGCCTTTCAGCAGGTCTGTGCTCATGACGGCAAGGCCGGGCACAGTCCGCTCAAGCTGCCAGCGTCCCACCAGGTCGCGGGCAAAGCCGGCATCATCGGAAATCATCAGGACGACACGGGAATCGTGCACAACTTCTCCCTTAGACAACAAGCTTTTCGCCGTCCGCAATCAGTGACAGCAAACGCTTGGTGGTTGCGGCCAGGTTGACCGCGGCGTCAATGTTCTTGGATTCCTTCGCGATCACCACCTGCGCCTTCATCTCTTCCACTTGCGCGTGCGCTATCTCCAGGGCGAAGGTAAGGTCGGTGGCTTCATTTTTCTTGTGCCGGTCCATGCAGACATAAAGGATAGTGCGGGCCGCCACGGTCCTTTGCAGCGCCTTGGAGAGCGCATCCTCGCCAAAGAATGCCTGCGCTTCCCAGGTAGCTACCAGAAGTTTGCAGCCGCCAAGAACGATAGCTGAGACCGAAGGAGAATTTTTGGTTGGCATGGCCCGCAATTGCTCCGTGATGTCAGCCACGCAGCGTTGAAGATAATCGCTATCTTCGTTCGGTTCTTCGTGCACCGCCTCAGCCGAAACTGGAGGCGCGGACGTAGAGGCTACCGGCCTGGCAACAATATCTGACCGGGCCGCTTCTGGAGCATGTTCTTTCCCGGCTGCCTGAGCGTGCGTTTCAGTCTTGGTCTTCGCGGCGTTGTCTGGCTTTACTTTGGCGGGCTCTTCCCGCGCAGCAGGCGGGGCTGGCTTCGCCAATGGCGGCGCCGGCGCCGCAGTCGCGGGGCGCACCTCAGCAACTGGATCGAGCGCGGACATTTGGGACGGTTGCGCATTTGCCTCAGCATTGGCGCGGGCTTTATTGAGTCCCGTTTGCAAAGCATGGCGCAGCACGATCAACTGGAGGAAGGACGAGCCGCCGGAATAAGGAGCGCGAAAGGGCGTCTTCCATTGATGCACCACATGGCGTATCTGCTCCAACGATTCGCTGTCTGACAAACCAGCATCGCGGCAGTCCACTCCAGAGACGCCCAGGCGTTCCAACTCCGTTACCGCGGAGCGGATCGCATGCAGGTCCAGATGCATGGCCCGGAAAAACGCGCGTCGCGCCAGAAAGTTGAACCTGGTAAATGCCACCAGCAGACCAGGGTGAAAGTATTCGTCACCAACGGAGAGTTTCAATTCGCGCACTTCCAGCAGAGCGCCGGAGTCCTGGAGGTCTTCCAGGCTGTTGGACTCATTGAGTTTTTGCAGCTTGTCATCGAGACCGGGCGCCCAGTCAGGAAAATGGTCCGCGGTCTTTCCCATTGCGGGTTCAAGGACGCGTCCCACTTCTTCCAGAGTTATTTGCGGTTCGTTCAATCCGTGCGGCGCGCAGTGGGCAAAATATTGGACCAGAAGAAAATCGATTTTGTCCTTGTCGGCTTCCGTCTTCTCTTTTTTCTCCAAGTGGCGGCCGATCAGGTAGCGAAGGTTCTCTTCCGTTTGCAGGTTGGTGCTTTGCAGCAGTTGCCGCAACTGCCAGACCTGCACATGTGTGTCAATCTGGTCAAACCACTGCCGCACGCGCTCCAGCGCCTCCGGTTCGGAACGGTCCACCGGCTCTTCCAGTTCCTTGCAGGCGGGCATTCCGAGTTCAAAGGTCCTGTCCAGCTCCGCATACACGGCATGTAGCCGGCGCGCAACGCGCCAGAACTCAGCAATCTCACCCAAATTGAGCGTAGCAGTCGTCATTCTTTTCGTGTCGCCCGCGCGACAAAATCACCTTGCTTCAGCGGCACATCGGTGCAGCGGCCCATCATATCTTTTTGATGATCCAGTTGGTCACGTTCGCCAGGAACCGTGCCGCGACGGCCGTCTTGCCATGATGAAGCCGTATGGCCACGATTTCCGCCTCGACGTCCAGGGACCCGTCAGAATTCTTTACCCGGACCATGTCTTCAAAATCCAACGGCAGCCCGGAGGCAAACAGCACCTCTCCCGGCGTGCCGAACTCAATCACGGTTTGTTCCGTTGAGGCCGCCGTGACGGAGTTTATCTTGGTCACCCGGACCGGAATCCGCACCGGCACGGCTTCCGGAAAAAACTGGGCCAGCATGGCCACGCCGCTCTTTCCGCCGCTTTGCTCTGGACCACCTGAAAATTCTCTTTCCACAAGCAAGGTATTGCTCCTTGTGTAGCCTTATGCCGCAAAAAGGCATAAGGGTAGAGAAATACTTAATGCAATACCCCGGCCAAACCCTTAAGCAACTAACCCATTGATTCTGAAGATACTTTGTCACTCTGGCCACAGCTCTGAAAGCGCCAGCGTCTCAGGATGACACACCCGTCTCAGATGTTTCTGTCTCACGAGGCGGCAGCTACGTCCTTCGCGAAACCGATATTGTATCGCTTAAGTTTGCGATACAGCGTGGCCCGGCTGATGCCCAGCATCTTGCGCGCAAGCGCCTTGTCCCCGTGGACTTGCTCAAAAACACGCTGGATCGTGGCCCGTTCCAGCTCTTCCAGATCGCTATTGGAAGCAGCCGTAGTCTTGTCAGCGACCACAACCGGCTCTGCCGAGGACGGGCCATCCTGCTGCTGCGCGCGGACTGCTGGCGGCAAATCATGAAATTCAATGCTGTCCTGGGAACCCAGCGCGACGGCCCTCTCAATGCAGTTTTCCAGTTCGCGCACATTGCCCGGCCAGTCATATTGCAACATGCATTTCATGGCCGCGGAAGAAATGCTGATCATCTTGCCCGGAGCAAATCTATCCAGAAAGTAGTGGACCAGGGCCGTAATATCGGACCTTCTCTCCCGCAGCGCCGGCAGATGCAGAGTGACCACGTTCAGCCGGAAATACAGATCTTTGCGGAATGTTCCTTCCTTGTAAGCAGCCTCAAGATCGCGGTTGGTGGCCGCGATCACACGCACGTCAACCTTGAATTTCTGGTTGCTGCCCACCGGACGCACTTCTTTTTCCTGCAACACACGCAACAGCTTGGCCTGTAGCTCTGAGCTTAGCTCGCCAATCTCGTCCAAGAAAATGGTGCCGCCGTTGGCCGTTTGGAAGAGACCTTCTTTTGACCTGTTGGCGCCGGTGAATGCGCCTTTCTCGTAGCCAAACAATTCGCTCTCAATCAGCGTAGGAACCAGCGAACCGCAGTCCACCGCCACAAACGGCCGCTTGGAGAGAAGCCCGCGATAGTGGATCGCCCGCGCGACCAGTTCCTTGCCGGTGCCGCTCTCTCCGGTAATCAGCACTGGAGTGCGCGTATCTTTCAAGCGGGCCACCATACGCAGAACGTCCTGGATCTTGGTTGACGAGCCGACAATCCCGTTCAGCTCCATCTCCGTGCTCACGCGCTCGCGCAGAAACTGGTTTTCCGCCACCAGTTTTATCTTCTCCTCCATGCGCTGCAACAGCAGTTTGAGCTCTTCAATGCGAAAGGGCTTGGTGATGTAGTCATAGGCCCCCAGCTTCATGGCCTGCACGGCGGTTTCAATAGAACCATGCCCGGTCATGATGGCGATCTCCGTGCGCGGCAGCATCTGCTTGACCCGGGGCAGAAACTCCAGGCCGGACATATTGGGCATCATCAGATCGGCCAGGATAATGTCGGGCGAATCGGTCTCCATGCGGGCCAGCGCGGCTTCCGCGCTCTCGGCTTCCACACAGTGAAAACCCACCGACGCGCCCACCGTCATACAGAGCTTGCGAATGCTCTGGTGGTCGTCCACGATCAGAAACCGGACTCTGGATTCGTCTGTCATTGTGCTTTGCCAAAAATCTGTTCCACGGTGACCATCAACTGTTGCACACGAAACGGCTTTTCGATGTAAGGCACTCCGGTGTTCATCAGCGCTTTCATGGTGTCTTCATTCACTGTGTCGCCGGTGATAAAGAGCATGCGGTGCTGCAATTCCGGACGATTGAGGACGATCCAGGCGTGTACATCCGCTCCGCTGGCGCCGCCGGGAGTGCGCATGTCAGAAATAATTCCACCGAAGCGGCCCGCCTCCAGCACCCGTATGCCCTCCGCCGCGGAGCTTGCCGTCTTGCACGCATAGCCGTTGCGCTCCAAAGCCATGCGGATAAAATCACTCACGGAGCGTTCGTCTTCAATCAACAAGAGCGGCAGCGCTTCCGGGGTTGCTGGGACCTGCGTCATTGCTTAGCTCCCGCCGCGGCCATCAGCTTTAAGTCAGCTTTGGTGCGGACCGGCAACCGCACGCTGAAGGTTGCGCCGGGCAACTCCAGATTGTTGGCACAAAGGATTTCGCCTTCGTGTTCGCGGACGATCCCGTAACAGATGCTCAGACCCAGTCCGGTGCCCTGGCCTACTTCTTTGGTGGTAAAAAACGGATCAAAGATGCGCTCCGGGTGCTTGATGCCTTCGCCGTTGTCGCGCAGCAAGACTTCCACCCAGCCGCCGTCATGTACGGTCTCAATTTCAATCAGGCCGGGCCGGCCCGCGGCCTGTACCGCGTCATACGCGTTGTTCAGGATGTTCAGGAAAACCTGCTGCAACTGGTGTGAGTCGCCGATAAGCTCTGGCAGGCGCTCGTCAAACTTTTCCACGATCTGCACCCCATGGTTGGAAAAGTCATAAGCGCGCAGCGCGATCGTCTTGCGCAGGATGGCGTTGATCTGCACCGGCTGGCGCTGGGGCGGGCGCTGGCGAGCAAAGCTGAGAAGGTTCTGCACAATCTCTTTGGTGCGCTGCGCCTCTTCCAGAATGACTTGCAGATCTTTGCGCGCGCTTCCAGGCACTTCCGGGTTTTCCATCAGCAAGTCAGAAAATCCCATGATGGCGGTCAGCGGATTGTTCACTTCATGCGCCACGCCAGATACAAGCTGGCCCACGGCCGCCATCTTCTCCGTGTGCATCAGCTTGGCCTGGATCATGGCCGCATCGGTGATGTCCGTCATCAGCACCACCACGCTGGTAACTTCATCGCGATCGTCGCGCATGGGGCTGAGGTTGACGGAAAACTTGCCCTGCGAGCCATTGCCGCGCGCGATCATCAGTTCCAGGTTGTCGGCCTGCATCCCATGAAGGCTGGATTCAAAGGCCTCGGCAAAAGCCTTTTGGTGCGAAGAGGAAATGATCTTATCCAGGCGGTTCCCCACCAGTTCATTCTGCTCGAACCCACCGGCTTCATAACTGCGCTGGTTGGCATAACTGATCAAGCCGGCGGTGTCCGCCACCATGATCATGGTCTGGGTATTGTTCAGGATCTTGCTGGTAAAGTCGCGCTCGCGCTGCAATTGCGCCTGGAAGTTCTTGACCTCGGTAATGTCCAGGAACACGCCGCGGTACTGAAGGATTTTTCCCTGACCGTCCTTGACCACAAAAGCGTTTTCCAAAGCATGGATCATGCTGCCATCGCGGCGGCTCAGGGTAACTTCAAAGTTCCGCACGGCGCCGTTGTCATGCAGCTGGCGCGTGATCTCGTCGCGCTGCTCAGAGGAGACGTACACTTGCGTTTGCAGATCGAGCTTTAGAACTTCCTCGCGGGTCTGGTACCCCAGCATGCGCACCAGGGCATCATTGACCTCAATAAAATGGCCCTCGGGAGAAGCAAAGAAGACGCCTTCCTGAACGTTGTCAAAAAGCTCACGATAGCGTTGCTCCGCCTCGCGGCGATCGGTGATGTCCTTGAGCACGTGCACCGTTTGCATGCCTTCATCGAGCGCGCCGTGAATACTGGAGCTGGACACCAGGTACGTGCGCTCCAGCACCGGATGCAGATATTCGTCCGACTCATTTTCCCCGCGGCAGAACGGGCAGGGGTGTGGCGAATCCGAAGCAATAGAACCCAGAGCGCGCATGCTCAGGCCGATCAACTCCGCCGGACGCACGCCAATGAACTCAGCCAGCGAACGATTGACCCGCAGCACCTCATACTGTTCGTCATGCACCACGATGTAGTCGGAGATCGAGTCAAAAATCTCCGCCCACTGCCGGCTGGATTGCGTAATCCGGGTAAACAGGCGGGAATTTTCTAGCGCCACCGACGCATGCACAATCAGCGCCTGCAAGAGGTTGAGGTCGTTGGGCATCAGTTCCCGGCTCACGTCGGCCAGCGCCAGAATGCCGAGCAGGTCTCCCTCCGTGCCTTCCAGCCGGACCAAAGTCAGATTGTGCCAGCCGAAAACAGACGCTAAATCCCCTCCCAGCGTTTGCACTCCATTGCCGGTAATCTTCAATTCCGGATGCCGCTCGGCATACTCAGAAAAGGCCGCATTGAGCTTGCGCTGCATCTCGCGCTCCGGCTTGAGGCCGAAAAAGCCGACGCTCTCCACCTTGTTCCCCTGGGCCAGCGCCAGGATGGCGCACTCTGCGCCGATCATGCCCGCTACCCGCTCGGTGAAATTCTTGACGAAATCCGGAAGCCGCAAGGCCGAGCCCAGGTCCAGGGCCATCTCCATCAGGTCTTCCGTGCGCTTTCTGTGCTGCTCTGAGAGTTGTAGATTGTGGGCCGCTTCCAGGGCCACCGCTACCTCCGCGCCCAGGGCGCGCGCGCGGCGAATATCATCCGGGGTAATCTGGCCCGGGCCTTTCTTGTCCGTCGCTCTCTTGTCCGTCGTTTTTTTGTCCATCAGTCCCAATACACCCAGCGGACGGCCTTCTCCACTTACCAGCGGCACACCAACGAACTGCCGGAGCCTGGACTCCCAGCGCAGCAGTTGAGTTTTTTCATGCGGCGCAAGCTGGCTGATGTCCTCTACTATCTGCGGGTTCTTGCTCTCCAGAACGCGGCGTCCGACCGCGGAAAAATCAAAGTCGAGCCGGCTGGGCACTCCTTTGCTGGCGCCCCAGCGCATGCGGCATTCCTCCGTCTCCACTATCGCCACAAAGGCCCGCTCAAAGCCCAGAAACTCTGCTGCGCGCACCACAAATTTGGGAAGAAAGGAATCCAGCCGGGAGGTGCTCCCCATGTCGGCGGAAATTTCCAGCAGTTGGTTCAAGTCCCGTTTTTGCGCGGAGTTAAGGCCAGCCAGCTCCGCGTTCTCCAGCGTCAGGCGGGCCATATTGCCCAAGACGCTAAAAGCTGAGACCTCTGACGGAGCAAAAACCGTACTTCGCACCACCAGGAGCACAACCGCGGACTGGGTGGTAACCAGCGGTTGGGCCAGTCCGTAGTAAATCTTTTCGCCTTCCAGATCGCGGTACGCGAACCTGAAATTGAGCAGTCTCTGCTGCTCGGTGGCCTGTGCGGCAAAGGACTGGGCGTGCGACAGCAGGGCTGTCTTGCCTCCCCCCGACTGCACAGCGGGTGAGACGGCGCCGAGCAGGTAGTTGTCTCCGTCTTGCACCAGCATCCCTGCAACTTCAGCCTGAAATATCTTTCTGGCTGATTCAGCCAAGTATTCGCGCAACACCGGGGCTTCTCCACCCAGCGACGGCAGGTTGGCGCAAGCCTCCAGCACCTTCTCCATGGAGGCGGAAGCCCGCGTCTGGATTTGAGAGCGTGTCAACCCGGGTTTCTTTACTGCTTTCATCGGTGTAAGAGGACGTCTTACAGGGGAGAGCCTGAAGGTACCCCGGAATCTCATTTTGAGTCAATAAGGAATAACTATCGAGAATCACAAGGGAAAACGGTGTCAGCGCTGACACGGTCTCACAGTGAGATGAAACCTGCGGTATCCACCTGCGGAATGAGACGTAAACCGGCCAAAGCTCTGTCCCGGGGTTACCACGATCTACCCCATCTCTTATGCCGATCTATATTTTTCAATAACTTACAGTCTCAGTACATGCCGAAAGTACTAGCTCTAGCACCACATGGCCCTGACATTGCTTTTTGTATTCACGGTTCATTCCCTGCCAGGAGAAGTTGTGCCTTCTTGAGAACTTTCAAGCACAGCCTCTAGCTGGCTCGCCGGAAATCAGGGAAATCGTCATTCAAGTTCGACTCGAAAGAGAAACACGCACCTGCCGGGCAAAGGACGGTGCGTAGAGGTTCGGAACATGCGTATTGGCAAAACCATTGGCGGGAAGCTTTATCTGGGCTTTGGCCTGGTCCTGGGCACCATGGTCTTGATGTTTGGGTTGAATTTTTTCGCGGTGCTGCATGAGCAGAGCACGCGGGCCCTTTACCAGAAGTCCATCAAGATGGCCGACACTCTGGCCAAGCTGGGCCAGACCAGATTGAATAATCGCCTGCACCTCCGCAATTTCCTGCTCAACGGCGACGGACGCGAAGCCGAAGCGCTTTCCCATGGCATTACGGAAGCGGACCAGCGGATCAACGACGTGAAAGAGACCAGCATCTCCCTGGGAGAGAACGGCGCGAAAGCCAAGCAACTGCTGGACAAGCTTACTGACGTCGAAAAAGAATGGGGCGCAACCTTTGCCACTCCGCTGCTGGAAAAGCGGCGCCAGGTGGATGCCGGCAGCGCAACCGTTGCCGAATTACAGATCGCCTATTTGCAGGCCACTCCCACGCCGGACCAGAAAGCACGGGAAGAGGAACCTCTTATCCAGTTGGACGCCATCATGAAGCAATCGCTGGTGGACGCTGATAATTCTGACCGGGCCGCGGGTACCACTATCACGGTTGTAACTTTGGTCGGCATGTTTTTCGCCTTGCTCCTGGGCGGCACGGTTTCCTGGTGGGTAGCCAGGTCCATTACGGTCCCGCTCTCAAAACTGATTGCCGTGGCCAGCCAGATCGGCAATGCCGGAGACCTTGACCAGACGGTTGAGATCAACGGAGAAGATGAAGTAGCGGAACTGGCGCGGACCTTCAATAACATGGTGGGCTACCTGCGTGAGATGGCCAGCTTGTCGGAATCGATTGCCGGCGGCGATCTCTCCGTAGAAATCAACCCGCGTTCTGCCCGCGACACTCTGGGCAAAGCGTTCCGTGAAATGACCTTTGGCCTGCGCAGCCTGGTAAAGAATGTGCGCGACAGCGCTTCCCAGGTGGCCAGCGGCTCCAATCAGGTGGCCAGCGCTTCTGACGAATCCGCCAAGATCAGCGTGCAGGCGGCCTCCGCGATTGACGAGGTCACCAGCACCATGCATGAAATGAGCATCAACGTGCAGAACATGGTCAAGAGCACGCAGATGCAGGCATCCAATGTAAGTGAAACTTCCGCCTCCATCGACCAGATGGTGGCATCGATCCAGCGCGTGGCTGATACGGCCAGGGTGCTGCTGGATATCTCACAGCGCTCCCGCGACGAAGTGCACAGCGGCATTAACACCATGGAAAAAGCTACCGATGGTTTGAGCCGGATCAACGTTGCCATCGGCTCCTCGTCAGAGATCATCTTGGCTCTGGGGCAGCGCGCGGATGACATCGGCAAGATCATTGAAGTGATCGACGACCTGGCGGAGCAGACCAACCTGCTGGCCTTGAACGCAGCCATTGAAGCGGCCCGCGCCGGAGAACACGGCCTGGGATTTGCCGTGGTTGCCGACGAAGTCAGAAAGCTGGCGGAAAAGTCAGCCCAGTCCACACGGGAAATCTCTGAGCTCATCCAGAGCATTCAGAAGGAAGCCCGCAAGGCCGTGGAAAACATGGAGAAGAGCACCACCATCGTCAATGAGGGAATCTCACTCGGCGGCGACCTCAGCGGAGCGCTCAAGAAGATTTCCAGCGTGGTCTCTGAAGTGTACAAGTTCGCCCAGGAGATCGGTGCGGCCACCAACGAGCAATCGCACGGTTCGTCGCAGATCGCCAAGGCCACGACGCGGTTGAATGAAATCACGCATGAAATCAATTCGTCGGTGGAAGAACAGGCTTCCGGCGCACAGGCAGTGGTCCGCGCCATGGAAAAAATGCGCGAACTGGTGCAGCGTTCGTCGTCTGGCTCCACGGAGCTGGCGGCCTCAGCAGAACAGATGTCCAAGATGTCCCGTTCCATGCTGGAAGCCATGGACCGTTTCATTCTGGAAAACAGCACAATGGGCGGCGATGGCCGCAACGGCGGGGCCCGCAACGGCGAAGGCCGGCGCGAGGAGCAACCGGCACGAGGGCCGGCAAATCAATATGCGACAGCGGGAACGCGCTACAACTAACTCGGAAGGAGGCCGGATGGCCAAGGAGTTACATATCGTCGGCTTCCGCATCGGCCGGGAGGCCTTTGGTGTGCCCATCGCCTTGGTGCATGAGATCGTGCGCGTGCCGGAGATCACTTCCGTGCCGGACTCGCCTGATTTTGTCCAGGGCGTCATTAATCTGCGGGGCAAGATCGTGTCCGTGGTGGACCTGCGCCGGCGCTTTGGCGAAACGGACATCAAGACAACCAAGAAGAACCGCATCCTGGTCACGGAAGTCGCGGGCAAGCTGGTGGGCCTGATTGTGGACAGCGCTTCTGAAGTCCTCAAGATTCCGGAAACCGATATTGAACTACCGCCCAATGTTTTTGAAGAAGGCGAACACAATTACGTCAACGGCGTTGGCAAGCTTCAGGGACGGCTGATCATTTTGGTTGACCTGAACAAGATTTTGCAGAAAGGCGAACTGCGGCGGTTGGGTGAAGTAAAAGAACCCCAGCCGATGGCGGCTTCTCTGTAATTCAAGCGCAGACAAACGAACGGGGACCGATGGCTACACCGAGCATTCCAATCCAGATTAGTGAACCTGAATACAAACTGCTACAGACCCTGGTCTACCAGGAGTGCGGTATGTATTTTGACGAGCGCCGGGCACATTTCCTCCAGGACCGTTTGCAACGCCGCCTGAAAATCTGCGGCCTGGACAACTTCTACGCCTACTACCGGCTCCTCACCAGCCATCAGGGCAAGACTGAGCTGATTGCGCTGGTCGAAAACCTGACGGTGAATGAAACCAGTTTTTTCCGCAACAAGCCCCAATTGGAGCTTTTCCAGAAGCACACTCTGGAAGAGTTGCTGCGCCGCAAGCAGGAACGCCGCGACTGGAGCCTGCGTTTTTGGAGCGCCGGATGTTCCACCGGCCAGGAGCCATACACGCTGGCCATGATGGTCTGTGACGCCCTGGCGTACTACTACCTGCGTAACCCGCTGCCTTTTGAAATGCCCAGCCCCAAACCGCTGATTCCGCCGCCGTGGAAGGTGGAGATTCTGGCTTCTGACATTAATTATTCGGTGCTGCGCTCGGCCCAGGACGCCGTCTATCCGGAAAACCAGATGGAGTCCGTGGATTACGCTTTCCGGCTGCGCTATTTTGACAAGGTCGGCGATAAGTATGCCATCAAGAGGTCTCTCAAAGACCTGGTCCACTTTGACTTCCATAATCTCAAGACTGAATTTTTGCCCCAGCGCAATGATGTGATCTTCTGCCGCAACGTCATGATTTACTTTGACGAAGCCGAGCAAAAACGGTTGATTGAAAAGTTCTATCGCTGCCTGAACCCGGAAGGATATTTGTTCATTGGACACGCGGAAAGCCTCTTCGGCCTCTCCGATAAATACCGCATGGTCCACCAGAACAACGGCACCGCTTACCAACGGATTGAGGTGACTGGGTGAGTTTTTTCCCAGACGATCGCGCTTCCGAGCTTCGCGAACTCTTCTTTGAGACCGCAGCGGAACTGTTGCAGGCGCTCAACGAAGAAGGTTTGCAGCTGGAAAAGCACCCACAGGACGCCGATGTCCTGCGCCAGGTGCGGCGCACCGTCCATACGCTCAAGGGAGATTCCGCGGCCTGCGGCTACCACGAACTCAGCGGTCTGGCGCATGAACTGGAAGACGTGCTGACGCCGGATGTGGCCTCCACCACCAAACATTCGCTCGCTGAAGTCGTGTTGATTGCGGCGGACACCTTCAGTTCCATGCTGTCCGCGTATCGCGGCAACCTTCAGCCTCCCGCGGGAGAAGAACTCAAGCACCACATCCTTTCGCTCACGCGCAAACCGGCCACCAAGACCGCGTACAAGCTACAGGCGCGCTTTGTCTGGAGCGAATACGAGCAGATGGCGGTGGCGGAAGCGCTCAGCCAGGGGGACAAGGTTCATAACGTTGCGTTCAGCATTGATCCGCATTGTCCCATGCGCGGCGCGGCCATGCAGCTTATCCGCAACGTGCTCCAGGAGTGTGGCCGGTTGCTGGCAATTGTGCCGGACCAGAGCACGCTCAGCCAGGACCTGGACGTGGTGGAAGCCGCCGTCGCCAGCGATCATCCCAAAGATTGGATTGAAAGAAAATGTCGCATCCCGGCCGTGGTGTCAGAGATCCTGGTACAACCCGTCAGCCAGGAAGCGCAAGAGCCGACGGATGACGTCCTTGATATTCTGCATCATGTAACGGCCCCTGCGCGCGACGACGCCGATCATGCCATTACCGCGGAAGAGGTGGCAGCGCCGGCTGGCCCCAGCGCTCCCGCGGCGCCAGCGGCCGAAGCGGCGCCGGCGGTGGAGCCCAAGCTTACAAGCCTGTCCAATCTCCCGGAAACACTGTTGCGTGTGGATGCGGAGCGGATTGACGCAGTCCTGAACCTGGTGGGAGAACTCATTGTGGCCAAAAGCATGATGCATCAGGCCATTGGTGAATTTGACCGCCGCTTTCCCAAAGACCCGCTCAAGATGAAGTTCTCTGACGCCATGGCTTTCCAGGCGCGCATCATGAACGATCTGCAAAAGTCCGTGATGAAGATCCGCATGGTCCCGGTGGAGCATCTCTTCCGCCGCTTCCCGCGCGTGGTGCGTGATGTGGCTAAATCCTGCGGCAAAGAAATAAATCTGGTAATCACCGGGCAGGACACGGACCTGGATAAGAGCATTCTCGACATGCTGGCCGAGCCTCTGGCCCACGTGGTCCGCAACGCCGTTGACCATGGAATTGAGTCTCCGGCCGAGCGCATCAACGCCGGCAAGCCCGCGCAAGGCACTGTAAAACTTGACGCCTATCACCAGGGAAACCAGATCATTATTGAAGTGACCGACGACGGCCGTGGCATTGACCGGGACAAGCTGGTCGCCAAAGCTGTCCAAGGCGGCATCATTAAACAGTCTGAGGTTGCGACGTTCAACGAGCCAGAAATCCTGGACCTGATTTTCCATCCTGGCCTGAGCACGGCGGAACAAATCACCTCGATCTCCGGTCGCGGAGTCGGCATGGACGTAGTCCGGACGGTCATGGGACGCCTCAAAGGCACAGTCGCCCTCAAGACCACACCCGGAAAAGGCACCACGCTTTATCTGAAAGTGCCCTTGACGCTCGCCATCATCAACGCTTTGCTGTTCCGCGTAGGCGACCGGTTGTACGCCGTTCCGCTCGCCTCCGTGGTGGAAATTACCCGCACCTCAGAGAGCCAGCTTCACCGGGTGGACAACCATGACGTCATCCAAGTGCGGGATGAAGTGCTCACGCTGCTGTATCTGGAGCGGCTCGCAAGGCCGACTGCGCCGACGAAAAAAATGTTTGTCGTTGTGATTTCTCTGGGCGAACGCAAGTTCGGGCTGGTGGTGGATGAACTGGTGGGTGAGGAAGAACTGGTCATCAAGGCCCTGGACGATCATCTGGTCGCCACGGACCTGGTGAGCGGCGCGTCCATTCTGGGAGACGGCACAGTCGTGCTGATCTTGAATATTGCCAGCGTCATTGCCAAGCTTGGACGTTTACAGATGGTGGGGGCCACAGCATGAGTAACAAAGTACGCGTCCTGGTTGTCGATGATTCAGCGCTGATGCGCAAACTCATCCCGCAGATCCTGGCGCGGGACACCGACATTGAAGTGGTCGGCACGGCCATGGACGGCGCTTTTGGGCTCAAGAAAATTGAGACCCTCAGACCTGACGTGGTCACGCTGGACCTGGAAATGCCGCGCATGGACGGCATTGAGACGCTCCGCCAGATCACGTTGCGGTCGCATGTGCCCGTGATTGTGGTCAGCGCCCTCACCACGGAAGGCGCCGCTGAAACATTCAAAGCACTGGCCCTGGGCGCATTTGATTTTGTGGCCAAGCCGCATGATGCCGCGTCCGCGCACATGGAAGCAATTGCCGAAGACTTGATCAGCAAAATCAAGGTCGCCTCGCGCAGCAAGATGCGCAACGGCCCTCCTACGGTTTTTCTGGACCGGCCCAAGCCCAACAAAACGGGCGCACGCACGCGCAGAGAACCTACCAAGCTGGTTGCCATTGGTATTTCCACCGGAGGCCCCAATGCGCTCCAGTATCTTCTGGCGCAACTGCCGGGAGACTTTCCCGGAAGCATTGTTGTGGTGCAGCATATGCCGGAAGGGTTCACGCAAATGTTTTCCCGCCGGTTGAATGAGTGCTGTGAGATTGATGTGAAAGAGGCGCAGTCCGGAGATTTACTGATCGCCGGCCGGGCGCTGATCTGCCCCGGCGACCGCCATATAAAAGTGCGCAAGATGCCGCTGGGTAATACCGTTGTGCTTTCCGATGACGCCAAGGTAAACGGTCACCGGCCATCCGTGGATACGCTGTTCCGCTCCGTGGCGTCAGAGTTTGGCAGCCGCGCCATTGGCCTGCTGATGACCGGCATGGGCGACGACGGCGCGAACGGGTTGGGATTGATCAAGAGCGCCGGTGGTTTAACACTCGCCCAGAGCGAGGAATCTTGTGTCGTCTTTGGCATGCCAAAGGCGGCCATTGAAAAAGGATACGCTATGCGCGTTGTGCCGCTGGACATGATGGCCAACATGCTGGCGATCCAGTGCAATCCAGAACGGATTGCACAGACCGCAAAAGTTTAGTTGGAGTTGGCAAGGAGAGGAATATATGGACACGTTTCCCACATTGCTTCGCAAGGACCGCACGCCGATCAGATATCTCGTGGTCGACGACTCAGTCTTCGCGCGCAAGAACGTAGCGAAAATGGTGGAGGCCTTTGGCGGCGAAATCGTCGGCGAGGCCGGCGACGGCTGCACCGCCATCACCGAATATGACCGCACCACACCCGACATGGTGCTGATGGACATCACCATGCCCCAGATGGAGGGTATTGAGGCCGCGGAGCGCATTGTGCGCGCGCATCCTGAAGCCCGCATCGTCATGGTGTCTTCCGTCGGTTACCAGGAAAACATTGTGGCCGCACTGCAAAAAGGCGCGCGTCACTTTGTCCAGAAACCGGTGAAAGCGGAAATACTCTATGAAGTCATCAAATACGTCATGGGCGATGACGCGGCCGTGGCCGCGCCAGCCGTCCTCGGGAGCTAAGCGATGAAGATTGAGTTGATCCAACCGTTCATCAACGCCGCGGACGCGGTCTTGGCCGAGGCGCTGCAATGCCCTACCCGCATGGGCGACGTTACCATGGACGAGGAAGCATACCGCCGCAAAGGCGTGGCCTCCATGGTAAGCATCAAGGGTGATATTGAGGGCAGGATCATCTTTGACATTGATACTCCCACGGCGGCAAAAGTGGCCAGCTACTTTACCGGCTCGCCTGTGTCCGCCAGTGATGAGGTGGCGCGCGAAACCGTGTGCGAACTGGCCAACATGGTAGTCGGCAGCGCCATCACCAGCTTGAATGACCAGGGATTTCGCTTCAAAGTTTATCCCCCGGTCGTGCATGTGGATGAATTGGGCGAGAAAAGCAGCGAAGACCAGGAAGCGCTAGTCATGTGCTTTGACACCGACAACGGCAACATCTTCATGAATATTGCCATGCGCTATAACCGCCGGCGGCGCGCTGACAGCAGACCAGGATAGTTTTTTTGCCGAAAAAAAGGATCCAATACAAAAGGGCGGCAAGGCCGCCCTTTTTCTTTTCTCCAACCAATCTTCAAGTTAAGGAACAGTGAGTACCGTAAAAGGAGTTTGCCCCACACAGGGAATCGCCACCTTCTTGTTGAATGTGCTGTCAATGGTGGCAACACAATTCGGGTCCTGCTGCGGCAGGTGGAAGGTCGGCACCAGACTGGTCACAGAAGGGTCGACGGGCGGGCGGAGCACTGTGTCCGTACTGGTCCTGATGATAGAGACAGACGGCGTGGAGATGGTCCGCGCCGGCTGAGGAATGGCATTGACGTTGTCCGTGATCACGGTGGTATCGTGCGCGCTCACCACGTACACGCGGGACGCATCCGAGGCAACACTCAGGGACACAGCTCCCGGAGCTACCTGGATGGTCTTGGTCTCCACCAGAGCATTCGAATCGATCACGCTCACCCGGTTTCCGTTGCAACTGCCTAAGCTGGACACAATATTGGTGTGATTGGTCCCAGCCGGACAGCCACCGAGCGCAGCATAGGCTTTTGTGCCGTCAGAAAGCGCAGCGACTGAGGTAGGCGCGCCGGAAAGTGTGACATCGGCCAGCTTCACCGGAAGCACCTGCGGCGTCACGCCCAGGTCGATTCCGTTCGCTTTGATCACGCTGATCGTGTTGGCGCCTGTATTGCTCACATAGACGCGCTTGAGATTGGGATCGTAGAAAGCAAAATTCGGCGACGGCCCCACCGGGATGGTTGCGATCACCAGATCCAGCAGCGTATCGATCACGCTGACGGTCCCACTACCCTGGTTGACCACGAAGACATCCAAGGCATCCGCGCTCATGACCGCCCAGACCGGCTGTGAGCCGACCGCAATCGTCTTCACCACAGTGTCATCAATGGTCGAGATCACGGTAATGTTGTTCGAACCCCTGTTCACAACATAGATTTTGTTGTTCCCGGCATTGCCGGCCACCATTACCGGCTGCGTGCCCACGGGAACCAGGTTTGTCACCGCAACCACTGACCCTGAGATCACGCTCACGTCGTTGGTGCCGCTGTTGGCAATATATATATTTCCGGCGCTGCTGGTGCCGCCGCCAACGGCCCCGCTGGTAGTGCCGGGCAGTGTGACTGTGTTGCTTGCACTGGTTGGAAGCAAGGCCAGGTAAACCGTAACTGTATTGTCGCTGTTAATCGCAAAGGCACGGTTTGCTGTAGCGCCCAGAAAAACTGGGTTCGGGCCGGTGGGCACAATCGCTACTTCGGTATCACCGGAAACGTTAATGTGGGTGTCAGAGCCGTTTCCCAGGGGGTTGGTTGACAACGTGATGGCATTGCCCACTCTTCCAGGATCTCCACCAGGCTGCGGGACAGGTGTAATAAACTGCCGCAAAGTATCATTGCAGCCCACCGCCAGGACCACCAGAACCAATAGACTTGCTGTCGAAAATAATAGCTTGAATGTCTTATAGCTCAACTTCTACTCCACCGGGTCTACCGGTTGAACGTTTAAAGATCGGATTATTGCGAGAAATTATTGTATCGGGTATAGGAGCAGTCAGCAATTGGGGTCCCTGAGAGCGTGAGAGCTAAGGCGGCCCGTTCGCCTGTCCCAAGACCGGCCCAATCCATGCTTAAAATGGGCCCAAGGGTAAGATATCCATAACCTGGCGGGGAAAAGGCTACCGTAATCCTAAAGTGCAAACCTTTGCACTCTGGCAAGATTGCCGAACCCTTCCCTGCCCGCCGGGGACACCGTTAGCGGCCCACGCCGGAGGACCGACTGGAAAACACGCGCAAATTCAAAGCTGCTGATATGGTTGCTCTCGGTTCTGCCGCCGCGATCCTTGTTGTCTATGGGTTGCACCGCGGACCTGAGTTTTCCCTCACCGGAAGCCGGTTTCTTGCCGCGCTGGGAATCACCGCCGTTTTCGCCTTGCTGGCCTGGTTTGCCGGCGGAGTCAACTGGAGCGGCGCCTTCGGCGGCTCCGCCGTGGCCTTCATTATGGCCGTCCGCGATCCAAGGATGTTTCTGGCCCTGATGCTGGTCTTTGCCCTCACCCTGGCAGCCACCCGCGTGGGCCATGCGCGCAAGCAGCAACTCCGCACCGCTGAGCCTCCTGGCGGACGCTCAGCCTCACAGGCCTTGGCCAATCTGGGCGTGGCTGCTCTGGTTGTGGCCCTTGCGTGCGCCGGTTGGCCCCTGCTGGCACTGGCCGCGTTGGCGGAAGCGGCGGCGGACACGGCATCAAGCGAAATCGGCATGGCTTTCCCCGGCAAAACCGTGCTGATCACCTCCTGGAAGCCGGTCCCGATCGGCATGGACGGCGGCATAAGCCTGTTCGGGACCCTGGCCGCCTGCTTCGCCGCCGCCATGATGGCCCTGCTGGCTACTGTCTCAGGGCTGGTTTCAATCCATCACGCTGCGGCAATCGTTTATGCCGGGGTCCTGGGGACGCTGGTGGATAGCCTTCTGGGCGCTCTCTTGGAGCGGCACGGCTGGCTCAACAATGATCTGGTCAACCTGCTCAGCACCGCCGCAGCCGTGGGGATTGCCTGGCTGCTGATGTGAATAAAGAAACAATCTTGGCCGCATCACTGCCGTAGGCGTTCGCGCAGCGAAGCGGAGCGACAAGGGGAAATTTTCAGTCTTCCAGGGCTGAAGCCCAGCAATTATTTTCCAACTACCTGCGGCACGACTAAAGCTCGTGCCCTGACACGAACCCACACAGGAATGCTCACTCCGGCCACTCCGCGAGCCCTGGGCTTCACTCCGCGCGCAGCGGAGCGACAAAAAAAAGCAGTAAAAAAATTGGAACCGCCTTAGCTCTTCTTTTTACCCGTCTTCTTCTTGCTCGCCGCTGGCGTTTCTGGCTGTGCTCCGGTGATGCTGGCCAGCACATGGTCAAAGGCCTCTTTGGCCGTCATCTCTTTGTTGCGGCTTTTGTTCTGGCGATATTTATGTTCATTGTTGCAGGTACGGCAGCGGGTCTTGAGGACCTCATCGCCGATCATCGAAACCACGGAATGGTCCGTGCTGCGCGTGCAACGCGAGCAGTGGTCGTCAATATCGTCACCCAGTCGCATAGGCTTTCCCCGGCGCTTCAATATAGACGCTTAATATAAAGGACTGGAGCACAGTTTTTCTACCCGGCGCACTCTTGTCCGGCCTTTGTGGTTAAATCTCTAACGTGCCCAGACAACGCGGTAAATTTATCACCTTTGAAGGACTGGACGGCGTGGGCAAATCCACGCAGATGGAGAACCTGGCCAAGCACCTGCGCCAGCGCGGCATTGACGTGGTGACCACGCGCCAGCCCGGCGGCACCGCGCTGGGAGAAAAACTGCGCACCGTGCTGCTCAGCTCAAGGACGTCCGGCCTCTCACCGCGGGCGGAGCTGGCGCTGATGTTCGCCGACCGCGCCCAGGACATTGACGAACAAATCCTTCCCGCTCTCCAGCGCGGCCAGTGGGTCCTGTGTGACCGCTTCACCGACTCCAGTGAAGCCTATCAGGGTGGTGGCCGCGAGATAGGCGCGGAAGCCGTGCTCCATCTGCATAAGATCTTGTGCCACAACCTGCAACCCGACCTGACCATCCTGATGGTTTCCGATGTTGCCCGCAGCGTGGCCCGCGCCCGGCGGCGCAACGTGGAACAGTCCAAACGAACAAGTGACGATGAAAATCGCTTCGAGAAAGAAAACCGCGCGTTTTATGAACGCGTATCGCAGGCCTACATGGCCATCGCCAAGCGCGCGCCGGAGCGTGTGGTCCAGGTGGATGCCAAAGACCCTGTGCTCAAGGTAAGCAAGAAAATTGCCGGCATCGTGGAAGAGCGGCTGCTCACGGCAAACAAATAGCATTCGGCACTCAGCAAAGCTCGACCGCAAAGAACGCGACGGACGCAAAGTAATCTAAACCAGTTCCTAATTCCTTTGCGTTCTTTGCGTCCTTTGCGGTTGAATTTTTTGCTGATTGCTGAGCGCTGATTGCTGAATGTTAAGTGCCTTCCGATGCTCGGCAAACCATCCCAGCACACGCGTTTCAAACTCCTGATGCGCCGCCGACCATGCGCCAGTATGGAAAGCATGCGGCACCAGCCAGAGCTGAACGTGGTCCGGCGCGGCCTTAGCGATTGTCTCCGAGTGCCAGGGGAGGATGGCGTGATCTTCCTCACCGTGGATCAGTAAAACGGGAACCGTCGAATGCACCACTGCGTCCAGCGGGCTTGGTTTGAGCAGGTCAATGCCATAACGCATGCGTGCATAGATCAAAGCCGACTCCACCACCGGCCGGCCCAGCGTCTTGCCGAACCAAGGGCCCATGTGCAGCGGGCCGGAGATCCTCTCATAGCTCATCGAACGGGCGGTTGAGAATGGGCTCTCCACGGCTACAGCGCAATATCTTGTTTCCGCGGCCAACGATTGCAATATCAGCGCGGCGCCATAGGACTCTCCAAAGCCGTAGACGCATTGCACGGGAGCACGCTCGCGGGTGTAGATCCATGAGACCCAACGGTGAATGTCATCAGATTCTTTCAGGCCATAGGTGGCAACATCACCGCCGCTCTCACCGTGCGCGCGGGCGTCCGGCAGCAGGACGGCGTAGCCGTGGTCGAGAAACAACTTGCCATAACCGGCCACACCTTCACGGTTGTCCGTGATGCCGTGCAGCAGAATGACAACACTCCCGTTGAAGTCTTTAGGATGGATATACCAACCTTTGAGCACCGCCGCATCCGCTGCCGATATGCTGACGTCTTGCAACTCAGCCTGATAGCGCTGACGCACCGTGGCTTCGGCTTCTTGCCGGTGCCGCAACGGTAAGCGCGGCAGGTGCAGGCTGCCTTCACCAATAACAACACCAGCCAGAGCGGCGAGAAGTAAATAACAGCCGCCAAGCGCCAGTACCAATTTGTGCCAGAGTCGCATTCTGCGTCTTGTTACGCGCGGGTTCCGGGAAAGTTCCACACTTCATGAGACGGTTGAACGCAGGCTTTATTAACTTGATCTACCTAGGCCCCAAGCGATTTTCTGGAAATCTGAGGGATAACGGATGGATTGGGGAGACACAGGTTTCCGGTCACCCTCCCGTTTTGGGACATGCCGAGAGCGAAGGAAAGCTATCCCGCAAGGCGTTCTCAGCAATGCAGCGGTCACCCGCCGCCGCAGGAAAATCTTCACGCTCTTCTCGAAAGGAAAGACCATGTCAACCTCCGGTAACGCCGTAAACCCAAGTTTCACCGCAATACACAGCAATGTCGTCACCATTAACGACCCGTCCAGGACGATCAGCAATATCAAATATGTAGATGGATCGCTGGTTGTCACCTCCGGACAGCCTTCCAAGGTCCCACCCTCCATCTCATCGAAAAACGGAACGTACACCATCACGCTGGAGGCCGGACGCAGTAAATCCAAGCCGGTTGCCAACGCATTCAATTCCCAATCCGGCGGCAGTGCGAAGGAATATGCTCCATCCGGCGGTGGCGGTACACCCAACGAACTTAATTTCATGTTTGCCGTGATATTTTCATTCGATACCGGCGGGACGGAAAAGATTTATTTTGGCCAGGGAAGCTTCAGCACCACCAACAACTGGTGGATTGGCGGCAGCTCGATCTTCAGCCTGGACCGGCCACGGCTGGAGCACACCTCCGGCAATAAAATCTACACATTCTCTCTGTCCGGCGACCAGGATACCTTCAATCTCAAATTGGTTGACACTCGCCCGGTCTCTCCCATTACGAATGTTTTTGTCCTGATGATGGAGAACCATTCGTTCGACAACATGCTGGCGCTGTCCGGTATTCCGGGCATTGTGGCGGCCACCACGGCCAATTCCAATTCCTACAAAGGCAATACCTATCACGTCCAGGGCAATGCACCGGGTAGCATGCCGACCGATCCTGGGCACGAATTTACTGACGTTGTTGAGCAACTGGCGGGAGAAGGAGCCCATTATCCGAGCCATGGCAAATATCCGCCCATCAATAATTCTGGATTCGCGGCCAACTATGCCACTACAACGACAGAGGGCCCTGCGCCGCCGGCCGCGGACATCGGCGACATCATGAAGTGCTTCAATACCCAGCCGCAATTGCCCGTGTTGTACCAACTGGCTTCACAGTTTGTGGTTTGCGATCACTGGTTCTCATCGTTACCCGGCCCGACCTGGCCGAACCGCTTCTTCCTGCACGGAGCATCATCCAACGGCCTGGATCATAGCCCTTCCACGGCGGAGATGACCGAGTGGGAGACGGTGGACGGATTCAAGTATCCGCATGGTTCGATCTTCGACCTGATGAACTCGAAGGGGATCACCTGGCGCTTGTACCATGACACCAGCGGCCCCATCGAAGGCAGCGTCTCGCAAGTTTCGGCGATCCACAACATCGAACTGTGGGACGTCCATGAGCTTTCGACTTTTCAATCGGACATCAAGTCCAGCTCCTATCCGTACCAATACACCTTTATCGAACCGAACTACGGTGATGTGGTGAACGGAAGTTATGAGAAGGGCTCTTCCCAGCATCCGATGGACGGCGTGGCCAATGGCGAAGCCCTGATCGCAAAGGTATATGAGAGCATTCGCAGCTCGCCGCTGTGGAACTCGAGCATGCTGATCATTACCTACGACGAGCATGGCGGGTTCTACGATCACTTTCCCCCCGGCCCCGCACAGCCTCCGGGCGACGGCGGCGACTCAAGCAAGTACAACCAATTCGGCTTCACCTTCGCCCAATACGGGGTCCGCGTGCCCGCCGTGGTTATCTCTCCATTGTTGACGCCCGCTGTCGATCACACGGTTTACGATCACGCGTCGGTCCTGGCAACCTTGGAGTGGCTCTTTGGTTTGCCGCCCCTGACACAAAGGGATGCGACAGCCAATGTGATCAACGGTGTAGTTACGGCGGCAAAACCGCGAACGGACACTCCCGCAACACTGGAACGTCCGGCGCAGCAAGTTGAAAAACCTTCTCTCACAACCCAGGAACTCGCTGCGCGAGAACTTGAGCCCGTACCCGACCGGAGCAGTTTAACGGGCTTCCTGGGCACACTTTTGAAGGCGGACAGCAAGCTTTCCGCAACCCCCGCGGAAAGGGCGGCCGCCATCGCCAGGTTCCAGAGCATCAAGACCAGGGGCGATGCCAGGAAGTATCTTCTTGAGGTCATGGTCAAAGTGCAGGCAGAAAAAGTCAGGAGGGCCGGTTAGCTGAAGCCCCCGCCGCAGTCACCCTGCTTGCACGGGTGACTGCGGCGCAGTTGTTTATTCGATTGTCACGAGTTCAACGCACAGTGACGTTTACGAAAGCCACTACCGCCGAACCGTCGTTCTTATAGAAAACGATTGCCAGTTGATGTTTCCCTGCTGCCATGGCCAACCTCACATCAATGGAAAAGGAGTTCGACACAGGGAAGTTGTCGTCAAAATGAGCAGGAACATTGTCTACATAGACTTGTGCCCCGGTGATGGCCTGCAACGTTGCACCGGCTGAAACCTCAACCGGCGAGTCCACCGTTGAATCTTGCGCCGGCGTGCAGATCCTAACGGACGAAACGTTCGGATCGGTGGGCAAGCAAGGGGCCGTTCCTCCGGCCACGTTGAAGTTCTCTGACTTGGTCTGGGAAGCGCCGGTGTTGTCCCAGGCAACGACCGTGAGGGCATGGTTTCCCGACGGCAATGCAATGTCCGCCGCGATAGTGTTGCCGTTGACCGTCTGTCGCGCCTGGTTGTCGATGTAAATGCGCATGGCGGTAATCGTCCGCCCTGCCTGCGGAGCCGCAGAAGCGCTGATGTGTGTCGGCGAGCCTACCGTGCTGCCAGGCACGGGCGTACAGATGGAAACGGAGGGAGTCGTGGGAACCGGACACGGCCCTGTCAGCACCGTAAAGCTGCGTGTGGACTTGATGAATTGACCGGTAGCGCTCACTCCCACCAGAGTTGCGATATGAACGCCGGTACTGACCGGAACTGAAGTGTCGATCCGGTCACCAAAAACCTGAAACTGTTTTTGGCCGTCGATCCATAACTCAATGCGATTGGCCGGCTGGGTCTGGGTATGAAAGCTGCCCACAAAGTGCACAGGCGACGTCACGCTGCCTGCGCTGGCTGGCAGACAGAAGTTGATTCCGGGATCAGCAGGATAAGGACATGGATCCTGCGCTGTGCTGGTGTGGTTCAGGAAAGGTATGAAGTCACCGTTTTCCACCAGGAAAATATCTGTCGAACCGTCGTGGTTGGTAAATCCAGCGGCAATGCGGAACGGCGAAGCATTGACTCCGTTGGGACTTTCGATGTGGATCGGCGCTGCGAACCCGGAGCGTCCGCCTTTGCTCAGGTAAATGTCCAGACCCGGCGTGCCGCCCGTGCTGGGAGCAGAGGAAGCGGCTGCGATGTCCATGATGCCATCGTTATTGAAATCTCCCACAATGACATCAATAGGATCGCCGCCACCCGTGCTGGTGTCCCCGTTGACGGCGTCGACCATTTGGAATGTGCCGTCTCCGTTGCTGTAAGCCACAGTCACACCGCTGCATGGACCGCGGCATCCGTTGAAAGCGAAATAAAAATCTGCACGCCCGTCGCCGTCAAGGTCGGCGACGTGCAGGGAGGTAGCACCGGTCGACTCCAGCGTGAGAAACGTCGGAGTGAATCCACTTCCGGTATTGGTGAGGAGGTAATAGGCTTCCTGGCTTACCACGCAACCGGAGTCGCCGCAGACGTCTTCATACACCAGGTCCATCTTGCCGTCTGCATTGAAATCCCCGGCCACAAGGCTGACCAGATGGTCAGGGAAAAACCCGGGATTCTGAGAGTCAAACTGTGTAGGAACGCTGAAACTGCTGGCGGTGAAAGCTCCGCCGGTATTCGTCAAAATAGTGACGCTCTTGGAAAAGACGCCCAGCACCGCCAAGTCCATGCGTCCGTCATTGTTAAAGTCTCCAGCCGCGAGCCCGCCTACGGGCCCACCTACAGGGTAGATTTGTGGACTGCCGAAACTTCCTTGTCCGTTGCCGAAGACAACGGTCACAGTGCCTTGTCCGGTCTGGTCAAGCGGGCCTGTGTTCGTGGCCACGGCCAGATCCAGATTACCGTCCTGGTTAAAGTCACCTACTGCGATTTCAGAAGGACTGGTTCCTTCCAATACCTGGATAGGTGCGCGAAAGGTTCCATCTCCATTGCTGATATAAATCACCACCCTTGAACCGTTGGAGTTAAGTTCAAGGGCCACGAGGTCGGCAAAGCCGTCATTGTTGACATCAGCCGCCAGCACTCGGGCAGCCTGTGACAGTTCTGTTACTTGTTGACCGGCCGTAAACACCGGAGGGTTCTGCGCTTGGACCGCAAGCGCTACGGTAAGAAAACAGACCAAGACTAAGGCAACCTTAGAAAACGAACAGCGATGCATACAGACTCCAGGGTAGGCAGAGGGCCCGGCTAAAGAGATGTTTTAACCACAGCAGCACGGAATACCGGACAAGAATGAGCCCGGCACGAGCGTCGTGACCATCCTTGAGACGGCGGAAAATACTGAACAAGTTGCCTTCGCGCAAACAACCGGAAACAATCCGCTTTGCTTTTGATGAAAGATGAAAATTGATAAACAAATCCAGAATTTTGAATCGATACTTTCAAAAATCTACGCCCGATACTTAGGGTGTAGGGGGATGCGCTGGGTATGCAACCAATTTGGCTACCGACAGTTTTGAGTCTGGGTGCATCACATCAAAGAGATCGTTGGACTATGCACACGGGCTTGGCCAGGCTTCTGCATAACGGCCTGGCAATTTTGAAGTTAAAAAGGAGCTTACGATGCCAACGTTGAGACGGAGAATTCTGCAATTGTTGAAAGCGGGAACAGCACTGTGCCTGGTTGTCTGCGCGACCGTCGCACTACCTAGGCCCATCGCGCAAGAGAAGAGCCAGTCTGAACGCGAATCGGGCGCGGTCCAGGTGCAAATGCGCAATGTGATGTATCACTACACGGACGACATTGCCGTGCACATTTTGCGTTTTGGGGGTGAACTGGTTCCGGCCACGCCCGGACGTCCTCCTGTCTTTGACGACAAAAATTCTTTTTCTCTACACATTGCTGCTGCCGAAATCAGCCTGGACACCCAGTCGCTGGCCAATGTTCTGAACGCCAATGTTTTCGCCGGCAAAGATGCTCCTTTGAAGGACATTTCCGTCGGCATCGAAAGCGGACGGCTCAAGGTGAAAGGGAAATTGCATAAGAAGGGAGACATCAGCTTCGAAACAGCCGGACAATTGAGCGCCACCGCTGACGGCAAGGTCCGCCTGCATGCGGAGAAAATCAAGGCGCTGCATCTCCCCCTGAAAGGGCTAATGGACTTGTTTGGACTGGACATCGCCGACCTGATCAAGACCGGCAAAGTACAAGGAGTGGAAGTAGACAAGGATGACCTCATCCTGGATACGGGAAAGATCCTCCCGCCTCCGCGCATTGCCGGACGCGTGACGGAGGTCCGCCTTGAACGTAACAACATTGTGCAAGTCTTCGGCGCTCCGCAAAAATTTTCCTGGAGCCGCGCCGCTGCGCAGAATTACATGGCCTACCACGGCAACAAACTTCAGTTTGGAAAATTAACCATGGCCGATACTGACATGGTCCTGATCGACCCCGATCCGAAAGACCCATTCGATTTCTATCTGGACCATTACAAAGACCAACTCGTGGCCGGATACAGCAAGACAACCCGAGGAAACGGCCTGCGCGTCTATATGGTGGACTTTAACAAGCTGAATCGCAAAATATCTGACGCACGCGGAACAGGGGAGGCAAGAGGACGGCATCGCCCAGAACCCTGGCATTCTGTGTTTAACTATTGAGCAAACGACTTTTTCTGAATTTCGAGGCAATCCGGAGTCATCGCGCGCGCCGACGCGTCTTTAATCTTCACCGACTCCGCCTTTGTGGTTAGAGTCATCCCTACTTATCTGGGGAATTGGAAATCAAGCGTGCATGGGACTCAGAGCGGCCCTTGAGAGCGGCGCAGCCGGACCGCGACGAAGAGGAATGCCGCGGCGATTGCCAGGCCGATCCATAGACCCGGCGCGCTGAAAAACTGCCCCGGAGTCAGTCCTGCCATCACGTCCATCAGGGTGCCGCCGTGCGCCGGGGTGGAAGCCTCCGGTCCGGTCAAGCGGTACTCCAGCATGGTGAGGAAATACGAAGTGTTGAACGCAATCTTCTCGACTCCCCAGATCACGAACGGCGGCAAGACGGCCCATAGAAACGGCGCCCGCCGGGCCCAGGCTGAAACCAGCAGAAACCACCCGTAGAAGGGCGCGTACCAGAAGCCATGCACGATCAGAAGATGGTAGAGCAACATCAATGACACATGGAGGAACGAGGATTGTGTCCAGAGCGTCGCTACACTCAGACCGCTCCCCAGCAGTACTGCCGCGCTCACCAGCAACATGATCAACTGCGTGGCAACGGTAATGGCAAAGGAGAGCAGAGGCAGAACGACGACAGGAATGCTCACCTTCGCGAGCACAGTCGTAAGATCGGAAACCGGCAGCGACTTCCAGAACAGGATACTGCGGTCGCGACGCTCGCCGTACAGCGCTTCGAGAGAGTAGAAAATTCCAACGATAAAAGCTATCCCCATAATCAGGAGCGCCGCGAATTCGTACGGCCCGGCGAACACGTCGTGCTGTTGCGCCGGGTTGAGCACCCATAGGCCGTGCATGCGGCGCCGCAGATTCATCGTATGGATCAAAAAGCCGAACAGGAAGACGGCGGCGGCGCCCAGCGGCGCGATGTAGACCGAACGGTTTTCCCACAATTCACGCCGTACTGACCAGTAGATGCGCTGAGTCGCCGAGATGGGCGCAGGCGCGGTTCCCTGCGAGCCGGCGTGGGACTCGGGCACGGCACTCGATTGAGTATTCATACAGCCGCTCCTTGCACCTGGATAGCCTGACTGCCCACCACGGCAACGAACAAGTCAGCGATGCTGGGTGTGCGCACGTCGCCAAGCGCTGCGAGTTGCTGGCGATCGACATGATCGAACAGCAGAATGCAGCGGCCGAACATCTGGCGCTCGTGAATCGGCTTGAGCGCCCGGGCGGCGGCGACCTGCTCGGGATGCACCATCACTTCCAGATAACGCGATTCGACTGCCTCCATGCTGCAATCGAGTACGATGCGGCCGCGATTCATGAACATCACATCGGTAAGGACATGCTGGATCTCTTCCACCTGATGTGTAGTCATCACGATGGTGCGGCTGCGGTCAAAGTAGTCATTCAGCAGGGAATCGTAGAACTGCTTGCGATAGAGGATGTCGAGGCCAAGCGTCGGTTCGTCCAGCACCAGCAGCTTCGCGTCAATGGCCATGACCAGAGCCAGATGCAGTTGGGCCATCATGCCCTTCGACAATTCCCTGATCTTGCTGGCGCGCCGGATGGTGGTCTTGGCCAGAAAACTTTCGGCCTTCGCGCGATCAAATCGCGGATGCACACCGGCAACGTAATCGAGCGCCTGCGACACCCGCAGCCAGCGCGGCAGCACGGCGACATCGGCAATGAAGCATACATCGCGCATGAGATTGTCGCGCTCACTCCAGGGGTCGCGCCCAAGCACTTTCAGTTCTCCTTGATAGGGAGTAAGGCCGAGAATCGCGTTGAGCGCGGTGGTCTTGCCGGCGCCATTGGGACCAATGAGTCCGAGGATCCGGCCCTCTTCGACGCGCAAATTCACGCCGTCCAGCGCGACCGTTGTTCCGAACGACTTACGGAGACCGCGTGCTTCTATGCAGGCCATAGCTTCAGCGCTCCTCCTGTTTGGTTTTCGATTTTGACCGGCGGGTTGCGCCGGCCACATCATTCAGCAGTTCTTCCGGTGTCAGGCCGAGCCGCAGCATGGTGGCGTGGATCCTGGGCCATTCTTCCGCAAGAAATTTCTGGCGTTCACCCTGGAGCAGCAGATCGCGCACTCCGGTCTTAACGAACATGCCGAGCCCCCGCTTGCTCTCGACCAGCTGCTCATCGACCAGTTGTTGATAGCCCTTCAGGACCGTGATGGGATTGACCCGATATTCGGCCGCAACCGTTCTCACCGACGGCAAAGCATCGCCTTCTTTGAGAACGCCGTCGAGGATCATCGCGATAACACGGTCGCGAAGCTGGCGGTAAATCGGCTGATTGTCATTCCACTCACGGTCCATCAGGTTTCCAGATACCTCTAACGGGAGACAGCCACCTCTTGCTTGACGCGGTGCACGTCAAAGTGCGCGTGGATCGGCTTGTCCTTCATCATAAACGTCCAATCCTCGGTGTGATGGTCGGCGTCAATGAAGGTGAACACCGAATTGTGCATGTGATACGCCATGCTCCCGCTGATGTCCTTGAACTCGAACTCGACCGTCTTGCCGTCCGGCGACATCTTGCCGGTCATGCGCGGCCGGTTCCCCGCATCGCAATAATGAATCAGCGTGAGCTGGTCTCCTTCTACGTATAGCATCGTGACCGGATGGTCATACTTGGTCGCATCCAACGGCGTTCCAGCTTCCTGGAGCTCGTGCACCAAAACGTTTCCCCGCGAGGTTACGCGCAGCGAGAGGTGCATCTTGCCGCCAGACATCTTCGGCGCATCCGGGACGGTGACGGTCCCTTCCCACTCTCCCGCCAGGCTTTTCAAGGATGCGAAGGACTTCTGCGCCTCGGACGGCACAGGAGCCACAGGCTTTTGCGCGTCGGGCTGGGCAAAAACCAAGGTGGAAAGCGACATCAGAATAACGGACAGCGTAATACGAAGCGATTTCATGTTTCATTCTCCTGAAGAGTTTTGCTTTGGGCCAAGGGTGATTCGCTGGCCCGAATCCAATTGATGGCGGTCAGCTCAAAATCGCTCGTCACGCCATTTACTGATGTAGTTAACTACAACACTATATAACACGTCAAGCGTTTTCTTTTTCCCTTTTTTCCGGCCCGCCGCCCTTGCCGGGCACCATGGAAACATCCCGTGCGGAGCAGATCGATGCAAACGTCTTCGCTCTTGCGTGAAAATTGAAAAGTAATCGAAAAATGCTCCAGAATCTTGAATCGATGGGCTCAATCAAGTTTGTAGCAATCACGAATCTGCACAGTTTGGGAGACAACTCATCGCTGGCGCGATGACGTCTGCCTAAAAGGCCCGCGATTCGCAAGCGAATCGCTAGACGCTGATACTGCTAGTGGGTCAGTTTTTCAAACTGACCCGCTAGCCACAATTTGAAAGCATGTTGTATGACGCTGCTCTGTGATTAACTATCAAGGAATGGCTTTTTCTGAATTCCAAGGCAATGCGGAAACCGTAACCCGGCTGCGTGAGATGCTGGCCCGTGACCGTTTCCCTCACGCCATGATCCTGGCTGGCCCACAAGGCGCGGGCAAGTACACGCTGGCGCTGATGCTGGCCCGGGCCATGAACTGTCTGCAAGGCTCACTTCCGATCACCCGATCACCCGATCTCCCGATCACCGGATCCCCTGGCCTCCCTGACTATTGCGGGAAGTGCGAAAACTGCCGCCGCATTGGCCAGGCGGAAGACCTGGACGCCCGGTTCGCGGAAGCCGTGGAAGCCCGTGAAGGCATGCGTGACACCGACAAGCGTGAGACGCGCATCCTGGTGCAGACGCACCCGGACGTAATGGTCATCCCGCCTGATCCGCCGCAGATGCTGGTCAAAGTGGACCAGGTGCGGCAGGTGATCCAGACGGTCCGTTACAAACCGCAGGAGGCGCGCCGGCGCGTCTTTATCTTCACTGACTCCGCCTTCATGAAAGAAGCCGCTAATGCTCTACTAAAAGTGCTGGAGGAGCCGCCGGATTTTGCCAACATCTTTCTGCTGGCGCGCAATCCGGGCGAACTGCTGCCAACCATACGCTCGCGCTGCATTACTCTTACGTTGAGCCCGCTTCCGGCGCCGGAAATTGAACGCTACCTGGCCAAGAGCCGGCCTGAGTGGAATGAGCGTCAGCGCCAGCTTGTGGCCCGCTTGAGCGGAGGAGCTGTAGGACGCGCGCGCACGCTGAATCTGGAGGAGTACATGACGGCGCGCAAAGATGCGTTGCTGCTCCTCAGCACAGCGGTGCGCTCCGCGGAGCACTCCGATCTCTTTCACACCACGGAAACGTACCGCGCCGGCGGGGAAGGCAAAGAAAAAACCGATCGCCTGCTGGCCGCTGTTTACGGACTGCTGAAAGACCTAATGGCCCTGATCTCCGGCGCACCGGAGCTGGTGCGTAATACTGACATCACGGCGGAGCTGAAGTCGCTGGCGGCGGCCGTGGATTTCAACTGGATCGCCCAGGCCACGCAGCAATTGGGGCATGTGCAGAGCGGGATGCGCCGCAACGTCCTGCGCCCGCTCTCACTGGACGCGTTTGCCCTTGCCCTGGAACGATGAGCGGTAAAAGCTGCAACAGACGCGCCCGGAGAAAGACGACACTTCTAGTCCGCGATTTTCCGTCCAATCACCCGATCTCCCGATCAACAGATCACCCGCTTTTCTCGTGTCTCCGTGCCTCCGTAGTGAGATTTTCATCATTGTGCCAATTCCGTAAACTCATCAAGAAAGGGGAAGAATGCCCGGAACGTGTTCAGAGGACGTAAGTTATCCCAGGTGCACAACCCGGCCCATGGCCTTTCAGTCAATTGAAACCAAGCCATTGCTGTGGTACGGTAACAGTCAATACCCGCACTGATTTCTCGGTAAAATATTGGGGTTCAACTAGGCTTCCAAGCCGGCGCTCCCCACCGATGTATTTCTCATGCAGCGGGGACGGAGCAGATGATGAAAGAAGCAACGGATTCAACAGCGGCCCGTCAGGCCCCAGATCATACAGAGGAAGAATTTGTCAGTCGAAAGCTCATCCGACCGTCTTTGAGCAGTCCTGCGTCCAGAACAGAACCGGTTTCCGAGCGCCGCGAACGCCTGGAGCGCACAGACCGTATGCCTTCGAACGGCCCCAGGCGCACCAGCCCTCCGGAGCAGACCCACGCGGAAAACTACTATTACCAGAAACAGATCCAGGGCAAGACCCCGCTCGTGGTGGTGCTGAAAGACGGTGAAGAGGTGCAGGGATTCATTGAGTGGTATGACCGCATCTGCATCAAGCTGAACCGCGGCTCTTCCCATCTGCTGATCTATAAGCCGTCCATTCGCTATATGTACAAAGCGGGCGAATCGCAGAAGCCGTAAGCGCGGAATGCATCAGGTCTGGACCGAAATCCTCGGCTTCCTCGGCAAAAACTGGATTGAGATCCTCGGCTTCATCACTGGGGCCGCGTGCGTCTGGCTGCTGGTAAAAGAAAATATCTGGACCTGGCCCCTCGGCATCGCCAACAATATTTTTTACGTCTTCGTTTTTTTCCGGTCAGGACTTTATGCCGACATGGGGCTGCAATTTGTTTACATTGCCATCTCCATCTACGGCTGGTGGAACTGGCTGCACGGCGGAAAGGACCACTCTGCTCTTACCGTGAACCGGGCGTCTTTCGCCAACATGCTCGGCTACCTAGGAATCACCGCCACGGCAACGGCCGTACTGTACTGGCTGTTACATCGATACACCCCCAGCACCGTCCCCCTGGCCGACGGCCTGACCACGGCCCTGTTCCTGACCGCGCAATACATGATGTCGCGTAAGGTGGTAGAAAACTGGTGGTTCTGGATCACCGGCGACATTCTGGTCATCGGCCTCTATGTTTACAAACACCTGTATCTGACTTCAGTCCTCTACGCGGTTTTCCTGGTCATGTGCATTATGGGATTGCGCGAGTGGCAACGGGCAACAAGAAAAACGGGCGCGGCGACAGCGAGTGCTCTCGAACTTTGATGCTCCACCTTTCGTAAACAGTGGGCGAGAAGACCGGCCACCACGCCTTGTCACCTCGACCGACGACGAAGGAGCCGTGGCGACTGAGGCGGAGTGGAGAGACCCCGACAAAGTTTCCCCCTGCCATGCCGCGTCAAGGCGTTCTCACGATGCAAGGCGTTCTCTTCTCTTCATTTGCATCTCCCAAACTCAAACGTAAAACTTAGAATTGCTCACTAATTTCACCCCCAACGAAATTTCTAAATTGCTCTCCGGATGAGCGGCCACTCTTTAACGAGACGCTGGTTTCCCGTCTTCCACCTGGAGTAGGCCGTTTGCAGGGTAAAGCCGAGGTCAATCACAAAAATCAGGGCGGTTTTGTCCCGAAAGCGGACGTCAATGCAATGGTAGTCGCCGCTGGTGTAGACCTCGACGAAGTCCACGGGCTTCCCTTCTACATCTTTGAAGCGATAGAAACTGCGCGCGTTCGGTGTAGTAGCACCGGGCGCTGCCCGTTAAGTTTTGGCTTTTGGCTCTTAGCCTTTGGCCGTTGGTTTCTTGCTTTTCTTTTTAGGACTACGTTTCACGTGTGGCACAGCTGCCCCCGGCTGTGCTTTTTTCCTTAATTTTGAGTAACGGGTTTTCCTCCCATTGGCGATCTTGGGCAGAAGTTGCATACGATACCAATGGTACCAATAGATAATGATCTGCCAAGAAAAATCTACAGTGATAGGAAAATTTTGACAGAAACATTTCTCCAGCCCACAGGGCGAAATTATTGAGCCCAGGTGCGTAAGCCCTGGGTTAGTTTGGTTTCGGGGGAAGCGCCGTAGGCGCGGCACAAATTTATTCAATCGCGCTCCGCTACGCTGCGCGCGAGCCTGCGGCGCAAGGAAGGATCTCTTTCTTTGCTTACCCAGCACTTATCCTTCGGCGCGTGACACGCGCCTTCGGAACGTACTGGGCTAACTTCGCGCCGCGCCTGATGGCGCTGGGATTTGTACTTCTCCGCACCTCCGTGTCTCCGTGGTGAAAACTTTCCTGACACAGCAAAGAACTCACCGCCGAAGGCGGCGATGCCACACGTTTCTCGCTGGCAGGGAGGTCACATCCAGCGATAGAATTCCTCCATGGCACAAGCTCATCTCCCAAGGATGTTCGCGCTCACCATTTTGCTCAGCGCATTTTTCCCAGCCAATGCGCAAACTGGCGAACAGCAGCCCGCCCCATCCCCGTCGCCTGCGGCCACGGCTTCGCCTTTCAGTCCGGAAGATTCAACCGAACTCATCGTCATCAAAGCTCCCAAGCCGAGCTATCCCCTGGAGGCAGCGAATAAAGGCGTGCAGGGAAAAGTCTGGATTCATCTGCTCATCTCTGAAACTGGTGATGTTGAGAGCGCCGATATTATTAGCGGAGATCCGGACCTGGCCCGGGCTGTGCAGGAAGCGATGAAGAAGTGGAAGTTCAAGCCCTACATCCGCAATGGGAAGCCGGTTAAGGTGAACACCAAGATGCCCTTCGACTTTGCCTTTAGGAACAAAATCACTGACGCCACTGTCCCGCCGGATTCATCTGCAAACGCATCGCCGTCGCCGGCAGTCGCCGCCGGCACATCTGGTGAAGGACCCACTCGAAATTTCCAGAAGCTTCGAGTTTCCTCGGGCGTAGCGCAAGGTCTCAAGCTGCATGATGTCATGCCTATATATCCCCTCGAGGCGCGACTGGCCCACATTCAGGGCGATGTTATACTCCAGGCCACGATCGGCAAAGATGGACTGATCCACAATCTCAAAGCGGTCACAGGCCATCCAATCCTGATCGAGGCCGCTAAGGGCGCCGTGGAGCAATGGCGTTACCGTCCGTACGTGTTAGAGGGGAACCCAGTCGAGGTGGAAACTACCATCAAAATTCAATTCCACATGTGAGTAGCAGAACGGGAGATGTTCTAAACGGCGAAGCGCCCGTAAAGCCGCAACACCTCTCCTGTCATCTCAAGTTTGTCGTTCCGACGCCGAAGGCGGAGGAATCTGCTCCGCTACAGCATCAGCGTGAGCCTTCCCCAAGCCGGTCGCGCGCCTGGCATCTCGGGGGAAGTATGTTGTGGATAGACAGTTGGCAGTCACAGGTGTTCGCGCCACATTCGGAATCCCCAAAAAATCTGCGGCAAGCTTTTACCGAGGCGACAAATTTCGCTATTGATTCGCCCACCGAAATCCGCTAGGATTCAACTCACCCAGACGGGTGCAGCACACTGTTCTTTGAAAATCAGACCCCAGGGTTCCGCATCGCGGGGAGGCGTAGAAATTCTTTGTCTCACCCTAAAAGGGTGCACCCCAATTCTTGCGATATCCCCTGGGATGTTTTCACCTAAAGTCTTTGTTTATTGGGATTAAGGGGGAGGGGGGCACACCATCATCCGCAACTCTGGCTTCTGGCCTCTACTCCGTGACTCTGTGTCTCCATGGGGAAAATCACCAAGAGCCAAAAGCCAGCCCTACAGTTTCGGCAACACGATCCCCGTCTGCTTCTGGTATTTCCCGGCTTTGTCCTTATAGCTGGTTTCGCACGGCTCATCGCCCTGGAAGAACAGGATCTGGCAGAGTCCTTCATTGGAATAGATCTTGGCGGGGAGCGGTGTACTGTTGGAAATCTCCAAGGTGACAAAGCCTTCCCATTCGGGTTCAAACGGCGTAACGTTCACAATGATGCCGCAGCGGGCATAGGTGGATTTGCCTACGCAGATGGTCAGGACATCGCGCGGGATTTTGAAATATTCCACCGAACGCGCCAGGGCAAAAGAGTTGGGCGGGATCAGAACGGACGCAGCTTGAACACTCACGAAAGACCGCTCATCGAAATTCTTGGGGTCGACAATGGCCGAGTTCACGTTGGTGAAGAGCTTGAACTCATCGGCCACGCGCAGGTCGTATCCGTACGAGGAAACGCCATAGGAAATCACGCCTTCGCGCACCTGGCGATCGTTGAAAGGATTGATCATTCCGTGCTCTTGCGCCATCTTGCGTATCCAGCGGTCACTCTTGATTGCCATGAACAGGGTCCTTGGTTTTTGCGGGGATTTTCTTCAGGAGCAAAGAAGCCATCTTATAGGCGAAACTGTTCCATTGACAATATACGTAGAAGTCCAATAGCATCTACAAGTTACGCCCTTTCTGTTAATTTTGAGGAGAGCTGACAGTGATTAAGCTCGATATCATCAACGAAGTGGTCAACAAAACCGGTATTACCAAGACGAAAGCCGAACTGGCGGTAGAAACGGTTTTTGAAAGCATGAAGAAGTCCCTGGCCCAGGGTGAGCGCATTGAACTGCGTGGATTTGGGGTTTTCAATGTGCGCCCGCGCAAAACCGGCATCGGGCGGAACCCGCGCACCGGAGCCGAGGTAAACATTCCCCCGGGAAAAGCTGTGCGCTTTAAGCCCGGGAAGGAACTACAGTCCATCGACTAAGCGCTTCATCGGGGCCATTCAGTTCATGCCGGACCACCAGCCTCCTCCGTTGGAATACCAAATCTATGACCCTGATCGCCAGGAAATCAGGGTCGTAGTCTTCCATCCGCCGCGCCGGCGGTATTGGCTGCATGCCCTGCTCTTTGTGGGCACCATCTTCACCACTCTTTGCATCGGCGCCGGGATGCAATACAGCTTTAATAACAATCTGCCCGCGTTTACCGGCCCAAGCGATTACGACTACTGGCCCTGGGACTGGATCCTTAAAAACTGGCGCCAACTCTACCTGGGAATTCCCTTCTCCGCATGCCTGCTGGGAATCCTGACCGCGCATGAATTCGGACATTACATTCTGTGCGTGCGACGCAAGGTCTATGCCACGCTGCCATTTTTTATCCCCGCACCCACACTGATTGGAACCTTTGGGGCCTTCATCCGCATTGCGTCTCCTATCCGCAGCCGGGCCGATCTTTTCGATATCGGCATTGCCGGGCCGATTGCCGGCTTCGTGGTGGCGGTCCCCGTGCTCTTCTTCGGACTGCTGGCTTCCAAGCCTTTGCCCGAAGACACCTCCAAAGCAGCATTCACCATTGGGCTACCTTTGATTTTCAAGCTGGGACATTGGATTCTGGCAGCGGTGGGAAGCCATGGCGCGGCGGCGCAGTTCAATGCGACACAGCTTTATCTTCACCCGGTGGCTATCGCGGCATGGTTTGGCATGTTTGCCACGGCGCTGAACCTGATTCCCGGCGGACAACTCGACGGCGGGCACATGATCTTCGCCCTCAATCCTCGGCTGCATCGCCCGGTTTCCTGGCTGGCAATTCTGGTCCTTCTGCCGATGAGCTGGTTTCTGTGGGCTGGCTGGCTGTTATGGGCAGTCATCCTGCGTATGACCGGAGAAAGTCATCCTGACGTTCCGCTATCACCTGGACTCGACAAGAAACGGTGGGTCCTGGCCGCCTTCGGGTTGCTTATGTTGATCATTACGTTGATCCCTGCGCCCTTTCATGGGCAAAACTTGCAGACGATACTTCAAGACTACAAAGACAAACGCATGCCGCAACATTCGGAGCCTTCAAAGTAGAGACAGCGCGTCCACGTCTGCGATTACATTGGTGCGCGGAATTTTTTCCTGGTCAGCGAAGGCGATCATCTTTCGCAGCGCGGTATTGAGCTTCTCCCGGCTGGCGGCCTTCAGGATGAAGTGATAGCGGTAGTCACGCTTCAGGCGCATGATCGGCGCTACGGATGGCCCCAAGACGCGCAAACCTTCATTGCGCGTGGATTCAAACCACTTGCCGAGCTGGCCGGTCCATTTGAGCGCCTGGTCAAGCTTGTCGCTGCGCACCAGCACGTTGGCCAAGGCGCTGAAGGGCGGATAGTGCATCCATTTGCGGAAGCGCACTTCTTTTTCGTAGAAGCCAAGATAGTCATGCTTCTGCGCAAACTGTATGGCGTAATGCTCCGGATGATAAGTCTGTAGCACGACTTTGCCGGGCGTCTCTCCGCGTCCAGCACGACCAGCAACCTGCGTCAGCAGCTGGAATGTACGTTCAGCAGCGCGGAAGTCAGGAAAGCTCAGCGCAAAGTCGGCGCCGACCACGCCTACCAACGTGACTCCGTGAACGTCATGGCCCTTGGCAATCATCTGCGTGCCCACCAACAGATTGATCTCACCGGCGTGGAACTGGTTGAGCATATGTTCAAAGTCATGGCGGTTGCGTACGGTGTCGCGGTCCAGGCGGCCGATGCGGGCATGAGGAAAGGCCGCGTGCAACCGCTCTTCAACTTTTTCTGAGCCGGTACCGAGAAAGTAAATATGTTCGCTGTCACAGGCAAGACAGCGTTTAGGAACGGCCTGCTTGTATCCGCAATAGTGGCACTCCATCCGATGCGCGCCTTTGTGAAACGTCATGGCGATAGAGCAGTTCTTGCATTGCAAGACCTCACCGCACGACCGGCACAGCACCGTGGACGAGTATCCGCGACGGTTGAGCAGGATCATGGCCTGCTCGCCGCGCTCCAGTCGCTCCGTGACTTCCTGTATGAGCTGTGTGGAAAATATCTGGTCTTCTCCGGCGCGCTGGAACTCGAATTTCATGTCCACCAGTTCAACCTGGGGCAAAGGCCGGCTCTCCACGCGCTCCCGCAGCTCAATGAGTCGGTACTTCCCCGTCGTCGCGTTGTAATAGGACTCCACCGACGGCGTAGCGGAAGCAAGCACCACCGCCGCTCCGCTCAGCTTGCCGCGCATGACCGCCACGTCACGGCCGTTGTACCGGGGCGTCTCTTCCTGCTTGTACGAGCTGTCATGCTCTTCATCGACCACGATCAGCGCCAGGCTGGAAACCGGAGCAAAGACGGCTGAGCGCGTCCCCACCACAATCCGCGCTTCTCCGCTGCGTATGCGATGCCATTGCTCGGCGCGTTCATCACCGGAGAGCGCGGAGTGCAGGATGGCCACCTGGTCACCAAAGACCTGATGCAGATTCGCCGCCGCGGCCGGCGTGAGTCCGATCTCCGGCACCAACAGAATCGCGGAGCGTCCGGATTCCAGCACCGACTGCATGGCTGCCAGGTATACCGCGGTTTTGCCCGATCCGGTCACTCCGTGCAGCAGCGAAACCGAAAAACTCTTGGCTTCCACCGATTTCTGGATCGACTCCAGCGCCGCTTTCTGCTCCGCATTGAAAATAAAATCCAGATGGGATGGCCCACGCTTCTTCATGCTGCTGACGTTGAATTCAGCCGCTTCTTCGATCACATCAACGATTTGCCGCTTGACCAACGTTTGCAGGGTTGTGCGTGGAACTTGTAACGTGCGAATCTGCTCCACCGATGCCCGTCCGGCTTCCTGCTGTAAAAAAGAAACGATTTTCTGCTGATTGTCATTCAGCTTGCCACTTACTTCCTTGAGCACGGCAATTTGGATTGTTCGTCGCGCGTCGCGGGCGGAAGAAGCGTCTTCGCGGACAATCCATTTCTTGCGCAACAGCAGGTCCAGCACTTGCCGCGTTGCGCCTGTGGCAGAGCGGATGGTCCCTTCCAAGGCGTCTTCGGACATCGAGAGATAATCCAGCACGGCGTACTCCACCATCTGGGTATCGATGTCCTGGCGCGAACGCCGCGACGAGCCAACGGTGGCCGAAGCATGCAGCGCTTCGTATCCAGCCTCAGTGATGTGATAGATCTTGGCCTTTTTGATCTCCGCCGCCAGCGGGAGCATGGTGCGGAAGACGTCGCCTATCGGCGCCAGGTAGTACTGGCCGATCCATTGGCCCAGCTTCATCACCGTTTCATCCAAGACCGGCTCGGAATCGAGCACCTGAAGAACCGTCTTGGCCTGCATGGAAGGTGGGGTATCATGCAGCGCGGTCACCACGCCGGAGAGACGCTCCTTGCGGAAAGGCACGAGCACGCGCCCGCCAACGACCGGCTGATGGTCGGCAATCTTGTACGTGAATGCCATGTCCAGCGGGACCGGCAGGGCGACATCACAGAATAAGGGCATGGCGGTAAGGGAGATTGTACGGGAAGTCGTAAACTCTACCGGAGCTTATACACCCGCATCCAACAGCGGCCAAGAAATACGGGCCAGCTGTTTCTTCTGCCAGAGCCTGCTTTGGGCTCGTTCGCTGGCCGCCTGGAAGACTCCGCAACAATACCATCTATAGTTAGACGCTATGGCTTAATTTGACATCATAGTCAAAGGTGATAGCATGAGGGCGTTCTTACTACGTACGCGCATAGGCGGCTGGCGAACATGGAATTACTCTCCGCAGAATTTGCGATCGGAGGATTCTCCGTTGGCCGCCTTCCATAACGCGCTGTTGCAATACTACGAGCTATTCCTGCGCCGCTTTCGCCGGCCCCGTAAGCCCCAGATACTTCATCGCCATCTGTAAGTCCTTCCAAGCCTCTTTTTTTTGCCTCGGGTCACGCAACAGGTAAGCCGGGTGGTACGTCACCAGCAGCTTGGAGCCTCGAAAGTCATACCAGCGTCCGCGCAGGTGGGCCATGCTGTCATTGATGGCCAGCAGGTTCTTGGCCGCCACCGCTCCCAGCGCAACGATCACCTTGGGCTTGACCACTTCAATCTGCCGCATCAGAAATGGTGAACAGGTATCGCATTCGTCTTTTTCCGGCGTGCGATTGCCGGGCGGACGGCACTTCACAATATTGGCGATGTAAACTTCCTCGCGCTTGATCCCCATGGCGGAGATCATATTGTTCAAGAGCTGTCCGGCGCGGCCCACAAAAGGCTCGCCCTTAGCATCTTCGTCCGCTCCAGGACCTTCGCCGACAAACATGATGTCGGCATTCACGTTCCCCACGCCGAAAACCAGCTTGGTGCGGCCTTTGTGCAAACGACAGCGGGTGCAGTCGCCAATATCTTCACGGATCGCCTCCAACGCAGCGGGCTTGTCCTGGGCTGGGGAAATCGGTGACGGGAGAGAAGGTTCGACCTCAGACGCACTCTCGGCGGCAGTCTGCAACATTAGCTCAGTTCCTTCTTCGACCGGCCGGCGATAGAAATCGTATATGCCCATTTCGCGATAGTAGTTCACGCGGGCGGCAAGATGCTTTTGGGTTGAGGGATCGAGTTTGGAAGACATCAACGGTCAAGGTAAATGTTGTCCGGGACAAAGTAAACTCAGAAGTCGGGCGATGCGGCTTTCTCTACTTGTCTTTGTGCCGTAATCGGCTTCTAATAGTAGATAACAAAGCCATTGTGGAGAGGCAAAATGGGCACAGCCACCAAACTTACATTTGAGGAATTTCAGGACCTACCGGAACGTGAGGGGACCCACTACGAGCTCGATGAGGGGGAACTTCTAATGGAAGCGTCACCAGCTCTGAGACACAACTTGGTCCGTCAGCGCATTGCTATGAGGTTGATCCAATTCGTTGAACCGAATCGCCTCGGAGTTGTTGCCGAGGAAATGGATTTCCGGCTTGCCCCTGACACCGTACGAAACCCAGACGTAGCCTTTGTGACTGTAGAACACTTGAAAAAGATAGACCTTGACCGTTCTTCGGTTGAGGGAGCTCCCGCCTTGGCTGTCGAAGTGATCTCTCCCAGTAACACTGCGCAGGACATGGCAAAAAAAACGCAGCAGTATCTTCGTGCCGGTTCTCGGTTTGTGTGGCTTGTCTATCCTGGGCTGCGCCTGGTGGAAATACACTCTGCTTCCGGTGTTCGCCGCGTGCAAGAACCGGAGCCTTTGAAAGAAGACACCTTGTTTCCTGGCTTTTCCTTGTCGCTGCGTTATGTTTTCGATGGAGAAGAGAAAGCTTAGTTTCTGAAGACCGATTATCGCGGTGCCGCCGGTATTTTTGCCGCCCGTTCCACCTTCAACTTCACTACTGCATCCAGCACCCGGTATGCGACTTCCCACTTACTTGTCTCGGCGACGTTTTCGATGCCGGCGTGGGTAATGATAGTCACGGCGTTGCGCTCAGAGTCAAAACCAATGCCCGCACGGGAGACGTCGTTGAGCACGATGGCGTCCAGAGATTTGCTCTCCAGCTTTTTGCGGGCGTTCTCCAGAGCGTCTTGCGTTTCGGCGGCAAAGCCCACAACAATGCGGCTGCCTTTGTTTGCGCCAACCTCCGCCAGGATGTCCGCCGTAGGTTCCAGTTCCAGCGTCATTGGGCCTTTGCGCTTGATCTTCTGTCCGGCGGCGTTGCGCACGGTGAAGTCAGCCACCGCCGCGGCTTTGATTACGATGGTAGAGCAATCAAGGTGCTCCATTACAGCGGCACGCATCTCGGTCGCCGTCTGCACCTGCACAAGTTCGGTCACGGCGGGAGGCTTGATGGCAGTCGGCCCGCTGATCAAAATTACTTTGGCGCCGCGGCGCAGTGCCGCTTCAGCCAGGGCGTAACCCATCTTGCCGCTGGAACGGTTGCCCAGATAGCGGACCGGATCAATAGGCTCGCGCGTTGGTCCCGCCGTAACCAAGACGGTTTCACCTGCCAGGTCCTGTGCGGCTCCCAGCGCTTCCAGTACGGCGGTAACAATTGTTTCATTCGCTGCCAGCCTGCCCGCTCCAACCATGCCGCAGGCCAGGTAACCGCTGTCCGGCTCAACCACGCGTACGTTGCGCGCTTTCAGCATCTGTATATTCGCTTGCGTCGCGGCGTTCTCCCACATGTTCACGTTCATTGCGGGAGCAACAACCACAGGCGCGGTGGTGGCCAGAAAAAGAGTGGTAAGAAAATCATTCGCTTCACCGTGGGCGAATTTGGCGATCACATCAGCCGTGGCCGGCGCCACGACGAGGACGTCAATCGACTGGGCCACAGCGATGTGCTCGACCGCGGAATCGATGTTCGGCTGCTCCGCCTCCGCGCCAAACAGATCGGTGATGACCTTCTCTCCGCTCAGCGCGGCAAAGGTAAGCGGACGCACAAACTCCTGGGCCGCGCGGGTCATTACTACCTGCACACGAACACCACGGTCCTGAAGCAGGCGCACCAGTTCCGCCGCTTTATAAGCGGCGATTCCGCCGGAAACCCCAAGAGCGACCTTCATAGGGTGATTGTAGTCCCGTTGGGGAGAGTCCGATAGTTGCAGGATCGATGACCTTTTACGTCCTCGGCAGTCATCACAAGACAAGTATCAAGGGCACAAGCTCATTCCTGCCGTAAACCGCTGTTCGTGAAGCGTTCTTCGCGCTTTAGCGCGAAAAATTGGTGAAAGAGCGGTCCTTCAGGGCCGCGTAAGGAGTTGAATTGATAGCGCTTTGGGGCTGGGATTCGACGCCACCAGGGCCGAAGCCATTTTTTCTAGAGCATACCTTTCACGGCCCTCAAGGGCCGTTCTTCCACCTTTCTCCGCTCAAGTGCGGAGAACCATAAAAATTCTTTCGTTTGTCAGAGTGCGTTCTTACGTCTTCTCTTCCGCGTTTTCCATGGGGACGTTCGCAGCGCCTCACTGGTCCTGATGTACTGGATCTTGCTGGCCTCAATCTCTTCCTGCGCGATCTTGCAGGTCTTGCTGGCGCTGGTGTGCACCAGGGGTGGCGCTCCGCTGGTGAGCTGGCGGGCGCGTCGCGCTGCCACCAGAACATAACGATAGTTGCTGTCAAATCCTTCTTTCAGCTTCATGACTCGGTCGCCTCCGTGTTTAAGTGGGAGAGGAATCATCGAAAGAACCCAGAATATCCTTGATCTCGGCTTCCATTCTCGACTTCAGGCATTTTTCCGCCGTCTCCAGGAACCGCTTTTCCTCCAGTGATGGAGTTTGCCCGGCGCGCCTGATGCGCTCTCCTAAAACGATGGCCTGCAACCGGTCCACCGATTGTTCCAGGCGATCGTTAATCAAAATATAGTCGTAATTCACGTAGTTCTCAATCTCCCTTCTGGCCGTGGCCAGGCGCCGGCGAATGACCTCCTCCGACTGCATGTTCTCGCTCTGGCTGCGCTTGCGCAGACGCGATTCCAACTCGCTGCGGCTGGGCGGCAGTACAAAAATACTCACCGCGTCCGGCATTTTCTGTTTGACCTGCCGCGCTCCCTGGACATCAATATCCAGCAGCAAGTCATGACCGTGCTCACACGCACGGTCCAGCACGCCCCGGGCAGTGCCGTAATAGTTGCCAAAAACCTGGGCGTATTCCAAAAACTCTTCGCGGCGGACCATTTCTTCAAACTCTTCTCGGCCAATGAATCGGTATTCGCGTCCGTCCTGCTCGCTGCCGCGCGGAGGGCGGGTGGTGTAGGAAATGGAAAACTCCAAGTCAATAACATACTGGCGCAGTTCGTTGACCAGAGTGGTTTTGCCCGAGCCGGAAGGCGCGGAAATAATGTAAAGGATGCCGCTCATTCCAGGTTCTGTACCTGCTCGCGGCATTTTTCGATCTCCGCCTTCATTTGCAGGCCCAGTTCGGTAATTCTCAGCCCTTCACCGGCCACGCCGGAAGTCTTAGAGAGCAGAGTATTCGCTTCGCGGTTCAACTCTTGCAACAGGAAGTCCAGCTTCTTGCCCGTTTCCCCGCCTTCGTCCAGGACTTTACGAAAGTGTTCGATGTGCGTGTGCAGCCGGACAAGTTCTTCTTGAATATCACTGCGCTCGGCCAGGATGGCTGCCTCTTGCAGGATGCGGTCCTGATCAGCGTTCTCCAGCAGTTCCTGCATGCGCGCGCGCACCTTCTCCATGTAAGCGCGGGAAACCACCGCCCGGAGTTTGGCAACTTCTTCCGTGGCTTGCTCCAACGCGGTGAGACGGCGGCGCAACTCAGCTTCCATGCCGCTTCCTTCCTGCTCACGCATGGTATTGAGTTTTTCTATGGCTTTGTCCATGCCGGCCAGGACCGCGGATTCAAAGTTTGCATCCAGCGGCGTGTTGCCGCCCAACGCACCCGGCATCCTGAATACGGCGTTCAAGTCGGGTTCGCCGGTGGCGCCGAACTCGCTGGCCGCTTTGCGGAAGGCCGCCACATAACCGCCTACCAGTTCGCGGTTGTATCCAAACCCTTCACCGGCGCGGCGCTCCACGATCAATGTAAGCTCAACGTGGCCGCGGGCCAGCCGCTCTTTCAGAATGCGCCGGAGCTTCATCTCGAGCCCGTCCATCTCCATGGGCAGGCGGAGTTGAGGGTCCAGAAAGCGGTGGTTCACTGATTTCAAAGACAGCGTGAATGCGGTCCCGTCACTGGCCTGGGACTTCACTTGTGCGAATCCTGTCATGGAGCGGATAGCCATTGGGTTAGTTTGCTTTAGCCTCTGATCTGCGGTTCACGCGCGGCCACTCCGGTTGCGTCGTCACCCATTTTGGCCTCTAAATCCATAAACTGCAATTCATAAAGTTTGCGGTAGGTGCCCAGGCGGGTCAACAGGTCCTCATGCGTGCCGGAATCGGTGATGTGGCCGTTCTCCAGGACCACAATGCGGTCTACACGCCGGATGGTGGTCAGACGGTGCGCAATCACAAAGACCGTGCGGCCGGCCATCAGATTGTGCAAAGCGGCCTGCACCAGCGCTTCGGATTCGTTGTCCAACGCGGAAGTGGCTTCGTCCAGAATCAGGATGGGGGCGTTCTTCAGGAGCGCGCGGGCAATGGCGATGCGCTGGCGTTCTCCTCCGGAAAGACGCAGCCCCTTTTCCCCAATGATGGTGTCATAACCTTCTGGCAGCCGCTGGATAAAGTCATGCGCCAAAGCGACCTTGGCTGCTTCCATCACCGCGTCCAGCGTAACGTCCGGCTGGCCGTAGGCGATGTTGTTGCGCACCGTGTCATTAAAGAGGATGGTTTCTTGCGTAACAATGCCGATCTGCGCACGCAGCGAGTTCAACGTAAGGTCGCGGACGTCATGGCCGTCCAGCTTGATGGCCCCAGAGGTCACGTCAAAAAATCGGGGGATCAGCTGGACTAGCGTGCTCTTCCCCGCTCCGCTGGAGCCGACAATGGCGATGATCTCTCCGGCCCTGGTTTCCAGGTTGATGTTGCGGAGAATGGACGCTTCCTGACCGTTCTCACCGTCATAGGAAAAGCTGACGTCTTCAAACCGCACGCGGTCACGGAAGAGCGGCAGCACCACCGCGCCGGGCTTCTCTTTGATCTCCTCTTCTTCGTCCATGTAGCGGAAGATTTCAGACGATGCACCCAGAGCCTGCTGAAAGCTGTTGTTGAAGAGCGCGAATTTGCGGACGGGATCGTAGAGCTTGAAAACCGCGATGATGAAACCCACGAACCGGCCGGCGGAAAATGCGTCGTCACTCTTGATTTGGTTTCGGCCGACCCAGAGCAAGAAGGCAATGGCGATATAGCCGATGATGTCCATGAGCGGAGAGCTGAGCGACTGCGCACGGACCGACCGCATGTTGGCTTTGAAAAGATTTTTTGCTGCCTCAAAGAACCGCAGGCTCTCCCATCGCTCCATGGTAAAGGCCTTCACAATGCGGTTGCCGGCAATGGACTCATGCAGAATGTTCTGGATGTCCGCCAGCTTGTCCTGGCCCTTGCGCGTAGTGCTACGAACTTTCCTGCCAATTCTGCCGGCGGAAAAAATCACAAACGGTATGAACAACACGAGGATCCAGGCCAGTCGGCCGCCCAGCACCACTGCTGCCATCGCGGTAAAGATCAAGGTAAAGAACTGCTGTAGGAATTCGGCCATCACCGCGGAAAGCGCGGTTTGCACTTTCTCAACATCATTGATCACCGTGGAGACCAGGGTGCCAGTGGAATTCCGGGAAAAGAACCCAACCGAACGATGCAGAATGCTCTGATAAAGCCGGTTGCGCAGATCAGTGATCAATCCAAAGCCGGCGTAGTTCACCAGGTACGTGCCCAAGTAATCGCAGACGCCCTTGATCAGGCTGGCGCCCACCAGGGCCACCACAACCACGTTCAGCACATTGTGGAAATGGCTGGGAACAAACTGCTGTAAATACACGAAACGCGCGGTGCCGGGAATCCGGAACAACATTACGCTGGCGGTCGTGGTGCCAGGATGAAGGACCTTGTCAAAGATGGGTGCGACTAGAAGAACGCGAAACCCTTCCATCGCGCCCACAACGGCCATCAAGACCACGGCGGCAAAAAATTGCGCCGAGTAGGGGCGGATGTATCCCAGCAACCGGGTCAGCTGCCGCATAAGACATCCATGGCTGGCAAAAACATTCCCCTCATTCTATCGGAGCGTAGCCAAATCGGGACAGCCTCCCCCGCACGAAGGTAAAGTATTGTTAATCACTTAGGGGCATCGCGGTGGACAACCTTGACCTTGTACCCGCCCTTGGCTAGGCGCTTTTTTACTTCTTCCCCGATCAGCACCGACCGGTGCTGGCCACCGGTACAGCCAAAACCGATCGTCAGATAGCTCTTGCCTTCCCTCACGTAATGCGGGAGAAGGTAGATCAGCAACCCGGAAATGCGGTCGATAAATTCCTGCGTCTGCGGAAAAGAGCGTATGTACTTAGCCACCTGCGGATGACGTCCGGTATACGGCCGAAACGCGGGAATGAAATGCGGGTTGGGCAGGAAGCGGACGTCAAAGAGCAGATCAGCATCATTGGGCACTCCCGCCTTGTAACCAAAGCTCACAATGGAGACCAGAATGTCTTTGTCCGTGTTACCGGCGGTAAATTTTGAGGTGATGTGCGACCGCAGCTCGTGTACGTTGAAGCGCGAGGTGTCGACCACCATGTCCGCCATGGTGCGGATGGGCTGGAGCAGTCGCCGTTCTTTCTTCAGCGCGCTCTTGACGCTGGACTCCTTGCCCAGCGGATGCGGCCGGCGAGTTTCACTGAATCGACGCTGCAACGCGTCGTCCGAGGCTTCCAAAAAGACCACGGTTGTTTTGAGCTGCTTCTTCAGCGAATGAATGATTGCCGGCAGCCGTTTGAGCTGTTCGCCTTCGCGGACGTCGGCCACCAGCGCCGCTTTCTCAATCTCCGCGGACTGCTTGGCCAGATCGGCAAAACGCGGGATCAGATCAATGGGCAGATTGTCGACGCAATAGTAATCCAGGTCCTCAAACGCTTTCAGCACTGAGGCTTTGCCGGAACCTGACATTCCGGTAATCACCACCAGATGGGTGGCGCTTTGGCGTGGCCGTGATTTGGCACGTCCCCCCCGCTGCAATTTCCTGGAAGCGGACACAAAAGGATACTAACACGAGCGATTTACTACTACTCGCTCAGAGAGAAGGAAGCTTCTAAGGAGGCGGGTTGAATCTCCTGGGCCAGCGAATACATACTTCTCCAGGCACGGGTCAGCATGCGAGCCTCCATCTGGTGCTTCCACTCCACGGCGTTCTTCTCCGCCAGGTCGCGCCCAGGCGAAGCTGGCAACTCAGCAATCAGATGAAAATAACCTGCCATTTGTTCCCAGGCATCAAAGAGCTTTCCCTCTCCCCACAGCAGGGCGATATCAAGTTGCATTTGCTGCAAGGGAGTAATCTTGCGTCCGCGTATCTGACGGACCCAAAACCGGGCCTTGGTGGAATTATCGCGGAACCAAGACTGGAATACCGCGGCTTCCAGAAACAACTGGCTGCGCAACCCGGCGGGAGCAAAGCCCAGAGACTCCAGCGCGTCTTCAAGATATTTGGTTGCTGAAGTAATGTCCTGGCGCTCCACCGCCCACAGATAGGCGAGCCAATGGGCAACCACGGCATCGCGTGAATCGTCATTGATAGCGGCGGCGTGCATCACGGAGGCCTGGTTCCAATCGCGCAGCGGCTTGCCTTGGTTCAGAGCAAGCTGCATCTGTAGATTGGAAATCCATCGCTCGGCCTTGGAATTGTTCTTGAAGAGCATGAGCAGGCGAGCCCCGTCAGAGAAATTGCCCCGGCTATTGACGTCCGGCAGCAGAGAGGCGATCCCCAGCAAAACGGAAAATGCCGCGAACCCATGAACGCCGGAGGCCACAAGAAACTGCGCATGCGTAAAACGGAGCAAAGCTTCCAGGAGAAGAGCGAAAAACATATTTCCCAGCGGGCCGCCCAAAAGCACGAAAAGCAACCGGCGTTGCAAGTTCTTGCCTTCCACGGTGCGCGGCTCCAGGACCGCAAGACCCAGTGGCAGGACTTCTCCCCAATGTGCTTCCTGCCCGCGCGCCTGCCTGCCGAAGCGCCACGGACCAAGCTTGAGTTGCACCGGCCGGAAACCGGCAAACAGACCTATGAATAAATGTCCAGCTTCATGCGCAACAGCAGCCACCCCCAGACCAGCCACCGGAACAATTAAGAGCGCGGCCCAGAACGCCCATGCCGTGCCGACGGAAGCGACTGCGTTCATTACAGCGCGAGGAGCCGGCAGTCCCGTCAGGGCCAGGATCACCATGCTGCTGATGAGGAAGTACTCGCCAGCGCCCAGATTGTCTTTGGGCTGGCGAGGCAGAGGTCGAAATACGTCCAGTACAGGCGTGGACGTGGGCGAATAATGCGCTCGTGAAATCAAGTTTGTGTCGACTGCAAGTGCCATTGGGGAGTATATGGGCCAGAAGACCCTTTGCCACTTCCCATCATAAGTTCATACCTGCTCGAACGCATGAGGCCGTAAGGAGATGGCCTTTGGTTACCCGCGGTGATTACTAAAGAGACTCGCGGAAACTGCCGATAATCGCGCACCAGCCGAGCCGTCAAGCGCTGAGAGATTTGCGCGCATTCTGAACGTTAAAATTGTCCGCAAGCGCGCGGTAGCATTTATAATCGCCCATTCGAAAAAACTCTCAGCAGCACTGAGAAATTTTATTAACCGACCCCGGAGGTCCGCTTTGTACGACATGAAGAATCTCGCAAAGCTCAAGCTTATCGATGCCAACGCGCCGGAAGGGATGAAGGCGTTTTGGGCCTTTGACAAGGCAGCCATGGCCGCCGGCGCGATCCCGGTGAAGTACAAGGAACTGATGGCGCTGGCGGTTGCATTTACCACGCAGTGCCCCTATTGCATTGAGATCCACTCGAACCGGGCGCGCGGAGCAGGGGCCACAGATCAGGAAATTGCTGAAGCGGTGGTTGTTGCCGCGGCCCTGCGCGCTGGCGGGGCAATCACGCACGGCGCGCACGCCATGAAAGCGCACGAATAGCGACAAGAAGCCAGATTCGCGGCTAAGTCCCCCGCGGATGCCAGGCGTAAACACCACCGGTCCAGAAGACAAAGATAGTGGTACTGTTTGTCGATAACTCATCGCTGGCGCGATGACGTCTGCCTAAAGGCCCGCGATTCGCAAGCGAATCGCTAGACGCTGATACTGCTAATGGATCAGTTTTCCAAACTGACCCATTACCAAGACAAAAACCTGTTTTCTTTGCCGCGGCACCTTGGAGTAAAATGTTGGCGCGGTATGGAGCCATAAATGCAAAAACGTTTACTAATTTCGTTTCTTATGTCCGCCGTGCTCATGATCGCCACTGCGCCGATGGCGTCCGGCCTCGGCTCTACCACCCCCGAAGAGCGTCAGCGCGTACTCGCCATTGCTCATAAGTTAGAAGCCACGCCGTTGGACCAGACTCTTTTCCCGGAGCGGGAATGGGCCAAGCAGTGGGTGGTTGAAAACCCCGACGTCCGCATCCGCATGTGCATGCAACTGCTGGCGGGTTTGCGCACGCCGAAGTACAAATTTCGTACAGAAATCGTCACCCAGATGATGCTTTCCAGCGCGGCATTCCTGATCGAACATCCCGCCTCGGTCGGCGATAACTTGGCCGAGAACGTTGGCGGATTACAAGGCGTGCTGAAAGCGTATGCAGCAATCTTGAAGACCAATCCCGACGCCGATGCGCACGCTAAGCACCTCGACGACCTGCTGCAAAAGCAAAGCGAGGGAAAACTGCTTGACTACGCGCGTGCGACCATCAAGTATTGCCACGCCGCCCCTAGATAAGGGCACAACCCACTTCGTTTGTTTTGGGGTCACTTCTCATCGGGGTGCCAAGCGTAAGCGCCGCTGGTCCAGAACAGGAAGCCCTTCTTGTTGTTGCGCACCTCTTTGATGATCTCGGTTTCCAACGGCAGACGCATGGCACGTATGGCCTTCTGGCTGATGGAAGGGGCTGTGCCCAGAAAGGTACCAGCCGCATTTTTTACCAAGTAGGCTTGCCGCGCGTCAGAGCTGCGCCATCCCTGGGGACCGTGTCCATGGATGAAGGCGAGAATCTGTTCACCTTTACTCACTTTCGCCGGGCCAATGTTCGGTGTCTTGACCACGCGCTTGCCCGACGGAGGCACAAAGAACTTGTCCGCGTCCTGGATGGTCCAGTTAGCCAGTTCGCTGTTAATGTCATCCAGTTTCCCCGGTGCCACATGGGCAATCACTGCAACATCTTCGAAACTATCACCGTTAAAATCGCCGACGATGAACGTCTGGCCGGTTCCATGTTCCGGGACCAAGTCGTCGCCAAAAACACGGCTCATAGCGCTCTCCACCTCTGCTATGGTTGGCGGCGGCAGCTTGGGCATGGGCTCAGGCGGCTTCTCTGCTTGGGGCGTAGCCAAGGGAATCGGCTTCTCCATCGGAGGGCTCGGTTTTCCGCAACTCAACAGCCCCATCAAAATCATAGCGGGGCCTAGACACACCACCACCCAAAGCATCCTACGGCTCATAGCAGATCCCCAAACTTAAAGATAATTATTTCAAGGACTGATTAAATAATAAAACAGGCGAGGCGCTGGATTCCAGTGCCTCGCCGAAAAAGTTACTGCAAAACGATCTACAGCGAGTTAAGGAAGGTAACCAACTGGTTCTTCTGCGTTAAGCTCAGGTTGCGATAGTTGTTGATCACTCCGGTGGCCTCGCCCGCGTGCCGCAGAATGGCATCATTCCGCGTGAACGAGAGCAGGTCATGCATCATGGCAAAGTGGGTACGCAGTCCCCAGAGCGGAGGCGTGCGCATCTTGTTGGCTGTGGCCTGGCCGCCGTTCTGCACAATGCCGTCTCCCGTGCCTACGTCGTGCAGCAGGAAGTCGCTGAACGGGTGGATGGTCTTGTTGCCCAGCGCCGCCGGGACGATGAATTGCCCGCCGTTGATCGCTGTCCCTGTAGGCACAGTGGTGAACGTGCTCACATGGCAGATGGCGCAGCCAATTTGGTTAAACAGATTGCCGCCGGTCACGGCATCCGCTGTGGCCGCCAGCGTCGTATCCCGCGGCGGAGCCTGGGTACCACGCATGAAGCGGGCGAAATGATCGATGTCATGCAGCCCGTCATCTTCCAACTCGTCTTCAGGATCGTCCGTGGTCTTGCACACCGTGGTGTTGTCGGTGGGGTT